>Ga0193753_10001701_pt1 | contig 18484 bp, 17 predicted proteins | sample H1c2metaG_FD_144925 | JGI IMG/M metagenome (GOLD analysis project Ga0193753, IMG submission 144925) | Soil microbial communities from a riparian zone of the East river system, Colorado, United States - H1c2 | ecosystem: Environmental > Terrestrial > Soil > Riparian zone | place: USA: East...
CGCCGGATCAAATAAGATTCCCGAAAAATTTACTTATTAAGGATTCCAGCCCACGGAAGACGTTACCATTTGAGCAACCTCACGAGCCTTAGGATTTTTAATTTTTAATTTTTAATTTTTGATTTCACCAACGGCAAAAGAGTAAAATCATCCATAAAGTTCCTGGTGTATAGACTTTTTGTCATAACCCATTGTCAGCAGTCTTTGCTTCGCCTCATCGATCATATTTTTCCATCCACATAGATAGAAATAAGCGGGTTTCATCACCTTCGCCCCGTTTTCATCGATCGTCGTTTCCTTCTCACAAATCGTTTCATACACCGTATGAACATAGCCATGCCGGATCGAAGCATCGCTCTTGTCTTCTCTTGAATAAGTGGGGATATAGTTGAACGAGATCTCGCCGCTTGTCTCCAGTTGCTTTAGTTCTTCCGAATACAAACCATCGCAGAGCAGCCTGCAACCGAAGATCAGGTTGATCTGCTGGTGGGGAACCTTGTGCAGCTTTATGAACTGAACCATGGACCGAAAGGGAGCCACACCCGTGCCGGTGCAGATCAGGAAAAGGTCCCGGTCGATGGGTTCGGGTAATACAAATACGCCCTGTGGACCGCGGAAAGTCAACTCGGAGCCTACGCTCACTTCGTTGAACAGGTAAGTAGTTCCCAGGCCACCCTCGAGCAGCACAATGATCAGCTCAAATACATTGGTGCCATCTGGCCAGGAAGCGATAGAATAGCTTCGCCATCTTTTGTTTGGCCGTTCATGAATTGGGAGGTCAAGCGTTACAAACTGGCCCGGCCGGAAGTCAAATGACTCCATTTCGGGTACCTCTATCCAGTATCTTCTGGTTGCTGCAACTTCGGTTTCGATCCTGATTATCTTTCCTGTGCGCCATGGCTGAAGCATGTATCCTTTTTTTAAATGTACAAAATGAATTCAAAATAGCGTTTACCTTTGCAGCGCTGTTATGAATCTGCAGTCGCTGCTCGCATCTTTTGTTCGTGATAATCCCCGGCTTTTTCAGTTAGCTGACAGGATTTCTATGTCCGATCCGCAGCATCTTTACTGCAGCAACCTCCGAGGAAGCGCACCCGCCTTTCTTATTTCCTCTGTATTTCAACATAATGCCTTTGAAGGGTGGAACCACCTGGTTATCGCAGAGGACGCCGAGTCAGCTGCTTATCTGCATAACACCATCGAGAACCTCACCAGGGCCTATGACCTCTTTTATTTTCCTTCCTCATTCAGGAACAGGAAAAACTTCAGCCTGCTGAACAGCAGCCACATCATGCTGCGAACAGAAACACTCACCAAACTGAGCTCGGGCGGAAACAAGAAGTTACTTGTTTCCTACCCTGAAGCGCTTTTTGAAAAAGTGGTCCTGCCCGGAACGCTGACAGGCAATATCATACATATCAGGAACAATGATGTACTTGACGTCGATGGTCTGATGGAGAAAATGGTTGGATATGGCTTTGAAAGAGCCGACTTCGTGTACGAGCCGGGGCAGTTTGCCCTAAGGGGTGGAATCCTGGACATCTATTCCTTCGGCAATGAAAAACCGTACCGAATCGAGCTTTTTGGCAATGAGGTAGACAGCATTCGCATCTTCGATCCGGAGACCCAACTGAGCGAAAGAAAGATCATACAGGTAAGTATCATTCCCAACGTGGAAACGCAGTTCAGCGACGAGAATAAAATTTCCCTTATCGACTTCCTTCCCGTCAATACGATGGTCTGGATCCAGGACTGGTCACTGACGATGGAAAGGCTGCTGACACAGGAAGAGGACCTTGAACTGTTTCTGGGCAATGGCACTACCTCAGTCTCGGACGAGCCCGTTCTGCAAAAAACAAAACTCTCACTGGAAGACTTTCTGACCGCAACCGAACTGGAAAAACAATTAGCGCATCGCCATACAGTAGAATACGGGCACCAGGCAACCTGGCCAGAGTCGACAGAGATCGGTTTTCATACGAAGGAACAGCCGGCCTTCAACCGCCACTTTGATTTCCTGATACGGGATCTGAAGGAATGGGAAAGAAAGGGATTCGGTTTGTACCTCTTTGCCGACAATCCCCGCCAGCTCGAAAGGATCCACAGCATCTTTGAGGACCTCAAGGTGGAGATCACTTTCACTCCCATACCCATTTCCATACATGAAGGCTTTATAGATGAAGACGTGAAAGCCGTCTGTTACACGGATCACCAGATCTTCCAGCGCTATCACAAATACAGGGTCAAGCAGGCCTACAATAAAAGCAAGGCCCTCACACTGCGTACGCTCAGGGAGTTGCAACCTGGTGACTATGTAACACACATTGATCATGGCGTAGGAGTTTACAGCGGTTTGCAGAAGATCGAATCAAATGGCCGCCTGCAGGAGGCTGTGCGCATCATATATAAAGACAGCGACATTCTCTATGTGAACATTAATTCGCTGCACAAAATTTCCAAATACACGGGTAAAGAAGGATCCGTTCCGAGAGTAAACAAACTCGGCAGCGATACCTGGAACAAACTGAAGGAAAAAACCAAGGCCAGGGTCAAAGAGATTGCCTTTGACCTCATCAAACTGTATGCGCAACGCAAGGCCCAGACAGGTTTTCGGCATTCTCCGGACAATTATATGCAGAATGAACTCGAGGCATCATTCATCTATGAGGACACGCCGGACCAAAGCAAGGCAATCGCGGATGTAAAGAAAGACATGGAATCCACATCTCCGATGGACCGGCTGGTTTGCGGAGACGTCGGCTTCGGTAAGACGGAAATAGCGATCAGGGCGGCATTCAAGACCTGTCTCGACGGCAAACAGGCGGCTGTGCTTGTGCCTACGACCATCCTTGCTTTTCAGCATTTCAAGACTTTTAAGGACAGGCTGAAGGATTTCCCCGTTACGGTCGACTATATCAACCGCTTTAAATCAACAAAGGAAAAAAAGGACACCCTGAAACGTGTGGAAGACGGAAAAGTGGACATTGTAATCGGTACCCATGGCATCCTGGCAAAAGACGTAAAATTCAAAGACCTCGGCCTGCTGGTCATTGACGAGGAACAGAAATTTGGTGTTGCACATAAGGAAAAGATCAAGACGCTGCGCACGAATGTAGACTGTCTCACCCTAACGGCAACGCCTATCCCAAGAACGCTCCAGTTCAGCCTGATGGGTGCCCGTGACCTGAGTATCATCAATACACCACCACCAAACCGCCAACCCATACAGACCGAAGTGCAGGTGTTCAACCAGGATTTTATAAGGGATGCCATCTATTACGAAGCTGAAAGAAACGGACAGGTGTTCTTCATACACAACCGTGTTCATGGTCTTGCCGAAATGGCTGGTATGATACAGGCGCTTTGTCCTGATCTTTCCGTTGGCTATGCCCACGGACAGCTGGAGGGGCATGAACTTGAAGAAAGGATACTGGACTTCATCGACAAAAAATACGATGTCCTTGTTTGCACCAATATTGTCGAAAGCGGAGTGGACATTCCAAATGTGAACACCATCATTGTCAACAATGCCCATCACTTCGGGCTCAGTGATCTTCATCAGCTGAGGGGCAGGGTGGGGAGAAGCAACAAGAAATCATTCTGTTACCTGCTTGCTCCGCCAATGAGTACGCTGCCAAACGATTCGAGGAAACGACTGCAAACGCTGGAGCAACACAGCGAACTCGGCAGTGGTTTTCAGATTGCCATGCGTGATCTTGATATCAGGGGAGCTGGAAACATGCTGGGTGGCGAACAGAGCGGCTTTATGGCCGAGATCGGATTCGAGATGTACCAGAAGATCCTGGACGAGGCCATCAAAGAGCTCAAACGCACATCCTTCAAAGAACTCTTCAAGGAAGAGATTGCCAAACAGGAAGATTTTGTACAGGACTGCACCATCGACACCGATCTTGAGATCCTGATACCCGACCTGTATGTGGAGAGCATCACTGAACGGTTGTCGCTTTACACCAGGCTCGACAATTGCCGCGATGAACAGGAGCTGCGCGAATTTGAGGTTGAATTGAATGACAGATTTGGACCCGTGCCGCCGCAGGTGGCGGGACTCTTTGATACGGTGAGGTGCCGGCAGATAGCCGTGGAACTCGGTTTCGAGCGGCTTATTCTCAAAGATGATTTCCTGAAATGTTATTTCATCAACAACCCATCATCGCTTTATTATGAATCGGCCACTTTCAGATCGATCCTCGACTTTATCCAGCAAGGCACCAACAAAGCCAGGCTTAAGCAAACTGGCAAGCTGTTCATGCTGATCGTCGATGGGGCAAACACAATGGAGTTGATTCTTGCCTTCCTGAGACGGATGAAATCTTTTGTGGATGGAAATAATTAAATTGTATTCAAACTCCCTCTCATGAATCAGCAGAATACAATTTTTGGAACAGAAGAGGCCACTGTAATTCCTCCTACGAGTGATGAGAAGACATTGGGCATGCTTGCCCACATTCTCACCATTGTAGCGAGTTTCATTGCCCCCCTGGTCATTTACATCCTCAAGAAAGATGAGTCCTCTTTTGTAACAGCGCATGCGAAAGAATCACTCAACTTCCAACTAACGGTGATCATTGCGTATTTCATTTCCTGGATCCTTGTGTTTATCCTTATCGGCATCCCACTGTTGATCCTGGTAGGCCTGGGTAGCCTGATCCTTGTCATTGTTGCCACCATCCGGGTGTCGGAGGGCAAAATGTACAGATATCCTTTCTGTATCAGATTTATCAAGTAAACAGTCTCTTTTCCATTACCACGTGCGGCAGGGTGACTTCCTCAAATTCATCGCTGGTGACTTCATATCCCAGCTTTTCATAAAACCCCGTGGCGGTTTTTCTCGCATGCATCATTATGCGCTTGTAACCCATGTCGCGGGCTATATTTTCCGCGAACTGCATCAGGGCGCGGCCGACCCCCTTGCCTTGCAAAGTTGGTAGTACCGCCATCTGTCTCAGGCGGACCGCATCAGGGCCAGATTTGATCAGCATACAGCATCCGAGCATCTTTTCCTCTTCAAAAGCCGCAATGAGTATCTCGTCTTTCTCCTTTTCGAGCTCAGACGGGTCGAATTTCAATCCAAGGGGGCGCCTTAGAATTTCATTGCGCAGCTGAACCATCTGGTGATATTCAGGAGAGCCATGATCAATGAGTTTGAGCGCCATGAAAAGTAGTTAAAATGTTGATGGTTTGGTTATTGCAAGATAACAATTTACATTTTACCGGATTCTGATAATTAATGCTGAGTGATTTATTGTGATTATGTCAAAAACTATATTTTTGCACCCGTAACTAAACTTTACAAAAATGTCAGACATCGCAACCAGGGTTAAAAAGATCATTGTCGATAAGCTAGGAGTGGAAGAAGCTGAGGTTACCAATGAAGCTTCATTTACCAACGATTTAGGCGCAGATTCTTTAGATACTGTTGAATTGATTATGGAGTTTGAAAAAGAGTTCAATATCTCTATCCCCGACGAACAGGCGGAAACCATCACCACTGTGGGTCAGGCAATCGCTTACCTCGAAGAACACGCCAAGTAATACCGCCCTGGTACAGCACTACTATATTCTCATCCGCTTTAGCAGAACCCTCCGCTAAAGCGGATTTGCGTCTTACTATAGCCTTGTTTTCACCCGTATGAAATATCTTCATGATGAAACTTAAGCGCGTAGTTGTAACCGGTATTGGTGCGATCACCCCGATTGGCAATAATTTACAGGACTTTTGGAAAAATCTTCTCAACGGAACTTCTGGCGCTAATCTGATCACACAGTTTGATGCAAGTAAATTCAAGACGCGCTTCGCTTGCGAACTGAAAAATTTTGATCCCCTGAATTTCCTGGACAAGAAAGAAGCCCGCAAAGTTGACAGGTTTACACAAACCGCCCTGGGCGCAAGCGATGAAGCCGTCAGGCATGCCGGTCTTACGAAATCGAACTTTAATCCCGACCGCGTTGGTGTTGTCTATGCCAGTGGCATCGGGGGTCTTATCACTTTCCAGGAAGAAGTGATGAACTTTGCCAAGGGGGATGGCACTCCACGTTACAATCCGTTCTTCATCCCGAAGATGATACTGGACATCGCAGCAGGACACATATCGATGCGCCATGGTTTCCGCGGCCCTAATTTCTCCGTAGTCAGCGCCTGCGCATCTTCGACTAACGCGATCATGGAAGCCTTCAACCTGATCCGTTTGGGCAAGGCCGATGCGATACTCACTGGTGGTTCGGAGAGTGTTATCAGCGAAGCGGGAGTAGGTGGATTCAATGCCATGAAGGCACTCAGTGAACGCAACGAAGAATTCAGTACCGCCAGCCGGCCCTATGACAGCGACCGCGATGGTTTCGTAATGGGCGAAGGGGCAGGCAGCCTCATCCTCGAAGAACTGGAACATGCCGTCGCCCGGGGAGCAAAGATCTACGCAGAGATCGCCGGCGCCGGAGCTACAGCGGATGCTTATCACATAACGGCTCCTCACCCTGAAGGCCTTGGCGCTAAGAACGTCATGCTTGCCGCAATCCATGACGCAGACATGAAACCCGGCGACATCGACTACATAAATTCCCACGGCACCTCAACACCACTTGGAGACATATCCGAGGTGAAAGCCATTTCCGACGTCTTTGGCGAAGACATTTATAAGCTGAACATCAGTTCAACCAAGTCCATGACCGGCCATTGCCTGGGTGCAGCCGGTGTAGTGGAGGCTATCGCCTGTATCATGGCTGTGCAGGAAGATATCGTTCCCCCCACCATCAATCACTTTACTGATGACCCGCATCTGGATCCAAAACTGAACTTCACCTTTGGCAAGGCTCAGAAGAAAACGGTGAGGGCCGCGCTGAGCAACACTTTTGGGTTCGGCGGACACAATGCCTGTGTTATTGTGAAAAAATACGCTGACTGACAAGGTAATGCAGAGATTACAGGTATTTTTTTCTTAAGTAAAATAGTGTAGATTGTAATCTGTGGGAATTTTCGACATTTTTATCCGGAACAGAACTCGAATTGCCTTCAGAAAGAATCTGGGCAACCTACTGGGGTTCATGCCTGGAAACACCGAACTCTACAAAGCGGCGCTCACCCACAGGTCGGTTCGCGACAAGGCCGATGAAAACAATGAAAGGCTGGAATACCTCGGCGACGCGATTCTTAGCGGCATCATTGCCGACTACCTTTTCAAGAAATACCCGTACAAAGAAGAAGGCTTTCTGACCGAAATGCGCAGCAAGATGGTCAACAGGAACAAGCTGAACGAGATCGCCCTGAAAATGGGTTTGAGAAAAATCACCTTCTTTAATAAGTTTGATAATTCACTGAAGATCAGCCAGATTTTTGGAAATACCCTCGAGGCCCTGGTGGGCGCCATCTACCTCGACCGGGGGTTCAAACGTACGCAGATCTGGGTGCTGGAAAGAATGATCATTCCTCATCTATTCATGGAAGACCTCGAAAACCTGGAGATCAACCACAAGAACAGACTCTATGGCTGGGCGAACAAGAACGGCAAGAACCTGGAATTTGAAACCATCAACGAAAAAGTCGAAGGAGGAAGAAGACTGTTCACCATCGGGGCCATGGTTGACGGACAGCTGATCGCTGAAGCCAAGGCATACAACAAGAAAGACGCCAGTCAGGTCGCAGCCGCCGCGGCCCTGGAAAAACTGGGTTTGCAAAAGATCATTGAAGCAAGTGAATGAAAGCATAGTCCGGCTGTGCCACTAGCCATTAATCTCCAAACAACGGCGGATCAACACGCCTTTAGTCGTCCAGGGGTGAAGAAAACAAACCATCCTTTGCCGCAACATATTAATTCAATCCAAATTACTCATTTTCAATCATTTACGCTTCGATTCCATGTCTTTCACCCCGAAGGATTTCTGAGGCATTCCCTCATCTTTATTTCCGATAAATCCGGCGATAATCCCGTCCTGATCCATGCCTCCACCGGTTCTATCGTGCTGTTTTGATTTGAAAAAGATTGTTGTCACCCTTTCCGATTCCACTTGTTCTGTCTTATTGCACTGACTATTTAACAGTTTTTCGAAGATAGGAACAGATGTTGCGAGCTGATTAACAGCAATTCCAACCTGTTCCGGCTGCATCATAGTTTATATTAATAGCTCCTAAAATAGAATCATTTAGACTAATTTTGTATTTCTATAGAGGAATCTAAAATTGAAGAGTTTATGTTGAAATTTCCAATTTATCTTGATCATAATGCAACTACGCCATGCGACCCCAGGGTGGTGGAAGCGATGGTCCCATATTTTACTCAGAATTTCGGCAACGCAGCAAGTCGTAACCACCCATTCGGGTGGCAGGCAGAAGAAGGCGTTGACTATGCCCGTGAGCAGGTGGCACGCCTGGTGGGTTGCGACCCTAAAGAAATCATCTTTACTTCAGGTGCTACTGAAGGAGACAACCTCGCGATAAAAGGGGTTTATAACATGTATGCCAGCAAGGGTAATCACATTATTACCGCTACTACCGAACACAAAGCTGTACTTGATACCTGTAAGCATATTGAAAAAGAAGGTGGTGAGGTTACTTATCTCAATGTAAAAGCCGATGGTCTTATCGACCTTGAGGAGCTGGAAGCCGCGATCAAACCCAATACCATCCTGATTGCTATTATGTATGCGAACAATGAGATTGGTACTGTACACGCGGTTCGCGAGATCAGCAGGATCGCAAAAAAACACGGTGTTCTCTTTTTCACAGATGCAACGCAGGCTGTAGGTAAGATTCCTGTAGATGTTATCAAAGACGGCATAGACATAATGGCTTTTTCAGCACATAAAATGTACGGTCCTAAAGGTGTCGGCGCGCTTTATGTACGAAGGAAAAACCCAAGGGTGAAGGTTACTGCACAAATGGATGGCGGCGGTCATGAAAGAGGAATGAGAAGTGGAACGCTGAATGTTCCGGGCATCGTTGGATTTGGCAAAGCCTGTGAACTGTGTGTGGAGGAAATGGATGCCGAAACCAAACGGGTGAGCGCACTTCGCGACAAGCTGGAAAACGCATTGCTAAAGTTGGAAGAATCGTATGTTAATGGGAACAGGGAACACCGGCTGCCGCATGTCACCAATATTTCCTTTAAGTATGTTGAAGGTGAAGGATTGATGATGGGATTTAATAAGGACATCGCAGTTTCGTCGGGATCCGCCTGTACTTCAGCCTCTCTGGAACCCTCGTATGTGTTGAAAGCACTGGGACTTGGTGATGACCTGGCTCACAGTTCACTGAGATTCGGCCTGGGAAGATTCACCACCGAAGAGCAGATCGATTACACCATTGAACAGGTGTCTAAGACAGTAATAAAACTAAGAGAGATGAGTCCTCTTTGGGAAATGTACAAGGAAGGTGTGGATCTGAATAAGATTGAGTGGGCAGCACATTAAAAAACTAAAAAATAAAACAGTAAAAGTTGAAAATGCAGGTGAGATTATCTCGCGATTAATTTTGGCTTTTACATTTTGACTTTAATTCTTTTCACATTTAACAAGCTAATCATATGGCATACTCAGATAAAGTAATAGACCACTACAGTAATCCCAAGAACGTTGGGACACTCGATAAAGCGAAGAAGAATGTTGGTACCGGACTGGTAGGCGCTCCCGAATGCGGCGACGTAATGCGTCTGCAAATCGAGGTTGATGATATCACCGGCGTAATTAAAGATGCCAAATTCAAAACCTTCGGTTGCGGCAGCGCAATAGCCTCCTCTTCACTGGCCACTGAATGGCTGAAGGGCAAAAGCGTTGACCAGGCCCTGGAGATCGACAACATGGATATTGTTGAAGAACTGAACCTGCCACCGGTAAAAATTCACTGTTCGGTACTGGCTGAAGACGCAATCAAGGCGGCTATCAATGACTACCGCATAAAGAATGGTCTGGAACAGATCGCTTTTGAAGAAAAAATAGTTCATTAACAACCAAATGACAAAATCCGGTGCAGTAATTAAATGTACTACTCATGATTTATGTAAGTGATAAGGCTAAACAGAAGGTAGGTCGACTCATGCAGGATGCAAGCCTGAATGAAGGGGCGGATTACTTTTTGCGTGTGTCCGTGGTCGGTGGAGGTTGTTCTGGATTAAGCTACAAGCTGGATTTCGATAACGAAACCAAACCCATGGACCAGGTGTTTGAAGACAACGGCATCAAAGTAGTTACAGATCTCAAAAGTTTTCTATACCTGGTGAATACTACGCTTGATTTCTCCGACGGGCTGAACGGAAAGGGATTTTACTTCAGTAATCCGAATGCAAGCCGTTCATGCGGATGTGGCGAGAGTTTCGCGGTGTGAGATTTCCTGCAAGCTGAGCGGGTTTCATGCCTGAGCATTCTTCCCAATATCCCTTATTTTCGCGTTCATGTGGCCCGTATGTAAAAAAGAGATCCGCCAGTTTTTCAGCAGTCTGACGGGCTATATCGCGATCATTTTTTTTCTCCTGCTAACGGGAGTCACTCTCTTCATACTCCCCGATAATATCCTTGATAATGGATACGCCACCCTGGAGAAATTCTTCCAGATTGCGCCCTGGATCCTGCTGGTGCTGATACCTGCTATCACTATGCGCAGCTTTGCTGAAGAGTTCCGCGCGGGTACTTTTGAAATCCTTCAGACACTTCCTCTCACCAAGACCCAACTTGTAGGCGGAAAATACCTTGCAGCACTGATCGTGGTCATCATTGCCCTGGTCCCGACATTAATCTATCCTTACTGTCTGCAACAACTATCTTCCGGTGGAGGAATTGACAGCGGTGGAATAGCTGGTTCATATATTGGATTGCTGCTGCTGGCAGCTTCGTTTGTTTCTATTGGGATCTGCTGCAGCAGTTTTACTTCCAACGCGGTGGTCGCATTCATCGCAAGTGTTTTTCTTTGTGTGGTAGTTTACGGAAGTTTCACCGCGTTAAGCAGGTTGAAAGCCTTCGAAGGTGGGGCCGATTATTACCTGCAGATGCTGGGCATCGATTTTCATTACCAGAGTATCAGTCGGGGCGTAGTCGACAGCAGAGATATTATTTATTTCCTGACCCTGACCGGGGCATTTCTTATCATAACACAAAGAAATCTGATTAAAAGATAGCATGGTGTCCAGGTTGATGAAATCAAAATTATGGTGGTGTGTTCTGATTGCCGGCATCCTGGCAGTCAACTGGATCGCATCATTGATACATTTCCGAGCGGACCTCACGGCAGAAAAGAGATTCACGCTGTCTCCGGCGACCCGCAAACTGATCCGCTCTATTCCGGACCAGGTGACGGTTGACGTTTTTCTTTCAGGCGACATGCCTGCCGAATTCAGAAATCTCCGGAATGCAACTGAAGAGTTATTGCAGGAATTCAGGGAGAACAGCAAAAGCAAGCTGGTGATCAGGTTCAGCAAACCGGGTGAGGGTATGGGAGATACTGCCCGACAAGCCTTCCTGGTTTATCTCGACAGTATCGGATTGCACCCCACAAATGTGAAGGTTCAGTCAAGGCAGGGCGAATCACAGGAAGAAAGACTGGTCTATCCGGGCGCCCTGGTGAGTCATAAAGGAAGAAACATTCCTGTCGACCTTCTGCAGGGGCAGGACATGACCGGTGAGTTCAGCAGCGGAGCCCAAACGCTAAACACGGCAGCCGCTCTGCTTGAATACAAATTCGCTGCTGCCATCCAGAAACTTACAGATACTCTGCCCGCGGTAGTAGGTTATCTTACCGGCAATGGCGAGCCGCTGAGTTATAATGTGTACGACCTGATCGAAAGGACCATCAAGCCATCATATGGATTTGGCTTTGTGCCTATCGACAGTGTACCCGTTCTTCCGCTTGATTTCGACGCTATGTTCATCGTTAAACCATCCCGTCCTTTTACTGACAGGCAGAAATTGAAACTCGACCAGTATGTGATGCATGGCGGTAAACTGATTTGGCTGATCGATAATCTCTACGCGGAGATGGACAGCCTGATGCGCAACCAGAGCGATTTCATCGCCTACGACCGCGGTCTGAATCTGGACGACCAGCTTTTCAGGTATGGTGTAAGAATAAACAGAGACCTGCTGCAGGACCTGCAATGCGACAAACTGCCGCTTGCTGTTGGCAACTATGGCGACAAACCTCAGATGCAGCTTCTTCCCTGGTTCTACTTTCCATTGCTGACACCGGCAAATAGCCATCCTATCTCCAAAAATCTCAATTCTGTTCTTTCAATCTTTCCAAATTCCCTCGACACGGTAGAGGCGGAAGGCATCACCAAAACCGTGCTATTGTCGGGTTCAGCTAATTCCAGGTTGCTCAGCACTCCCGCTATCGTTTCCCTGAATAGCGTCCGTACCGAGGAGGACATAAAGACATTTACAAAAAAACACGTTCCTGTAGCCATGCTGCTTGAGGGCAGGTTCCGCTCATTTTTTGAAAACAGGATTGCGTCAGCCACAGCCGACTCACTTTCCGGGCTCTACAAGCAACCCTATTTGCCTACCGCGGAAATGAGTAATAAAATGATCGTGATATCCGATGCTGACATCGTTGCCAATGTCGTGACACAGAATGAGGGTCCGCTGGCAATGGGTACAAACCAGTTCACAAAGATCCAATATGCCAATCGCGATTTTATTGTAAACTGTATTGAGTACCTGGTCAACCCCTCGGGCATCCTGAACACCAGGAGCAAGAGCTATGTGCTGAGGATGCTCGATCCCGCAAAACTGGACAATGAAAAAACCACCTGGCAAATCATCAGCGTTGGACTACCTGTGTTGCTGATCCTTGGATTTGCATTTGTGTATCAAATAATCAGAAACAGGAAATATAAAACATGACAACAGATCAGCTCACCTACCTGATTTTCGGATTATTGGTCATCGTTGCACTGATCTTCGACCTGGGACTACTTAGCAGGAAGAGCAGACATGTTACCCTCACCAAGGCTTTGTGGCAAACCGTCTTCTGGGTAATTCTCGCCATTGGCTTTATGGCTTTTGTGTGGTACGAATACGGTCGAACGATCGCTATTGAGTACCTAAGCGCCTATCTCACGGAGTGGTCCCTAAGCATCGACAATATTTTCGTGTTCATTCTGATCTTTTCATTCTTTGGCGTTAAGGACATTTATTATGCCAGGGTATTACTCATCGGGATCCTTATGGCGATCGTGTTCAGGGTGATCTTTATCACTGTTGGCATTGCCCTGGTGGAACGATTCGTTTGGTTGCTTTATATTTTCGGGGCGATCCTTGTGTACACGGGCATAAAAATGTTCACAACCAAACACAGTGACGAACCCAACCTTTCGGAGAACAAGGTGTATAACCTGTTGAAGCGAATGTTACCACTTACTCCCGAAGACGGAGGCGGCAAGTTCACGATCAGGAAGAATGGGAAGAAGTATTACACCAGCATCTTTGTTGTTGTAGTGATGCTGGCCACTACTGATATCGTATTCGCGCTGGATTCGATTCCGGCTGTTTTCGGGATTTCCACTCACCGTATTGTCATTTACACCTCCAATATTTTTGCCGTGCTTGGTCTGCGTTCACTTTTCTTCCTGCTCAAAGGAGCGGTGGGAAAGTTTGCCTACCTGCAACAGGGGATCGCCATCGTGCTGGTGTTCATCGGTCTGAAGATGCTTGTCGAGATCTTTCACATCAAGATCCCAATATTCATTTCATTGCTGGTGATACTTGTATGTCTGGTCACTTCTATCGTATATTCAATGAGTGTGGCAAAGGCTGCGGAACATGAGCCGCTAAAAACCGGCGATGACATAGATCTTCATTAAAATTATTCAATTGGCATACCAGTTCAGTCAGATCGCTTCAATCGTCCGGGGAAAGGTTGCCGCCCTGCATGGCGACTGCCCGATCAGCGAACTGGTGATGGACAGCCGCAGGATACTTTTCCCGGAAAGTTCATTGTTCTTCGCGCTGAACGGTCCCAGGAGAAATGGGCATGAGTACATCACTGAGGCCCACCGCAAAGGGATCAGGAATTTTGTGATCAGCGAACCCCTTGCCGAAATTCCAGCTGAAAGCAACCTGATCATGGTTGCGGATACGCATATAGCCCTGCAGTTATTGGCTGGCTACCACAGGCATCGCTTTCAAATCCCGGTAATCGGCATAACGGGAAGCAATGGCAAGACCATCGTGAAAGAGTGGCTGAACCAGTTGCTGGAGGAAGATTTTCGCATCACCCGCAGTCCCAGGAGTTATAATTCGCAGATCGGTGTGCCGCTGAGCGTATGGCTCATGAATGAACAGACCACTCTGGGTATTTTTGAAGCAGGCATTTCACAGAGCGGGGAGATGGACAAACTGCAGAAGATCATCCAGCCGACGATCGGCATCTTCACCAATATCGGCGACGCGCACGCGGAAGGATTTATGAATGCGCATCAGAAGATCAATGAAAAGCTAAGGCTCTTCAGCAATGTGGAGATACTTATTTACTGTAAGGACTACCCGGAGATCAATGAAGGCGTTGCCTCCCTTTGGCGACACAGGAAGACCGGCGATGAAAAACCTTTCAGAATGATCTCCTGGAGTAGCCATACGAAGGCGGAATTATTTATTCATTCAAGGACCAGGGACCAGGACCGCACAGTGATCCTGGGCGATTACCTTGGGTCGGACTGCGCGATCGTCATTCCTTTTACAGACGAGGCTTCTATAGAAAATGCCATCACCTGCTGGTGCGTACTGTTGCACCTTAATATCCCGGAAGAACAGATCCGCCAAAAGATGGAAAAATTATCGCCGGTGTCAATGCGTCTTGAACTCAGGGATGGCATCAACAATACCTCGGTTATCAATGACAGTTATAGTGCCGACCTCAGCTCACTCAGGATAGCACTGGATTTCCTCGCTCAGCAGCATCAGCATACCCGGCGAACAGTCATCCTGACTGACTTCCTGGAAACGGGGCGGAACGAAAGGGAACTGTACCGGTCCATCGCCTTCTCACTGCAGCAGCACGCCGTGTCCCAACTCATCGGTATCGGTACGGTCATTTGTCGCAACCACGCCATTTTTGAATCGGTTCCGGGTCTGCAAACTCAATTCATGGGATCGGTAAAGGAATTCCAGGAGCAGTTTCCGCGCATGAGTTTCGGCAATGAAAATATTCTCATTAAAGGTGCACGCGTTTTCGGACTCGAGCAGATCTATCACTTGTTTGAAAAACAGACACACCAGACCCTCCTGGAAATAGACCTCGACGGCTTAGTTCACAACCTCAGGGCTTACCAGCAATTACTCAGACCATCGACCAAACTTATGGCCATGGTAAAGGCCTTTTCGTATGGCAGTGGGAGTTATGAAATTGCGGCGGCCCTCGAGTTCAACAAAGTGGACTACCTGGCTGTAGCTTACGCAGATGAGGGTGTGGAGCTGAGAAAGGGAGGGATCAGTTTGCCCGTTATGGTTATGAATCCAGATGAATCCGCCTTCCCGGCGTTGCTCAACTATAATCTTGAACCGGAAATATATTCCCTGAAACTCTTGGTCGCCTTTTCCCGATTTCTCAGGTAAGAAGGTCTTACCCATTTCCCAATACATGTAGAACTGGAAACAGGGATGAACAGGTTGGGCTTTGAAGAACAGGACCTTGGAGAGCTTTGCCGGATGCTGGATGCAAATACATTCCGGGTTCAGTCTGTTTTCAGCCACCTGGTGGCCAGTGAAGATCCAGGCCTCGATTATTTCACGCAGAGACAGGCGGAAAAATTTGAACGGATGAGCAGCCAGCTCAAGGAAAGACTGCCTTACAGTTTCCTTCGCCATTTGCTGAATACATCGGGTATCGTACGCCATCCCGGGCTGCAGTACGACATGGTGCGTACCGGAATTGGCCTGTACGGCGTGGATGCGACCGGCACTCTCGACTTAAGACAGGTAAGCACACTACGTTCCGCAATTGCGCAGATCAAGGAGGTAGCTGGTGGTGAATCGGTCAGTTATGGCCGTTCGGGCAAGGCAGAAAGAGACTCAAGGGTGGCTACTATCAGGCTCGGATATGCGGATGGCTATCCCCGAAGCCTCGGCAATGGAAGAGGAAAGATGTTGATTGGCGGACGACTTCTGCCCACCATTGGGAATATCAACATGGACATGACCATGATTGACATCACCGGAGTACCTGATGTGGATGAAGGATCCCCGGTAGTAGTATTTGGCAAGGACCTTCCCGTTCAGCAAGTGGCGGAATGGGCGGGAACCATTCCGTATGAGATACTTACGGGCCTTTCCCAAAGGGTGAAACGGGTGTATTTCAGGGAATAGAACACAACATTGTTATTATCTTTGAGCCTCAAAAAAATCATTGTGAAGAGCAGAACAGTAGTCATTGTAATCCTGGCAATCATATTTGCGGATCAGGCTTTGAAAATCTGGGTAAAGACGCACATGAGCTACCAGGAACAGATTCCGGTGCTTGGATCATGGTTTCGCCTCTTCTTCATTGAAAATGAAGGGATGGCCTGGGGCTGGAAATTTGGCGGCGACTGGGGTAAGATGGCGCTCACGCTGTTCAGGCTTGTGGCGGTGATCTTTGGGGTGTTTTACATTCGCGGTATCGTAAGATCAAAACTGCACCCGGGGTTTATTATTTGTGTTTGCATGATCTTTTCCGGGGCGCTCGGCAACTTGATTGACAGTCTTTTTTATGGTATGATCTTCTCCAACAGTGACATAGGCTCTCCACTTGCCCGGCTTTTCCCACATGGGGGTGGCTATGCTGGCTTTTTGCACGGCCGGGTAGTGGATATGCTGTATATGCCAATAATAGAGGACAAAGTACTTCCTGCCTGGCTTCCGGTCTGGGGCGGAGACAGGTTTACCTTTTTTTCACCTATATTTAATATTGCAGACGCTTCCATTTCTATCGGCGTTATTGTAATATTGATATTTCAAAGGAAGTTTTTTAGAAAAATCCCCCTGGACAAGCCACAGACCACCCTCGAATCAAATGCTCCTGTGAACGACACCATCAGTGCGTTGTAAAGATTACCACAATAAAGATCCGCGAACATGAGAATTTCAAAGTATTTCATAAGTGGCATGCTGCTGCTGGCCGTTGCAGCTGGATGCAGGAAGGAAAAAAGTTCGGAGACAGGCGCCCCGCCTGCCGATGTAACAGAAACACAGTGGGAATTCAAGGAATCAGATTCGCTCTTCGGTGGACCCATGGACTCGGCACTGCTTGCTGAATCCGATTCAGGCGCTATCGCCATCCTGTCGGGTCTTGCCACAAACGGCCTTGGTGAAATTACCCTTCAACTGTTTGACCCCGTCGCCATCAAAGTAGGCGAATATCCAAATCAGAATGTTCTCTTTCAATATTCAGAAAACGGAATCATACTTCTGGAAAATTCCGTGCAGCAAGCCGACCCATTTACGGTGACGATTACTGCGATGGATTCCCTTACCATTTCAGGTACTTTTTCTGGCATAGTGAAGGATGGACTCGGTAATGCGAAGGAAATCAGCGAAGGCAAATTCACAGCACCATTCCAGTCCGTAGGTGATACAACATCTCCTCCTCTCGATGTAACAGGAACACTGACTATCTGGTCAAAAACCACCTGTAGTGGCGGAGGAAAGATTCAGCTGATCGTCGCCGACCAGCTCGGTGAGGTCATGCAGGCCGATGCACAGGCCCCCGTATGTGGAGCCGCAGGCACTACCAGCTTTAACCTTCCAATCGGTGTGTATACCGTCATGGGAATCTGCGAGGATACCGCCACCTACGAAGTGACGGTGGAACCGAATTCCTGCACTATGCTGGAGATCGCTTTCGAAGACCCTGAAGATCTTCCCGGTGATTATTTTCCATTAGAGAATTGGTGGAGTTATGGCGATTCAAATAATCCGGGTGACACGCTGAAAATAGAAAGTCAGGGCAATACAACTGTCGATGGCATACAGGTTACCAGCTTCTTCAACACCGGCACACAGGAGAACAGGTATTACAGGAAAGACGGTTCGAAGTACTATGAATATGTAACCGGTTTCGGGGGTGTTACGCTCGATGAGCCGATCGAATATCTTTTCCTCCAGGACGATCTAGACGAGGGTGCGAGTTGGGAAACAGATGAACGTACTTCTTCTTCGTTAAATCCACCTGCCAGCTTCAAATTGAGACTGACACTGCAGCGAAAAGGCTTCAACAGGATGATCAATGGCAAAATGTATTACGATCTCATAGAGGTAAAAACTGAATTGCTGATCAAGTTCGCCGGTGTGTTCCAGCCAACCGGAAGCCAAATCATCACGCTCTATGCCAAAGGTATCGGGGTTGTTTTGTACCAGTCGCTCGACGGTTCACCAACAGACTGGACCATCCGCAATTATGACGTTGTACCCTGATCAATTTTTCTTCACCAGAATCCGGTTGATGAGTTGGTCCCCGATCCTCAGACGCAGATAATAGACTCCTGGCGTGATGTTGCCGGGTGTATTGATGATC
>Ga0193753_10001702_pt1 | contig 18481 bp, 20 predicted proteins | sample H1c2metaG_FD_144925 | JGI IMG/M metagenome (GOLD analysis project Ga0193753, IMG submission 144925) | Soil microbial communities from a riparian zone of the East river system, Colorado, United States - H1c2 | ecosystem: Environmental > Terrestrial > Soil > Riparian zone | place: USA: East...
ACCAGCTCCCACCGCGATAAACTAACCTCAGGCACCCATGTCCAAACGCGCCATCCTCATCCTCAAAATCCTGACCCATCTTCTCTGCCTCGCCCCCTTCGCCTGGCTGCTGCACTTCTACACCTCCGGCGCCCTCGCCCTCAACGCCGACCCCGTCAACTACATCACCCACTTCACCGGCGACTGGGCCGTCTACACCCTCCTCGCCTGCCTCGCCGTCACCCCTCTCCGCCGCCTCTCGCCTAAGATCGCGTGGCTCATTCGCCTCCGCCGCCTCATCGGCCTCTACGCCTTCTTCTACGCGTCGCTTCACCTGGCGACCTATATCTTTCTCTTCTCCGGCTACGACCTCCCCACGGCCCTCACCAGCCTCCGCGCCGGCCATCCCGGCGTCGTTATCGATGATTGGAAGCAGGTCTGGCCCACCATCCTCCACGACCTCCTCAAACGCCGTTTCATCCAGGTCGGCTTCTTCGCCTGGCTCATCCTTTTAGCCCTCGCGCTCACCTCGCCTGCCTTCATCATGCGAGCCATGGGCGGCAAAAACTGGCAGCGCCTCCATCGCCTCGTCTACGTCGCCGCAATCGCCGCCGTCATCCACTTCTGGTGGCTCGTCAAAACCGGCGTCCGCACCCCCTGGAAAGATACCGCCGTCCTCGCCGTCCTCCTCCTGGCCCGTGTCGCCTACACCGCCCTCAAACGCCTCCGCACCCCAAACCCAGCCCGCCCCCTGGCCACAACAAAAAACTAGACCCATCCCCCTCCCAAAATCCGAGCGCCCTCCCAGGATCTGGGTGCCAAAATCTGGGTGCCCATCTTCGGCGCGCTTTTGCGCCTAAGGTGGGCCTTCGCGAAGCGAACCGCTCTCCTTCCCAAAACCACCCGCGCTCCGTCGCATTCAGCACCCTTTCCATTCACAACAAAACCTGTCAACCCCTACACCCTCTAACCCCATAAAAACAAAGACAATAAACCTGCCGATCGACTAAGCTCAATTCGCTAAAATAGAACTAGACTTAAAGAAAACCAAAGAGCAAAGTTTCCCTTCACCCCCGTAACTCAAGCTGGCTCAATAATTGGACGCAACCCATTTGCAATCAATATTTTGCAGACAAGACCCCTCGTAACCCATAGAATCAAATAAACTTACGCCCAAATACCCCCGGGGGGGACCCTCAACCCCCAACCGCAAAACGCAACTTACCCAACAACCCAAGGTCTAAACAGGTGAGGAATAAGCTCCTACCATGCGCAGACGCCTTCCTGCTCTCCTCATCCTCGCCCTGCTCGCGCCTCCACTCCCCGCGCAGAGCAACGCCCCTCGAAGGAAGGCCCCCCACACCGCACCAGCCAAACCCAAGGCTCTCGCCTCGAAGTCCATCCCCCTCACCCAGCGTGAAAGAGCCCAACAGCTCCTCAACCGCTTCACCTTCGGCCCCCGCCCCGGCGAAGTGGAGCAAGTCCTCGCCATCACCCCGGAGCGCTGGTTCGAGCAGCAGCTCAACCCGCAAAGCATCCCCGACGACACCCTCGACAAACGCCTCCTCGCCTACCCCACCCTGAGCCTCCAGCCCGACCAGGCCCTCCTCGCCTTCCCCAACCGTGGCGCCATCCAGCAGGTAGCGGAAGGCAAGCGACCCTACCCCACCGACCCCAACCTGGCCGCCCTCTACGAGGTCCAGGTCTACAAGCTCAACCAGAAACTCGAAACCAAAGAAATCAACGCCACCACCCCGCCCACCGAAGACGAAGCCGCCCAGAAAAAACAGGACCAGGCCACCGCCGCCCGCATCGCCGGAGAGCTCTTCTCCCTCCCCAAAAATCAGCGCATGGCCGCCCTCATCAAGCTCCCCGTTCCCGACCGCATCGCCTTCACCACCCACCTCGCGCAGGGAGGTCCGCTCGAGGCCCAGCGCAACCTCCTCCTCGCCGACTTCACCCCTCGCGAGCGCGAGCTCTTCACCGCCATGGCCGGCAATATCGGAGCCTCCTACCAGATCGTCAACGAGCTCTCCCAGGCCAAGCTCCTCCGCGCCGTCCTCAGCGAGCGCCAGATCCAGGAGGTCATGACCGACTTCTGGTTCAACCACTTCAACGTCTTCATCGCCAAAGACTCCGACCAGTGGTACACCACCAGCTACGAGCGCGACGCCATCCGCCCCCACGCCCTGGGCAAGTTCCGCGACCTCCTCCTCGCCACCGCCACCAGCCCAACCATGATGGTCTACCTCGACAACTGGCAGAGCATCGGCCCCAACTCCCTCGCCAACGGCGTCAACCCCGCCAACGCACGCGCGAAGAAGGGCAACCGCGGCCTCAACGAGAACTACGGCCGCGAGGTCATGGAGCTTCACACCATAGGCGTCAACGGCGGCTACACCCAGGCTGACGTCACCGCCCTCTCCTCCATCCTCACCGGCTGGACCGTAGACCGTCCCAACCTGGGCGGCCCCTTCCTCTACGAGCACAAACGGCACGAACCCGGCCCCAGACAGTGGCTGGGGTACACCATCGACGAGCAAGGCAACATCACATCCCCACCCGCAGCGAGCGCGCCAGCTCCCGCCTCTCCCCCTCCCAACACCCCCGACGGCATGAAGCAGGGAATCACCGCCCTTACCCTCCTCGCCGCCAGCCCCAAAACAGCGCACTTCATCAGTTACAAATTAGCCCAGCGCTTCGTCGCGGACAACCCGCCCCCCGCCCTCGTCGACCGCATGGCGGCCACCTATCTCTCCACCGACGGGGACATCAAGGCCATCCTCCGCACCCTCGTCCAGTCGCCCGAGTTCAACTCCACACGGTACTTCCGCAACAAGGTCAAGACCCCCATGGAGTTCCTCGCCTCCTCCTTCCGCACCACCGCTACCGACCCCGCCAACCCCGGCGCGCTCGTCAACACCATCAAGACCATGGGCATGCCCCTCTACTACGCTCTCCCGCCCACCGGCTACTACATCACAGCCGACCAGTGGATGAACTCCGGCGCCCTCGTCGACCGTCTCAACTTCGCCTACGCCCTCACAGGCAACAAGTTCGCCAACCAGAAGTTCGACTCCGCCCATGTCCTCGCCCTCGGCCTGCTTTCCCAGCCGGCGACGACGCTCGCGCCCGTCCAAACAGCCTCGCATCCTCTCCACGCGAAGTACGCCGAAGCCCTCCTCTCCACGCGCCCCGCAACCCCCTCCCCGCCCGCCAGCTCCACCGGCTTCGATGTGGCCCTCCATGTCCTCGAATCCGCCCTCATTGGAACCGAAGCCTCCACCCAGACCAACCAGCTCATCCAAAAGCAGGCTGCTCAACTCACCACTCCATCCACCCCGCCCACCGACACCCTCAACCTCCTCACCGCCCTCATCCTGGGAAGCCCCGAGTTTCAGCTCCGATAAAAATCAACGAGAAGCGCTCTGATCTAACGCCCCAGCCTTCTCCTTCGGCTACACTTGCTCGGGTCCCCTAACTCACTCTCAGGAGCAACTGTGAACTCTCAGCACACGTCCGTCACCCCGGAGCGCATCATGCAATTCGCCTGGGGCTACGTTCCACCCCTTGTTATCGAAGCTGCCGTCAACCATGGCATCTTCGACCAGCTCGACAGCGGCGCCAAAACCGTCGATCAACTCCACGAATCCACCGGCGCCTCCCTCCGCGGCCTCACTCCCATCATGAACGTCCTCGTGGGCCTTGGTCTTCTCTCGAAGGACACCTCCGGCCTCTACTCCCTTACCCCCGAGAGCTCCACCTTCCTCGTCAGCACCAAACCCGGCTTTCACGGCGGCATGATCCGTCACACCAGCAAACAGCTCCTTCCCAAATGGCTCCAGCTCACAGAGATCGTCGCCACCGGCAAGCCCGACCGGGCTGTCAACCAGCAGGGCGATGGCGGCAGCTTCTTCCAGGACTTCGTCTCCGACCTCTTCCCCCTCAGCTTTCCCGGAGCCCAGACCCTGGCCGCGCATCTCAACCTCGCCGCCGCCCCCCAGCCCGTCACCGCCCTCGACCTCGCCGCCGGCTCCGGAGTCTGGGGCATCGCCCTCGCGCAAAGTGCCCCCACTCTCCACGTCACTGCGGTCGACTGGCCCAGCGTCCTTCCCATCACCCAAAAAACCGCCGCGCGCTTCGGCCTCTCCGACCGCTTCTCCTTCGTCGCTGGAGATCTCCTCGAAGTAGACTTCGGCACCGGCTACACCGTCGCCACCCTCGGACACATCCTCCACAGCGAAGGCGAGCAGCGCAGCCGCACCCTCCTCGCCAAAGTCTTCGCTGCCCTCGCGCCCGGTGGCACCATCGCAATCGCCGAGTTCGTCGTCAATGCCGACCGCACCGGCCCTGTCAACGCTCTCTTCTTCGCCGTCAACATGCTCGTCAACACCGACGATGGCGACGCCTTCTCCTTCGAAGAGATGAGTGCCTGGCTCCGCGAAGCTGGCTTCGAGAACCCACGCACCCTCGACGCCCCCACCGCCTCCCCTCTCATCCTCGCCACCAAATCATCCTGAACGAATCGACAGCAAAGGCGTAACAGTGATCGAAGAGAAAAAACGGGATAAAAAGAAAACTCTAAAACAAGACCCAACCGCGCTGCACAGTATCGTTGCCTTGTTTGCCTTGCTCTTATCCGCCTTTATCCCTTCGATCACCGTTACGCCTTCCGCCGCATCCAAATAGCATGACCAAGCGAATCGATCGCAGGCAATTCGCCGCAGGAATCGCAGCCGCCAGCGTCGGGGGCAGGGCACTGGCATCCTCGTCTCCCGCCCCAGCGCCTCCGCAGCAACTCCACCTCAAACCCAACGGCTGGATGCCCAACAACACCCTTCCCGTTCTGCTCTACCGCAACGCCCTTTCCAGCACCGGCGATCTCGCCGCCGAGATGGAGCGCCTCTTCACCGCGAACAAGTGGCCGCCCCAGTGGCGCAATGGCGTCTACTCCTTCCATCACTACCACTCCACCGCGCATGAGGTTCTCGGCTTCGCTGCCGGCCACGCCGACCTCGTCCTTGGAGGCGAAGGCGGACAAGCCCTCACCGTTCACGCCGGCGACGTCCTCGTGCTCCCGGCCGGCACCGGCCACTGCCGCATCAGCGCCTCAGACGACTTCCTCGTCATCGGCGCCTACCCCGAAGACGAACACTGGGACATCTGCCGCACCGCCGCCACACCAGAGATCCTCGAGCGCATGCGCCGCGTCCGCTTTCCCGCCTCCGACCCCATCGCCGGCAGCTCAGGTCCACTCCCCAAACTATGGGTGTCCCCTACTGTTTAGGAGTCTTGTCCGTCTTCCAGTTCACCACGTGATACTGCGAAGGGGTGGTGCCTACATTCCGCAGCCCATGCATCACGTTCGACGAGTTCAAAATCACCGACCCCGGCCCCAGTCGCTTCCACTCCCCGTTCACCAGCGCCTCTACCGTCCCGGTATCGATGATCACCAGCTCCTCGTTCGGATGCTTGTGCGGCGGATGCGAGGCATTTCCCGGATTCAGCGTCGTCACATGCATTTCCAGCTCATCGAGCGTCGCCGTCGGCCCTCGTAGAATCGCTCGTGTCTCCCCGATCGGAGTCTTCTTCACCACCAGCTTGTTCCAGTCATAGACCGACTCGCCGATCACCGGCTTTGCCGCATCCACCGCCGCCACTGCTCCCAGGGTCGCCGCCATCGCCAGCAGACCCACCGCCACATCCCGCTTCGAAATCATCAAGTCTCTCTTCCTGAACCCAAAGCAAAACTTAAACCCAGCTGCTCTCCCTGAACGTATAAGGCGACCGCTGCGGACGCGATAGCATCGCGCTCGCCTCCTCATCGTTCTTGATCTGCTCTCGCTCCGGGTCCCAATGGATACGGCGCTTGGTCTTCATCGCGATATGGTGCAGCAGGCACGTCGAGCACGCCCTATGCCCAAGCTCCACCGGAGCCAGCGGCTGCCGCCTCGTCCGAACGCACTCCAGCCAGTTTCCGTGATGCTCCGGGCTCGTCTCCAAGTGAATCTCGTCCGGTCCGATCACCGAGTCCAGAATCTTAGGATCGCTCGCCACCAGCGGCTCGATCTTCACCTTGTCGCCCGGCTTCGACGTCGGGGACGCCTGCTCATCCCGCGTCACGAACAGCGAGCCCTTCGTCCCATACCACTTGATCCCGTTCGGGAAATCCCCCGAGATATCCATCGTTATGCCGTTCGCATAGATCGCATGCGTCAGAAACTTCCCATGCACATCCCACAGCCCATGCGTCGGAAACTCTGCCGTCCCCCATATCTCCACCGGCCCCGTATACTCGGTGTTCATCCCCCAGTGCGCCGTATCGACATGGTGCGCGCCCCAGCCCGTAATCATCCCCGCGCCGAACTGCTCCATCCGCAACCATCCCGGCCGGTCGAAGTCCTTTACCGGCATCACGCGGTCAAGCGTATACGCCACCTCCGGCGTCGATCCCAGCCACGCATCGTAGTTGAAGCCTGCCGGCACCGGCATCGGCGTCGCATCGCCGCCCGCCGGGTCGCCCGGCAGACCGATCTCCACATGTTTCACCTCGCCGATCCGCCCATTCCGCACCAGCTCGCACGCCCGATGAAACTGCTTCCACGAGCGCTGCTGACTCCCCACCTGCAGAATCCGCCCCGAGGCCTGCACCGCATTGCACAGGTACCGTCCCTCCGCAATCGTCAGCGACGCCGGCTTTTGCAGATACACATCCTTGCCCGCCCGCACTGCCGTCGCCGCCAGAATCGCGTGCTGGTGGTCCGGCGTCGAGATCACCACCGCATCGATGTCCTTGTTCGCCAGCAGCTCGTGATAGTTCGCATACCCGGTCACGCCGTCATGCGCTTTGCCTGTCTTCTTTGCATAGAAGTCATTGACGTACTTTTTGCCCAGCTCCACGCGATCCGCGGAGAGGTCGCACACCGCCATAATCCGCGCGCCGTCGTTCTTCAGAATCGCCGGCATATCATGCACCCGCGAGATCCTTCCCACGCCAATCGCCCCCACGTTGATCCGATTGCTCGGAGCCATCTGTCCAAACACCGTCGCAGGCACAATCGTCGGGAACCCGGCCATCGCCGCGGCTCCCAACGAGGTCTTCAAAAAACTGCGCCTCGAAACTCCGTCCTTACGCTTCACTGTCATCGGTCCCGCTCCTGTACTAAGCCTTCAAGTGAACCATCTGCGCCTTCATCTGCGCCTTGATCACCAGCTCCGCCGCCAGCAGGCACTGCGCCTGGTCCTGCCCCGTATGCGTGCGGTTCACAACGTCCGAGATAAACTGCGCCCCAAACGGCAGCGTCAGATTATTGCAGTCGATATAGCGGGCCTCTTTCTGGTTCACCAGAAACAGATTGTTGCCCGCCTTCTTCACCGCCACATCCGTGTACTTGCGCACCTCAATGTAGCCCTCGGTCCCCAGGATGAACAGTCGCCCGTCTCCCCATGTCCCCAGCCCGCGCGGCGTAAACCAGTCCAGCCGCACATACCCCAGCCCGCGATCCCCGCGCAGTGTCATGTCGCCGAAGTCCTGAAACTTCGGGTGTTCAGGATGGTTCACATTCGCAATCTGTGACGACACGATATCGGCCTCAGTCGAACCCGTATAGAACAGGAACTGATCTACCTGGTGCGATCCGATATCGCACAGAATCCCGCCATACAGCGCCGGGTCCCAGAACCAGTCCGGCCGTCCCGACCCTCCACCGGCATCGCCCGTCCCCTGTGTCACCTGGTGCGGTGCGATGTTGATCGTCTGGATCACCCGCCCGATAGCACCCTCTTTGATCAGATCTCCAGCCTTCACCGCAGCCTTTACCTCCAGCCGCTCGCTGTACATGATCCCGTAGATCCGCTTGGTCTCTGCGATCGTCTTCCGCACCGCCGCCAGCTGTTCCAGTGTCGTGATCCCCGGCTTGTCGCTCAGATAGTCCTTGCCTTGCTTCATCACACGAACGCCCAGCGCGGCACGCTGACTCGCAATCGTCGAGCTCAACACCAGTTGAATCGAAGGATCGTTCAGAATCTCGTCCTCGGACTTCACCATCTTCGCCTGCGGAAACCGCTTCGCAAATCCCGCCGCTTTATCCGGCTCCGCGCCATACGCCGACACCAGCACTCCACCGCCGCGCAGCATCGCCCCCGTCATCCCCAGCACATGGTCGTGGCTCATCCCGCACACTGCGAACTTCACCGAGTACTTCGGCGCTGCCCCTGCATCCTGTCCCGGCTGCGCGATCTCATGCACCACCCGCGGATCGCCAGGTCCCAGTCCAAACGCCGACTCCGACAGCCCGCCCATCAAACCCGCCGAACCCAGAACTCCACTGGCCGCTCCCTTCAGAAACGCCCGCCGCCCTACCATCTCATCACTCATCTTCTGTATCCCCTGAACAATGCAATTTAGTTGCATCTCCAAACTACATCGAGATGACTTTATTGCGGACTCGAACAAATTACACCGTCCAAGCCACAGTTGGCAACCCATTCTCTCCGCTAAAAAATCGCCGCTCTCCCGTCACTTCACTCTACGGAAACAAGCGCTCTCTCACCCACCCGCCTTCCACCCGCAAAAATAAAAACCGGTCATGCAGCCGCCCCGCACCCTCCTGCCAGAACTCGATCCGCTCCGGCCGCAGCACATATCCTTTCCAATACTCCGGCCGCGGAATCTCCCCCGGATACGCCTCCTCCAACTCCTTCACCCGCACCTCCAGCGCCTCCCGCGAAGCCAGCGGACGGCTCTGCTGCGAAGCCATCGCCCCCAACTGGCTCAACCTCGACCGACTATGAAAATAGTCCTCCGCATCCGAATCCGGCAGCTCCTCCACCGTCCCCGAAACCCGTATCTGCCGCCGCAGGCTCTTCCAGTGAAAGCACATCGCCGCACGCGGATTCTCCCGCAGCTCCTCACCCTTCCGACTCTCCGCATTCGTATAGAACGCGAACCCCCGCGCATCCAGTCGCTTCATCAACACCATCCGCACATTGGGCATTCCATCCCCCGAAACCGTAGCCAGAGCCACCGCATTCGGATCGTTCAACTCACTCGTCTCGGCCTCCGCCATCCAGCCATGAAACCACGCAATCGGATCAAGCCCCATCACCATAGCAACTCCATCCATCCCACGCCCCCAAATCGCCGCCACTCGTATCAGCTTTTATCGCTCTTATCATCGTTACGCCGTACTCACTCCCCCACGAAAGTACTGAACAGATTATTCAGCGACTCGGACAGCGTAGGATGTGCCAGCACGGCATCCCGAAGCGCCGTGTACTTCAGCCCACCCATCATCGCGATCTGGATCATCGACATCACCTCGCCGCCGCCATCTCCGAGCACCCCCGCTCCCAGAATCTCATCTGTCTCTGCATCCACCAGCGCCTTCATAAACCCGCGTGTCCTTCCCGTCTCCATCGCCCGCGCGACCGAGGTCATTGGCAGCCTCGCCACCCGCACCGTCTTCCCCAGCTTCTTTGCCTCGGCCTCACTCATTCCAATCCGTCCCAGTTGCGGATCAATAAACACGCAGTAGGGAAGCGGTCGTCCCACAGTGCTGCGACTCTCCCCATCCAGCAGATTCGCCTTCAATATCCGGTAGTCGTCGTACGAGACATGCGTAAACGCCGGCCCACCCTTCACATCTCCCACCGCATACACGCCTGCCGCCGTAGTCTCCAGCCTGTCGTTCACCCGCACGAACCCATGCGCGTCCATCGCAACCCCTGCCGCAGCAAGATTCAGTCTCTCCGTATTCGGCTTGCGCCCGGTCGCTACCAGCAGATGCGTCCCTTCCAGCCTCCGGCTCGCACCCTGCATCGCCACCGTCAGCGCAATACCTTTCCCGGTAGAGACAGCCTCTTTAGCCTCTGCCTCCAGCAGAACCTCGATTCCATCCTCCCGCAGAATCTTCACCACCTCATCGGCAATGTCCTGGTCTTCATTCGTCAGCTGTTTGCCATTCTGAACGATAGTCACCTCACTCCCGAACCGCCGAAACATCTGCGCGAACTCCAGCCCAACGTATCCGCCCCCCAGCACCAGCAAGTGCTCCGGCACCTCGTCCAGCTCCATCACCTTCGCATTGTCCAGCCAGGGAACACCCTCCAGCCCCTTCACCGGCGGCGCACCCGCAGCCAGTCCCGTATTGATTACGATCAGCTCCGCCGTCAGCACACGCTCTCCACCGCCACTCAACTGCACCCTTACCTGCTTCGGCCCAACGAAGGACCCCTCACCGCGAATCAGCTCCACCAGGGCCGCATCCTTCAGCCTCTTCTCGCTGCCCTCGCGCCACTGCTTCACGATCCCGCGCTTGCGCTCCCGCACCGCTGGCATATCGACCGACACCTCCCCCACCCCAATGCCATACTCCCTCGCTCGCCGCGCCAGCTCCGCGACCTCAGCGCTTGCCACCATAGTCTTCGTCGGCGTGCACCCATAGTTCACACACGTCCCACCTACCGCCGCCCGCTCGATCATCGCCGTCCGCTTGCCCTTCTCCGACAATGCCACCGCCAGAGGGGTCCCCGCCTGCCCCGAACCGATAATGATCGCGTCAAACTGTGTCACGTCGCTCACGCAGCTCCCCCTTATGCCGAGATCACACTACACTCCGGCATCTCAAAGATATAACCCCTGCGAACGCTACAGGTGAGATACGATCAGCAACCCTCCGCCAACCGCGATCAAATCCTCCACCAGCGCCACGGCGAAGTCGGGCAGCCCAGCCCTGGCAACCAAAGCACGTCGAGCGTGGTAACCGCCAAGCGTCCCCGCCAACGCGCCAATCACGCCGGCCACCGCTGCGACCGGCACGTTACCATTGGCGCTCACCGCCAGTGCCGCTCCGCTGAACCCGCCGAACAGGATCCGCGGAATCAGGTTGGCCGGCACCGTACGCGCCGGAGTTGTCGGCAGCTTGTCGTTTACCAACTCACCAATCGCCGCCAGCGTCACCAGAACCAGCGTCACCGGATGGTCGATCCACCACAGCTTCGTCCCGGCAAAGTGCAGCCATCCAAAGTGTGCTCCCCAGCAAATCGCTGCAGGAGCCGTAAACGCCCGTAATCCGGCGACGCAACCAATCAGAAAACAAAGCAGGATCAAGTTCATAGCTACCTTCCTCCGTATCGTTTCAACTTGCCAGACTGAAGCCGCAATCGCGTAACGGTAGAAAATGAAGTAACAGGCCCGATCCCAGTAGCGTGCCGCTGTGGGTCCATCCGGTTCGCGCGATCCAGCGCGTACAGACGGTAAATCCTGTGAAGAATAGCAGATGCCCGGCAGCCGGGGTTCGACCCACAATACTTGGTGCTCCGTTGGTCGCAGAAAAGAATCTTCAAGCCGACCATCGGGAGGCAGCAGGCGAAGCCGGTACACCCCCACGAAGTGGGCGCCGTCCGCGCAGGGCGTCTTACATCTTTGCCAGTCGATACGCCTTAAGCCGGCAATCCCTCAAACAAGTCCGTCCCCATCCGCGCCCCCTGCGGCTCAGCGGTGGCCACCAGGGCATAAAGCTCCTCCGCCCCATACCGTTCGAACAGCTCTTTCGTCTGCTCCATCAAAGGAGCCTGCGAAGCATGCTGCCGAAACGCCTCCGTCTTACGCTCCCGCACCGTCTGTATATCCAGCGTTACCGTCCACGGCATCGGCATCGGCGCCTGGCGCCCCGGCATAAAGAAGCTCTCCGTAAGGTAGTAAAGCCGCTTCACCTGGAAGGGAACCCCCACTTTCGGGTACCGCTTCGCATGTCCGCTCCAGTGAAACGCCGCTGTCGTCAGCGCCGAAGTCATCGTGTGGTCCGCATGGGCGTTCTGCCCCCCATCCCCTCCGAACGTAATCACCACATCCGGCCGAAACTCCCGCATCCGCTCCACCAGTCGCTCCGCTCCCCGCGAAAACTCAACGAACTCCATCTGTGCATCCTGATAGTCCAGCACCTCATGCCGCGCCACTCCCAGCACCTTGCACGACGCCGCGAACTCCTCCCGCCGAACCCTCCCCAACGCCTCACCCGATGCCGCATCCCCCCGATTGGTGGCCGCCTGCCCATCCGTCAGACACACCACATACGTCTCGATCCCACGATCCGCTGCCAGCCCCAGCGCCCCGCCAAACCCGAAGCACTCGTCATCCGGATGCGCGACTACACACATCAGCTTCAAGCCCACTCTACCCCCTCTTCCAGATCGCTGTCCTCAAACAGAAGTTCGCTCATCACCTGCTCCTCCACCACTGCATCCGGATCGACCGCCCGCACCGGCGCAAACGTCCTCCGATGCAGCATCGAAGGCCCATGCTGCACCAGCGCCCGCCGATGCTCCGGCGTCCCGTACCCCTTATGCGAGGCCAGCCCATACGCCGGATGCAACACGTCCAGCTCCCGCATCAACGCATCCCGATGCACCTTCGCCACCACCGAAGCCGCCGCAATCGACAGGCTCAGCGAATCCCCGTAGATCAATTTCGTCTGCCGGCACGGATGGTCCAGCCGCATCGCATCGATCAGCAGATGGTCCGGAGCCACGCTCAACCCCCGCACCGCCTCCAGCATCGCCAGCCGTGTCGCCTGGTAGATATTCACCCGGTCGATCGTCGCCGCATCCACCTCCGCGATACAGATCGCCAGCGCCATCCGCCGAATCCGCTTGTCCAGCTTCTCCCGCTCCTCGCGCGTCAACTGCTTGGAGTCCTTCAGCCCCGCCCGCGCCAGCCCGTCCAGCCGCCGCGGAAGAATCACCGCTGCCGCCACCACCGGCCCAAACAGCGCGCCCCGCCCTACCTCATCCACTCCGGCGATACTCTGAAAACCAAAGTACCGCAGCGCCTGCTCCGGCGCATCGCTGCAGATCAACTGCCGCAGCATTCGCTGCTTGGCAGTCGACGCAGTCACAGCTTTGGAGGCGCGAATGGAGGGTGTCGAAGCCATTGCTCTCCACCAAGTCTATAACTAGCCACGGCCCAGCCACGCACGCAAATAAGCCACGACCGAAGCCGTGGCTTATGCCTGAACCAAAACGATAGCTTACTTGGTGGTGGCGCGCTCAACTTCGCGCAGGCGAGCAGCCTTACCGCGCAGACCGCGCAGGTAGAACAGCTTCGAGCGGCGAACCTGGTACGACCGGACCTTCTCCACCTTATCGACAACCTTGGAGTTGTACGGGAAGATGCGCTCCACGCCCTGGCCGAAGCTCATCTTGCGAACCGTGAAGGTGCCCTGCGGTCCCTTGCGCGACGCGATAACCATGCCTTCGAAGGCCTGAAGACGCTCTTTCTCGCCTTCTCTGATCTTCACTTGTACGCGGATGGTGTCGCCGGGGGCGAACTCGGGTAAATCGGTCCGCTCTAACTTCGCGGCCAGCTTCTGCATGATTGGATGAATGGACATGACTGCAACTTTCTAATGTTGGACTCGACCTATAGTGTACACGAAATCCGGCCTGTCCGGGCCGTATCTCGCAGTAAAGACGCCTCACCCGCCGCCTTCCCCCCCGCCCTCGGCCTCAAATCGAAGCTCATCCAGTATCTCCCGGTCCTCCGCGCTGATCGCGATCCTTTCCAGCAGGTCCGGCCTGTTCTCCAGCGTCTTCTTCAGCGCCATCCGCCGCCGCCATCGCCGGATCGTCTCATGGTTCCCCCCCAGCAGCGCATCCGGGATAGCCGTCCCCCGGAACTCCGCAGGCCGCGTATAGTGCGGATAGTCCAGCAGCCCCCCCGCCCCATGCGTCGACCGTGGCACCCCCTCGCCCGAACCCTCTTCCACCCCCGTATCGTCCGCCCCAAAGCTCTCGAACCGCGAAGAGTCAGGATTCCCCAGCGCCCCCGGCAGCAGCCGCACTACCGCATCCACGATCACCGCCGCCGCCAGCTCCCCGCCCGAAAGCACATAGTCTCCAATCGAGATCTCCCGGTCGCACAGCAGGTGGTTCACCCGCTCATCCACACCCTCGTAGCGCCCGCAGATAATCACCACCCGCTCCGTCGCCGCCAGCTCCTGCGCCACCGCCTGCGTAAACGGCCGCCCCTGCGCCGACAGCAGAATCACCGTCTCCTTCCCGCTCTCCCGCTCTGCCTTGGGCGAAATCTGCAGCGACGCCACCGCATCGAAGATCGGCTCCGCCTTCAGCACCATACCCTCCCCGCCGCCAAACGGACGATCGTCCACCGTCTTGTGGCGGTCGGTCGTAAAGCTGCGAAGATCGTGCGCCGCTACTTCGACCAGCCCGGTCGTACGCGCGCGCTTCAAAATCCCATAGTCGAGCGGGCTATCGAAGAATCCCGGAAAAATTGTGATGATATCGAAGCGCATAAGAGTCCGTCTTGCATGACGTATAAGTTGTAGGGCATCCCGGTCTTTTAATAATCGGAACGCGCACGCATGCTCTACCCTTTTGCTAAATGTCACGATCTCTCAATGGGGAGCTCAAAGGGGTTTCACATGCTTCAGAAAAAACTTGCCGTTCCTTTCATTATGCTGCTTCTGCTCGTCTCCGTTCCTGCCCACGCTCAGATCCGTCAGATCGTCCCCTTCCTCGCCTCCGTTCCCCTGCGAACCATACCTCAAACCCTCGACAATCCCATCCACACGGCCCAAATTACCGATCCGGAGGTAGTCCTCACAACGGAGTCGCCCAGCCCCGCCGAAGCTGTCCCCGCTGCCTCCCCCGCTGCGTCGCGGCAAAGAGCGCGGGTACAGCAGCCCCATTTTGACCCGCACCACAAGCTGCAAGGCCGACACTCCGGGATAAGAAATTGAAGAGTTTTTTGGAAAAGAGTTCTGGCCTGACGGCCGGTCCCACTACGCGTGGGGCGGTCACTTCGTGACGCGTATACCCCCTTCGGATCGCAGCTCCCGTTGGTCGCCAGAAAAGAATCTTCGTGCCGACCAACGGGAGGATTGGGGCGAAGCCGGTATACCCCCCACGAAGTGGGCGCCGCCCGCGCAGGTGCCTGCGTGCCTGAAGAATAGGTCGATACCCTCTAGCCCCTAGCCCCATCCGGTGTCCGGTTCACCTCCACCAAACCCTCCGGCAGAGTCATCTCCACTCGCTTCGCCTCCGTATCCACCCTCACAAGAAACGCCTTCGCAAACGGGATAAGAATCTCATCCCCCTCCGGCGAAGTCACAGCCAGCAGCGGAGCGGCCTCAGCCAGCCTCCGGCTTCCGTCCGAGGTCGTCGCGAACTGAACATCGGCGATCACCCCAACCGCCGCCGCCCCGTCATAGACCGTGCACCCAACCAACTCGCTGATATAGGTGGAATCATCCTCCAGCGGCAACCGCTCCTCCTGTGGAACGATGACCTCCCGCCCGGCCAGCAGCTCGGCCTCTGAGATCGAATCGACTCCGGCAAAGTGCAGCACAATCCGCCCCTCGTTCTTTCCCACCGGCAGCCAGAAAGACACCACCTCCGCCGAACGCGCCTCGGCCTCCTCCCCCGCAAACTCGGGCGGCGCCAGAAACACTCGCCTCTGCTCCTCGAAGCGTTCAGGAAAATCTGTGAACAGCTCCGCGAGCAACTCCCCCTTGCGTCCTTGCGGCCGAAGCAGATGCGCCAACACAATCCATCGTGGAGAGCTCTTCGTCATAGACCTCCAGTGTAGAGCCCAAAGGCGTAACGGTGATCAAAGAGAAAAGCACGATAAAAGGAGCAAGAGCAAAGGACAAAAAAATTAAGGAAGAGAGAGACAAAACAGACAGAGCGATAAGAGATAAGAAGAGATAAAAAAAGATAGAGCAAGCCTGGGCACACCGAACCTGCCATCGCCATTCAGTCCGCTCTGCTCTTATCCGTCTTTATCCCTTCGATCACCGTTACGCCGTACCAGCCATCATCAGGGACGACGCATCTACGGAGTTTCGCTCTCTTCCAGAATATCCAGCGAGAATCGATGCTTCATCTTCATGCTCGCCGCGCTCAGAATCGTGCGCATCGAGCGCGCAGTGCGGCCCTGTTTCCCGATCACCTTGCCCACGTCGCTCTGCGCAACCCGTAGTCGAAGTACCGTGCCCTCGCCGTCCGGAAGGGCTTCGACCGACACCTTCTCGGGATTGTCCACCAGCGCGCGCGCCATATCGATTATCAAATCTGTCATATCTGTGGCAGGGTCTTCTCCTGCTGCCGACTGAATGGCCTGCGTCATCACACACCTCTGGGAGTATCGAAGTCACGATGCAACGATCAAGCCCGGTCCCTCGTTCCGTCTGATGCGGAATCTTCAGGAGACGTGCTGCTACAAGCGTACCTCGGCCATGGTCACGCCCTGGGTTTGCACCCATAAGCCCTTTCCACTATGCATCGCAAGAGCCTGCAGCTGCAGTACCAAAAGTTTACGCGAGGAAGATGCGGGAATGCCTCGGGGGAATCTACAACGTCAGCAATCTTTAGGAACCATCAGTATGTTCCCAAAGATTGCATCCATTGGGTAACTTTAGGCTGCGGCGACTGCTTCCGTCGCGGCCGGGGCCTGCTTCACAAGCTTGCCAACCCGGTCAGACAGCTGGGCGCCATTGCCGGTCCAGTAGTCGATGCGGTCACGCTTCAACTCCACCGTCGCGGGGTTCGTCCGCGGATTGTACGTACCAACGACTTCGACCGAACGACCATTGCGGGCGCGGTCCTTTTCAATTACAACGATGCGGTAGTGGGGCTGCTTCCGCGCTCCAACGCGCGCCAAACGGATCATCAACACTGGGAATGCCTTTCAGAACATTTTTATTTGGGCCGACATAACGACACTGTCTGGCTTTTTCTGGACAGGGGACGGACTACATGACCCAACACCTAAGTATGGCGGAAAACGCCGCTTTTCGCAATCTTTCCCACCAGAAACCCCAAAAATACCTCAGCCCGCCGGAAACAGGAACCGAAGCACGTCTCCGAACCGTCTCGCCCAGGCCTCTTCGTCGTGCACCGCCCCCTCCGCCTTCACATACTCCAGGTCCACTCCGCCCCTCCAGCCCAGCCGTAACAGCAGCCGGTCCAGCGCATCCGTATCGCGCACGTGCCGCGCCCCCTCCGCCGTCCCCATATCCAGCCAGATGCGCAACTCCGGCCTCTTTCCCTCCTCCCCAACCGATCTCCCAATCCATTCCAGGATGCTCCGGTGATCCCACCAAAGCGAAGGCGACATCACCGCCAGCTTCCCAAACATCTCCGGATACTCGAACCCCAGGTACAGCGAGATCAGCCCCCCCAGCGACGACCCGCCCAGCCCCGTATTCTCCGCCCCCGGCAGCGTCCGGTACGTCCGCTCGATCAGCGGCTTCAACTCCTCCACCAGCAGCCTCCCATAGCTTCGACCCTCGCCTCCGCCCATCTTGAAGTCCCGCGTCGGCGTGTACTCCGCCATCCGTCGAAGCCCCGTATTCGCGATCCCCACCAGGATCAGCGGCTCAATCTCTCCTTCAAGGTTCAGCTGGTCCGCCGTCGTATGGGCCTTCCACGTCCGCCCGGCAATGTAGGAGGTCACCCCATCGAACAGATTCTGCCCATCGTGCAGATAGAGCACAGGGAACCGGCGATCCGCCTCTTCCATATACTGCGGAGGCAGGTAGACCTGCACCGCCCGGTCGTCTGGCAAAATCTCTGAGTGAAACTGGTGGACGGAGTATCTTGGATTGCCCGCAAGCTCGTCCGAGACCGCAGACACTCCTTCGAGCTCAGAGCGTTCGATCGACTGAGGCGGAAACAATGGTGGCGGCACTTCCAACGCGATAGTTACACTCCTGTACTACGATGGCATCAGACTAGCAGAGGGCATTCCATGAGACGCGACTATCACAAATGGTTCTCACCGGCTCTGGGACGCGACATGGAGATGCTCTCCTTCGGCCACGCCGGTACCCCCGTCCTCGTCTTTCCCACCTCCTGCGGCCGCTTCTTCGAGTTCGAAGACCGCGGCATGGTCGCCACCGTCCAGAGCAAGATCCAAGAGGGTCACCTCCACCTCTTCTGCGTCGACTCCGTAGACTCCGAGAGCTGGTACAACCGCGCCGTTCCCCCGCGCTGGCGTATCGCCCGCCACATCCAGTATGAGCAGTACCTCATGCAGGAGGTCCTTCCCCTCATGCGCGAAGGCAACCGCAGCCCTAACCTCGGCGCCATCGGCTGCAGCTTCGGCGGCTACCACGCGGTCAACATCGCCCTCCGCCACCCCGACATCTTCACCGCCTTCCTCTCCATGGGCGGGGCCTTCAACCCTCGTAGCTTCCTCTCCGGCTACTACGACGACGACTGCTACTTCAACCTCCCCATGGACTACCTCTCCAACATCCACGACTGCTGGTACCTCGACCGCTACCGCCGCAACACCTACATCCTCGCCACCGGCGTCCACGACCAGTGCTGGAACGAGAACGAGCGTTTCGCGCGGATCCTCCACGACAAGAGAATCCCATGCCGCCTCGACGTCTGGGGCGACGGCACCGGCCACGACTGGCCCTGGTGGCAGAAGATGATCCAGGCATACCTCTAGCAATCGGTTTCCTCGCACCAA
>Ga0193753_10001703_pt1 | contig 18462 bp, 22 predicted proteins | sample H1c2metaG_FD_144925 | JGI IMG/M metagenome (GOLD analysis project Ga0193753, IMG submission 144925) | Soil microbial communities from a riparian zone of the East river system, Colorado, United States - H1c2 | ecosystem: Environmental > Terrestrial > Soil > Riparian zone | place: USA: East...
CGAGGCTTTTGTCGAGTATCTCGTTCGAAGAGATGCTCGAACTCGCCGGCCAGGGCTCGCGCGTCCTGCATCTGCGTTCTGTGGAGTTCGCCGCAAAATACAATGTTCCCTTGCGGGTGCTGTCATCCTTCCGTCCCGGATCTGGCACGCTCATCTGCAAGGAGGATGGCCACGTGGAAGCTCCGCTCATCTCCGGCATCGCGTTCAACCGCGATGAAGCGCAGTTGACGATTTCCGGTCTCCCGGACTCGGCAGACTCAGTGGCGCGCGTTCTGAAGCCGATTTCCGCTGCGAATATAGAAGTGGACATGATCGTGCTGGCCACCGGCAGAGACAATCTTAAAGATTTGTCATTTACGGTGCATCGCGATGACTTTGCCGAAGCGCAGCGCATTGCGCGGAACATAACCGCGGAGTTTCATGGAGCGCGCATGACCGCAGACAACACCGTGGCGAAGCTCGCGGTGGTTGGAGTGGGCATGCGATCGCACGCCGGAGTAGCCTCGCAACTCTTTGAATCGCTTGCGCGCCAAGGCGTGAAAGCGCTACTCATTTCAACCTCGGAGATCAAGATCGCGGTGTTGGTCCCTGAAGACGCGCTCGAAAGTTGTGTCAAATGTCTGCACAAGGATTTGCAATTGGCGTAAGGGTTTGCGGTCGTCTACTGTCCTCAGCGTTATGAGACTTGAGGCGGTGACCATAGTGGTCTGCAAGTGGTAATGTTCCGAATCGCTGTTCGTCCGCATTCGCGGGGGTCCGGACTGCGCTAACGCGACAAGGAAGAGGCTCGGCGGAGGGCCCTCAACATGCTCATATTGACGAGACGAGTTGGTGAATCAGTAGTCATTGGCGAGGACGTGACCGTCACGGTTCTCGGAGTGAAAGGAAACCAGGTCCGCATTGGCATCAATGCGCCAAAGACCGTGGCTGTTCACCGAGAAGAAATCTTCGAACGCATCAAGAACGGCCAGGGCACGGCCGATCGTTCGAATTCGGACGAGCCAAGCGCCCTTCCACGGGAGACTTTGCCCGTCTGAACCGTTTTTGAGCGTTTCTTTGCCAGCCAGTCTCCGGCTCATTATGATTGCGCCCCCCGGAGAGATGGCCGAGTGGTCGAAGGCGCGCCCCTGCTAAGGGCGTAAGGGTCAAAAGCCCTTCGAGGGTTCGAATCCCTCTCTCTCCGCCATTTCTTAAAGTCGGCCAGCGTGATCTTCCCATCTGGGCAAAGCAAGTCAGCGCGAGTTTCGCGGAAAATCCAGCCAATACTCTCCAGACATGCGAGCGGGCAATCCGCGTAGGTCCTTATGCGGCCGGAGTGATTTTTCGCAGCACTGTTCTTGGGTCCAGGTGCCGTAGCGATTAAACGCGCCTAGTTCGATGATCGAGCGTGCGTGCCGAACACTTTGAGGATTTCCTGATCTCCGTATAGCTCGCGATAGATTGGGCAGATTCGCCGGATGCACTCGCAAGATCGGGCCGGGCTCCCTGTTGCACCAACTACCAGCGCCCTGACCAGTCACGTGCATTGCATCGACGATGGCGCGAGCTCGCTGCGCCAAATCACCTGCTTGCTCCTGCGTGTCGCTAGTTCAATTGTCGGACTCTTCTTTATTTTCAGCGTTCGATCGATGGAAAGACTCGAGTAGTGTTAAGAGCGCCTCGATATCCGCGGGCTTGATGAAGTGCGCATCGAACCCTGCAGCTTCAGCGCGCGCTCGATCTGCCTCCTGACCCCAGCCGCTCAAGGCGATAAGGCGCACTCCCGCGTTGGCAGAATCGGCGCGAATCCGCCTAGCAAGCTCGTACCCATCCATGTTGGGCATGCCGAGATCGGCGATGACTACGACCCGCGAATGCGGGATGAGAGTAGTGAGAACGTCGACAGCGTTGTACAAAGTTTGAACTTCAGCGCCTTGCGTGCGCAGCACCATCGCCAACGTATCTGCCGCATCTCGGTTGTCGTCTACCAACAGAACGCGAGGCAGGTGGCGCAATGCTCGCGTCGGCGCGGGCTGCAGTGTTTCTTCGGCAGGGATGCTTTCGTCGACCAACAAGAGATAAACCGTAAAGCGGCTTCCTGTGTCCAGTCCATCGCTATGAACGGTGATTCGGCCCCCATGCAGCTTTAGGAGGTGTTTGACGAGCGTCAGCCCGATGCCGAGACCGCCTTGAGCGCGAGCATGAGTTCCATGCACTTGAGTAAACATGTTGAATATAGAATCGAGCATGTCCGGGGGGATGCCGGCGCCCGTATCCGTGACAGTCACCACCACTTCGCCATTCACAGCCTCTGCCGCTACTGTGATGACGCCCCCGTCTTGGGTGTACTTCGCGGCATTATTTAGAAGATTGGCGAACACCTGGCCGAGACGCACTTCGTCTCCGCTGACGTGCAACGGCTCGAGTGGCAAAGCGACCCTCAATTCATGCCGCGCTGCATCTATCAATGGGCGACTGGTCTCGATTGCACTCCGGATTACTGAAGCGATGTCCAGCCTCTCGATGTGCAAGGCGATACTGCCTCGACTTATTCGCGACAATTCGAGTAGGTCGTCGACCAAGCGCACCAAATGTATGACCTGCCGATCCATGATGTCATGCAGCGGGGTCAACGCTGCATCGGGTTTTTTGTGGCGTAACACGTGTAGCGAGTTTCTAATCGGTGCTAGAGGATTTCGCAGCTCGTGTGCAAGCGTGGCGAGAAATTCATCTTTGCGCGCATTCGCTTCGCGCAAAAGTCGCTCGCTCGCGTTTAGCTCTGCGGCTATCCGCCTGAGTTCCACTAACTGAGAGCGGCTTTCATACTGGCGAGCGCGCGCACGCAGCGCTGCGCGCGTTGCACTGACGAGCGCCATGACGCGCGTGGGACGCTCTAGCAATGTCACGTTTCCCATAGCAAGGGACGCGCCGTGAACGCCAGGCGAATTGGCGCCACTCCCCGTCAACAGAAGGATAGGAAGATCCGACCATGCCGGCTGGGACTTGAGCAGCATGCGAAGTCGAGAAACTGTTGCCGGCTCAAGCGCCTCTTCTGCGAGGATCACCGCCGCCGCACCTTCTTCGATCTGCTTTTCGAGAGTCGTCAAGGAGTCGCTGCGCGCGCAGTCGATTTGCGCACCCTGCAGCGCGCTCGCGAGCAACTCCGCATCGCGGCCGGTCGGAGTGAAAAGCAGAACGCGTGACTCGGCTTTCATGACCCTGAATCTCAGCGTGGAGGCATCGCTTCCTCTCCCGGAACCCCGCCGAGGGGGATCGGCACTCCGGTGAGTACGCCGCGGAATTTCCGCAGGGGTTCGCCGATAAAGATGCCTTTCTCGGTCAATTTGAATTCACGAATTGTCCGTTCATGTTGACTGCCGCGTTTCTTGACTACGGAAATCGCCTGCCGCACCTCGGCCTCCGCTTCGTAGTAGCGCAGGAGAACGACTGCATCTGCGAGGTAGCTCGCATCGACCGGGCTTACCATCGGCCCCCCGACGATGCCTTGATGGGCTCCTACCAGGACGGTCGCGATGCCTTGTTGTCCGAGATAAGAAAGTATCTCGTGCAACTGGATGGTCAGGAATCGCTCCTCCGGCATCGCATTCATGTAGCCATTGAGACTGTCGATGACGATCATGCTCACTTTGTCTCGATCGACCGCCCGCCGCAGAAGGTTCCCGAATTCGCCCGGTGATAGTTCGGCGGGATCGATAGCCGTGAGAGACACAAGTCCGGATCGAACATGGGTTTCCAATGCAATTCCCAACCCCGCAGCACGACTTTGTAGCGTGAACACAGACTCGTCGAAGATGAACATCGCCGATTTCTGACCGCGCGCCGCGGCAGCAGTGACGAATTGCGTTGCCAATGAAGATTTTCCGGTTCCCGGGGCACCAACAAGGAGAGTGCTGGTGCCTCGCTCGAGCCCTCCGCCCAACAATGCATCCAACGATTCCATACCCCCGGACAATTTTTCTGCCTTGAACTCTTGCCGGTGCTCTGCCGCCACCAGCCTCGGGAAAACTTCGAGCCCGCCGGTGCGGATCGCGTAGTCATGATGCCCGCCGCGGAATACCTTTCCTCGGAATTTGACCACGCGAAGCCGGCGCCGATCGCTACCGTACTCAGGTACCAGTTGCTCGAGTGCAATGACGCCATGAGCAAGGCTCTGTACTTGCAGATCACGCTCAGTCGCAGTGAGATCATCCAGCAGGATGACGGTGCAATGGCGTCCGGCGAAAAACTGTTTCAACGCAAGGATCTGCCGGCGGTAACGCAATGGATTGCCCGCCAATAAACGTAGCTCGGAGAGCGAATCGAAAACGACGCGAGCGGGTTTGATGCGTTCGACATCTTGAAGTATGAGCTTGGTGGTCTCCGTGAGCTCGATTTCTGACGGATGGAACACAGTGTACTGATCGTCGGGCGCGAGTGATTGCTCTGAGGGAATAAGCTCCCGAATGGTGACTCCGTCGAGCGACCATCGATGAGATGCGGCGACATCGCGCAGTTCCTCGGCAGATTCGGACAGCGTCACATACAGCACTTGTTCGCCGAGTCGCACTCCTTCCTGAAGGAACTGAATGCCGAGCGTCGTCTTGCCCGAGCCGGGAACGCCCTCCACGAGGTACATGCGACTGCTGGTCAAACCGCCAAAGAGAATATTATCTAGCCCTGCGATGCCAGTAGCCGCGAGAGGCTGGGCCGTGCGAGCAGTTGTCGTAGTGGTCATGTTTATTCTTGCTAGATGGACAATAGGGGCTGCAATTTCTGACACCTCCAAGTCGATCATTGCATCGATTCGAGGTGTTCCGGAAATCTCAGGCCATGGCGGGCGTAGACGACACTCCGATGATTTGCGTGCAATGGCAAGGTGAAGGCCGATCCATCGCTTACTCCGATGAAGCCTGGGCTTGCAGATTCAACAAGCTCGCTATACCGGCGATAAGCTCCCGCGGCTCAACCGGCTTCGAGAGATGCATCTGAAAGCCGGCCAGCAGCGCCCGCTGCCGATCATCATTCCGGGCGTAGGCCGTCAGGGCGATGGCAGGCAGATTGCGCGCCTCAGTATTTAAAGTCCTTACCTTCTGGATCAGCTGGTATCCATCAAAATCCGGCATGCCGACGTCGCTGATGACGATATTCACATCCTCTTCGCCGATAACTCTCAACGCATCCGCGCCGCTCTCAGCCAATGTGCAGCGGCCGCCTTGTTCTTCGATCAGCCGGCAAATCAGGACTCGAGCGTCGGCTTGATCGTCGACTACTAAAGCGCGTACTCCGGCGAGACTGGGCAACTCGATGGAGCTGACATCCACATCACTGAACCCCGAATGCTCTCCCGTGCGGCCCGTTTCCTCAGTTCTGATTACGGAGATCGGCAGCGCCACGACAAATGTGGAACCTTGGCCTTCACCAGGACTCTTTACCCGCACTGATCCGCCATGCAGCTCCACCAAGTGCTTGACGATAGATAGCCCAAGCCCTAAACCGCCGTGCCGTCGTGTTGTCGATGAGTCCGCTTGGCGAAAGCGATCGAACACAAACGCGAGAAATTCAGGCTTGATCCCCAAGCCCGAATCCTCGACTGAGATCTCGACGTGAGAATTTACGCGCTCCGAGACTACATCGATGCGCCCGCCGGACGGCGTGAACTTTACGGCGTTGGTGAGCAGGTTCCAGAAGACCTGTTGTAATCGACCAGGGTCGCCACGTAGCCGCCCGGCCCGAGCATCGAGCGTCACTCGGAGCCGAAGCTTTTTCGCTTCAACGGACAGTTTGACAGCGTCGAGCGCAGCGTTGATGCCGTCATTGATATCGATCGGCTGCACATCGAGCTGCACCTTTCCGGAGATGATCCGGCTCATGTCCAGCAAATCGGCAATGATCTGGCCCTGCACACGGGCGTTGCGCTCGATGGTCTCCAGCCCGCGCGTATGGTCCTCATGTCCTGGTTGCAGTCGGCGTAGCAGAGTCGCCCAACCCAGAATCGCATTGAGTGGCGTGCGAAGCTCGTGCGAGACCGTCGCGAGGAATTCGTCCTTCACGCGACCGACTCGCTCAGCTTCCTCACGCGCTGCGCGCTCGGCTTTGAGAGTGTCTTCACGCTCTGCCTCAATCTTCTTTGAATCGGTAATGTCTACGCAGGAGCCGATGTAGCCGGAGAAGGTCGCACTTGGACCTTCAAAGAGGGGGGTAGCTTGCTCGATGAGCCAACGCGCCTGTCCATCAACCCCACGGATGCGGCATTCCGATCTGAATGGTTTGCGTGTGTCGAAGCCTTCAGCGTATGCCTGTAGACATTCTGCTAAGTCGTCCTCGTGAACATTTTGGGTCCATCCGAACCCCTGTTCTTGCTGCAGTGAACGCCCCGTAAACTCTAGCCAGCTTTTGTTGAACCAGACTCGAGATTTCGCGTCGTCGGCGATCCAGATAAGTACCGGCGCGGAATCGGCCATAAGCCGGAACCGCTCGTTGCTGACACGCAAGGCTTCTTCGGTATGCTTTTGCGCTGTGATATCGCGCGCAATTTTCGATGCGCCCACGATTTTCCCCGATGAGTTGCGCACAGGTGAAATCGTGAGGGATATGTTGAGGAGGCTTCCATCCTTGCGAACGCGAATCGTCTCGAAGTGATCGACTCGCTCGCCAGCTCGAAGCCGGGCCAGGATGGCAGGTTCCTCATCAAGCCTGTCGGGCGGAATAAGGATTGTGATTGGCTTTCCAATCATCTCTTCTGGCAAGTACCCAAAAATGCGGGTAGCGCTTTCATTCCAAGTCTCGACGATGCCGTCGAGCGTCTTGCTAATGATCGCATCGTCGGATGAAGCGACTATTGCCGCTAACCGGTTGCGCTGTTCGTCAGCATCCATGGACGCGGTCTCCGCACTTTGCATTCGTCGATACTCTATGTGAGGAGCGACCACCCAGTCTTCGGCGCCTTGTGGGACCTAGCAACAGCGGGGTCTCGGCGGTCGAAATCCCAGAGCTTTTAGCTTACTCAACAGATGCTGAGAGGCCGATCAGCGTTGTCCTACAGAGTTCGCTATCGGATTTTCTGCCGAAGTGCCGCGAAATCAAGCTGCGGTGATACATCGAAGCCGTCCGCATGCAAGGGACGGAAAATCAGGCGTCAGCTGCTGAGCACTAGGCGAGTTTTACACAGCCGTTTGCGAGGTACCGGTGCTAAAAAAGCAGCCATTCAACCGCAAAACCACTGCGCTCTATAGGTGGGTATTTCCTGAGGTATGGATATTCGGAACTATTCGAAAAGCGCTTTATTTCACGCACTTCGGGAAGCGGTATGAATCTCTCTCTCCCGCCAATCTTCGCCCTGCGTAATTTTCGCATCTGACCCCAACAAGTCAGCGCAAGTTTCGCGCTAAATCCTGTCGATACCCGAGAAGATTCTCGATCAGTGCGCACTCGCACGCCCGATATTCCGAAACTTGTATAATCATACAGGTTCTGGAATACTGGCCGCGATGCCGAAGGCCATCCCATCCATGAAACCGCTGACGTTTCTTGGGTCCAGCCGGGACGACCTGCGGGAGATGCCCGAAACGGTCCGGCACGCGATCGGCGTTGAACTGATGATCGTGCAACTCGGTGGTTCGCCCACCGACTTCAAGCCCATCGCTTCCATTGGCGTCGGTGCCTATGAGATCCGCGTCCGCGATGTAGTGGGAGCATTTCGCACGGTGTACGTGACAAAGTTTGCAGATGCAATTTACGTGTTGCACGCCTTCCAGAAGAAATCCCATAAGACCGCCAAGTCCGATCTGGATCTGGCAAGGCGGCGGTGCAAACTGATTCCAGGAGCGAAGCCATGAAGAGCGCTACCCGAAAGCCCCGTCGTAAGACCGATGCTCGCCTCGCCGATACTCGGGTGATTCCCGGCAGCGGTAACGTTTTCGTTGATCTGGGCTTCGATGAAGCCGAAGCGAGAGTGATGGCGTTGCGCGTGCAGCTGATGATTCGTCTTCGTGAGCGTCTGCAAGAGAAGGGCTATACGCAGGTTGAAGCGGCGAAGCGCTTGGGGGTGACCCAGCCGCGCGTGTCGGCGCTGCTGAAGGGCTCATGGAAAGATTTCAGCATGGACATGTTGCTGACGCTTGCGACTCGTGCCGGGCTCAAACCCGAGCTGCGTCTGGCGGCGTGAACCCGCTGCTGTCGGGTAGATGCGATTTCCTGATCGAATCGCTTCTGGCGGCTAATCTTGGATGGGTCCGGAAGCGGGAGCAAATGCCTTCAGTGAACCGATGACCAATCTATTCTCGCGTCCTTGTCCTGGTGGCAAATCTGGTGGCAAATAAGGGGACTCTGGGGGATTGCAGGGGACGTTGCCTATTTTATCGATCAGTAACTTATTGATCTGCAATGTCACCCGCCCGAGTTCGAATCCCTCTCTCTCCGCCAAAATTCACCGCGAGTATGTGACCTGGCACGTCGCTATCTGCTCGCGGTGCCCGACCGGGGATTCGAACCCTCGAACATGAAACAAGTGGGTTCGACAGATTTGCGGAGCAAATCTGGACGCACATAGTGCGGCCCCGAGCGAAGCGAGGGGTGAGCGGCTGTCCCCAGCTGCGAACAATCCCTCTCGCCCATACGACACCGCGCGCGCTCAACGAAGTGCCAGCTGCGTAGCGAGGGACGAGCGGCTGTCCCCGCCGCAAGCAATCCCGCTCTCCCCGCCAATTACAGTTCTCACGGCATCTCATGCCGTTTTCAGTGGCGGAAGTAGGGGCGATCTATTCGAATCTCGGGACACCGCGGTATCGAACTCCGTCCGCGCACCCGCAAATGCACCAGAACTCACGAGTCAACGTGCGAAGCGAAACCCGGCGTTTTGATATCGAGCCGAAACGCAATGCGCGAAAGATCGTCGACGGCCGCGGGTTGTACTTGCTAGTGACGCCAACTGGCGGCCGATACTGGCGCTATAACTACCGATTCGAAGGCAAGCACAAGACGCTGGCCTTGGGAGTTCTTCCCGAAATTTCTCTCGAGAAGGCGCGGGCGCGTCACGAAATCGCGCGCGCTCTCCTCGCGGACGGAGTCGATCCGTCGACCCGGAAGCGCGCGTTCGGCAATTCGGCCTTCAATTGTGGCGCGTGAGCGCAATTTGGATTCGGAGGAGATCTACTCGCTCCCAAGACGCTTGCGCGAGCGCGGTCTGCTTGCGGACAAGCGGGAACCACTTCAAGGGCGGGCGTCCGGCACGTCCTATCCATCGGCTATCTAAGCGAAGCGCACACTGTGCAATCGCACCCATTGGCAGCAAAAGATCGACGCGGCACGTGACCTTGGCGACCAGGATTCAGGCCAGTCACGAGAGTTCCACACGGCTTGAGCAACTAGTTGGGAGGTCGTTACGCTGGAAGTTTCCAACAACGCGGACTGATCAATGATTGGGTCGTTGGAAATCGAGGTGGAGGTGGTACCCAAGTGCGACGCTTGGTGTCGCAAGGAAGCACACTAACTACAGTCGCCAAGGGTGCGGTGACGTCGCATGACCAAGTCCGCTTGGAGAACGTGACTGCGTGACGATCGGGGCGAACCAGCGCGATCGAGTCAGCCCGCCGCTGTCACCGGCTCCAGGCGACGGCGCCCTGAAGCGCGACTTTGGCGTCGAGATCGAGCGCCACGCTCACTGCGGCGGGAAGCTTGCGATTGTCGCCAGCAACCGCCGACGCAGTACTAAACTTTAAGCCGCCGGTCGATTCCGGTATCTTCACCGACGATTGACCATCACACCGGGCGCAGATGACAACCGTCATAGTCCGCATCAAGGAGGAGAATCATGTACGTCTCATACACGGCAGTTAGTGCGAACAAGACCGCGACGAATCAGGTGATCCACGGCAACGTGGCGATCGACCCCAAGCCTGAAATCACCGCCGCGCATGTCAAGTTTACGATCGTGGCCTATCAATTCTTCTGCAATGGTCAGACCTTCGCAGCCTCTGGACCGAATAGCGGAAATATCACCTTGCTGCGGAAGCCCAGCGGCGAAATCGATCCGTTTCCCTCAGGCTGGCAGATGGGTGTTTGGCATGATTCGGGAGACAACCTGGTATTTTTTCACGCGGATGGCACTTCGTACATTCCGCCCGCTCCGCAGCCGCAAGTGGGCACGGTGCACGATTTCCAACACCTGGCGCCACGGATTCTCTTGGGCTGTGACGGCCAAGTTACAGGCGGTCCGTTCCAGCCCGGTGGACGCATCACGCTGGTCTGGAATCCGCTCTTCTTGTTACCGGCGATCTGATTCGCGAGCTTGAGCGACGTTGAGCCGTCGATATGACGTGGTCGCAATTTGTCGTAGCCGGTCAGGACTGGCGCTCCCGCCATCGCGAAGCGCGTCTTGCAGGCCTGCGGTCAGATGATGCGGTAAGCGGTCGCGCACGATTTCGCGAGCCACAATCCGGTCGCGGGCGTGAAGCCCTCAGACATTCTCAAGCCGCACAAACGATTGCGACGACATTGTCGGAGGAAGCGAAAATGGCGGAGGTATTTCCCGAGGTATGGAAAACAGAAGAAGAGGTGGGTTCGACAACTTTGCGGAGCTCATGAGTTCGCACGTTGCGGTCCCGAGCGTAAGCGGGGGATGAGCGAGGCGGGCTCTGCGAAATCTCGGTCTTGCAACTCTCCGCGGAATCGACTTCCTGCTGCTCGACCTGCTGGCGAACGGAGTAAATCCATCGGCGCGCAGGTTTCACGACAACGCTCGGTCGGACTTGCGGCCGAATCGGTGCTGTCGAATTCAGACACGAGCTTCAGCACCGATTCCATGAAGGAACCGAGGCTCTCGCCCAAATCGCGAGCGACTTTCTTCGCTGGAATTCCTCGCCGGCTCGGCGACATACGCGACCCTAAACTCCCCCGTGGTCGCGCATGGTACTTGCCTCCATGCGTTCCGTGCTGAACGATTTAGCCTCTACTCCTGAGAATGAAGTGCATCGACGTGGAAGTATCGCTGTTGGGGCGCGCTGTCGGATGTCGGATGTGGAATGTCGGAGCCTGCCTAACAGCCGGTCGGTAGACCCGCGCTGCCGCCACCGTGTGTAAGAGACCTCTTACCCTGGGGGACTCCCGTCGCTGTGATTCTTGGTCGGGTTCCGAGCGCTAGGATGCAAGCAGCTCGATGATAACGATGTCATTTCGCCAACCACGCGTTGAAACGCGCCTTCCCTGTGTCTCTCTAGTCCCCGGATCGAAGTGGCCATAGATCCCAAATCAATTGTCGGATCGCGTCCCAAGATGCGTGCGGAGGATCTAGCGAAAGACTTTGTTAGTTCTGCGCAGTCGTTCGCAGACACCTTTGTCCAGTACATCGCGCCCGCGACGGCCGATGAGAGCTCGGAGGACATTCGGCGGCGGCGCCGCGAAAGTTGCGCCGCACTGTGGGCGGCGATTGTGGCGACATTTGAGGCGTCGGCCCTGACGGACCAGGAAAGAGCCCGAGTAATACCTCTCGTCCGGCAGCAGCTGCTTGCGGGCTGGAACAAACATTGCGCGAATGATCCCGCGCACCTGGATGAGATCGGGGAAAGGTCTACGCACTACCTACGCAATCATGATCGATCGAGCCAACTCGCGACCGCCACCAACATCATGAAGGATCTGCTGCAGGCGCTAGATCCTGCGATCGCGCTCGCCGTCCCAATGAAACGGCTCGCGGCGATGATTGCGCACCGCATGTTGGCTGATTTGCGGCAACTAAACGAAATCGAGGCCAGCCATTTGATTGAATAGCGGGCTCGTGCGGTAAGCGCCGCGGGTTCCATACGCATCGGTTGTTTGGATAACCGGCTCAAACCGTGGAATCGGGCTGGCACTGGTGAGATGGCGCCGGTGGTCCCGACAAGTAGAAACCGGAAAGACCTCCCGCCCCGCCAGCGCGATCTCAAAGTTCTGCCAACGCAAAACTCTTCGCCACCCGATCGAAAGTATCGAACACCGCGCCGCGATTGCTGGCTCCGAAACCTAATACGTATTCGACTTTCCCGTCGACGACGAAGTAGTGGCGACAGTTCAAGAGGCTCCCGTCGGGCAGGGTCAAATCGAAGTCGAGCGTCGCGACGTGCTTCGATCCGATGCTGGTCTCGCTAGAGACAAAATTCCTATATCCGGCCTTGGCCAGCACCTTTTGAACCCAGTACCTGACGGCGTCGGAGCTCTGCGGTGAATTCCTCACCGAACGCCAAACGATCAGCGCGAGGGGGCCGCTTTCTTGCAAATGAAATCGAATCACTTCTGGGCCGTTGCTTGTGTCAGGCGGCATCACGACCCACTGCCTTGGAATATCCAGCTCGAACTTCCATTCGTCGTTTCGGTAATGCTTCACTTCCACCGCATTCGTTGTGGCAGCAGGTGCGGCGCCCGCGCTGCCGGTCAGGCCTAGTGCAATGGGTGTGGCAATGACGATCAGCACCGCAGAACTCAACAGGCATCGCTTGGCAATCGGAAGCTTCGACAGAATTGGATTTGTCATGATGCCCTCGATACGTTTTCTGAGAAGGCCACCGGACACGCCGGAAGCGCCCGAGGGTAGTTCGACGTAACGCTGGCAGACCTTGAGTATCCCCTCGGCATAAACTTCCCGATCGCGGCCGGATTGAATGACGGATTCATCGCAGGCCCTTTCACGTTCGACGACGAGCCTGCCGCCGAGCCACCACACCAGCGGGTGAAACCAGAACAGAAACTCGACGAGCATGTGAAGGGCAGCAGCCAGATTGTCCCGGCGCCGCCAATGACACAGCTCGTGGGCGAGAATGGCATCGAGCTGCGCCGGCGCGAGATGGCTGGCAATGCCCGCGGGCATCAGCAGGGTTGGAGAGAAAATGCCGAAGATGCCAGGCTCGTGTGTGCTCGTAGTCTCGCGGACTGGAATCGATGCGTCGATGTCGAGGGGCGATGAGGTCTTCACGATGGCGCTTAGCCAGAGCCACTGGAACAGCCGGACGCCGAGCAGGGCCAGGGAGCCTAGCAACCAGATGGAAAGCAGGATTGTCCAGGCATTCCAACCCCATGGAATGGTCGCGCTTCCCGATGAAGTGACTGCGAAATTGCTCGTCACCACAGCGGCGGGCTGCGCGATCTGGCCCAAGACCAAAAAACCAGTGTCACTGGGCAAGCGAGGCGCTGTTTCCCAGCGAAAATATTCCCCGACCCAAACGAACAGGGAAAATGGGATCAGGAATTTCATCGATGCCGCAAGCCAGATGAGAAAGCGCACTTTCGCGCCGTTATTCCGGAAGGCCAGAGTTAGTAGAGCTGCGGCGAGAGCGAACAGGGTGGACTGCCAGACGTGATTGATCATTGCGTCAATCATTTGCCTTCCCCTTTTTCGCAAGCTTGCGCAGAGCTTCTTCGGCTTCTTTAACGTCCTTCATCTTCAGCTTTCCGGATTCGATGAGATGCGCCATGAGTGGCTGCATTCGAAAGCCGAAGACACGCAGCAGTTCGTCTACTGAACCTTCTTGCGCCGCGCCCCGTGAAACGGCGGCTTCAAAGATGTCCGCATTGCTGATTCGCTTGGCGCGCCGAACGGCTTTCTTGCGCTCGAGGCGATAGACGGTCGTCTGAATCGTGGTGTAGGCAGGGCGCGTGGCTTCCGGAAAAGTCTCCTGGATCTCGCGGACCGAGCATTGGCCCGCCGTCCACATGGCCTCCATGATTTGAAGCTCCAGCGGAGTGAATTTGGGGTTTGCCACCAGTTGCGCTCCGCCTACTACAGAGATAGGTGACACTACTACCGTGATCTGTGTCGCGCAAGTCTCTCGTCGTTGGAGCGATCCTTGCCCGAGCCGCCGGATGAGCTGCGATAGCGATCAACGAGCAGCGTTGCAGGGCAAGCCCGTGGGCAAGTGTATGGAAAAATGCCCCGCGCTCATCAGCGAACCCCAGGAAATGAGGACTAACAAACACGCTGTTCTTCCGCCGCGCATCCGGCCCAGCCCGCCGATCGGCTTATCCGCTTCGCTTGCCTGATCCGCGCCCTGAGCGAAGATGTTCTTCGTCGCCTTGCAAACTGCTTGCTGCTTCGATCATTCCGCCGGATGGTGCCGCATGCGCGCCCTGAGCACGAGCCACAGCGCGAACGTCAGCGCAAGCAGCAGCGACCAGTCGAGCGCCCCGCTAGCGACATTCGTGAAGAAGACACGCGCGCTGGCCTGGACGCCCGGGAGGGCCTGCGCATCGTGTGTGCAGGTGATCCCGTAGTCGAAGGTGCCGGCCTCGTCCGAAGTAACATCGCGCGACCCGGACGGCATCAGGGGCCCCGCCCAGCCCGGCGTTCCGCCGACACCCTCGCAGACCGCGTGTGGTGACGAACTCCAGGTGAGCGTGGCGGACTTGCCTTCCTTCACGGTGTCGGGGCTCGCGCTGATGCTGGCCGCGATACCGCCCGTGCCGCTCAGCGACGTCGTGAAGACGGTGTCCGCATTCACCGTGAGCGTGCCGGTGCGCGCAAACAGGTCCGTCGGTGTGAACGTCACAACGACCGCGCAAGTCGCGTTCACCGCGAGCGACGTTCCGCAATTGTGCGTCACGGCGAAATCGCCGCTCGCTGTGATCGAGGCGATGGTCGCCGGACCCGTACCGCTGTTCTTGAGTGTTACGGTACCCGCACTCGGCGTGTTGTACGGAGTGACTGCGAACATCGCGTTGCCCGGTGCGAACGAGATGTACGGCGCCAGCGGCGGAGTGGCGACGGACTGCCCATCGCGCACGGCCCAGGCGCGGAAACCTACGACGTTCGTCAGCTCGCGTACCTGCTCACCTCCATCGCGGAACAAGGCGGTAGTGGTACCGTTCTGCGCGTTGCCCCAAAAGGCATCGCCTTCGATATTCTGGAAGAGCGCGTAACTACCGTTGTTCGATGTCGCGATGGGCACATTCGCGGTGCCCCCGAGCTCTTCGAAGAACAGCCGCCACCATTCGCTCGAGTTGATCGCGAAGCCGTCACCCGGAACGCAGGTGAGGCAGCCGCCGGTCTGCAAACTGGCGGTGCCCACTTCCGGCAGGCGCCAATCCGAATAGCCCTTGTAGTGCGTGACTTTGAGATAGTTGACCCACGCGCGCGCGCCGTACCAGTTCATCCTGCCGGTGGCGGCGACGAAATCCGCTGCGACGATGGTGTGGGTGGTTCCGTCACCGGCCAGCGTGGGAATGGGTCCATCCGTCCAGGCTGCGACGACCTTCGCCACGAGGGTGGCGTCGGCAGTGGCCATGGTCAGGAAGAGATTGGCGTCCGCGACCCAGCTGAGATTGGCGGCCGGATGATTGATGAGACCGTTTCCTACGTCGACGAGGGCGGCACGGCTGGTCGAGGCGAGCAGTACCAGAACGAGAGTGGCGGCAAATCGCGATGCTGTTTTCATTCGTGTGGTTGTCTTCATGGTTTGCAATCGACACCGTACCCGAGTTGTTGTCAAGGCGTCGCTATGATTCTCTGCCGGTAAACGGCAAGAGCCTGGACTCTGGACGGCGAAATTGTGAATTTCGTGGGCAATAGACAGCCCAATTGTCTCGGAGTTCACCAGCATGCCTTTGGGCTATCGGTGCTTCCAGAGCCTGACCGTGACGATCGATGGCTGGGTGTATCCGGCCGGGTCGGACGTTTCACCAACGGCGACGCGCGACAACACGGTATTCGAAGTGAGCTGACCTCCAATATAGCTAGGCGGCAACTCCTGTAAGTCGAGGAAACACCGCATGACCGTGATTCCTCGTTCCGGGAAATCGCGTCGAACGGTCAGGCACTCCCCCTTACCGACGAACGGAACACTCGAGAGCGTCCCTTCCGCGTGAAAGCTAAGCGTCGAAGGATCGGCGGTGGCGCCAAAGCAGACATGCATGTTTCCAATCACCTGTGCGTCTGAGCTCACCATACGACCGTCGGATGGATCCGTCTGGATCGATCGGAAAGCAAAGCGGTCCTCAAAGAGGGTCTTGCCGAAGCCGATTCGGCTCTCGTCACAAAACCGAGTTGGAGGTATTCGTGATTGTCGAACTGCACGAGCAACGTAGATCTCTTCGACTTGTGAGTTTCCGATTGAGGTTGCGGCGCTGTCCTGGGACAGCACTATGGATGGCGCGCCGGCCGTGAGGGCGCCGATAAGGAGCAAGAGCAAATATCGTGTCATGCCGTGAGCCTCGAGAAACGCGGTCCCCATCTACGCCAAGTCCGCATCCACTGCCTGACTTCCTGGCGCAAAGTCGTATTGGATGCTACCGCCCGAGGCGAAAGACGCAACTTGAATCATCGTCGTTGCGAATACTGAGCCGCGCCAGCAGATTGTTCGCGACTACCGCGCGGCTGCGCAACCTCGACGAAGGAGTCCATCGTGAAGGGAATGCAGTCTCCGCTCTCACTTTGCATCTGCGCACTGCTCGTCGCGGGCTCGCCGTGTAGCGACGGCCAGACCTCACCTGTTCCCGCTCCGACCGACGGCTCAGCGAAGATTCCGATCAACAGTCCCGACGACCGCTTCTTCCTCTACGAAGGCCCATCTCTGCACTCGGTGGGATTCGTGAGTAATTTCGTGCTCGACACGCCCCGGGTCATTACCAAGTCGCCTTACTCCGCCGTGGGCACCACGGAGGCTGTCTCCACACTGGGAGACTGGGGCAAGCTCACCAACACCATAAAGATTCGTTATCTCAGAGACGGGCAAGGACGCACTCGCGCGGAGGACGTGAGCCATCCAGGAGGCGCGCCGCAATACGAAGTGATCCGGATCGACGATCCTGTCGGCGGTCAGCGCTACATGCTTTTCCCCAACGAGAAGAGCATGTTCGTGCTGCCGTTCGTGGATGCGGTCGGCGCCGTGGTTCAGCTACCGCTGGCTCCGCCTCCACCCACGGAAGCCTCACTCCAACGCTTCCTGAAGGATTTTGGCGGAGACGCTGCGAGGGCGCCGGGGAAGCCGGTGGCAGAGACTCGTCCACTCGGAAAGAAAACCTTCGATGGCGTTTCTGCAGTTGGCGAACGGCGTACGTACACGGTCCCCGGCAAGGACGCGCCGATCCGCATCGAATCTGAGCAGTGGTTCAGCCCCGAGCTCGGTGTGGTGGTGATGAACGCAATGAGCGTGTGGGTCAGCCCCAAAGCCAATATGAAGGTGACCTATCGGCTGCAGATCATTCGAGGCGAGCCCGATCCGGGGCAGCTCCGCGTGCCCGAGAACTATACGGCGCGTGAGATGGACAGATGAATCAGGCTTCAGGTCGTCGCCACTAACATCTGCTCCGACAGGTCCTTCATCGAGCGTTTCTTTGAATGGAGGGCCTAGCTTCTTGCCACAGCGACAGCTGCCTGCAACTTCTCGAGCACCAGCTGCCAGCCGAGCTCCACCTGGTCGGCAACGTGAGGCATCGCGCCGACGAGATCTTCCAGCCGTTCGTGGACGAGCGTCAGAACCGTGGTGTTTCCAGGCCCGCCGCGCAAGGTGATGGTCAGCAACGAATCAAACTTGGGGCCGCTGCTTCTCATCGGGCCAACGAAGCCCCAACGGAACACAATCTTCTGATCCGGGACGAGTTCGATGATTTCGCAGTCGAAGCCTCCCATGTCGGCATCAGCGCTCGCCTGCCAGACGCAATAGCGGCCGCCAACGCGCTCGTCGATCTCCGCGCGCTTGACTTGCAGTCCGCCGGGGGCGAGCCAGTGCCTCAAGATATCGGGGTCGAGCCATGCCCGGTAGACCTCGTGCGGTGAGGCGGAAATACTGCGCTCCAGTCGAATGGATGCTGGCGTCGATCGCTGCTTCATCGATGTTTCCCTTTCTTTGCCGCGCCACGTCGCAAGAGCCCGTCGAGGGCATCGAGCCGCTGGCTCCAGAAATGCTCGTAGTAGCGCAACCACGCATTGGCCGATGCCAGCGGGCCAGGTTCGAGCCGACACACGTGGCGACGGCCATCCACGGTGCGATGAACCAGACCCGCCGACTCCAGCACTTTTATGTGTTTGGACGCTGCCGCCAGCGACATGTGCAGCGGCTCGGCGAGTTCGCCCACCGTGAGTTCGCTTTCCGCAAGTCGCCCCAGCATCTCGCGACGTGCATCGTGCGCGAGTGCGTGGAACACATCATTCAAGCGAGGTAGTTGCACAACCATATGGTTGAATATAACCACGGCGCGAGAAAGTATCAACCAACTGGTTGAATATGTAGATCTGAGTGCGCTGGCTTCGGGTCTGGAGGCGCCGAATCGACATGCTGAACACCGGTTTCCAGTGCCCCTTCCAGTCGTGACGTTCTGGAAAGCCCTCAACGTACTCGGGCGGCGGAATCCGATGGATGGCCTCTCGCCGTCCTACTCCACAGCGGGCGACTTCGGTTCTCTGGTTTACGTGCTATCCGACCGAACGCAGGCGGCCAACGAGATGTAGTCGAAACCTCATTCTTGGCGGGAAATTTCATGAACCAGGTTTTCAACGCCGCGAGGGTGGCGACGGCATCCGTGATG
>Ga0193753_10001704_pt1 | contig 18459 bp, 14 predicted proteins | sample H1c2metaG_FD_144925 | JGI IMG/M metagenome (GOLD analysis project Ga0193753, IMG submission 144925) | Soil microbial communities from a riparian zone of the East river system, Colorado, United States - H1c2 | ecosystem: Environmental > Terrestrial > Soil > Riparian zone | place: USA: East...
TCCACATCAGAAATATATGGCGATCCGTTGGTACATCCTCAGCCAGAAGAATACTGGGGCAATGTAAATCCGATAGGCCCGCGCGGTGTATATGATGAAGCCAAAAGATTTCAGGAGGCCATTACCATGGCCTATCATACTTTTCATCAGTTGGAGTCCAGAATCGTCCGTATTTTTAATACCTATGGTCCCCGGATGCGATTGAATGACGGCCGGGCCTTACCCGCTTTTATTGGCCAGGCTTTGCGGGATGAAGATCTGACTGTTTTTGGCGATGGAAGCCAAACGCGTTCATTTTGTTATGTGGATGATCTGATCGAGGGTATCTACCGTTTGCTAATGAGTGACTATTCTTTGCCGGTCAATATCGGGAACCCTTCCGAAATTACATTGAAAGAGTTTGCGGAAGAAGTGATTGCCGTTACCCGAACCCATCGAACAATAATTTATAAGCCCCTGCCCGCCGACGATCCAAAACAACGTAAACCGGATATTTCAAAAGCAAAAAAAATATTAAACTGGGAACCTCTTGTTGGCAGAAAAGAAGGTCTTAAAATAACATACGATTACTTTAAATCATTACCGCCGGAAGAATGGTTTAAACTACCGAAAGAGTTTAAAAGTATATAAACGGTTTGGAAATGAATTCATATAAAAGAACCATACTCATTACAGGCGGGGCCGGTTTTATCGGATCCCATGTCGTTCGTTTGTTTGTAACAAAATATCCTGAATACCGGGTGATCAACCTCGATGCACTGACTTATGCCGGCAATCTGGAAAATTTGAGGGACGTCGAATCCTTTCCGAACTATATTTTCGAAAAGGGGGATATAACCGAACAGGGCGACATGAATGCTTTATTCGAACAGTATTCATTTAATGCCGTGATACACCTTGCGGCTGAAAGTCATGTTGACCGTTCCATTGCTGACCCCCTGGCATTTGTGAAAACGAATGTCATGGGAACATGTACCCTGTTGAATGTATGCAGGAAACAATGGAGTGGAAAAGAGGATAAAAAGCTTTTTTATCATGTATCGACTGATGAGGTATATGGCTCTCTGGGTAAGGATGGCCTGTTTACTGAGTCAACGCCTTATGATCCAAGATCTCCGTATTCTGCTTCGAAAGCAGCCTCTGATCATTTTGTAATGGCATATCATCATACCTATGGCCTGCCCGTCATCATTTCAAATTGTTCCAATAATTACGGATCCCACCATTTTCCCGAAAAGCTGATTCCGTTGATGATCAATAATATTAAAAATAAACGCCCGCTGCCCGTATATGGCAAGGGTGAAAACATACGTGACTGGTTATATGTAGACGATCATGCGCTGGCGATTGATACCATTTTCCATAATGGAAGAATAGGAGAAAAATATAATATCGGTGGATTAAATGAATGGAAAAACCTGGATATCGTTTATCTTATTTGCAGAATGATGGATAAAAAACTGGGACGAGCACCCGGTGAATCAGAGTCACTGATCAGTTTTGTAAAAGACCGGCCGGGTCACGATATGCGATACGCCATCGACGCCCGGAAGCTAAACGAAGAATTGGGTTGGCAACCTTCATTACAGTTTGAAGAGGGACTTGAAAAAACGATTGACTGGTACCTGGAAAACGAACAGTGGGTTAAACAGGTGACCTCGGGCGAATACCAGAATTATTACGAAAAACAATACCACAAATAATGCTTTTCACACCAACTTCCCTGCCCGGTGTCATTGTTTTTGAACCAAAGGTTTTCCCGGATGAACGCGGATTCTTCTTTGAATCCTATAACCAACGGTTATTCAACGACAATAATATTTCGAATGTATTCGTGCAGGATAATCAGTCCTTTTCTTCTTATGGTGTGATTCGTGGGTTGCATTATCAGCGGCAGCCGTACGCCCAATCAAAACTTGTTCGTGTAATCCTTGGTAAGATACTGGACGTGGTAGTCGATATGCGTGCCGGATCGCCGACATTTGGCAAATCATTCGGCATAGAATTGTCGGCGGAAAATAAAATGCAACTTTTCATTCCCCGGGGGTTCGCACATGGATTTTCAGTACTGAGTGAAACTGCGGAACTGGCCTATAAGTGCGACCAGTTCTACAACAAACAAAGTGAATCCGGAATACGCTATAATGATCCTCTGCTAAATATCGATTGGCAAATTCCTCCCGATAAGGCAGTTATTTCAACAAAGGATGCTCAGTTGCCGGAATTCAATGCTGCTATTGCGGACTTTATTTATCAATAATATGCAGGATATCACCATTTTTCGGGTAGCGGTTACCGGTAGCAGCGGACAGTTGGGAACCGAATTCTTCCGGATTGCCGGTAATCATCCACGCTTTCATTTTACATTTTTAACGAGAGAAATCTTTCCGCTGGATCAAAATGACAAAATGATATCCTGGCTGAAGGAAAATCCGGTCGATATATTTATTCATTGTGCCGCCTATACCGCGGTTGATAAAGCCGAATCGGAAAAGGAGAAGGCTTTTATGCTAAATGGTTCAGCCCCCGGATTGATTGCTTCAATTCTATCAGATAGCGCGACGAAGCTCATTTATATTTCTTCAGATTATGTTTTTGACGGAAATTCAGCCACTCCACTAACCGAAGAGGCGGAAACAAATCCCGTTAACATTTATGGTGCATCTAAACTGGCAGGAGAAAGGCTGGTTCTTCTAAACAACCCACTGACCCAGGTAATCCGAACTTCATGGGTATATTCGACGCACGGAATGAACTTTGTGAAAACCATGATTCGCCTGATGAAGGAAAGAAATTCAATAAACGTAGTGAATGATCAAATCGGTTCTCCGACTTATGCCGGAGATCTGGCAGCGGCCATCATGCAAATGTTAGAAACCAACCATTTCATTCCGGGTATCTATCATTATAGTAATGAGGGGGAGACCAATTGGTTTTCTTTCGCTCAAGAAATAAAGAATAGAACGGGCAGCGATTGCCTCGTTATTCCCATACCCAGTTCGGGTTTCCCAACACCGGCTAAAAGACCTGCTTACTCATTGTTAGACAAGTCTAAAATAAAGAAAGACTATGGACTTTACATTCCAGAATGGCGATCCAGTCTGGCTGTTTGTATTGACATATTAAAGAAGAAGGAAGTGTAAAATTTGCAATAAGCGAAATTTATTTAGCTAATTTGGTTTGTTTCATACTTTCGGACTTTAGCCCGATCACAGGCGTCTCGCTGGGATTCCCACTTATCCCATAAAGCAATTCTTCATTCAGATCCAGGACATCTTTCTGAAGACCATAAATTTCATGGGTTAGTTTCCGGACCTTTTTCATGGCAATCAGATAGCCGATTGAAAAGATGAAAACACCGGCAATCAAGACCTCCAGCATGTTCAGCTGTATGGCTCTGAGCAAATCGATGACAGTTTCCATAAGTTAAAATTTTGATAGGATTGGATTAAAATCACTTTAAAAGTACCTTTTGAAGCCCAGATCTACAACGTAAAACCACCTTCCTTTATGTGCCGTATTTATACGAAATCTTTATCGGATGACTTATATTAATGAAAATTATTCATCTGTAACTCAATGTAATATGGGCATTTTTTTTAACCAAGCCGTTTCATTTGATTACTTCTTCTCAAAGCTGCCTGTATTACTGATTAAGATGTTACTCCTCATCAGGTAACTCCCATCGCCATTTCTTCCTGAGATTGCTAATGGCAGCGGTTGTCGGTATCCCTGCGGATCCCTGACTATTAAATACAAACTATAATTCCCTTTAGGTACTGAAGAGGGCAGGGAGAAATGATCAGTTGCTGAATTCACTTTGTTAAAGGGTAAGACAGAAGCCGGATCAAAGACCGAGTTGCCGGACCAGATCACAAGACCGGCCGCATTCCTTAGTTCATAAACGATTTTCCAGTTTTCGTATAACGGGGCGGCGCCTGTATTCCGCCAACCCATGGTAATATTAAATCCGGCTCCTGGTTTCAGATTTGGGGTCATATTCCCTTCAGTTAACGCCAAACGATAACCGGCAAATTTCGAAGACGTCCGGATATTATCCAGTGCATCCGAATTATTCAGGGATTTATCGAGATTACCGTTACCGAAACTGCTCACGTGATAGTATTTCATTTGTCTCGGCATATCTCCAAAGGGCTTCCCTCCATACAAAGCGAAACCCAGATCGGCGGGTTCACCTACAACCGGCGCGTTCTTATAACGGTTATTAATAGCCGAATCAAACCGAAAGCCCTTAAAAACGGTCGGATTCTGATCTATCCATCGCGACAAATAGTTATCTGTCCATCCCCAGTTATCACGTCTCCATCCCAGCAGCCCGGCTTTATTCGAAGTCGTCAGCGCATAAAATCCAACTGCCGGAGGAATCATCGTGTTACGCAGTTGATCTCCATCGAAAGATGCAACCATGGCGACACACTGAAAATCGGGATATTGATGTACCGTGTAGCTGATTATACTATCCAGCGTTTCCACTGATGCTTTTGCGGCCAGGTCACTTGGAAATTCGTTATTTGTCCATTCTCCGTAATTTCCATACCCCCTGACATCTATATAATGAATGATATTCCTGTACTGTATACCATTAAAAGAGCCGTTCATGATGTGATTGTTAACGGCTCCATTCAGTGCCTTCCATGCCGACAGCCATTTCGGACTATTATAATTTGGAATCCATATACCGTCCACGATCCAATCCTTTACACTTTCCGCCTGCATCTGATTGTGTAAATACAAGGGATAGAATAATTTGGCTCCCTCAACCACGGTGACCTGGTCGCACCCACCGCAAATTTGCATGATTCCGAAAGAAAATTTCTGTTTGTTACTGATCGCATCATTTATCTTCTTATCAAACAATGAAAAATCATAAGATTCAGGGGCGCCGGAAAATGTGGCAATATCGGTATAAGAAAAACGATAATATGCATCCAGCCTGGGGCTATTTACTGCAGCATTGGGAATGTTTGCTACATTCTGGTCATTCCATTGTTCAGCACCGGCACCCGGTCTGTTCAGATCCGGATCCGACATCGGTATTTGATTAAATGTGAGAAGGAAATTACCAGTTTGCGAAATCCCCTGATTGCAGGCAACCCAGGTCAAGCTGTATATCGTTGCACATAATAGAAAAAGAGATCTCATGCTCCCTGGGTTTAAGGTAACGGTAAAAATACCCTGTTTAATTTCGCATATCCGATATGATAACGCGAATCCGAGTTGAATAGTGAGTAAATATATTCATCTTCCGATGTTAAAGAGCGTACCGGCGCACTTTAACGATTTAGTTGAACTTATTCCTTTCCTTTCTCAAAAACAGTCTCACGGCTTCTTAAAACAAACCCCTCTTCCGGTAAAACTGAAAGAGGGGATCCGTTGCCTGACCTGGATTCGAACCAAGACAAACAGAGTCAGAGTCTGTCGTACTACCGTTATACTATCAGGCAGTTTAAAATAAAGACCATTTTTCCTTTATTTTCGGCTGCAAAGATAACCCTGGCAGTCGAAATGCGGGTGAATATCAGAAGAATGTAACCGTCATTTTATTAACAGGTCATCATTTTATCTTCAAGGTATAAACCCCAAAAACCCCCAATCTTTCTTTACCGAATAAGTCCTTTTGTTTCAATTATCATTATATATTTGACTATCAATACGTTATAATATAAATAAATTCCTATTTTCAGGTTACGGATCCTTAACCCACAGTTACTAATCTATGTATAAGAAAACCGGATTTTCAGATTCAGAACTTGTAGAAGCGATTCGGGAAAAAGAAATGCTCGAGTCAGCGATATTGCAGCTTTACAAGGATCACGCTGAAATCACCAGATCTTTTATTAAGGGGAAAGGAGGCACAGAACAGGATGCCGATGATATCTTCCAGGAAACAGTGGTATCTTTTATAGATTCTGTTCAAAAATCAAAGTTCCGGCAGGAATCCGGGATCCGGACATTTCTGATTTCGATATCCAAAAATCTCTGGTATAATGAAATCAGGAGGCGGCAAAGAGCCGACAACCGGGAAAGACTTTTTGAAGCGGACCGTGATCAGGAAGATGCAGGTGTGAATGAGATCATTCAGGACCGGGAACTGAAAAAGCAATTGAATCAGCTGCTACAGGATTTGGGTGATTCCTGCAGAAAAATTCTCGAATTGTTTTATTATGAGAATTTATCAATGAAAGAAATTGTTTTGCATTTACATTATGAAAATGAGCAAGTGGTAAGAAATAAAAAGTATAAATGCCTGCAGCAGCTGACCGACAAAATGAAATTGAATACGCTGGCCGCCAAGCAAATAAACGAACTCATTAATAAATAAATTATGCAGCCTAATAACCAAATACTGATAGACTACCTTGATAAGGAATTGAATCAGGAGGAATCTGCCCGGATGGAAAGTGCCCTTCAAAGGGAAATTGACCTTAACAGGGAGTTGCAATATCTGAACTTTGCCATCGATACGGTTCGACTGGATGCAATCAACCAAAAAGTTGCTTCCATACGTCAGTCGCAGGCAAAAGAGCAAATTGAGGAAGTGGCAGCGCCAGCTATTCTTCGTAGTATGTATAAGATCAGCCTGCGCGTCGCTGCAATAATTGTTATCTTTTTCTGTCTGGCATCGGTATATAAATACTCTTCGGTTAATAACCAATCGTTCTATAACAAACAATTTTCCGGTTATGAATTGAGCAATAGCCGTGGACTGGAAACCCACGAAGCAGAAACGGATGCCTACCAGAATAATAAATGGAATGATGTGATTTCCATCTATCATACCGGTACAAATAAATCGAATCAGCAATCCTTTCTGGCGGCGATGGCTGAAATGCAGCTAAATCATTTCCAAAATGCCATCACCCTTTTTGAAAACGTATTGAATTCTAAATCACGGGATACCACGTATCTGGAAGAATCCGAATACTATTTATCTCTTGCATACCTAATGAATCACGAAGGAAATAAAGCGATTCAGATGATCAATAAAATAAAGGCAAATCCAAATCATACATACCACCCCATTGTCTCCAAGTTCTCATTTATAGACCTGAAAATCATAGAGTTAAAAAATAAATAAGGGGCGGTTACATCTGAACCCCTGATGGTTACTAAATATAGAAGCTGTATTAAAAGATAAATCCACTGAAAAGCCGAACGTTCCGATCCACTGAAAACCAGCCGTCCAAATCCTGAGAAAGACAAATAAATTAAATCGCATTTGAATCCATTGAAAACCATTCGATCCAATCCTTGAAAATCTCTCCAATCCTAAGAATTCCCATTAATCCTATGAAATGCTTTAACAAGTCGACGTATCCTGAAACACCGAATGAGGTTAGACAACGAAATTTTAAACATCCAATACTAACTATGAAAAGCGTCGACTTTTTTTTCTTTTCTTTTTCTGATCGTAAAAAATAAAATCGTACCGAAACTGATTACAAGAACAGCCCAGATCCAGGGCTGTTTTTTTTTGTATAGGGCGTGCGTATCCCCTGTAAGGACCAGGTGTGACCAATAAGCCGGATTTCGGGAAAGGGGATTATTTCGTATAAACTCCAGTTTCGCGCGTTGCAATGCCAGAGATTTATTATCCCCCTCCTCCAGGTATTTATAAAACAATTTGATGATCTCTGCTGTCGAATGATCATCTGCTTTCCATAATGTATTAATCGTGCTCGGACACCCGGCATAAAGAAAAGCACGAGCGAAACTCATTACTCCTTCATTATGTACTAACTCTCCCCTTCCCGTTTCACAAGCACTGATTACAATCATTTGGCAACTATCCATATTCAGAGAGTATATTTCATCCAGATATAAAAAGTCTTCTGATCGAACGCCAGCAGCAGGATAAAATGCTATAAAAGATGCAGACGGATTGTCCAGATCTGTCATCGCATGAGTTGCCAGGTGAATGATGGGAAAGCGATCAATGTTTTTCATAAAGGCATCTTTTGTTGCCGATCGGTCATCCAGATGAATACCAGGCAGTCCATTGATTTCTTCCTTCGAAAAAGGCAGTTTTTCCAGGCCCGTCAAACCTGCGTTTATCAGCTGATAACCCCGTTGTGAAAACGGAGCAAAAGAAAGCACTTCGCCATTTTTGCGTTGATTCATGGTTGGATCTTCAGTACCGACAATATACCGTGCGGAAAATTCGTATCCTATAGAATGCTTTTCAATGATCATCTTCCCTTCTTCATTTCCCGGGAGAGACTCAATCGGAAGCTGGAAAAAAAGGCCGTCAGGCACGATGATCCATTCTTCCTTCTTTCCCGCCAGTTCAATAACCGGCTTCATCAACCGGTCAAAAAGAATCTTCTTTAATTCTGACGTATTCTCATGTCTTCCATTTTGTGCCGATTGCAGGATTTGAATCCATTTTTGAATATTCAGCCGGATCATTTCCCCGCTATCGAGCCTGACATGTTCCAGAGCGGATCTTGTTAATACAAAAATTTCAATTTTATCAGATGTATTAAAAAAACTGATCAGGGCCTGATCCGTGCCCATGGATTGCTGCATCGTATGGATTGATGGAAAATCATCTGAATACTTCAATTGGTAAAACCGGCTGTTCGCATCCATCTTCCTGTGCAGGTTTACGAGTTGCGTTTCATAGACTGATTTTTCATCTTTTATCTTTCGTAACATACTGGCGTCTACATGCTCGTCTACCTTCGAATTTAAACGTGCAATATTGAACTTTATATTTCTTTCTTCCTTTTCATAATCATTTTCGGATCCGGCGGAAGAAAGAAAATTTCTTTCCCTGATTTGCGAACTCATAACTGAAGCCTTGTTCTTTTCTGACACCAGGAAGGCAGCATCCAGATATCCTGCATGGGGATAGAGCTGGTCCAAATGAAGACACACATCCATCGCATGCATGTACACGCTCCCGCTATTTTGTTTCAGGAGAATTTTGGCATCGTCCATTTCATAACTTTTTTCTATGTATGCCAACAGAGAGAGGGTAGACTGATAAGTATCATACGCTGCTTTAAGATCTTCCGGTCTTAGAGATTTCCTGTATACCTTTTCCCAGGCAGACGCTTTCTTATTCAGCACTTCGAATAAACGGTAGTACGCAAAGGAACCCATAAAGCTGACAGGGTTCCGGTGTATGTCCTTATTTGAATCGTTTCCCAGAAAAATAACCAGCGCATTCTGCAAATGCCGGAGGGCCGAGTCCGGTTTATCGAAATAGATAGCCAAGTCACTCAAATAAATTTCATTTTCACCATCATCCAGCGCATTGGTATGCAGTGATTTTTTTTCGTTGCGATATTGATCAAGCCAGGCCGAAGCAGCTTCTGCATTTCCTTCTTCGAGTGCTGTTCTTGCCATCTCATTCAGCACATTGGGTGCTTTGGAGATATTTACCTTTTTAAAAAAAGACAATGCCGCTTCATACTGTCCCAGCCCCCTGTATGTTCTGCCCATATTCATATACAATGGGGTACTGAGAATATGATATTTAAGGATTTTCTTATATATCGAGAGCGCCTGTTCATACAAACCCAGTTTAAAATAACAGGCAGCGATATTCAGTTCCAGACTATATTTATCGGTGAGCCCTTTTGAATCGATCAGCAATAAAGCCTGGCTAAAATAATTTTTACTCTGCAGATAGTTTCCGTTGTCATAGTATAAGACTCCCAGTGTATTAAACAAACGCATTCTGTCTTCTCTGGCACCCAGTTTATCAGGGCTTTGCGCCGCCCGTAAAAGAAAGTATGTCGCAGAATCGAAGTTGTTCTGATTATAATATCCGGCACCGGCTAAAATATAGTTCGTAAATTTCTGATCAGGAGTCGAAGAAAACTTTATGGCTTGCAGATATGAGGCCGTGGCTTTAGAATAGTCCTTATAAACTTCATACAATACGCCTAATTTATAATTGGACTGGTACAGGAGGCTGTCGGCCATCTGCTCACCCTGTATCCGGTTTAAATCAGAAATGATCTTCCTGAATCCAACCATACAGGCACTGTCGTCTTTCGATGAAGTGTTGGGTTTGTTGAAAATCTGATCAACCCGCTTATAGGCTGAGAGAATTAAATCCAATGAAGGGTTACCGGGTGAAGACCGTTTAAAAGAAAAGATCAACAGGAAAGAGAGAAGAATAAAAAAAACTTTCCCGGACATAAACAGGTTTTTGAGGCACTGTTTTAACGTCCGGGAAAGCGCAATATTGCGATAACCAAAGGTCGTTTAGTTACCACGTACAATAACAATCAGCGGCGGTCTTGCTGAAGGTCCCTTACTGATCAGCAGGTTATTTAGCGTGTTAAACAGATTATCTGTCAACGTAAGAAGCGTTGCTGACGGCACATCTGATTTATGATTATAATAAACCAATTTCAGTTGGATTTTCTGTGGTGCAAAATTACTGTTATCATTCAGTTTATAATAGATCGTTGTATATACAGTCATACCATTTAGCGGAAGCAACCCGAAAAGGCTGTGCTGCATTGTTTTCTTTAAATCGATAAAGCCGGTTTTCTGATCTATTTCAATTCCCTGGTTGTGTGCAGCGTTGTTGTAGTCAAACTGGCATCCCTGTCCCTGGTTTCCCTGGCAGGGAGCTGCTGCGTACGGATTAGCATTAAAATATGGTTTTGAAGTATAAGCAGACTCGGACAGAACGTAAATACTATCCATATAGGCTGCACCGGCAACAATTAATTGGGACATACAAGTGTCAGTTGTACCATTTTTCACAAAAGCCAGGGAATATCGCTGACCTGTTTCAGATTTGGTCAGATCGATGGCTCCTGTTGTAGAATTTAATTTCAAGCCATCGGGCCAGGAAAGATAAGTTCCGGCGACACCCTGGTTATTCTGGGGATAAATATAGTAGTCACCGGATGCTGGCTGCGAATACACAATGGAATCTCCATAATCAGGCGCAAAATCACATCCGGATGCAACGGCCTCCGGATATGGAACTACCGGTGTTACCGGAGTCGACAAAGTAGTATCGCCAGCATGTGGAATATTTCCAGTTGTGGTCGTATTACTATTATTATTATTATTCAGCATGGGCTGGTCGACCGATTTTCTGCATGCAACGGCAATGCAAATGGTCATTAGGAGGATCAAAGATCCTTTGTTCAGATATTGTTTCATGGGTATCAGGGTTCTAGTTAAAATCAAAAACAAGATACTCGGAAAACACTGTATTTGCAAGGGTTCCCGCGTATTATTAACTAAGAAAAAGGGGTGAAAATACGGGCAAATAACGCAGCCGGAATGAGCGTTTTTCCCGTTTTGGGAAAACTAGAAATGAGGGCACTGCACTTCTTGTCTGCCGTTATCAGCGGTTTTTTTGAAAATATAGATCAGTGAAATCTCGATTCCACCCTGGCTCTGTGAAGCCACTTTAAATCCGGAAATATTCACATCATAACTCATCCCCAGATTAAATCTTCCATAATCCAGACCGACATAGGGAATTAAGGCGTCCCCAACATTACTGGTTCTTCCCCAGGCTCCTATATATACATTCACAGGACTTGTTTCATCTGTACTGGCACTAAGCTCTAAAGCGCCTCCAAATACGAATTCGCTGGCCGTTGCCTGGCGGTTATATAACGCGCTTACATACCATGTTTTTCCGGAAGATGTTTCGGGAAAATAACCACCACCGTGGAGAGTCAATCTGGACGGCACTGAGATATCGTCAGCTCCCAGAAAGCTTGCCTTAGGCTGATTGATATTGTACATCGCAACCCCAAAATAAACTTCGTTGGTTCCATTGAGTGTTCCATTATATAAAAATCCGGCATTCATATCAAAATAACTGGTCGTCACAACCTGGAGATTTACAGGTTCCGATGCCGAAGAAAGCCACGATCCGTCCAACTGTAGCCCATCCACGAAATGAAGCCTTGGGCCATCCAGCGTTCTGTTCGCATAAGCACCCTGAAATCCTACTCCGATGGTATGCCATCCGTTTTCATCGATTGCCTTGTGATATGCAGTGGAAATCGCAAAATAATTACTGTTTAAAATACCATTCGCTGTTTTGTCTGTCATAGCCATAAAGCCGAGGCCCCATCGGTCACCTTCGCGTAGTTTATCCTGGAGTATGGGAAAGTCAGCAGAAATTGTTGAAGTGATATATGCTTTATTAACCGTAGGCCATTGATTCCGATAATTTCCGGCTGCACGCATATCCCCATTGAATTTGCCAGTCAATGCCGGGTTCAGCGTAAGTGGCGAAGCGTAAAATTGAGAAAATGAGGGGTCCTGCGCTGAAACCGCACTCGTCAGACAAACCAGCAAAATGAAAATATAAAGCCTCATTTTCATATTCTTAAATTCACTTATCTCAACAATTCAACTGTACCTTTTAAAATAAAATTCTCTCCCGAAAAACATATCATTTCAGTCACGAATACATATGTATCGGATGGTTGTGGAATACCGTTTATATTTCCGTCCCATCCGTATTTAAGATCATTGGGTGGAAAATTGGCTCTGGAATACATCAGCTGACCCCATCTGGAATAAACCTGGAATGATTTTACAATTTTAACTCCGCTGCCTGTCGGATAGAAATAATCGTTATGACCATCATGATTCGGACTAAATGCATTAGCCATATTTACACCACTCTGCAGGCATAATAACCGGATAGTAACCGTTGTGGAAGATGTACAACCAATGGCTGTTTTAACCGTTACGGTATACGTCATGGGCGTTAAAGGCGTAGTTATAGGTGCTGCGCAGTCTGTGCAATTCAGATATAGCGGTGGTGACCAGTCATAGGAAATAACATCCGCGCTGACTATCGGATCTATGAGAACTTCAGTTCCTGCCAGTACCGGATCAGGTGTTGGTATAAGGACTAAAGGCAGTGAATCAACAATTACTTTTACGCTGGCGGTATCAAAAAAACATTTGTATTTATCCTCACCGATAACAGTATACTGGGTCGTCCCCAATGGACGCGCTATAACGCTGTCTCCCGTTTTTTTATTCAGCGTATTTGAGGGCGACCAGGTATAACTATTTGCATTTTCTGCATACAGATATGCAATACCTCCGATACAAATCGTGGTATCCGGCGACACCGGCATGGGGAATGGACCAATCACATGCACAGTATCATAGGCTTTCTCTACACAACCTACCGGAGAAGAAACCTGTAACGTAGTGACAAAATCTCCCGGATGGGAATAATTAAAAGAAGGGTTCAGTAAATTCGAAGTATCTGCGGCTCCGCCTGTTCCAAAATCCCAATGATAAGAAAGCGGATAACCAAGGGTATCGGCAACATAACTGACTACCTGGGGACCGTAAGAAACCGAACCATATCCGCAAAGCGTAACCGGGGGTCCCAGTGCCGCAAATAAAGTATCTATTAAAATCTGATGGTCTGAAACATAGGAAAGCTGGCATCCGGTTGAATCCGTGAGAATCAGTGCAGGTGTAAACAACCCTGGCAAAAGATATGTGTGTACTGCGATGGAATCCTGTGTTGTTAATACTGTACCGTCTCCAAAATCCCAGGTATACGATCCAACATAGCTGGCAGTAGCATGTAAGGTATCCGCGGCGGGAGCACAAGCCTGATAAAGCGGAGTATAAAGTTTGGCAAAAGGACCTTTCACAATGATCGTATCATATGAGATAACAGAAATTCCATTGGCGCCGTATCCGGTTAAGGAGACGATATATGTACCAGGAATATCATATTGATATTTTGGAGTAATCTTATTGTCTGCAGTACCCTTTCCATCACCAAAATCCCAGTGCAGTCCCGTTGTATTCACTGGGAAAGCTGTAAAATTCACAAACAGCGGCGGGCAGCTTGAATTATTATAATAATAGGAGGAATCGATAAAAGGCGCGGCAATACTTTGTATTTTCAGGGGCACTATCAGTGTATCGATACAAGTGCCGGCCATCGTCGGATATACGATGAGTGTTACTGTATCTACTCCGATATTCGGAAAAGTATGTGTGACAGTCGTCGCACTTGTAGAGGTCGTACCATCTCCCGCAAATTTCCATAAATAAGTTGCGCCTGTATTTTTTACCGTCGTATTCGTAAAAGTTATTGGAAACCCAGGGGTAATTGTTACCGGAGAATAAGTCAGGTTGGCTTTGGCACCATATATGAAAACCTGTGTGACCGGAAGTTTCATAGTGGCCTTGCAGCCGTTTGTATCTGTTACGGTCAACTGAGGATTATATGTCCCGGGGAAAGCATACAGATGTTGTACGGTATCATTTGTCAGTCTTGTGATCGTATTTCCATCTCCAAAATTCCACTGCCATGAAACGATGGGCACATTGTTGACTGCCTTGGACGAATCAATAAAAATTACGGGAGCATGGTAACACAACTGACTCTCATCACTGAAATTGGCCACCGGCCCTATAATATGAATCGGTATATAGTTGCTCGTATCATAGCAGCCAAAAAAATCTGATTGGGTGATCACCCGAATACTGTCCTTACCGGCGACTAGTCCTGATACAGAACCGGAATAAGAATTCTTAAATCCGGCACTTCCTGTGGTATTAAAAGTTCCATCGTTGTACTGCCATTTATAGGTTTTGTAATAGGTAGATCCGTTGACCGCCTTGCGTTGATAATTTGTATCCAAACCGGTAATTTTTACGGGTAGTGTTGAACTGGCGCAAATGGTATCTTTTGTTGAAGTCAATACAGGTTTTTGTTTACTGAGCGCGAAAACGGGAACCGGTCCTGTGGTTTGTATACAGGCTCCAAAGGTTACTGTAACAGAAGCGGTATAGGCGCCTCCCTTTGGATAATGATGATTCTTTGTGGCTACATAAACATTGTCTGTTTCATTCGGCGAACCATCTCCGAAATTCCAGACATATTGATCACCGCCTCCGGGGATAACAGTCATTGCCACTGTCAGGCGGTCACTGTCACAATTATTTACAACCGTTAACTGCGGTATCGGAGTTGTTTTCACGTATCGCGTTATGGTAGATGTATCGCTCTTACATCCCGGACTTGAAGCCACCAGGGTCATATTATAGGATCCTTCCGCATTATACAGATGGGTATGGTAAATATTATTATTGATATCAGATTGTCCGTCTCCGTAAAACCATTTAAACTGGTAGGCACTGTCGTCAAGGTTATGAAACGTTTCCAGTTGGTTGGCTGTGCATGGCAATGAATCCTGCGCAGTAAATATGGCATGTGGCTTTGGATACACGATAATGGTATCAGACGGATATGCACCACCGGAACAACCGTGAATAGTAGTAAAGCTCAAATTGATGATATAAGTACCGGGCGTTGAAAATACGTGCACCGGATTTGGACTCGTTGAAGTTGTTCCGTCTCCAAATGACCAGAAATAAGTTGCCAGCGTATCCTGTGATATGGCTGTAAAAGTGGCCTGCACATCCGCACAATAAACAGCGGAAGGAATTAATACGGTATCTGCATGAATCTTTGCAGTAGGTTGAGCCGTATTGAAAGTTTCAGCAACGGTAGATGAACAACCATTTGCATTGTAGATCGTAAGTGTGGGTGAAAACAAATTATCTGTGAGATAGGTAAATGTCGGGTTTTGCAGATTTGATGTATCTGCAGGATTTCCGGTAAAATTCCAGTGCCACCGGGTTGCGCCCAGACTCGTGTCGGAAAAATGAACGATCATCGGCGAAGAACAACTGGTTCCCTTATTGATGACAAAGGGACTAATGTCCGGCGATGATAATACCGTTACATTTTTTGTTACAGAATCCTGGCAGGTCCCAAAATTCTGGTATAGGGTAACCGGATAAGTACCTGCAGCCGTATAATTGTGTCCATACGTAAAACCGATTCCGCTCCCACCATCACCAAATGACCAAAGCGGATTATCGGTTGGAGCGGGAGAACTGTGGTCTACAAAAAGAATAGGACTTCCGGTACAAAGTGATGACGCTATTGTAAAATCGGAATTATAATTGGCTATGTTAATGAAGGCAGATTTCGTAAGGGTGGACGAACATCCATATGTATTTGAAACAACCAGCGATATGCCATAATTACCCTTCGCCTTATATAAATGAAGAGGATTGGTTGTTGAACTGGTATCTCCATCACCAAAATCCCAAGAATAAGTCAAAGCTCCGTCGCCGGTTGAAGTATTATGGAATTGAACAGGTTGATTTAAATTACAAACAACAGTTGAATCAACAACAAATGAAGGAGCCAGAGCAGGAAAAACCTGTACCATATCCGGAACCTTCCAGGTATTGATGCAGCCGAAACTATTGGTTGCTGTAAGACTTACTGAATACAAACCTGGGAATTGATAAATATTTGAAACGGACCCTGAAGTAGTGCTTTGCGAATTACCATCTCCGAAATTCCAGATTGATCCTGTGATCGTTCCGTCGCCAGGAGTAACAACACTGGTAAAATTGACCAGCAGCGGAGCACAGCCCACCGTTTTTGCAGCTGTAATATTAATAGCGGGCTTTTTGAAAACAGTAATGATTTTTGAAACCGATGCCGTTTTTATACCGTCCTGAATAGCCAACGTGACAGTGTAATCCTGTCCGTTGAAATAAGTTGCTGAAACAGGGTTATTCTTGACATTGGTTGTTATACCGTTTCCATTACCAAATGTCCAGGTGTATGATGCAGAAGGGCTGGTTCCGGTGGAATTATTCACAAAACTCACAGCCAGCGGAGAACATCCTGACAAGGTACTGGGAGTAAAATCTGCGACCAGTTGGGCCATAACAGGCGAGGTTCCGGCCAGCAAAAAAAAGGTTGCCAACAGAAAACTAGTTTTCTTGCCTGAAATACGGTTAAAGGCCATCAGCCGGGTTTTAGGATATCGGGTTTACCATCGACTATTACTGAAACTAAACGATAAACAGAGGCATATATTTCAATAAAAAATCGTTTCCCAGCTTGGGAAATTATCCTAATTCTGTAAGGCCGGTTATTCGCATAAAACCTTTGATGGACAAAGGTTTTATTGACTTTTGCCTACTACATGAAAACACTTAATGTATGTTCCTTTTCATAAATAAAAAGGAAATGACCCCTGAGGGGGGATTCAAATTTCTCGTTCGGAAATTCATAAAGCACTTTCGGAAGTTAAGAGAGCTATTCAGCCAGAGAGGAATGTATGTTTATGCCTGCACATTCATCTTAATCAAAAAAAATGATCATTATGTACTACAAAAAACTAATAGAACCGTCATTGAGATCCCGTAGAAACTATCTTATGATCGCTATGTTGGCATTATCATTCGGATGCCACAAATCTGATATTGATCAAAAAGACCTTCGGGATTTTCAGCAGGTCAACCTGGTCGCCAATAACAATGAGTATAATGCCAGTCATATCGACAGTACATTGCTGAATGCTTTTGGTATCGCATGGACTTCAAATGGATTTGCGTGGGTAAATTCAGTAGGCGGCCACGTCAGCGAAATTTACAATTCAGAAGGAATTAAGCAAAGAGCTGTAAATATTCCTGCCTCGCTGACGGATTCGAACGGAGGATTTCCCTGTGGGATTGTCCTGAGTTCGGGTAAAGGATTTAACCTGCCCAACGGACCCGCCAATTTCCTGTTTACTGGATTCGAAGGGGGATTAACAGGATGGAACCCGGCTTCCGGAAACAACGCCCAATTTATCAAACACCCGCCTGGTGCGAGTTATACCGGTTTGGCGATTAGCTCCAGCGGCGGGCGAAATTTCATTTACGCTGCAAATTTCGGAGCAAAGAAAATTGACGTATGGGATACGGCTTTCGTTCGCGTCGACATGCCGTTCAAAGATCCAACCCTGCCCGATGAATATTCCCCATATAATATTCAGGCTGTCGGTGACTCATTATTTGTAATGTATGCGAAATTGAAAACGGCTGATCCGGGTGCAGAACATGGTATACCAGGTGCAGGATTAGGATATGTCAGCGTTTTCGGTACAGATGGGACTTTTGGCAGACGGTTCGCATCTCAGGGCACTTTAAATATCCCATGGGGAGTGACACTGGCTCCTTCCAGTTTTCTACAGGAGAAGAATGTATATAATAGCGACAACAGCAATGAAGGTTACGGAATAAAAGGTTATCCCGATAACGATCATACAACCATCCAGGATAATCATTACCTGAATGAACCTGTGATTTTGATAGGAAATTTTGGTGATGGACACATAAATGTGTTCAGCCAGGATGCAAAATATCTTGGGCAGTTGCAAACACACAAGCACACGCTGGTGATAGATGGATTGTGGGCGCTCTCATTTCCTCCTGTAAGTGCAAATATTGATGCCGGGAGATTGTATTTCACTGCCGGGCCAGACAGTGAGAAGGATGGCGTTTTCGGATACCTGATCAAAAAATAACAGAGGGTCAATCAATAACGTAGGCAAGAAAAAGAGGCTGTCTCGTTAGTCGAGATGGCCTCTTTTGGTT
>Ga0193753_10001705_pt1 | contig 18457 bp, 38 predicted proteins | sample H1c2metaG_FD_144925 | JGI IMG/M metagenome (GOLD analysis project Ga0193753, IMG submission 144925) | Soil microbial communities from a riparian zone of the East river system, Colorado, United States - H1c2 | ecosystem: Environmental > Terrestrial > Soil > Riparian zone | place: USA: East...
CCCCCATATCATACATTTTGAGCCCCTTTTTGAGCCCCTTTTTGAGCCCCCTTTTTAGCCCCATTTTTAGCCCTAAAATAACCCTTGCAAATACCAACCTTTATTTGTACCTTTCGTTTATATTAAAAACAACACCATGAAAAAGGTCAAATTTTACAGCCTCGGAAAAAACATTATAAATGTAGCCCCTAGAATGATCCTAGTAAATGGCACCCCTGTTGCGCACACTTATAAAGAGTTTATTAAATGGATTATTTCAAACGAAATATCTGTAGAACGTTTTGTAAATTGGCCGTTTATGACTGGCATTTCTACAAACATTGAAACGCATAAAATAGACTTGTAATATGTCACCCATAACCGAAATACAAAAAGACCTACTAAAACTAGTGACTTTAATAGAACAAGGTTCTATACACGCCCCGGACTTTCATGTAAACATGCTACAAAAACAGTCCTATAAAATACTTAAAAAATACCGTATAAAAATTAAATATTATCCACCCTTTAAAAAACACTTATGAAAACCCTAACAAAATTAGACTGGATTGCAATAGGCTTAAAAATGCTTATGATTATTTTAACCGGGATTATACTGCTTTCCGTGTTCGCTTGCAGTTCATCAAAAACGTGTGCCACTTATGCAGGCACAAGAAAAGTTTACAAAATGGAAAAACCTTCGTATATTAACAGGGCGAAACATCAATAACCATGACCCCCGCCGAAAAAATTTTATACTATGAAAATTTAGTAAAGGGTTTGAGTAAGCAAATAGCCGATAGCCAACACGTTAGTTATTTACAAGTTAGAATATGGCGAAAATCTAGAGCACAACTAAACAAACAAATACACTACTTAAAAAAACTACTATGAAAAAAACCGTAAAAGTTATCGCATTAATGAAGTTAACGCCAAACGAGAATGAAATTTTGCATGGTATTATACGCAAATACCGTGATCGTATAGACCAAAACGCCGCTAACAGTGTTAAAGTATCAACTTTAACTTTCGAACAAAAAGCAGAACAAGAATTTTGCAATGAATTTCTAAGCGAAAAACCAGCATGAAAAAAATGCACGTCCCATCTACAGACATTGAAGAGAAAAAACGCCTCGCAAAAATTCTTTTTGACAACGCCGTACATTTAGAAGAGTTGGAAAGTGAACAAGCTAAACACGTTCATAATATAACCTATGTTCAGATGACATACGGGGAAAGCCGCAAAATCCAAGAAACTTTAAAGCGATTAAAAAAGGAAATTGCAAAGGCTGAAAAGAATCAAGAAATTTATCAGGCTGAATTTGACGCAATAAAAACAGACAATGAAAAAGCGTAAATTTACAATCATTCCATACAAGGCTGATTTTAATACAATTCGTTGCTATGTCTGGCAAAATTGGCGAGAACTGAAATTTGGGTCATGGGATTATATGTATGACGCAAACGGCCAAACAGTTATAGCTACATTTTAATGACAGACTGGCCCTATGATAAAATTTCGTCTATGGTATCCGTTGACCCTGACGTCAGGTTGTATCTAGCCGATCACAGGCCGACCGCAAAAAAGTTCGCAAAATTTTGGAAAGGAACTTATAAAGAAACCTTGATAGGTCTTTTTATTATTACAATTCCTTTGTAAATTAAGGCATGTTAACGGTCAGAGACATAGGTATAATCAGGGACGCTGTTGGGTTGTGGGGACGTGACATTGAACTACATTTATTGCGGATATTCGGCAACGATATTACTCCGGCGCACTGGATACAGGCCGGGTTAGAACTAGGCAAAAGGGCGGCCTATAATTCGCCCTATACACTAACTAACAATTAAACCCGACCCGGGCAGGGCAATTATGTCAAAAGCAACACTAACCATTTTGAACGTTGACGCAAAAAAACTCTATGTTGCGTCCCGAATTAAAGGCGTTAAATTAGGATTACGCACCCCGATAGGCCCGGACGAAAGCCTAATTGAAGTTGATTTTCGTGACCCCAAAAACCTCTATGAAACCGGGGTATTAATGAGCAACGTTAAAGGCACTGAATTTGACGCCGCCGATGCTGAGCAAAAGAAAAAGGCCGATGAAGCAAAGGCAAAAGCCGCCGCCGCAAAGAAGTAATTAAAAGGGCTTTAATCATAAGACCCTTTGAACCCCTCCGAAACGAACACTAGATTTAGTAGGATTAGGCGGGGTTAATTTTTATCACTAGTCCGGGGTAGGGTGAAACCTAACAGAAATCAAGCCGATGAATAGAAGTATTCAAATGACGCAAGAAAGTACAACGCCTCATAAACGTTCCCGGCATTTTTAAAAACGCACACTAAACTATTAACACAATGGCAAAGACTAACGCAAACAAGGGCAATACACGCCCCGAATTTATGGACGAACACCCCGAGGGCACAAATTTGACCCCCGAAACAGCCGAAAAGAAAGACCAATTTATTAAAGAACTAACGGCGGGGGTAGATGAACCCTTTCAAAATTTCAAAGAACCTGAAAGCGGTGAAGTTTTAGAGCGTGGTTCAGGGTTTTGGAATTGGAGGGATGAAAACGACAAAGGTTTTATAGGCCGTATTTTTGTGGGTCAATATTTGGGCGTTCATGAAGACCCCCGTGAGGGCGCCGATTTTACAAAGCCTTTAGGCTATGATTTTAAAGGCGCTGACGGCAAAGATTATATCGTTGGTGATAACTATCAACTAACGTCCGCCCTAAGCGCTGACAGTCCAAAGGTCAAAGGAAAGGCAGTAAAAGATACCGCCCCTTGGCTTTGGATGAAACTACTAAGGGTTGATGAAAGTAAAAGGGGTGACATAAACATATTCAAAATTGTGTTAATGGATTCAGCCCCGAAATTACCAACGCTAAAAGACAAAGAATAGAGGCCGTTCCGGGTAGGGGTATTTTGAACGCTCTATTTACAGGGGTCGCAAATTCTTGCGGCCCTTTCTTGTTTAAGTCAAAAAAGTTCATTATATTAACGGCCTACCCATACGCCTCAAATGTCGAAAAAGCGCAAAAAAGCCCCTAAGAAAAAGCCCCCGTTAAAAGTAACGACAAGGCACAAGCGCAATACAAAGGCAAAAACCATAGAATTTGTAAAGGGTAAAAAAGACCCTGAAAAAGTAGTTAAAAGTTTAGAGGCGTTCGATTGGAACAAATTTAACTACCTTAGAATGAAAAATAAACCTGACGGGCATCATCATAAGCCCCCGCAAGGTATAACCGTTATTGTCACGATAAAAAAAGGCAAAAACCTATATTATTTTACCCGTCTTTCCCCCTATGATTTTGTAGTTAATAAACAAAGTGTAAAAGACTTTACAACGCAAACCGTTAACGAATTATTAGAACAATGGGGCACGTTACAAGACGGCATGGAAGACGATGAAAATGACGGCGAACCTGACGGGGTAGTTTTACACGGTAGCGATGACCCCGGTAATTTAGACCCCGGTTTTATAGTTGCCGTAACGGTCAGATTTTTCTATGGTAAAGACCCGGTTACGGGTGAAAACTATGTATAGGTACATAAAAGTATTCGCTGTTATACTGATAGTATTTGCATTGCTTTGCGTTGGCTGGATTGTGGAGAAATTAACAGGGTACGAAATTTTTGGTGAATATGAAAGCGAATAAAAAACCTAAAAAACGCAAGTCCTTTCAGCATCGTTTTTTGATCTATGAAAACTATGTAATAGGAAAATACCTTTTTTCTATTGGTCATATAACCGAGTGCTATTTTTACACAGGAATGAAACTAGATAAATCATACCTAAATTGAAACCTAGATACAGACTTATATACAATCGCGTTTTTACACTTTGGGCTTGTTACCTTGTTGAATATGGCTATAATGATGGCTTTAGTTATGTAAATAAAAAATATACTGTTTTGCACTTCATAAAATTTTTGTGAAAATATTACACCGCCTTAGACCCCGGGTTGTACTACTCAAAGACTTCTACACCTTTGACGTTGAAACAGGAACGAGGCGCGAAGACGGGTCAATAAAATGGGGCTTTCCCGGACGACCCGAAACTTTCATCTTTGGCGTCATATATGGTTTTAACCATACCCGGGTTATACATAATTTAACCGAATGGATACAGGCATTTTTAGACCCCCGCTATAAAAACAAAATATTTTTTGCTCATAACGCCCCCTATGATTTAAACACTACCTATGGCAACATTTTTCATATGGACCCCCACGCCATTTTTTCAGGTACTAAATTTATCAGTGCCACAAACGGGAACGTAAAATTTGCTGATTCCATGAATGTATTTGGCCGGGTTAAACTTGCAAAGATCGGTGAAATGCTAGGAATCACAAAGCCCGGTTTAGGGGATGAAAATATGATAAGTCCCAACGGGGTTACAGCCGATGAAATAAACCGTTGTGTTACTGATTGCATAATTACATACGAGGGATTAATACAAATTTTTCAGGGGGCGGGTGATATTAAAATAACCGGGCCTAGTCTGGCAATGTCATATTTTAGGCGGTTTCATCAACCCTATAATATTGAGTACAATGAAAACGTGTTGCATTTTTTCGATAGTTATTATGGGGGTAGAACCGAGGCTTTTAAAATAGGGGCAACTAATGCCAGTGTTATAGACGTAAATTCTATGTATCCCTTTGTTATGAAAAACGCAGTATTTCCTAACCCTAAATTTTTGAAAACAGAAACAGCCCGTCCGGGCCATATCATAAAACCTAGTTATTTTATAAACCAAATTTTACCATATTATGAAGGACTCATATATTGCACAGTTAACCACAAGGCTACAGCATACGGTTTCTTGCCCTATAAAACCGATAACGTTAAAGGGAAAGCCAAACTTTTATTTCCGATTGGTAGATTTAAAGGATGCTGGAATTTGCCCGAAATTCGATTTGCTTTGGAACAAGGCGCAATCGAAATAGAATCTATTAGCCGTATTGTATACGCTGAGAGAATGCCTACAATTTTCGAAAGTTTTGTAGATACATTATTTGAACAAAAATTAACCGCCCGTCACGATTTTGAAATTGCAAGGGTAAAACATTTGTTAACCGATTTATACGGTAAATTTGCGCAAAAAATGGACGAAGATACCATATACATAGATGACGTTGAAAAACAATACGAGGAAATAAGGGCGTACCAAATTGAGGGTAAATTTGTTAAATTAATTATGTATAATTCCGAAAGGTTAGACGCAATGCTAGTAACAAAGACGGCAAAAGGGTATCAAATACCCCATCAAATTCCAAGTATTGCCAGTTATATAACTTCTTTGGCCCGGGTACATTTATTGAAACAATTGATTGCGTTGCATAGCCGAAAGGTTGTATATTGTGATACTGATAGCGTTTTCTTTGAAAACGCTTTTGGAATAGAAAGCGAATTTAATTTAGGAGGTTGGAAACTTGAGCCAAAAATAGTATCTGAAATCAGGGGGCTAAAAAACTACAGCTATTACAATGAAAAGAAAATATTTAAAAATCGAATAAAAGGCTTACCCCCAACGGCGGTGCAAAATGCTTTAGGTGTTTGGGAGTATGAAAATTTATTGAATACTAAAGAGGCATTGCGCCGGGGGTTAAAGGCGGGTACTATTATGCAACGTACAAAAATTATATCCGGTAAATATGATAAACGGCTAGTACTAGAAAACGGTGACACTAAACCAATTGAAATATATGAAAATTAAATTTGCAGTTTTTAAAATCACTTATAATATTTACGCTGTTACAGCCGATTTACGCCCTATTTGTGACGATGAAACAAACTTGCCTATTTTGTATGATTCCTACCCCGAGGCTGAAACGTCTATACAGGACTTGCCTATAGACGCAACGTATCAAGTGCAAAAATTATACATTAAAGACACCCTGTAATATGAGTAGATTATTAAGTTTTATTTTCCATATACTTGCATTAGCGGGTTTTGTGCTTATGGTTTACGGCTTGTTTAACGGTCGCAATCTTGAACAAATATTCAAGTACTTTTTATTAGGTCATATTTTACGGTCAATCTATGAGGTCTATTCTAGCGTGTTGATTTTATGGTATAATATTTTTGGGTTCCCTGAAACCCCGGATATTGACGATCCAAACGGTTACGAAAAACCATAGCCCTATGTCATTACTATCAAATCAATTTATGCTAAAGGTTGTAGCCTCTGAAATAGAAAAACAGATAGGCCGGGACGTTGTCAAATACGACCTCATTTATAATGACAAAAGTTTTAACACATCATTTAGGGTATATGAAGACCCTGACAACGGAAAGTCAGAACTATACGCCTATGAAGATAGCAGAACTTTATCAACTATGATAAAGACCCTTGCTGAAACGCAACTAAAAAACACTAACCAGAAACTAGAACTAGTTATAGTACATTATCACAGCCAAATAGAGGCTGAAAATTATGCCGATATTTACTTTATGGAAAACGCTGAAAAAATTCATATTAAATTTAACTACTAAAACTATGGAATCGAATGAACCGGAAAAAGAAGAGGCGCCAAAAAATAAAGAAAATGAAACGCCTGAAAGCGATAATGGCCAGTGGATTGATGAAAGTCAACAACCCGAAAGCGAAAAAACTTTCGATAATGCAACCCCCCAAACAGAACCCACCGATTTAGGGCCGGAACTTGAACTTTTAGGAACAATTAAACCCAACAAAATTAAACCCGCTAAAGCTATGGACGAACTAGAGAACGAAAAACCGAAACCAAAAAAAGAGGCTGTAAAAGATAACCCTAAAAAAGACCCTGATTTATTGCCCGCCGCAACTAAAAAAGACTATACCGCCTTAATCGTTGCCGTATTAGCCCTTGTATTAATGGCGGTTCTTTTTTGGCTTGAAAACAGGCGCAAGAAAAAACAAGAAAAAGAGGCTTTGGATAATGACACTGTAGAACTAGACGAAAATGGAATCCCCTACAATTGATAAACCAGATACAGCCGCCGATTTAGATGCCATTTTAAGCACGTACAACAAGGCGGCGCAAGAAAGTACGCCCACGGGTGGTGAGTTGTTTCCGGGTGACCGGGTGAGCAGCACGGCCGCCCCGAATCAGGGTACGCCGTTTTCTATTACGCATGACCCGGCTGGTAGCGACCCTAAACAGGAATACTATAAAAGAGGGGCAAAGAAAGGGCTACCAAAACCGGCGGGGTCACAGTCAAAGCCAAAACCTACAACGATTGTAGCTAGTTCATTAATAACGGGCTCTTTATTCATTACAATGATTGACATTATTTTGCCTATGGTTTTTGCCGGGCTTAATAATTGGAGGTCAAAAGTAAAGGTTGATAGCGATAAAATGAAGATGACCCAAAGGCAAAAAGACGATTTAGCCCCTATCGGTGACGCTGTTGTGAAGGAACTAAATATAAATGCAAATCCTGTAGCTTTATTATTGATTGGTTTAGGCGGCATATATGGCGGTAATTTAGTCATGTTAAGAAACGAGGCTGAAAAAGAAATGAAAAAGGCCGCCGAAAAAGCTAAAAAAGAGGCTGACGAAAAAAAGACCAAAAATTACAATTTTAATAACCTTCAATAAATATGAAACGACTTTTTAGAAAGTATTTTATTAAGCCTATTATCAGGCAAATTTTATTAGATTATATGGACTACATTATTTATGTAGTTGCGGAACGTCACCTTGTAACCGACCAACGTAAAGTCTATACGGTTTTGATACTGAAAGGTATGATTTCGGAAATAGATGTTTTTTTGAAACAACAAAAGTTATTTAAAGCCCCGAAAAAATGAAAGAGTTTTTAAAGTACTTTATATTTGCGCTAGGCGCCGCCATAGTTTTAGGGCTTGTGTTTTGGGCCGTGTTACGACTTGAAAAATTCAGGGGCACAAAATACGATACCCCCGCACCCGTCAACGATTCGACCGCCGCCGCAAAAGAGGCGTTAAAAAGCCCAATATTAGCCGGAAAAATAGCCGCTACAATAGAGCATTGTAAATTGTACGAATTAGAAACTGATAAACACTTTTATTTATATTGGTCTATTTGTATAGATGCAAAAGGCAATATTTCTACAGGTGTTACAGCTATACCAAAATATACACAATGAGCGGAAAGGTTATTTTAGTAGTCGGCGCCCGGGGTATGGGAAAAACTACAACCAATAAAAAGCTAATAGCCCCCGTCCATATTGACGCCCGTATAATTATGGATATTAACGGCGAATATACAGGCTTATATAAACACGCTAAATTTTTCGACTTTGACGAGTTTACAAAAAAAGCTGTTAATATGAAAGGCGCCGTTATACTCATTGAAGAGGCTACAATATACCTTCAAACGCAAGGACAAAATAAAGACATTACCCGGCTGTTAGTTATTTCGCGTCATGCTGATAACACCGTCATTATGAGTTTTCACAGTTTGCAGCGTGTTCCTAAGTACATTTTTGAACTGGCAAATATGATCATATTGCATAAGACCGGCGATCAAATAAGCGATGTAAAGGCATTTGGCGACAAACAAATTTTAGACGCCTTTATTGAGATTGAAAAAGCGCCTATGCTAAAGGACAAAGAAACGGGGCGCGAATATTCGCCCCAAAAGGTGATAAAATTATATTAATGAAAAGAACCCAGACTTTTTGGTAGTTATCAAAAACTAGGTACTTTTTCCCCCTTTCAGGCTCTGGAAAGGGGGTTTTTTGTGCCACGGGCACCCCGGGAAAGTTGCAACAAAGTTGCATTTTTACTTGCATCATAGTTGCAAAATCCCTATATTCCGTCTGAATTTTTTAAACAAAACCCCGGAAAATCCGGGTAATTTTTATGTAACAAAAATGACCTAATAAAATGAACTGGAAGTTAATTATTACAATCATCATATCCAGCATTGCCGCCGCTGCGCTCTATGATATGGCAGTTAAAAAACTGCTTAAAATTGATTCGTATGAAGGCATGTACGAACAAAACTAAATACCTGTAGCCATGACAAGAACAGAAAGACAGGTACTAGGAAATATGATGCGCAGGACTAACGCATTTGAAGCCGCAAGAAATCGGAACTACGCTGACGCCCCTTTAGCTGTCAACCCGGGGGCTACGCAATTAGCCGCCGCGCAAGGTAACCCCGGTTTTGCCGCACAATTTGACGTTATTTCGCTTATCAAATATTTCAGCGTTGTAGATGCTACAGGGGTAGCAACCGCACAAACGCCCGCACAAGTTGCCGCCGCCGTCCCGGCCCTTGCAACTCAATTAGCCTACTTCCTTTTTGGGAACTCTGATTTTGCCGGGGGTTTTGCCCGTCTTATTCAGGCGTACCCATTGTCAGGCGGTTGGATATACGGAATCCCTACCATATATGGTAAGCAGGATATTCGTATTAACGGGAACTTTATTGACGCCACAATTCAGGCTCAATTGCGCCGGGGTGATTTGGTAATACCCGCATATTTTGACAACGGCGCCAACACAATTATAGGCCTCGTTATTTTGCGGTGCAATCAGGTAGGATACGGGACGTTGTTAGACGCCCTTAATTCTGATAGGTTCATTATTAACATGGTTCGTTACATAATGGCGGATACTACAGCCGTTGGCCTCGCACAATATCAAAACCAAATAGGGGTCTATAAACAGTCTTTATTTGGTAAGTTTGATTCTGATTCAATTTCGCCAACGTCTTTCAAGATGCCTGAACAGCAACAAGACGGAATTATAGATATTCCGGTCGAAAAAGGGATCGATAAACAGATCATTATAGCATCATATCAAAACTATGACGCTGTGAACGTTCAATGGAGTGTCTTTGTATCTACAGTTGATAAGTTAGCCTTTGGTTAGTAGGTGTTAATAGTGTGCATTTTTAGGAGGGGCGGCGGCGAATAAGTTGCCGCCCCTTTTTTCAACTTAAAACATTAACCCTATGAATACAAACAGATTTAAAGACCGCCCAAACGGGCAATTTTTCCCTAAAGGAACGTACCTAGATTTTGGCACCAAATTACGGCGCCCTGAAATTGATAATCCGTATATGCGCGATCATAGCATACAAATACGGGTTAAACGATTTTTTACCGATGTAAACGGCACAATAATAAACAAAAACGCCGCCCCTTTACCTATGCAGGTAGAATACCCTTTTTATTTGTTTGGCGATTTTGACAGACAAGGGGGCTACTCTATAGGGCTTAAAACTTTAGGCCCGGTTTCAACTACGAAATATTTGATGACTTTCGTCAACGGTCACGGGCTGACTAGTGCAATCATTATAGGGTTCACCGGGGCGAATACAATTCAAAGCCAATTAGCGGTAGGTGATATTATACACGTATTTTGTGACGATACCCAGAACCCTACTTTTTTTGTTTGGGTTGTACTTCACAACGGCTTTGGTTCTTTGGCGTCAATAATTGGCAATTCAGAAACGACACAACAAGACGGGCTTATCGGGCCTATCTATGTAAAGTCATTCCATTATGCCAGCGATAACGTCAGGCAATTTGATTACCCGTATTACTTCGTCAGGTATACTAATATCACAGCATGGAAAAACGATCAAGTTCAACCAATGATGTTTAAAGACCCGTTTACAGAACAAGAAAAATTGTTAAATGTTCAGGTTGAATTTGGGTTGGATCAATACTTAGGTATTGCGCAATACTTTTTATTTGACACTGAAATTATTGACTTTAATTTTAAAATAAAAATAACTGTGTAATTTATGGAAAGGACACAAAGCGAAATGAAAGGCGTTAGATTCGAGGGTAATCACTTCGAATTTAAAGGTGACATAACAAAGGCAACAAATCCCTATGTCCGGGCGCAAATAAAACCGCAGGGTAATTTCTTTATACATTTATGGAAAAAAAGAATTATACCGTTTTTGGGGCTGTAGGAAACCGGGACTATTTCGACCGTGTTAATCATTTAAGCCCGGCGCAAGCCGCCTTAGATAAGAAAAAACGCGATCTAATAAAAGTCAACGAAACAAAATTAGTTGCCGCTAGTGCCGACATAAAAAACGGTATGTCATACGGCGAGGCTAGTTTAAAGTATGGTATTACCATATTTCCAGAACCCCCCGGGCAACAAGCTAAATTAATCATAGGCGGCGCAATAGCTGGAATTGCCGGCGGCCCGGCTGGCATAGCTTTAGGGGTAGCGTCTGGAATAGCGGCTAATGAAGTAAAAAACAAAAAGGCTATAGAGGCAGTAAGAATAGAGGCAACGTATTTGCAAAATTCTATAATCGCCCAACAAGCCGCCGAAAAAGCCGCCGTTATTGAAGCAGAACAAGCCGCTATAATTGAAACCTCTAAACAGGCGGGTTTTTTAAGTACTTCCAGTAATATGACAATTATGATACTGTTAATTACAGGCGCCGTTTTAATGTTCATTTTATTTAAACCAAAATAGGCCCCACGGGGGGCCGCGAAAAATTATGCCAGTACCAACAAGACAAATAGTAGCTACAAAATTGACGCTACCCGCCCCAAAGATTCCAATACCTACCCCGCAAAGGGTAGTTACAACGGTATTGCCCCCGGCTGTTATAGGGCCGTATATTGATGCTAACGGGAACCGGTCGGTTTTAAACCCTAATTTATTAGTTCCTAGTATTAACAATACGGGTATAGTTGTAAAACAGGTCATTGCGCCCGCCCCCGCCGTTATTATGGCGCCGCCCGTTAGCGTTTTTAAACCAGACCCGCCCCGGTTAATTGTCATGCCACCCCCGCCCGTTGGTCAGGGGGTAGCCCTTATAAATGACATAGGACAAAGCGCAATACAAAAGGCCGCAAATGTAGCCGCCGGGTTGCAACCTAGCGGCGCCCTTAAAGAGGTTGTAAAAGTACCCGCCGGAACTATTGCCCCTGAAAAGTTAACAGCTAGCACGTTAACTTTGAGCAAAATAAACCCCCTTTATATAGGCGGTATTTTGTTAGCTATGATTGCGGCTTATTTTTTATTTATAAAAAAGTAGCTTATGAAAAAACTAAGTTTTAAAGAGTTTATGAACGCATACGATTTATGCGAATTTGTGAACGCTAATGAAATTGATCTAATAGCGGTTAATACAAAGGGCGGTATGTTCATTGCATTTTTCAGGGGTGAAATTGAAAGCCCTAAACAAGTGGAAATAAAAACCCCTTTTGTTGCTCTTTTTAATGTTGACAAAAAAACCTAACCTAATGTTAACACCTTCATTGCAATCTAAAATAGACGCCGCCAAAATAAAGGCCGCCTCTAGCCCCCAAATTAAACGGGATGTTTCTACGCTACCCCCGGTTGCTATAGATATGTCAAAATATGGCGTTGTATTACCTGAGTTTGTTGTAACAGATACACCCCTAACGGCGGGGGGGCCAAAATTATCGTCATTCGGTTGGATTATCGGCGCCATTGTTTTAGGCGTTGTAGGCTATTGGTTATATAAAAAAGTCAAACGATGACCCGGCGAATATTTGTAACCGAAAAAACAGGCTTTAAAATTAAAGACCCTAGCGTACCCGTTGTTATACGTGACCCCCGGGGGCTTTTATTTTATTCAACGGAAGACCTTTTACCCCGGGTAAAATATTTCAACTTGCCAGCAGGTGAGTATTTTGTAGATAGCGGGGATTTTGCAAAGGCTACCTTTCCCCGGGACTTTAAACTAAGTAGATTAAATTACCCGGATAGGGTCTATGAATCTACAGGGGATTTCGATGTGATTTTTGCCAGCAACCCAAATAAATGTACAATATTTTGGGATGAAAAAAAGATAGTTTTCGATAAACAATTTGAAAACAAATCTATACCCGAAACAATGTTTATTTTATACCATGAAATGGGGCACCGTTATTATGATGACGAAAACGAAAGCGATTTATACGCCTCTAATATGATGAAAGTACGGGGATATAATCCCTCACAAATTGCGTTGGCTCAAATGTATTCGTTATCTAGCAAACAAATAGGCCGTAAAATATATGTAAACAAAAATTTAATAAATACTTTATGACAACACAAAAGGCAGTAGGCGGGGTTAATGGTCATAGCATCAATTGCCAGTGCGTACAATGTACAGGCGGTGACCCCCATTTAATGAGAATGAAAGGCGAAGCCGGAAAAAACGCAAGTTTTAACGGGCGTACAATACCCCGTTTTAATGCCAGACCCGGCACGTATGGCACCCGGGGCACAACTCAAATGCCTGTAAATAATTACAACGGATATGCACACAGACAACCGACGTTATTTATACCCCGCTCAAATTACGCTGACGTTGTGCCTATTGCTTTGAATAAGCCTAACGCCGCCGTTGCACCCGCACAATTTAATTTAGGCGGCTTTCTTATGGGGTTAGGAACGGAGGCTTTAGGAACTATTATAGAAATGAAAAAGGCCGGGACAAAATTACCCCCGGCTTTAGACAAAGTTGCCGGGGCTGGAATACAAACAATTGAAAAAGCGCAAGCGCAAGCGCAAGTTAAAGGCAATGAAATTGTAGGGGCTAACGTGTTGAAATTTTCGCCGTTTATTTTAGGGGGTATTGCGTTACTTGTTGTATTGGTTATTTATTTTGTTTCAAATAGAAAGTAACGCCGGGGCTATGGACTATATAGATACCCTAAAAACTAACTACATGAAGGCCTACCATGTAGGGCACACAGGCAAGGTTTTAAACCATGCTGACGAAGCGTTAGAGGCTGACTATTATATTGATAGCTGGCTAAAGGCATTGAAAAAAGTCACCGTTTACTCTAATTATATTGATAACGGTATTGTAGCCCCTACTCCTGTAGCTGTATTCGAACCCGGTGAAATTGTAGGGCGTGTTTACTCATATAAACTATATAACGGGTCTATTTGGTGGCAATTAGACGACCCGCAAAATAAGCATTTTGGATGGGTAAAACATGAAAAAGGTTTATTCGACCCTAAAACGGCTTTAGATTCTAGTTCTCAAAAAGTGCATGACTCAGAACTAGCCGCCCTACAGGCGAAAATAGATAACGACCCTTTAGATAAATTAGGTCAGGCAGGTATGGATATTTTATCAGGCGCCGGGGGTGTTATTTCAGGGGCCGGAAAAACCCTGGCAAGTTTTGGTGCCAATTTGCACTGGATTGTATTGGCCATTTTATTAGGCGTTATGGGATACATTGTTTTTAACTTCAAAAAATTATAAACCCAACGTGGGCACCGTATGAAATGGACTATAATAATAGGGGTCATAATTTTAATAATTTTTTTAACCGCCGCGCCTGTAGCGTTAGAAGAGGCTAATATTTTGAAACTAACCCGCGCGCAATTTATTAGCAAATACGGCCCGGCTGCAAAAAGCGCCTCAAAAGGTAGCGGCATTTTCCCGTCTGTTTCATTGGCGCAAGCAATTTTAGAAAGTGGCAACGGAAATAGCTCACTAACAAAAGAGGCGAAAAACTTCTTTGGAATAAAGGCCGATTCGTCATGGTCTGGCCCATACGTTGTAAAAAGTACGACTGAATATGTCAACGGCGTGCCCATAAAAACAGACGCTAAATTTCGCAAATATGAGACGGCCGATTTATCATTTATTGATCATATTACTTTCCTACTTAGGAATGCTAGGTACAAAAATGCAGGTGTATTTACATCGAAAACACCTGAACAGCAAGCGCAAGCCCTCCAAAAAGCAGGATACGCAACCGACCCCGCCTATAGTGCGCTCTTAATTACTTTAATAAATCAAAATAACCTTAAACAATTTGACGTATGAAAAATGTATTGGAATGGCTTGCAAAGAACTGGTTCTTTATAGCCCCTGTTATTTATGAATTATTAGTGCGCGTTATTCCTACAAAATGGAACGTTTCTATTTTGGATAATTTCATGAAGCTGTTAAATGCGATCATTACAAACAAACGTATTCCAGACCCTGACGATAAACCCGCAAAAGAACCCGGTAAAAATTTGGTTCCCGTTGATACCAAAAAACACATTATAAAATGAAAAAGATATTAATCTTATTATTTGCGTTAGCCTTTTACCCCCCGCCGGGGACGGCGCAGTTAAATCAGACTGGTAAAAGTTTCCGTTCCTATAACGCTGATTCGTTGACCGTACAAACTGAGGTTACAGGGCTTGTTTTAATGTATACCAATGTAGGCGCAATATATTACAACGTGCAAGCTAGCCCCCCTAAATGGCGTTGTTTTGAAAATGGCGTTTGGATAGATTGTTTTGGCGGTAGCGGCGGTGGCGGCGTTAATATCTATAATTCTAACGGTGTTTTAACTGGTCATAGAACCGTTGACGGTGGGGGGTTTAATTTTTCGTTTAATAATGCCGCAAATATGACCTTTAGTAGTTTTGATGGAACGGGTGGCGGGACTATTGATATACAAGGCACCAACTTTTTGATTCAATATCAGGGTGCCACAACTACAAATGCTATTGCGCTTAATGATTTAGGCGTATCCATTACCAATGCTAAAGCCTTTTTTCCTGGCACCGCCACTAGTGCCGCTATTAAATTGCAAGCTAGAGGTTCAGACCCTACAACCGCTTTATCGGATGGCGATATTTGGTATGATAATAACGTAAACAAATTTAGGGGGCGTGAATCAGGGGCGTCTAAAAACCTAATTACTACAGTGACCGCCGATAACGGCTTAAACGTCAATATCACAAATAACACTAGGCTAGGGGGTAGCCTAGTCGTTAATACAACAATAACGGGCGGCGGTTTTGATCTTACTTTAGGTACTACAGGAAGTGATTTAAAAGACTTTATAGTAAATGCTTTAGAATCTGTCGCGTTAGTAGGCAATAACGGGTTTAGTCAAATTTTTATAGACGATACAGGGGGCGATTTTTTGTTTGCTATTGGTGCATCGGGTAGTACAACTGCTAACGCTGAATTTAGCAATCTAGGTAAAACATTAATAAATGCCAGCCCTTTAGTTGCTATTTTAAAAACCAATCCAACCGCTAGCAATAATGCCCCGTCATCTTTATTGAGTTTAACGGCCATAAATACGGGGGGCGCCGGGGCTAATGGATACGGGGCTTATATAAATGTAGGGGCTGAAAATACGGGCGGCGGTGGCAATGAAAATATAGGCCGAATAACATGGTCTTATTTAGATGCCACTTCAACTAGTGAAGATACTGAAATGCATTTTGATCTACTGGAAAATAGCTTATCTGTGACGTCTTTAGAAATACGGGCCGTTGGCACTGAATTTAGGTATATATTTAATCGAATGCCAACATCGTGCACCGGACAGCCTACTAATTCGGTTGCCGCCGTTGCGGGCGTTTTAACCTTGTGCCCATAGCCCCTATGGAGTTGCAAGAACAATTGTATGAAAACCTATTGTATAAAAACGATCTTGATTTAGTCCGTAATTTATGGCTAATATCTAAGAGCGGTAAAACTATTAGAAGTGTTGAGCCCATAGCAATTCAGAGACTTGTTGACGTTGCCACCGTTGCAAATTTTGATATTTTTCCGGCCCTTACAGGTAGCCTCTATTTTATAAAGATTGCAGGTTATTCTAAATATGGCATAACGGGCGTAGGCGTACCCTTGATTGATTTTTATGACCCATTCACAGGGCTAGTAACTTATAAATATGGCGGCTCTAGTTTACCTAACAATACATTAACCGTTAATATAGGCTTTCCCGGATTTATGCTAGCCTCGCGTGTATTATGGAATGACAACGCCGCAACCGTTGGGACGTATTCAGTTTTTTGCAGTGGATATAAGATTAATTTTTCAACGCCTTAAAATTATAATATGAAAAACCTATTAATATTAGTTTCGTTTTTTACGCTGGCGGCGTCCGCCCAGATTAAACCGCCTTATAGGCTTGTTGAAATAACCCGCGAATGGATACCCGTAAATATGCCATTAAAAGATGGGTTTATACACAAATATATTTCACCGGGTATTCAGGCTTATTATTATCAGCCCGGGGTAGATACCTTTGAAATTACCGTAACGGCAAAGAAAATAAACGGCCCTATTATTACCCCTCCGAAAGATACCATTGTTGACGCCAATGTTTTTAATGGCCTTTGGAAAAAAGATATTTCGGGGGGCTTTTCGTTCTCAAATACAACAGCCCAAACATTGACCCTTACTTTTACAGGCTTTCACATCGTATTAGTAGGCTTAAAACATCCCTCGTATGGAATCGTTTCTATAACGTTAGACGATAGGCCCGCCGTTGAAGTTGATCTATACAATGCCGTTCAACAAAAACCGTTTACTATGTTTGATGCGGGCTTTGCACCGGGTACGCATATCGTTACGCTAAAAGTGACGGGAAAAAAGGCGTCACTAGCCACAAATAATTATTGTGTATTAGACTATAGCGTAATTTCTAAGTAAATGGCGGTTAGGGCGTACATAGAAAAACCCGAAAGGCGAAAGGCGGTTAAAAAATACCGCGCCTCTGAAAAGGGTAAAAGAACCGGGCGTTTATATAAACATACTGACAAAGCAAAAAATACATTGAAAAATCGTATACGTTCTATTGAGCAAATTAAACAAAGATATTTTAATGCTATTGCAAAGGTAGCATATTACAAAACCTGTATAGCTATTTCACGTATTCAAAATATACCCGATGCGGAAAGACATGAAATTGATACGACAAATTTATGATGAACGTTTTAAGTTTTTAAAACGTGAGCGTAAACTAATCGAAAAAGCTAGAAAAATTCAGGCTAAAGAATATGAAAGACGGTTAGAGGCACTAAACGGTGAGGCTAGGCGGATACTAGAAAGCCAACAAAAAAGCATATCAGTCGAAAAGTTTGACGGTATTATTGGTCAATTAAATACTAGTATGAATAGCACAAACGACAAGATTGCAGAACTATCAAAAAGACTTTACATAATTATGGGGGGCCTAATTGTCATTGAATTTTTATTAAAATATATATTTAAAACTTAACACTTTTTTACAATGGAAAAAGATACTAAAAAACCAGACCCTAAATGGTTTGGCGATGAAAGACACTTTCGAAAGGAAGTAATAAATTTACTAAATAAAGTTCTAACTAAACAATCAAAAATTATGAAAGAGTTTGATGAATTAAAAGCAATTAATCTTTTGCTTTCTCAAAAGTTGGATGTCATCCGGCCAGTTATTACTGACGTACTTGCGCCGTCTATAGTGGGGGTTGTGGCTGACGTTGCATTGATAAAGCGGAAATTAGAAGAGGCTTTGGCTAACGGTGTAACGGCGGCGGCGGTTCAGGAAGTTTTGGACGTTGCAACCTCAAGCGCTGAAAAAATGGACGGCGTTTCAGAGGCTGTAACGGATGCTGCTACAAAGTTGTCAGAACTTGACGCGCAAACACCGGCTGAAAGTGGCAACACGGGCGGCCCTTCAATTCCTGCGAACAAAGACAAGTCTAATGTAGATCGGGGCAAACAAACAGCCCGATAATTAGATACTAAAACGGGCTTGCCAT
>Ga0193753_10001706_pt1 | contig 18453 bp, 12 predicted proteins | sample H1c2metaG_FD_144925 | JGI IMG/M metagenome (GOLD analysis project Ga0193753, IMG submission 144925) | Soil microbial communities from a riparian zone of the East river system, Colorado, United States - H1c2 | ecosystem: Environmental > Terrestrial > Soil > Riparian zone | place: USA: East...
TTCGGTTCGCCGGGAGGCGGATTCGGACTGCCGCTTGCAGCTGCGCTTCGAGATCCGCCACGTAGTGCGCGAGGTTCGGTTCGCGATGCACCGCCGGCAGGTTTGCATCCACGCGCAAGTCGGTGCTCCCGTCGTAACCGACCGACCCGCTCACCGAGAGCCGTCCGCCCTGCGACGAACGCGCGCGTTCGATGATCACCTTGTCGTCTTGGAGCCGCCCATCGACCTCGAACGCTGGAACGGTGAAACCCTTGTAGCGCGTGGGCGTCAGTGACACGTGTACGTGCGGTGGCTCGTCGCCGGGCGGCGCCAACACGTGAAACGTCCCGCCGACGGTGAGCTCGGGCGCGTTCGAGATCAGGCTGGGCAGGTCGAGCCGATTGCTCAGCACGTGCACGGACACGCCTTGCGCTTCGGAGATCGTGCCTGAAGCGCGCACATTGCCTGCCGCGGATTCGACGTCGGCTTCGATCGCGAGCTCCGCCGCCGGCCCGAACAGCTCGACGTGCCCGCGAAGCGGCGCATCGATCGGACCGATCCACGTGTATCCGAGTCCGCGCAGCGAGTCCGGTGTGACCTCATCCGTCTCGACGCTGATGCGCAGCTCCTGCGGGACACTGGCCGCAGCGCTCTTATACGTCACATGTGCGTTCACGCGCTCGTCGCCGGGGTCGGTGCGGTTCGGCTGCGGCGCCGCCGACCCGTGCTCGCGACGAGCTGCAACCGTGAGATCGATCCCACGCGTGGGATCGGTGTCGATCGAGCCGCGAACGTCGTCGACGATCCCGGGAAACGGGAACGGCTGCACGAACGTCCCTTTGCCGCCGTCGATCCGCACGCGCGCTTCGCGCAGGATGTCGAGCTTGCCGCGCGCTTGCACACCTTCCACGCGAAAGTTTTCGAGCCCGAGGAAGTCGCCGTAGATGGTCACGTCCTCGAGCTCGATGTGATCGAGCAACGCGTGCAGCGGATTGAGCGACGGCGGGCCACCTTTGACGCGCGGATTCAGCGCGGCGATCCATGTCGGTGAGCTTTCGCCGTCGTCGATCATGCGCACCGTGCCGTGCGTCAGCCGCGAGACCTTGAAGCGCAAAGTGTTGCCGCGCAGCGCGGCGAAGTCCGGATACAGGTCGATCCGATCTGCGACGATCACCCGCCGGCCGTTCGGATCGTAGAGCGAGACCCAACGCGCGACGACGTGATCGAGCGAGACCTGATCGAGCCGTCCGATCGCCAGCTCGCCGGAGATCTCTCCCGTGACGAACTTGTTGACGGTGTCGCGAACGATCCGGCGCGCGAGCGGCAATTGCGCGTGATAGACCGCGCTCGCGAGCAGCAATACGACGCCTGCCAGGATCCAGCCGAGCACGATCACGACGCGCATCGGCCAGCGCATCAAAATGCCTCGCCGATCGTGAAATGCCACGCGCCGGGCGCGCCGAAGAAGTGCGACTCGGGGAACGGAACCTCGTCGCCGGCAGTGTTGAAGCCGGTGCGTTGCCGTTCGTCGCGGCCGATCGACTGCAGCCCAGGCGGCGCAAAACCGACGTCGAAGCGAATCGGACCCACGATGGTCTTGTAGCGCAAGCCGAAGCCGAGCGTCATTTGCGGCTGGTTGAGGCGAAACCTCTTTTCACGGCTCACGTCGCCGGCGTCGATGAACAACACGGCACCGATGCTCGCCGTGACCGGAATGCGAAGCTCGAGCGACGTCTCCCACGAACGCGTGCCACCACTGTCCAACCGGTTCGCGACCTGTGTGACGTCTCCGACGGTATTCGAGTTGTAGCCACGCACGCTGTTACTGCCACCTTCGCGGAGGCGATTGCGGAGTGGGCCCAGCTCTCGAAGTCGTTCGCGGTAGCCGTACTGATCGACGGCCGGTACGCGAATCGCGCTGCTCGTGATCTCCATGACGCCGATGCGCAGTCGACCCGCGAGCACCATGCCGAGCGGAAGCGGAATGTACCCGCGCGCTTCGGGAACCACGCGCACGTAGTCCCAATCGCTCGGCAAGAAGTAGCCCGCGTCGCGGCGCGTCAAACCAAAATACGCGCCGCGACGCGGGGAGCGAGGATCGTTGCGCAGGTCGAGTGTGATGGCGTGTTGAATGTAGGTCGCGTAGTACGCGGGGTAGGGCTCGTTTGCGTCCGCGCCGTGTGGGATGAACAGGTTCAAGTTCAGCGTCGTCGACCAGCTGATCTTGCCGCGGAAAAACGAGCGTTCCGGCCCGATGCCCGCCACGAGATCCGAACGAAAGAATCCACCGCCGTAGGGGTCTGGACCGAGGTCCCAGCGGCCGGTCAGCACCAAAGACGTGCGCGACTCGGCGAACGCGGGCTGACGAAACTCGATCAGCAGCAAGTTACCGAGCTGAGGTTTGGGCGTGCGCGGAAACGGCTCGACGAAGATCAACCGCGGGCGGTCTTCGATGCTCAGCCGGCGCATGCCTCCGAGAAAGTCGCGGTGCTCGATCTTTCCGAGGAGGTGCAAGTCCCAGTAGTTCACGTCGCTGCTCACGTAGCTCGTGAAATACGTGACATCGTTACCGACCTGCAGGCCCGCGCCGATGCCGAAGCGAAAGCGGCGACCGGGCACGACCTTGATCAGAATGTCGATCACCGGTTCGTTTTTGCGCGGCACCTCGACGACGTCGACGGACGCGAACGGTCCGAGCTCATAGATTGCTCGCTTGGCGTCGTCGAGAACGCTCGGTCGAAACGGCGTGTTTTCTTCGACGCTGGCAGCACCCCAAATCGGCGTCGGGCTCAAGTCTTCTTGGCCGCTGATCTGCACCTTGCCGAACCGATAACGTTGGCCGGGCTTCACGCGATATTGCACCCGCCCGAACCTCGCGTTCGGGTCGAGCACGACCGACCCGTCGACCTCGGCTTCGGCGTATGAAGACTCGCGCAGCGCGGCGCGGATCGCCTGCTTTGATTGATCGTAGAGCGCCTCGTCGAACGGTTTGTCGATCTCGAGTCGTTGCGCGCGTTCGACGCGCCGGCGCGTATCCGGCTCGAGATCTTTCACCCCTTCGAGGTCGATCGATTGCACGAGCACGGGTTCGTGCTCTTCGACCGTCACGTGCAGCTCGATCTCCCGATCGTCGTCGTGTTTCTCCTGCTGCACGTCCGCGACTCGCGCTTGGTAGAAGCCGCGCGCGCGGTAGAAGCGCTCGATGCGATCGATGTCGCGCGTGAACACCGCCTCGTCGTAGAGCGGCCAATCGGTCCATGGCCACGCCCAGAGCTTCAGTGGAATTCGTGTCTCGTCGAAGGGCGGCACGCCGCACTCCGGATCTTCCGAAGGACCCAACGTGAAGCCTGCGCGCTCGCGCTCGTGCGTCGCGAGGCAGGCTTTGATCGCGGCTTCGTCGACCCGATCGTTGCCCTCGATGTCGAAGTCATTCACCCCATAACGACCGGGCGGAATCGTGGCCGCGCAGCCGGTGAGGTCGGTCGCCCCCAGCAGCAGCAACAAGCCGAGGGCGAGGCTTTTCGCAACGCTTTCGCTGCGACAAAAGACCGCAGCGAGAATTCTGGTCTTGGACGAAGGCTGCGCGATACCAGTTATAGGAGAGAGGATTGCGGGCGCACCCGAGCGCTGTAAACGAAGTGCACTCGAATCGATTCGTACGACGACGAGAAGCCGAGATACCACGCATCGCGTGGGAACGTGAAACACGTTCGCACACTTGTGTGCACGCTGGATGTTCGCAGACGGTCGCGAGCTTTTGGCTGTCAAGCAAAGGCAACGCACGGGCTTGCCATTCTCGTCGAAAAGTGATCATGTGTCTGGCCGTCGAGCCGGCGGCCCATTCGGTTACGAATAGGGACAACGGAATGGGCAATAGGCAGACCCGGTGAATGGCCGGCAGTAAGCTCGTATGCGCTGCGTAGTTGCAGTCGAGGTTGCCACATGGAGTTGGACACGTCTAAGTCTCGTCGAGGGTTCCTAACCTTATTGACGGCGGCGGGTAGTGCCGTGATCGGTGCGATCCTGCTGGTTCCTGGTGCGGCCTACATTCTCGATCCTGTGCTTCGATCGGGTGGGACGAAGGGTCGCTGGATTCGCGTCGCAGAGCTCGCGAATCTGAGCAAGGATCACCCGGTGACGGCGCCGGTCGTCGGCGAGCAAGTCGACGCATGGACCAAGGCGTCCGCGGTGCGACTCGGCACCGTCTGGCTGCGTGTCGTGGGCGACGACAAGGTCGCGGCCTGGAACGCGGAGTGCCCGCACCTCGGGTGCAAGGTCGGCTTCGATGAAGCCAAGAAGAGTTTCGGCTGTCCGTGTCACGACAGCGCGTTCACGCTCGATGGCGATGTCCAAGGCGGACCTGCTCCGCGCGGGATGGACTCGCTCGAGACGCGCGTGCAGGACGGCCACGTAGAAGTGAAGTTCATTCGCTTCCGCGCACAGATCAAAGAGAAAATCGAGCTCGGCTGAGCGCCGCCGCTCGAAAGGCAGGATTGGATGTTTTCGTCCATCTCGGATTGGCTCGACGAACGGACTGGCTACAAAGCACTCGTTGCGCACGCACTCGATGAAGACATCCCGGGTGGCGCGCGGGTAGTTTACGTGTTTGGTAGCGGGCTCGCGGTGTTGTTCACGTGTCAGGTCGTGACCGGCCTGATGTTGATGGCGACGTACACACCTGCCGTGGGCAGCGCGTGGTCCAGCGTGTTTTACGTGCAGCACGAAGTCGCGGGCGGTTGGTTCGTGCGCGGTCTGCACGCGTACGGCGCGCAGGCGATGGTGATCGTCCTCGGCATGCATTTGCTCCAGGTCGCGCTGTACGGCGCGTACAAGCGGCCGCGCGAGGTCACGTGGTGGTTCGGGCTCGCACTGCTCGGCGTGGTCCAAGGGCTCGCGCTCACGGGCTATCTTTTGCCGTGGGATCAGAAGGGCTATTGGGCGACCAAGGTCGCGACGAACATCGCCGGCACGGTACCGCTGCTCGGGCCCTCGATTCAGACGCTGATCGTCGGCGGGGCCGACTACGGCCAGACCACGTTGACTCGGTTCTACGTTCTGCATGTCGGAGTATTGCCTGCGACGCTCGTGTTGCTGGTCACCATGCACATCGCGCTATTCCGTAAGCACGGCGCGACTCCCCCGGCAGATGCAGACCTGACGAAGAAAGACAAATTCTTCCCGGCGCAGCTCGCGCTCGACGTGATGTTTGCGGTCGTCGTGTTGCTGGTGATCGCGGTGATCACGGCTTGGACACGTGGCGCTCACTTGGATGCACCTTCGGACCCGTCGATCGACTATCCGCCGCGGCCCGAGTGGTACTTCCTGTTCCTGTTCCAGCTATTGAAGTACTTGCCGGGCTCGCTCGAGCTGGTCGGAACGATCATCCTGCCTGGCCTGGCGGGGTTGTTCCTGTTCGCGCTGCCGTTTCTGGACAAGGGCGAGACCACGAGGATCTCGCTGCGCTGGCAGTGGCTTGCGCCGATCTTGCTCGGTGGTGTCGGAATCGTGCTGCTCACGGTGCAGTCGAAGCGTGATGACGCGCACGACGAGAAGTTTCAGCACGCGGCCGCGGAAGCACACGTGCGAGCGGAGCGGTCGATCGCACTCGCTCGGAACGGCATTCCACCCGGCGGGCCCCTCGAGATGTTGCGCAACGATCCGCTCACGCGCGGCGCCGATTTGTACGCGCAGCACTGCACGAAGTGCCACGTCCTTCGAGGCAAGGGCGAATACGACGCGCCGGTCCACACCGGGTTTGCGTCGCGCGCGTGGATCCTCGGAATGCTCCACGACCCACAGGATGCGCGCTACTTCGGTCGCACCGAGATCGACGACATGAAGTCGATGGAAAAGCTCGGCGACGAGAAGCTGCAAGCGGTGACCGAGTGGTTGTTCGCGCAAGGGCAAGAGCCGACCGATCCACCGGTGAACGCGGCGCTTGCAGCTAAGGGCGGCGAAGTGTTCAAGGAGTCGTGCATGGACTGCCACCTCTTCAAAGGCGAAGGCGCAGACACGTTCGACGGTCCGGACATGACGGGATACGCGTCGCGGGAGTGGCTCGAGAAGCAGATCTCGAAGCCGGAGTCGATCTACGGTGAGCTCAACAAGATGACTGCGTTCGCCGAAGATCTGAGCCCGCACGACATCACGATGCTGGCGTTGTTCTTGCGCCAGGAGCGTGCAGCGACGCCGGAAACCGGCCCGTTGCCGGAGTTGGCGCCGCAGAAGACCGCCAGCAAGTAACGGTCACTCGCCCGGGTTTTCGAGCGTGAGCGGGCCGCCCGCAGCGTTCGACGACAGGACCCGGGCGTTTGCGTCGGTGTAGCCGACGAACGTGCTCGTATCCGAGAAGCGCAATGCGACCAGCTTTTGCCGCAGCGGCGATTGCCCGTCGCTGTCGAACGCGACCACGTCGATGGATTGCGCCGGCGCCGGGCTGGCTGCGGTCGGGGCGCAGGCAGCGCGTACGAGTGGATCTGGATCGCTCGAGCAAAGTGCAAGCGTTTGAAGGAGTGCGCCGTCGTTCGCGACCGTTTGCTCGGCGCGCATACGTAGAAAGCGCGCAGTCGCAGCGCGTACGACGGATGGCTCGGAGGCGGCGTACCACTTTTGCAGATCGAAGTCGGGGCAGCCGCTGCCGCCGAGAGCTGCGAGCGCCGATGCGACGTTCGCTCGCGCGTACGGATCCCGAAGGACCGTGAGCTCGCACAACGATCGCTCGAGCGTGCGCTTCTTGACCTCCGGTTTTTCGGCGATTCGGCGCAACGCGAACGTCGCCGCGGCGGGCAGCGGCCAATGGCCAAATCGCGCCACGCGAACGATCGCGGCGATGTCGCGATGATCGCCTACTTCGCCGAGCGCGAGCAACGCGGCGATGCTCGACCGCGGCGCGCTGCGCTGGAGGACGAAGCGGAGCAGTCGGCGCGTCTCGTCGCCGGGAAAGTCTGCCAGCGCGAACGTCGCAGCTGCGCGGCGCGAGAGTTTCGGGGACAACAACTCGCGTGCGATCACGCGAGCGGCATCCTCGTGGCCGAAGCGGCGAAGCGCATCGAGGGCATGGGCCGAGACTTCGAGGTCCGTGCTCGCGACGAAGTTCCCGAGGGTCTTGAGTGCCGCTTTGCTCGCGGGCTCCGAGAGCGCCCGCGCGTTGCGCAAACGCCCGAGCGACAGGCCGGCCGCAGTGAGAAGTGCGATGCGGTCGGCTGCGCCGCGACCGTCGAGCTCTTGGAGCAGCTCGACAACTTCTGCCTCGCGCGCGAGTTGCGCCCACGCCCGCGCGGCAGCGAGCCGAACCTCGATGCGCGATCCCCGCAAGAGCGGAGTGATCGCTGGCAAGCTGTCAGGCGAACCGATACGCCCGATCGCGTCGATCGCGGCGAGCTGAACATCGAGCGCTGGGTTGGTGAGCTCGCTCGACAGCGCGGGCAGCGCGCGCTGCGCTGCGGCCCATCCCAGCAGTCGAATCAGCTTTACGCGAGTCACCGGCTTCGGTGCCGCTTCCAGTTGCGCGAGCAGCGGGTCTGCCGCGCGGCCATCGCTCGGGGCGGCGGCCGCATACTGGAGGAGTGAGTCGAGCAGGAGGTCGAGTTGGGGTGTCGGCTCGTCGCCGGGTCGGCTGGCGGCTGTTGGCGTCGCCTCGGTTCGCTCGCGCGGCGCTTGCGGAGCAGCCGCTTGCGCCGGTGGTGCGCTCGCCGCTGGAACACCGAGCTGGCTCAGCCGCTCGAGCAGCGGCAGTAGTGCATCCGGTGATGCGGTCGCTGCGAGCGCTCGACTGAGCCGCGCCGGATCGCCTTGGCCTCGCTCGAGCGCAGGCACGAGCGCGGACTGTAGGCTCGCCGTCGGCATCACGTCGGACAGCGACTCGACCAGATCCGCGATCAAGTTCACTTGTTCCGCGCTCTGCGCCTTCGACACTGCTTGCGCGAGCGCCGCTGACAGCTGCGCCTGCTCGTCGGCTGCGGCTTTCGTTCCGGCACCACGTCGCACGCGTTCGGCCAGCGCACTCTGCGCGGCCAGCGCTAGCTCCGGATTCGAAAGCGTCTCGACCAGAAGTGTGACTGCGGCAGGCGTTTGAAGCCGCCCAATCCCAGCGATCGCAGCTTTTGCGATGCGCGGCTCGGCTTGGAGTTTCTTGCGCAATACGGACAGCAACTGCGGCGAGCTCGGATCGAGGTTCGCTCCCAGCTCGCCGAGCGCACGAACGGCCGCAAGTTCGACCTCGTCGCGTTCGCTTTCGGCAGCGCGTGCGAGCAGCGGCAGCGCCCGCGGATCGGACAGCGATCCCAAGGTCGACAGCACGGCGGCGCGCACCGCCGGCGATTCATCCTGAATCCGAGCTGACAGTGAGGGCAAAACACGTCCGTCCGCACGACCGCGCATCGCTGCAATCGCAGCTTCTCGGACGGTTGGATCGGCATCGCTCACGGTCGTTTGTAGCGCGAGTAACGCCTCGTCATCCGCGACTCGGGCGAGCGCACCGGCGGCTTCTCGCCGCACTGCCGGGAGCGCATCGGACAGAGCACGTGTCAGGGCTTCGCGGGAGCTCGGTTCGGCGAGTTGACCGAGCGCAGTCACGGCCGCGGTTCGAACTTCGCCGTCGCGATCGCCGAGCCATGCTGCCAAGAGCGGCGCCGCCTCTTTGAGCTGCACTCGACCCGCCGACGCTGCGGCTGCTTTGCGAACCTGGACGTCGTCGTCTTCGAGCGCGGCTAACAGCGGCTCACGTACCTCGTCCGCCGAGTACGTGCCGAGCCGCTTCACGGCATCGCGACGTGGCGCGGCAGGCGCGTGTGCGAGCTCGTACTTCAGATGAGCAAGCCGCCCCGGCCACTCGAAGCCGGTGCACAGGAGCAGGATCCACAACCAGCGAAGCTTCGGTCGCGACACGGCTCGCTGTTGTAGCAGCTCGAACGCCAAGAGCGAAATCGCGCGTGGCGGGTCGGCGTCGGCGAAATTTCAATCTCCGGACAGTGCAGCGGGACCAGCGAAAATCGGTGGTTTCTGATCGCGCCTTCTGCAATCGTCCGTTGCAATGATTCGTCTTGCGTTTTTGCTGCTCTGGCTGCCTGCGTTCGCACTCGCGCAATCCGCGCCGAGCCACGCTGCGGAAGATGCAGAAGTCTCGCGCTGGATCGACCAGCAGCTCTCGGGCTACCTCGAGACGTATCGAGGGATCCACGCGCATCCCGAGCTGGCATTTCAAGAGCAGCAAACGTCGGCGCTCGTCGCGCGTGAGCTGAAACGCGCCGGTTATACCGTGAGCTCGGGCATCGGTGGATATGGCGTCGTCGGCGTATTGAAGAACGGGCCGGGCAAGACGCTGCTCTTGCGTGGCGACATGGATGCGCTCCCCGTCGCTGAAGAAACTGGGCTCGCGTACGCCAGCAAGGTGCACGCGAAGGACGACACGGGGCAACCGGTCTCCGTGATGCACGCCTGTGGTCACGACCTGCACACGACGAACCTACTCGCGACCGCTACGTTTCTGGCGCAACGGCGTGCAACTTGGAGCGGCACGTTGCTGATCGTCGCACAGCCCGCGGAAGAGCAGGGCGAAGGTGCGTTGCGCATGATCAACGCAGGCTTGTTCGAACGCTTTCCGCGCCCCGACTACGCGCTTGCGCTGCACGTAGACCCGGACGTGATGTCGGGCCACGTCGCGATCGTGTCGGGTTGGGCTGCAGCAAACTCAGATGCCGTAGACGTCACGCTGTACGGACGAGGCGGTCACGGTTCGCGGCCGCAAGACGCAGTCGATCCGATCGTGTTGTCCGCGCAGTACATCACCGCTTTGCAGACGCTGGTCAGTCGCCGCAACGATCCGCAGCAGCCCGCTGTGATCACGGTCGGTTCGATTCACGGCGGAACGAAGCGCAACGTGATCCCGGATTCGGTGCAACTGCTGATGACCGTGCGCTCGTACAGCGACGAGACGCGGACGAAGTTGCTCGACGGGATCAAGCAGCTCGCGCGCGACCTGTCGACGGCATTCGGTTCACCGAAGCCGCCCGACGTGAAGATCAAAGAGGCCTACACGCCGGCCGTCTGGAACGATCCGAACCTCGCGGCCGAAGCCACGAAGGTGTTTCAGTCCTTGCTCGGGCCGCAGGGCGTCGAGCCGGGAAAAGTCCCGATGACGGCCGAGGACTTCGGCCGCTTCGGAAAGCAGTTGAAGATCCCGAGCTTGCTGATTCGTCTCGGAGCGACGCCGCAAGCGCAATACGAGGCGAGCAAGAAGCCGGGCGGAACCCCGGCGCCGGGCCTGCACACGAGTCGCTTCACGCCGGATGCGCCGACGACCTTGCGAACGGGCGTGCGGGCACTCGTGGCCTTGGTGTCGGCGCTGCTGCCGCCGGCGGCAGCAGCGAAGTAATCGCGCTACTTCGACTCGGTCACGAGGGTGAAGTGCTCCACGACGGGAGGCTTCGCGAAAAACGGGCCGACGATCGCTCGCCATTGTGTGAAGAGCGGCGACTCGCGAAAGCCGATCGTGTGGTCCTCGAGCCGCTCCCACCAAACCCAGAGCAGGTAACGCTCCGGGCTGTCGACTCCCTTGTGGACCTTGTAGCCGCTGTAGCCCGGGCTCTTGCTCAGCACGGTCTCGAGTCCGAGCTGGATCGCGCGGTCGAACTCGGCCTGTTTCCCTGGTGGAATCGTGATGTCGGCAAACTCGAGGAACATGACTTCCGCCTCTGGAGGGTGTGGCGCAGGGCGGGGGAGGCCCCGCTGTCCGGCTGTAGGCGCACCTGACACGTGTGGTCAATGGCGCGTCCGGCGTGGTCCCTCGATTCAGCCCGGGTTTGCGGCGGCCGGCCCGCGCAGACATACTCCGGCCGACTCGACCCCGATGCGCCGCTTTTTGCTCCAAACCTTCGGCTGCCAGATGAACATGCACGACTCCCGTCGCATCGAGGAGGTGCTGTACGCGCAGGGGTACGAAGCCACGGATGCGCCCGAGCTCGCCGATCTGATCGTGTTCAACACCTGCAGCATTCGCGAGAAGGCGGATCACAAGTTGTTGAGCACAGTCGGGACGTTCCGGCCGCTCAAAGAGCGCAAGCGCGAGTTGGTGATCGCGGTCGCAGGGTGCATGGCGCAGCAGCAGGGCAAGGCGCTGCTCGCCCGCGCGGATCTGGTCGACATCGTGCTCGGGCCCGACAACATCCCGGAGCTTCCTGAGCTCGTTCGACACGTCCAGAACGGGGGGAAGCCCATCGCACGGACGGAGTTCGATCTCGATCAGCCGGCGTTTTTGACTGCTCGCGTGCGGCCGGATCGACCTGAAGTCGCCAGCTACGTGACCGTGATGAAGGGCTGCGACGAGCGCTGCACGTATTGCATCGTGCCGTATACGCGGGGCAGCGAGCGGTACCGGCCCGCGACCGACATCGTGCGGGAGATTCAGACGCTGTGCGAAGGTGGCGTTCGCGAGATCACGCTGCTCGGGCAGACCGTGAACTCGTGGCACGAGCCCGTGCGGCCCGAGGTTGGGTCGCAACCGATTGCGCAGGGCCTCAAGCTCTCCGCTTTGATGCAGCAGCCCGTCGCGGAATCTCAGTTTGCCGAGTTGGTTCGCCGGATTGCGCGAGAAGTTCCAGCGCTGGCGCGGCTGCGCTACACCTCGCCGCATCCGCGGCACGTGACCGATGCGCTCGTGCTCGCGCATCGTGAGCTCCCGATCCTGCCGGCGCACGTACATCTGCCGATGCAGTCCGGCTCGGACCGCGTCTTGCGGCGAATGCTTCGCCGCTATCGGCGGCACACGTTTTTGGAGAAGGCTCGGGCGCTCCAAGCGAGCCGGCCCGGCTTCACCTTGTCGACGGACATCATCGTGGGGTTCCCCGGCGAAACGGATTCGGACTTCGAGGACACGCTGAGCCTCATGCGAGAGGTCGGCTTCGTCAGTGTGTTCGGGTTCAAGTATTCGCCGCGCCCGCATACACCGGCGTTGCGGCTCAGCGACGACATCCCGGAGTCGGTCAAGAGTGAACGCCTGGCGCGTTTGTTCGAGGTTGCGGACGAGTTGCAGGTGCAACATCACGCGCAACTCGTGGGGCAAATGGTCGAAGTGCTCGTCGACGGCCCTAGTAAGGAAGCAGGTCACGTCGCGGGCCGGAGCGAACGCCACGAGTTAGTCCACGTTGCAGTCCCGAGCGGCACGGATTGGACGGGCCGGTTGGTTCGGGCGCGGGTGACGCAGGCGAAGAAGCGTTCGTTGTTCGCAATTCTCGAGATGCCGCTACCGGCTGCAGCGCGAGACCTACCTAGCGCGCGAAAGATGCCGGTGCGTCTGCCGCTCGTGGTGTCTTAGCCGTGTCGCGGCGTACCCTCGCTTGGCTTCCAGCCGGCGCCTACATGTTGTTGATTTGGGTGCTGAGCTCGATTCCGCACGCGTTCGTCTTCGAACGAGTCCCGTTTCAGGACAAGGGTGCGCATTTCGTCGAGTACGGCGTCCTGGCCGCGTTGATGACGCACGCGCTAGACGGAACGTGGCCGGGGTTGCGGGCGCGGTCGCTGTTTGCGATGGCGTGGGCCGCGACGGTGTTTTGGGGTTTGTTCGACGAGATCCACCAAGCCTACGTGCCCGGTCGCGTAGCCGATGGGTTCGACTTACTGGCCGACGCGTTGGGTGGTTTGGCAGGAACGCTCGCCTATCTCGCGTACCGAGCACGCCGCGCAGCGACGAGACGGACCACGAGCGACCAGCAGGGCGAGACCGCTACTCGACTTTGAGAATCGCGTGGAACGCTTCTTGCGGAATTTCCACTCGCCCGACGTTCTTCATCCGCTTCTTGCCCTCTTTTTGCTTCTCGAGGAGCTTTCGCTTACGCGAGATGTCGCCGCCGTAGCACTTCGCCGTGACGTCTTTCCGCATTGCGCGAATCGTTTCACGCGAGACGATTCGCGACCCGATGGCCGCCTGAATCGCAACTTCGTACTGTTGGCGCGGCACGATCTCTTTCAGCTTCAACGCGAGCTGCTTGCCGAGGTTATGCGCGCGGTCGCGGTGCACGATCGCACTGAGCGCATCGACCGGATCGCCGTTGATCAACATGTCCAGCCGCACGAGCGTGTTCGCCCGATACCCGATGAGCTCGTAGTCCATCGAGGCGTACCCGCGCGTCGCCGACTTCAGCTTGTCGTAGAAGTCGAACAACACCTCGGCGAGCGGCATCTCGTAGGTGATGATCACGCGGTTTTGCGAGGCGTACTGAATGCCCTGCTGCAGCCCGCGCCGGTCTTCACATAACTTCAGCACCGCGCCGACGTAGCTGTCCGGCACGTGAATCGTGACCTTGAAGTAGGGCTCTTCGATCTGCTCGATCTTGCCAGGGTCGGGCATGTGCGATGGGTTCTCGACGGTTTGAACCTTCCCATCGGTGGTGTGAACTCGATACACCACGCTCGGTGCGGTCGTGACCAGGTCGAGTTTGTATTCGCGCTCGAGTCGCTCCTGCACGACTTCCATGTGCAGCAAACCCAAGAACCCACATCGGAAGCCGAGACCGAGCGCCTGCGAGTTGTCGGGCTCGAAGTAGAACGCGCTGTCGTTCATGTGCAGTTTCTCGAGCGCGTCGCGCAGGTCCCCGTACTGATCCGAGTCGGTCGGGAAAATGCCCGCGAACACCATCGGCTTCACTTCTTCGAAGCCTTCGAGTGGATCCGTCGTCGGATTGCGCGTGTCGGTGATCGTGTCGCCGACCTTGGTGTCGTGCACCGACTTGATCGACGCCGAGAAGAAACCGACCTCGCCGGCGACGAGCTCCTCGAGCTGCGTCTCGAACGGATTGAACACACCGAGCTCGGTGAGCTCGTAGTCCGTCTTGGTGGCCATGAGACGGACCTTTTGGCCCTTCTTCATCCGACCATCGACTACCCGCACCAGAACCACGGCACCGCGGTAGCTGTCGTACCAGCTGTCGATGACCAACGCGCGCAAGGTCGCATCAGCGTTGCCGCGTGGCGGCGGCACGATCTTCACGACGCTCTCCAGGATCTCGGTTATGCCGATTCCTGTCTTTGCGCTCGCCGATACGGCATGTTCCGTCGACAGTCCCACCAACTCTTCGACCTCGCGCCGCGCGCGATCGACGTCGGCGCTCGGCAGGTCGATCTTGTTGAACACTGGAATGATTTCCAGGTTGTTGTTGATCGCGAGGTAGACGTTCGCGAGCGTCTGCGCCTCTACGCCCTGCGTCGCGTCTACGACGAGCAGTGCACCTTCACACGCTGCGAGCGATCGCGACACTTCGTACGTGAAGTCGACGTGCCCTGGCGTGTCGATCAAGTTCAGCTGATACGTCTCTCCGTCCGCCGCCTTGTAGGACAAGCGCACAGCTTGGGCTTTGATCGTGATGCCCCGCTCGCGCTCGAGGTCCATCTTGTCGAGGAACTGGTGCTGCATCTGGCGCTCGGTGATCGCGCCGGTCGCCTCCATGATTCGGTCAGCAAGCGTGCTCTTGCCGTGATCGATGTGGGCAATGATGGAGAAGTTGCGGATACGCGTCTGGTCGACAGTCATCTTTTGAAACTCGACGAACGAGCGCACGACCGAGCCCGGCCTACGTCTGACGTGGCCACAGCCTCAGCGTGCGCTCGGATCGCACAACCGTGCGGATCGTCAACCCTTCTTGTCGCCGGCAGCAACGAGCGTGAGCTGCCCGGGCAGCTCGGATGAGTGGCGCTCGAGAACCAAATCGATGCCTTCGCGAATGTACACGGCGATGGGTACTTTGGTGCGCTCGTGCAAAAGCTTGAGGCTCTCGTTTTGTTCGGGAGTGATGTAAATCGTTGTCGAGATTTTCTTGCGAGCCATGACGCACCACGCCGCGAAGTTGGAACCTCGGAAGGCGTATTTGATGACACTGCGCGATCCGAGATCGTTCGCGCGTTCGAACAAGTCGTGAACGTACATGCCATCATACGTATTGTCAAACGATTTGGCGCACTTGCGGGTGCGCGAAGCCAGCCATTACACTCCCCCACCGTCCACTGAAATGGGGTCGCCAGCCCACCATAGCGCGGGCGCAGCCCACGAGAGGGGGCTTCGGTCATGCCCAGCAGTTTCGTAATTTGCGTAGTAATTTTGGCAGCTTGGCTTGGTGGGGCATGTGCGGGCGACACCCCCAAGGTCGAGACGGGTGGGATGGGCGTCGTGGCACGCAAATCGACTCCGCTCAAGCGGTTCGAGTGCGAAGGTGAACGCGACTCGATGATTGATGCCAACGGCGACGGGTACGCGAACATCCGGCACGTCTTCGATGGCGAGACCGAGACGTGCACCGAGCTCGATCTGAACTTCGATGGTCGCATCGACATGACGCGCCTGTGGAAGAACGGCGCCGTCGATCAAGAGCAGCACGACTTCGACTTCGATGGCCGGCTCGATGAGCAGTCGTACTTCGAGAACGGGAAGCTCGCGCGCAAGGAACTCGACACGAACTTCGATGGTCGCATCGATACGTGGATCTTCTGCAACGGGCCCTACGTCGGTCGGCTCGAGCGTGATCGACACCATCACGGCCAGTCGGATACCTGGGAGGGGTACGACAGTGGCCTCTTGTCGACCGTGCAGTACGACAACAACAACGACGGCAAGCCCGAGCGTTGGGAGACGTACCGCAAGGGTCGGCTGATCGAGGTCAAGTACGACACGAACTTCGATGGCATCCCGGATCGGACGGATTACGAAGGCGTGACTGGTCCCGTGTTCGTAAAGGATGCGGTGAGTTGCGACGGTTCGGAGTTGCCAGCGCCGGTCGAAGATGCCGCGCCGGAGGCTCCTGCGGCTGGAACGGCGCCGCCCGCCGGCGCGACAACGCCCGATGCGACGACCCCGGCCGCGCCTGGAACGACGACCGTGCCGGCAGCACCTGCGACTCCGGCGCCTCCGACTGCGGGAGCAACCACGACAACCGGTGTAAGCACGAGTGCTAACACCGGCGTGAGCGCCGGAAGCACAACCGCTACACCTGCGCCGGCTGCATCCGGTGCGGTTCGCGCTACAACGAATGCGACCGCTACTCCGCCAGCGCCGGCTGCACCTGCAGCGAGCACTGGGGCTGGCCTCAGCATCGGTGCCGGTGCAAAGGGCAAGACGCCATGAAGAACCATCACCTTCTCGTGTTGATGCTCGGGCTCGCGTGTGGGTGCGGGAGTGCGAAGGCCGGTGTGAAGTTGAGTACGGCCAAAGATGCGGCGGCGATCGAGGCTGCGAAGAAGGGCACTGGGGACCCGCGCTGCGATGCGACCGTCGCTGATCGCGAGGTCAGCGAGTACGACACGTCGGGTGACGATTTTCCGGACGTGCGTAAGGTTTTCGTCCGACTCGGGGATCCCGCCTCGAGCCGCCTTGTCCTGATTTGTCGCGAGGCCGATGTGAACGGCGACGGTAAGAAGGACGTCGTTCGCATCTATGACGACGAGGGGCGGTCTTTGCGTGAAGACGTCGATCGGAACTTCGACGGCAAGGTCGACCAGCACACGGTCTTCCAAAACGGCCAGATTGTGCGTCACGAGTACGACGACAACTTCGATGGGAAGATCGAGACCAAGATCTACTACGACAACGGCAAACCTTCGCGTGCCGAGAAGGACCTCGCCGGTCGAAGCACGCCTGAACAGTGGCGGCCGGACCGGTGGGAGTATTACGACGGTGGCAAGACCGTCCGGATGGGGACCGATGTCGACGGCGATGCGCGGGTAGATCGCTGGGATCGGGACGCGGCGTGGAAGAAAGCGCAGGAGCAGCCTGCGGCGGACGTTGCGGGCAGCGACAGCTGAACGTACACGTCGGTTCCAATGGCTCTCCAAAGACTCCAAAAGATCCTCGCGCAGGCGGGGGTCTCCTCGCGCCGCGCTGCCGAACAGTTGATTGTCGCAGGTCGTGTGCGCGTGAACGGCCGCGTGATCAGCGAGCTCGGTGCGCGTGCGAACCCGCTGCGTGACCGTGTGGAGGTCGATGGGAAGCGGCTAGTCGCGGAGCGCCCCGTCTATTTCTTGATGCACAAGCCGCGTGGTGTCGTGACGACCCTCGATGATCCGGAGGGTCGCAAGAACATCGCGGACTTGCTGCACGGGATTCCGGAGCGTCTCTTTCCCGTCGGTCGGCTCGACTTTCAGACGAGTGGCGCGTTGTTGCTCACGAATGATGGCGCGATGGCACAAGCGCTGCTCCATCCGACGCGGCGAGTGCCGAAGGTCTATCACGCGAAGATCGAGGGTTCGCTCGACGCCCAGCGGCTCGATTTGTTGCGTGCGGGTGTGACGTTGGATGACGGCGAGCAGACTGCGCCGGCTGAGGTCGACATCGTGCGTAGGGATGACAAACACACGTTCATCGACGTCACGATTTCGGAGGGCAAAAATCGGCAGATTCACCGCATGCTCGACGCGGTGGGTCGCGTGGTGTTGCGCCTCACGCGCTTGGCGTTTGCGGAGCTCGGGATCGAGGGTTTGAGGCCGGGTCAGGTGCGGCAGCTGACGCAGGCGGAGTTGAGCGATTTGAAGCAGAAGTATTTGAATCCGGGCAAGAAGGTGAAGCCGAGAGGTGGTGCCTCGCCGGTCGCTGCAGAGGAGCTCGAGGTAGCGGACGATGAGGTCGAGGGAGCGGCGGAGTCGGAAGGCGAGGACCGAGGTCCGAGTCCAGCTCCAAGTGGTGTGCGAGTTCCGCGTGATGCTGCGCGTGGCGTGCGTGACGGTGCGAGGCCGAAGTTCGGTCAGCACGGTCGGGTGCAGCGAGTTCGTGGCGATGCGCGGACGACTCCAGAACCGCGAAGAGTGCAGGGCGGCGGTCGCGCGATTCGGCGGAAGAGTGAAGACGCTCGTGGCTTGCAGAGCGGCCCAGTGGAATTGCGAACCAGTGACGAGCCGCGAAACCGCGACGATCCGCGGAACGTGCGGAGCGGTGGTCGTGTGAATAAGCGGACGAGTGCAGACCCGCGAAGGATGCAGGGCGGTCGCGAGGACACGCGGACGAGTGAAGATCCGCGGCAAGCGCGGGGCGGCGAGCGTGTCTACGCCCGACCAAGCGAAGATCCGCGAAGGATGCAGGGCGGTCGCGAGGACACGCGGACGAGTGAAGATCCGCGGCAAGCGCGGGGCGCCGAGCGTGTCTACGCCCGACCAAGCGAGGATCCGCGAAGGGTGCAGCGCGGTCGCGCGGACACGCGGACGAGTGAAGATCCGCGGCAAGCGCGGGGCGGCGGTCGCGTGGATACGCGGGCGAGCCAGGACCCGCGAAGCACGCAGCGTGGTCGCGGAGATACGCGAACGAGCGAGGATCCGCGGCAAGTGCGGGGCGGCGGTCGCGTGGATACGCGAACAAGTGAAGACCCGCGGAAGGTGCGCGGTGGCGGTCGTGTGGACGCACGAACGGGTGAGGATCCGCGCCGGATGCAGCGAGGTCGCGTGGACACGCGCGGGAGCGCGGACCCGCGGAGCGTGCGTGGCGGCGGTCGTGTGGATACGCGCACG
>Ga0193753_10001708_pt1 | contig 18433 bp, 18 predicted proteins | sample H1c2metaG_FD_144925 | JGI IMG/M metagenome (GOLD analysis project Ga0193753, IMG submission 144925) | Soil microbial communities from a riparian zone of the East river system, Colorado, United States - H1c2 | ecosystem: Environmental > Terrestrial > Soil > Riparian zone | place: USA: East...
GGACGGCCATGCGGAAGAAGTTAGAGACGCGACGCGGTGAGGTTTTCCTTTGTCCTGAAATGCATGAATGGGCTAAGCGGCATCCGAAACTTTCTTCAACTCGACGAGCGCCTGGCGACCAGTGGCATGCCACGGCCGGAGGATTTCACCGCCATTCGGCAAGCGGGGTTCGACGTTGTCGTCAATCTCGCCATGCCGACGTCCGACAATGCGATGGCCAACGGAGGCGACCTCGTTACGCGCGCGGGGATGACTTACATCCATATCCCGGTGAACTTTGAGTCACCGCAGCCTGCCGACTTCGCTCGCTTCGCCAGCATCATGGACACGCTGGAGGACCAGGCGGCTTACGTTCATTGCGCAGCGAACATGCGCGTGTCGGCTTTTGTTTTTCTTTATCGCGTGTTGCGGGGCACGACGCGCGAGGAAGCGGAACGTGATTTGAAACGGATTTGGGAACCGGACGACGTCTGGCGTAAGTTCATCGACGAAAATCTTTCCGCCGAAGGTATTTGAACGGAGTGCGGCTGTGTCTACAAGACCAGCCGCAGCATGCAACAGACTCGGAAGCCGTGGACGAATCAGAAACGCTGCGACTGGTGCTCCGCACACAGCCGCGCTCTGGCGGTTGCGCATGGCCAAACTACTTTCGGATAGCACGCTCTAGTTCTTTGCCACGTACCACTTCTTGTCCGCCGCATAATTGATCACGGTCTGCATCAAAGGCCCGCGGCCAGAACGATCGCGATCGTGGAAGCATTGGCACGCGGCGATGACGCGACCTTTGCCGACGGCGTACTCGACGAAGGTTGGTTTCTCCGGATCGGCCTCGCCGTCGGTTGATTCTGTGGCGAGGACAATGGCGCCTTGCGGCACGCCACTCAGATAGCCGTGGCTGGCATAGTTGGCGTGGATGGGCCGGCCCGCGAGCGGCAGGAGGATGGGATGTTCGGGCAACGTGAGCGCGTTATCCTTGGCCGGGCTCATCACCATCATCACTCCTTCTGGCAGTGGAATATTCGCGCGTTCCGCCCCATTCAATTCCAAAACAAGCGTGCCGCCATTCTTGACGTAGTTGTTGAAACGCGCGGCGTTCTCGGTGTAATGCCCATAGAACCCTCCCCTTCCCTGCGCTCCTGGAATAATGACGAATCGATAGCCCGTCAGGTCAGTGGTCGCCATCAAATCGCCAGGCTTCACCTCAAAATCCAGGCCCAATTCTGCCAGCGTGTCCTCAAAATCCGGATGGCGGTTCCAGGATGGAATGTCCCTGAAGACGAGAATTTTCGCCGAAGCCGTGGCGTCTGTGGACGGAGTGGTGGCTTTGGTTTCCGAGGCCACGATACTCTTCGTCGCCTCCGCAACGCCTGCAGGTTCCGGCGCTGATTTCTTGGTAAACGTTTGTTGAACGACGACTGCGGCCGCGCCGCCGAAAAGCAGCACAGCGGCTGCGATCGCCAATTTCTTTGCTTGAGCTTGAGCCATAATATTTAGTGTTCCTTTCACCAAAGGGAGAGTTGCTGCACTTGTTTGTTTCAGAAGAACGGAAGTAGCGACGGTGACGGCCAATCCCGCCGGGGCCGCCTGCGCTGATTGCACGGAAAGCACGGCGAGCACCGTGGCGGCGGGCACGACCACGCCGCGTTTGCGAAAACTATTGCGCAGTTTCTCGACGGCACGAGACAGGCGCATCTTCGCGGCTCCTTCGGTCGTGCCGAGCGTGTGACCCACTTCCTCCATGCTCTTGCTCTCGAAGAAGCGCAGGAGAATCGCGGCGCGATCAGTTTCCGGCAGTTGTTCCAACGCTTCGTTCAGGAGCGGCGTGATTTGTTCCAATTCAGATTCGGACGGTGTGATTGGTTCCATTTGCGCGGCCTTTTGTTCCCAATGTTCGCGGCGGGCTTCGGCGCGTTTCACGTTGGCGGCGGCGAAACGCGTCGCGCGAAAAAGCCAGCCGGCGAGAATTGTATTTTTCGAAATGGTCGACGCCTTCTCGGCCAGCACGATGAACACGGCCTGGGAAACATCTTCGGCCAATTGCGCCTGGCCCGTCTGGCGCAACGCCACGGCATACACCATGTGAATGTGCCGCTCGACCAGCGTGTGAAACGCTTGCTCGGAACGATCGAGCACGTAGTCCCGCAGCAATTCCATGTCATCGGCTTCCATGTTGGCTTTTAGAAATAGAACCGCCGGCCGGCGCGAAAGGTAACAGGAAGTTTGCAGAGAATTTGAACCGTTGCGCGCACCCGGAACGTCTCACGGTCATTGTGTGGCTGCGGACCAAGTCGCAGTTGAGTCCCGCTGCGGAGTGCCGCTATGGTGTTTCCTTATGAGCAAACCTGCCTGTCCGATGTGCGAGATGACCGAGGTTTTGGAACACTCTAACCGCTGGGAGTGCGTCACCTGTGGTCACGAATGGGAACGCGTGGCCGAAGCCGAAGCCGCTGCCGGCCCCCGCGTCGTCAAGGATGCCCACGGCGCTGTACTCGCGGACGGCGATTGCGTCATCTTGATCAAAGATTTGAAGCTGGGCGGCTCGCAGGTGCTCAAAGGCGGCTCGAAATCCAAATCGATCCGACTCGTGGACGGCGATCATGAGATTGACTGCAAGGTGGATGGCGTTGCCGTTGGCCTGAAAGCCTGCTTCGTGAAGAAGGCGTGAGGTGATTACTTTGATCCGAATGCCTTGTGCGGCAGCATCGGCCACAACGGCCAAATCTGTGTCGCGGCTAAACTCGGCCGCGCCGCAAAACACGCACGCCTGACCGCCCATAAGCAGGGCGCGGACGCAGCGCGCGCATCGAAGAAAGGACTTTGCGTATCGGGTTCGGGATCAAGTGAGCCTCCGAGCGCGAGGTAGGTCTGCCACAGCTTCTCGCTCTCCAGCCAGCGTTGAACAGGTGTGAGCCGATACCACTCGGCCCATTCGCCGCCCACCAGCTCTTCCGGCTGAATCATGGGAAAGCTGTAATAGGCTCGAACCGTCGCGTAAACATCCGCTCCTTTCAAAGCCGAGCGGCCGTCGGCTGTCCTTGAAAGCGGCTCGGCGGCTCTTAAGAGTTGCTACACCGCGATCTGTTCCCCAGATTCCTGCAGTTTCATGAGCGCAGTTGCAGAGGCTATTGACCGGGCGCCGGCGAAGGTGAAGGAATGTTTTACTTCGCCGACCGTTAGACCAAAAAAAGGCGGCTGGCAACTCTTCAAAGAAGTTCTTCAGCACGGCGGCCCGGGTTATCTCCAGTTTGCCATCACCAATGTTTGCAACGCCAAATGCGACTTCTGTGGTTTCGCCGTGGACAAGTTTAATCCCAGGCAGCGCCGTAGCGTGACGTTGGAAGAGGCGCGCGACGTGATCGACATCGCAGGGCGAAATCACATTGGCTACCTGCTCTTCGTCGGCGGCGAACCGCTCGTGCATCGCGACCTGAACGCGATGGTTCGGTACGCGACCGAGCGCGGCATTCACGCGATGGTCTGCACCAATGGCTCGCTGTGGACGGAAACGAACATGCGCGCGCTGGCTTCGTCGGGATTGAGCAGCGTGATCATGTCTGTGGATGCGCACGATGTGGCGCGGCACGAAAAAAATCGCGGCTTGCCCGACGTGTGCCGGAAGATCCAATACGCCAACGAAGTGTTCGCGGAACTGGGGATTCAAACCACCGCGAGTGTCACGGCGAGCAAGTTGATCGACGATTACGGAAAACTCCCGGCGTTCCTGCGCGAGATGGGGTTCAACAGTTGCACCTTCAGCTATCCCCTCACGACGCTGAATTCGAGCTACCTCAGTTTCAGCGGTTCGAATCTCGTGAGCTATACGAACGACGAATTGGAAAACGTTTTCGCGCGGATCAAAGAATTGAAACGGAACAGCGATTTCCCGGTCACGAATCCCACGGAGTCGTTGAACGAGATGCAACGGCACCTGCGCGGCGAGAAGGAGCGATTCGGTTGCCTCGGCGGGCACAAATATTTTTATCTCGATTGGCACTTGAATCTTTATCGCTGCCACTTCTGGGAAAAGCCGATGTGCAGCGTGTACGATTGGGACGAGTCGAAGCTGATTCGTGACGGCTGCACGCGTTGCATGATCGACTGCTACCGTGACCCGAGCGTGATGCAGTCGGTGGCCATCAACACCAGCGATGCATGGCAGGCGTTGCAACGCGGCAAGGTGTTGAAAGCGGCGAAGCACGTGTTCGATTCCCGCAATGTCGCTTCTCTCAAAGCCGTGTGGGAGGAACGCAAATGGATTGGGCGAGTGTAGGAGGCGCGGTCAGCCCACGCTCACGACGGCAATTTTATTTTTCTTCGCCAGGACTTCCACCCGTTCACGATCGAGCAAAAGCGTTTTGTCCGCTTCGATGGCCAGTACGGAGAGCCTCGCGGCGGCGCACGTCTGCAAAGTTTGTTCACCGACACAAGGGATGTCCCAGCGCATATCGTGTTTTTCCTTCGCCACTTTGACAGCGACCGCGCCGCCGTCCTTGCCGGAAAGTTCGCCGCCACGCTGCAAACATTTGTCCGTGCCTTCGAATCCTTCCACCGCGAGCACGGCGCCGTTTTTCACCACCACGGATTGGCCGATTTCCAAACGTGAAATCTCCTTCGCGATGCGGAAACCGAATTCCACATCCGCCCGTTGCTCGTCCGACAGTTTCGGCCCGATGTGAAATCCGGCGCCGGGCATGATGGGTTTCAACCAGCGCGTGGCTGGCACGAGCTCGATCCCATCCTTTTGCAATTCGTCCGCAAACGCGCCGAAGAGTGTGTGCGCGTTCTTCTCCTTTAACTTCAGCACCGCCATCGTTACGCGCAGGTCTGGGCGCACATCGAAGAAACTCTTGGGCGCAATCTTCCCCACCATCACGCAATGCCGCACACCATGTGCGTGGAAGGCGTCGATGAGCTTGGTGAGCTGGCCGAGCTTCATCCAAATCATCTTGTCCACGAGCGGCTCGAGGTCGCGATTGCTCTGGTCCTCGAAACCGATGGCGATGAGCTTCCGCACGCCCAGCGCGCGCGCCTGCTGCGCCAGCAGCAACGGGAGCGAACGGTCGCCCGCGATGATGCCCAGCGTTTCAATTTGTTCTGTCATGGACGCGGGACGTTAGGGGGAAAATCCAAAATCCAAAATCCAAAATCCAAACAAGCGCCAGGCGTTTCCGAGAGAGGAGGAGCCCGGGTGGGGCGTCGCTGTCCCCAGCGCGCCGGGCCGCTGATGGCTGGGGCATTCGAGATTCGCGACCACCTCACTCCGGCGCGTGGCTTGAACGATCCGGACGGGCCCTTCCCCTCACCCCGGCCTTCTCCCATAGAAGAGGGAGAATCGGCGCCAGCCCTTGCGCTCAACTCACGCGATCAGAGGAATCGAGCGACCGGCTGCGGCACTTCCTCTCCCGTGGGAGAGGGGATGGTGAGGGGAAAGGGGATTCACTTCACTCCAGCGGAAATGACTTTTGGGAATCGCTCTCACTATGCGGAACTTCTTTCGCTTTGACTGTCAGGCTGATTTCCATTGGCATGGCGCGCATGAACACCTTCCTCACCTTGTCCGCCATGCTCTTGGCTGGCACCGCGCTCGTCATTGCTGCTGAACCGAAGGACGCGCGCGTTTACGAACTGCGGATTTACCACGCTGCCCCGGGCAAGCTGGATGACTTGAACAAGCGTTTCCGCGATCACACCACGAAGCTGTTCGAGAAACACGGCATCGAGAACCTCGGTTACTGGACGCCCATCGATAACACCAACAACCTTTTGATCTACGTCCTCGCCCACGCGAGCCGCGACGCCGCCAAGAAATCCTTCTCGGCCTTTGGCGCTGATCCCGAATGGAAGGCGGCAGCGAAAGCTTCCGAAGCGAATGGCAAGCTGGTCAACAAGATTGAGTCTTACTTCATGGTTCCGACCGATTATTCGCCCGCGATCAAGGCGTCGAAAGGCAGCGGCCCGCGCGTGTTCGAAATGCGCGACTATACGACCACGGAAGGAAACCTGGCCGCGCTCGACTCACGCTTTCGCGATCACACGCTCGGCTTGTTCCAGAAGCACGGCATGGAGAACCTCGCTTACTGGCATCTGATGCCCGACCAAAAGGGCGCGGACTCCCGGCTCATTTACATCATCGCGCACCGGACTCCTGAAGCGGGCGCGGCGTCCTTCGGTGCTTTCCGCCAGGATCCTGATTGGAAGAAGGCGCTGGCGGATTCCGAGAAGAAGGCGGGCGGTTCGTTGACTGCTCCGGGCGGCGTGAAGTCCACTTACATGAAGGCGACGGATTATTCGCGGACACAGTAGGATTCTCTGGTCATCGCCTGCGATGATGATCACGCGCCCCGAAGGTGCCTTTGGTTGAAGCAGGGATTGCGAAGCATGACGGATCGGGCCTTTTACAAACTAGGATTGTCGCCCGAACACTCGCGTGGAAAAGCGATCCGATTAAAGACCCACGCGCTCAAGGGATTCTCAAGCCTTGCATTCAACAATGGTCAGACAGTTAGCGCGGTCCCGAGCCAAGTGGAACTTATTTTGCCAGACGAATGTCGTAACGATTTCGATGTAGTAGTGAGTGCGCTAGGCTGGAGAATCGTGTCGAAACGTTTGGCAACTCGTATTGCAAAGGTGGCGGACGCTGATTTTGAGCCTGTGCCTATCGTGTTGAAAGATTCGTCGGGTAACGCAGTGCGAACGGATTTCGTTGTCTTGAATGCTCTGCGATTGATTGACGCACTTTCTCTAAGAAAATCTGTTCTTTCACCTGTCACGATTGGAACTTTCCACGCAGTTTTGAAGCTTGTGCTCGTAGGATTAAACGTTCCGCGCGACGTGCACCTGTTCCGCGTTATTGGTTGCCAAAACGCTCTGCTAATTGACGATTTTGTGAAAGCAGCAATTGAAAGCGGTCCTCACGAGGGCCTCGAATTCATTCCAGTTGAATGCGAATAGTGCTACGGACTCGGCACTGAATGAAACGCATCGAATGATTCATCACATCTGCTCCAACACTTCAATCCCCAGCACTTCCAGCCCTTGCTTCAACACACGGCCGGTCACATCACACAGCGTCAGGCGCGTCGCCCGCTCTTCGCCTTCTGACTTCAGCACCGGACACGCTTCGTAGAAGCGCGCGAAGTGGCCGGACAGTTCGTAGAGATAATTGCAGAGAAAATTCGGGCGGTAATCCTCCACCACCGCTTCGAGCGTGAGGCCGAAGTTCAGCAGGTGCTTGGCGAGTGCCAGTTCTTCGGGAGCGTTGAGTTCGAGATGGGCGGTTCGAGGTTCGAAGTTCGAAGTCTCGCCCGCCTTCCGAAAGATGGAACGCACGCGCGTGTAGGCGTATTGCAGATACGGCGCGGTGTTGCCCTGGAGCGAGAGCATCTTCTCCCAGTTAAACACGTAGTCGCTCTGGCGATTGGGCAGGAGGTCCGCGTATTTCACCGCGCCGATGCCAACGACGCGGGCGATTTCCCGGCGCTGCGCTTCCGGCCAATCCGGATTTTTTTCCGTGACGGTCTTGAGCGCGCGTTCCTCCGCCTCGTCCAACACGTCACCGAGTTTCACCGTGTCCCCGCTGCGCGTCTTGAAGGGCTTTCCATCGTCGCCCAGGATTTTCCCGAAGCCGACGTGAACGAGCTTGGTGCATTTCGTGGCGTCAGGCTGCCAGCGCGCAAAGGTGAGAAACAGTTTGCGAAAGTGCGGTGACTGGCGGTCATCGACGACGTACACGATCTCGTCGGGTGACCAGGTCTTGAGGCGATAATCGATCGTCGCGAGATCGGTGCTCATGTAATTGAAGCCGCCGTCGCTCTTGCGGACCAGCGCCGGGTCGGCGACCCACTCGCCATCGCGATTGACGAGAAAGGGATCCTGCTTGGGCGGCAAGGCGCCATCGCTGAAGACCCCGACCGCACCTTCGCTCTCGCTCGCGATGCCGCGCGCCATCAAATCATTCACCACGTCGCCGAGCCACGGATTGTAGAAGCTCTCCCCGAGCGCGTGATCGAACTTCACGTTGAGCCGCCCGTAGAGGGTGTCGAATTGCACCTGCGAGAGGCGAATCATCTCCTTCCACGTGGCGATGTTCTCCGCGTCGCCCGCCTGAAGTTTCACGAGCTCCCGTTTCGCTTCCTCAAGCCGCGCGGGGTTGGCATCGCATTCGGCGTTGATGGCTTTGTAGAGCCGCTCCATCTCGGCGATGGGATCGCGTTCCAAGGCCGGACGATCCAGCAACTGCTTCCAGCCGAGCAGGAGCTTTCCAAACTGCGTGCCCCAATCCCCAATGTGGTTGTCGCTGATGACGCGGTGTCCGAGCAAACGCAGCACGCGTTGGAGCGCATCGCCAATGCCCGTCGAGCGAATGTGGCCGACGTGCATCGGCTTGGCGACGTTGGGCGAACTGAAATCAATGACTACGGTGCGAGGCTGCGCGGCCTGGCTGAAAAACAAATGTTCGCCGCGCGCCGCCGAAGCAATGGCTTCTCCCACCGCGCTCTTCTTCACGCGAAAATTCAAGAAGCCTGCGCCCGCGATCTCCACCGGCTCGCAGGTGTCGCTGACATCCAGTTGGGCGAGCACGTCGGTAGCGAGTTGGCGCGGATTCATCTTCCGCTCTTTCGCCAAGGCCATGAGCGAGTTGCTCTGGTAATCCCCGAACTTCGGATCGGGACAGGGCCGCACGAAAACGGAAGCGAGTTTCGCGTCAGGCAAGATTTTCGCGACGACTTCACGCAGGCGCTGTTCGATTTGGACGTGAATCATGGAAGCGAAAGAAACACCCAGAGCATCGAGTGATAAGGAGAAACGCAAATGGGAACCGCGGCTTGCGAGCGGAGGCTTCCTGTCGCGGTGGTCAGCGTGCGCTCTGTCCCCTGCTCAACTCCACTGGCGAGAAAACACCGCAATTCGCCGGCAGGCATTTCTGGTTGAAAATAAAACAGCATGAACGCGCAACGCCTTTTTCGATCCGTGGTTCACCTATCGCTGCCGGATTAAACCTTCGTTCCTGACTGCGACTTGATCACCTTGTACATCGCCACGCCGTCAGGAGATTCTTCCAAGGACTTACGAAATTCCTTCTTGTGCAGGAGCTTGGCGATTTCGGCGAGGGTGTGGAGGTGTTTCTGAAACTGGCCTTGAGGAACGAGGAAGAGCATCACAAGGTTGACCGGCTGGTTATCGAGCGCATCAAAGTTCACGCCCTTCGTGGAGCGGCCGAACGCGCCGACGACTTCGTGAATCAGGTCTGTGCTCGCGTGCGGAATGCCGATACCGAAACCGATGCCCGTGCTCATGGAAGTCTCGCGTTTGCGCACGACGGCCGTGATTGGCTCACGATGCTCCGGCTTGATCTTCCCTGTCTTCACAAGGTTTTCGATCAATTCGTCAATCGCTTCCCAACGATCTTTGGCCCTGAGTTCAGGGATGATTTGGTCCGGGCTTAGAATATCCGCCAGGTTCATAGCACGAAAATGCGACCGCACTTTCACTCACCCGATTCGGGCATTGCAAGAGGTAAGTAAGTTCGTGCGTTTGGCAGCCGGCGGAGTTTTTTTCTGCAAACGAAAATCGGCGAAGCGATGAGAATGGAGTAAATTCCCGCAAGGAGAATTCACGGTGAATCTCAAATAAGGAGACGAGTATGAAAGCGAAAATCTTTTCTGCGGCGGCGGGAGCACTGGTGCTTGCGGGGTGCGCGACTTCGGACGAGCGCCATTACACGAGCGACCATCCCCGCACTGGAGACGTTTACGTCGATCCACAAGGCGATCGCATTTACGTGCGCGAGTACGATCGGGACGACCGTCGCGGCTCGCCCTATTTCCAGAACAACATGGAGCCGCGCGTTCGCGGCAAGCACGCCGACTCGCTGGGTTGGAACGATGAAAATTACTATCTGCAGCGCGGCTACAAACGCTAAACCGTCCGCATCTGCACTGCATCAACCGTCGTGTCACCGGCGGTGATCGAGCTGATGACGACGATCGTGTTGCCGGGTTTCAAAACTCCGCTGGCTTTCAGAACGGCCACGGCGCTTTCGATGGTCTTGTCGGGGTTGGTGTGATTGAATTCGATCACCACGGGCGTGACGCCCCAGTTCAGGGCCAGAGTGTCGGACACCACCCAATCATCGCAGAACGCGTAAATCGGCGAGAAACGCGGCCGCATCCACGCGGTGTGCCGTGCCATATTACCGCGCAGGGTGAACACCAGCATGGCATCCGCGCGCAACTCGTCAGCCATCACCACGGCGCTCTTCGCCAATTTCTGCCGCGGACTCGTGAACTCGGCTCGATCTTGGTAATTGGCGCCACCACTCGCTTCGATGCGCTTGGAGATGCGATTGAAAACCTCGAGGCATTGCAGCGGATATTTTCCGACCGTCGTCTCGCCGCTGAGCATGATGGCGTCCGCTTGCTCGAAGACGGCGTTCGCCACGTCGGTGATTTCCGCCCGCGTCGGCATCGGGTTCTCGATCATGCTCTCCAGCATGTGTGTTGCGACGATGACCGGCCGGCCGACGCGCAGACACGTCTTCACGATCTTGCGCTGAATGATTGGCAGTTCCTCATACGGCACTTCGATACCGAGATCGCCGCGCGCCACCATAATGCCGTCCGCTTCGTAAACGATCTCATTCAAATTCTTGACCGCTTGCTCGTCTTCGATCTTCGCGATGATGAGCGGCTTGTGTTTGGAGCGTTCGCAGAAGGCGCGGAGCTGTTGCAGGTCCTTCGCCTCGCGCACGAAGCTCAACGCAATGAAATCGACGCCCAACTCAAGGCCCAACTCCACGTCCGCAAAATCCTTGGCGGTAAGCGCGGGCAGGCTGACGCGCACTCCCGGCAGATTGATGTGGCGGCGGCTGCCCAGTTTGCCCTCAGTCAAAACTTCGCAGTCCACCTTGTTGCCGGACTTCGCGAGCACCTTCATGCGAATGGTGCCGTTGTCCACGATGACGACGTCGCCGACTGCAATGTCGTTGATGAAGTTTTCGTAATTCACGTCCACGGAATGCAGTTCCTCGCTCTTCTCGCCGCGCACGGTGAGCGTGAATTTCTGGCCGGGCTTCAGATCCAACGCTGCTGGCAAATCGCCCGTGCGGATGGCGGGCCCTTGCGTATCCATCATGATACCGACCGACATTTTCCGCGCGGTGGCCGCCTCACGAATGGTTGTCACGACGCGGCGCACCCAGTCGTGCGAAGAGTGGGACATGTTCAGACGGGCCACGTTCATGCCGGCATCGATCATCTTGCCCATCATCTCCGGGGACTCAGTCGCAGGGCCTATGGTGGCGACGATTTTCGTCTTACGCATCAGACGCGGACGGTAGGAGAGCGAGGCGGAAAAGGGAATGCTTTGTTGGTCCGCGCCGCTGCTCTTTCCGCTTCTTAATCTTATTCTTAATCTTAATCCGGCTCTTCTCAATCTCAGGAAAAGAGATCACGAAAATGATTAAGATTAGGATTAAGAGTCGGCGCGTTCTTGAACAACATCAGAAGACTCCGCAATAACCGCTCGCCGCACAAACAAAGCTTGATTCAGAGAGATCACGCCGCAACATTACCGCGCCTTGATTTTGATTTATGGCTGATATTGCGAACAAATATCCGGACAACACGTCCGGCAAATACTACGTCGATAACCAGTGCATCGACTGCGACTTGTGCCGCGAAACCGCGCCTGCCAATTTCAAACGCAACGACGACGGCGGCTACTCGTTCGTTTACAAACAGCCGGAGAACGACGACGAGGAAAAGCTCTGCAAGGAAGCCATGGAAGGTTGCCCGGTCGAAGCCATCGGCGATAACGGCGGCTAAGCGCGCGTGATTTTGGTGTTGGTGTTGGAACCCCGCAGGCAACTGCGGGGTTTTTGCTTTCGGGACGCCGCGCTTTCGTTTCCACTCCTCCCTCACCTATGCGCAATTTGCTTTCGCTGATTCTCATCGCGTTCACCTTAAACGCGCGGGCCGATGGTCCCGCCGACAACATCCCCGAGAAAGTGCGCCCAGTGCCGCCGCTCGGTATGAAAATCCCAGAGGACGTGCGCGCTGAACTGCTCAATGGCGCCGGAAAACTCGGCATTGAAATCGAGAAACTGCGCACTGAGTTCAAAGGAAAGTCCAATGCACTCGCGCTCTTGCCGGACATTCAAATCTTCGAGAAGGCCGTGCGCTGGGCGGTGCAATACGAAGAGATTTTCAATCCCAGCAACGAAGTCGCCGCAGCACGCACATTGTTGAAGCAAGGCCTGGAGCGCGTGCAACAATTGCGCGACGGCAAGCCGCTCTGGATTTCTGCCACTGGCCTCGTGGTGCGCGGCTACGTGTCAGTGCTTGATGGCTCGGTGCAACCGTATGGACTCGTGGTGCCCGCGAGCTACGCGCCGAATTCACCGAACCCGTGGCGGCTGGATTTTTGGTTTCACGGGCGTGATGAAAAGCTCACTGAGCTGAACTTCCTGACGCAGCGGCAGAGGTCCGCCGGCGAGTTCACACCTCGCAACGCCATCGTGTTGCACACCTACAGCCGCTTTTGCAACGGGCAGAAACTCGCGGGCGGACCTCTGCCCTTCGAAGCGCTCGCGGACGTGAAGAAGAATTATTTCATCGACGACGATCGCATTGTGATTCGCGGATTCTCCCTGGGCGGCGCGGCGGCGTGGCACATCGCGGCGCATTATCCCGGCAGATGGGCGGCGGCTGCGCCGGGCGCGGGCTTCTCCGAGACACCGGACTTTCTCAAAGTTTTTCAGAACGAGAAAGTGCAACCAACCTGGTACGAGCAAGCGCTTTGGCATCATTACAACGCGACCGATTGCGCGGTGAACTTTTTTAATCTCCCGCTCGTCGCCTACAGCGGCGAAATCGATCGGCAAAAGCAGGCGGCGGATCTGATGGCAAAGGCGCTTACTGACGAAGGGATTGAACTCACGCACATCATTGGCCCGAAGACGGCGCACTCGTATCATCCGGCGGCGAAGCAGGAGATCAATCGCCGCATCGATAGCATCGCGGAGCATGGACGCGATCCGTTGCCGAAGGAAATTCACTTCGCCACGTGGACGTTGCGCTATCACAAAAATTCCTGGCTGACCGTCGATGCGCTGGAGCAGCACTGGCAGAAGGCGCGCGTCAACGCAGAGATTCTCCCCGGCAACACCGTGAAGGTTTTTGCGGAGAACGTCTCGGCATTGACGCTCACAATGCCGGCGGGCTTAGCACCCTTTGACGTGCGCAAGCCCGTGAACGTGACCATCGGCGACGCGCAATTGGAAGGGCCGAGAGTAGGTTCGGATCGTTCCTGGGAAGCCAGCTTTCACAAAGCGGACGGGAAGTGGGCGGTAGGAAAATTCGCGGAAACCGGATTACGCAAACACCACGCGCTGCAAGGCCCGATCGATGACGCCTTCATGAACAGCTTCCTCGTCGTGCGCCCGACAGGAAAATCCACGAACGAAAAAATTAACGCGTGGGTTTCCACCGAACTCGCGCACTTCACGAATGAATGGCGGCGTCACTTCCGCGGCGACGCGCGCGTGAAGGACGACAGCGCCGTGACCGATGCGGACATAGCTGCGCACAGCCTGATCCTTTGGGGCGACGCGGACAGCAACGTATTGATCGCGAAAATGAAGGACCAATTGCCGATCCAATGGACTGCTGAAAACGTGACGGTGGGCGCGAAACAATTTCCTTCGGCGAACCACGTTCCGTTGCTCATCCATCCGAATCCACTGAACCCATCACGCTACGTGGTGTTGAATAGCGGCTTCACTTTCCGCGAATACGATTACCTGAACAACGCACGGCAGGTGCCGAAGCTGCCCGATTGGGCCGTCGTGGATGTAAAAACGCCGCCGGGTTCACGCTGGCCGGGAAAAGTGGTGGACGCGGGATTTTTTGGCGAACGTTGGGAATTGACGAGCGGCAAATAGCCGGACTTAAACCGTCAAAATTTCCTTCTCCTTCGCCGCGAGGTTCGCGTCGATCTTCGCCGTGTATTGGTCCGTAAGCTTTTGCACTTCGGCTTCGGCTGTTTCGACTTCCTCTTCGGAGACGCCGCCGTTCTTGGACTCCTTTTTGATCTGCTCCATTGCATCGCGCCGCACGTGACGGACGGCGACGCGCCCATCTTCAGACATCTTGCGCGCGATCTTCACCATCTCCTGGCGGCGTTCCGTGCTGAGTTCGGGCAACACGATGCGAATCATTTTCCCCTGCACCACGGGATTGATTCCCAGATTCGATTTTTGGATCGCCTTCTCGATCGGGCCGGTGGTGGTCACATCCCAAGGCTGGATGAGCAGCATGCGTGACTCGGGTGTAGTGATGCCGGCCAGTTCGCGGATGCGCATCTGTGAACCGCCATAGACCTCGACCATGATGTTTTCAACGAGCGCCGGCGAGGCCTTGCCCGTTCGCACCCCAGCGAACTCGTGCTGCACGACCTCCTCGGTCTTCATCATCTTCTCTTCCGCTTCCAACAAAATGTCGTCGAGTGCCATACGTGCGGGACGATAAGAACGGCAAGGTGAACATTCAACTTGGAACATCGGACAGACTTCGGAGCGGACGCAGATCGATCGAACGTGGCCAAAAACCGTTGATGGTGGGGCACGTCACTACGCGCGCGCCGTGAACGGGAATAGACGCCCCGACTTCGGAAGATTACGACTCCACCCCGGCGCGCGCGCGGAGCGACGCACCTACCGTCTACGTGGCCGCACCATTCAAAGGCCATTCGATCAGCGTGCTGTAGCGTGAACCTTTTGGAGAAAGTTCGCTTCGGATCAGTTCGAGTCCTTCGACGTGCCAGGGAGTGAAGGCGGCCAAAGTCATCTTGCTCAAGACGGCATCGACTCCACATCCGCGCTCGCGAAAGCGCCCGAGCGTCACGTGTGCATTGAACTCGCGCTCTTCCTGATGCTCCGCAAACGGACCAGCGGCGGCGCGCACCGCCTCAGCAAGTGACTTCAGTTCCGTGGCGCCCTGGCCCGCACCAACCCACAGCACTCGGTTCCCGAACGAACCCGCATCAACAAGGCCGAGTTTAAAGCTGCGGTGTACCTTCGCTGTCGCCGCGAGAACTTTGCTGAGCTGCGGAAGTTCGCTCGCGCGCACGTTGCCAAGAAACTGCAGCGTCAGGTGCATGGCTTCCGGGCGCGTCCACGTGACATCGTGGAATTCATGCTTGAGTTGCGCCTGCACGGAAATGAGTTGCGCGATTACGCCTGCCGGAATTCGCACCGCCACGAAAGCGCGAATGCGCTCGGTCAATTCAGTCGCGAAAATTTCAGGGCTCAAGCAGATGCTTCAGATCAGCGACGAGCGTATCCACGTCTTCGAGGCGCGTGTCCCACGAACACATGAAGCGGCAGCCGCCCGCGCCAATGAACGTGTAGAACATCCATCCCTTGGCCCACAGACCTTCGATGGCGAGGCGCGGCAGTTCGGCGAAAACCCCGTTCGCCTGGCGCGGCGAGAGAAACTTCACGCCGGGAAGACTGCGCAACGAAGTTTCCAAGTAAGCGGCCATCGTGTTTGCGTGTTGGGCGTGCCGCAGCCACGCGCCGTTTTTCAACATCCCGACCCACGGTGCGGAAAGAAAACGCATCTTGGAAGCAAGTTGTCCGGCCTGCTTGCAACGATATTCAAACTCATTCGCCAGTTCGCGATTGAAGAACACGACCGCGTCGCCGACGGCCATCCCGTTCTTCGTGCCGCCGAGGCAAAGAACATCTATGCCCGCCTGCCACGTGATTTCCTTCGGCGCGCACCCCAGCGACGCCACGGCATTCGCAAAGCGCGCGCCGTCCATGTGCATGCGCAACTTGTGGGACTTCGCCTTCGCCCAGACGGCTTTGATTTCGTCCGGCGTGTAAACGGTGCCGAGTTCGGTTGCCTGCGTAATGCTCACGACGCGCGGCTTGGGAAAATGAATGTCGGTGCGCTTCTTCACCATGCGCTCGACGCCGGCGGGTTCGATCTTGCCGTCAGTTCCCGGCACGAGGAGAACCTTGGTTCCATTCGAGAAAAATTCCGGCGCGCCGCATTCGTCCGTTTCCACGTGCGCCACTTCCGAGCAGAGAATGCTGTGATACGACTGGCAAAGGGCAGCCAGGGAGAGCGAATTTGCCGCCGTGCCGTTGAAGGCAAAGAACACTTCGCAATCCGTCTCGAAGATCTCGCGAATTAGATCCGCCGCTTGCCCGGTCCACTTGTCATCACCGTAACTGCGCTCGTGCCCGGCATTGGCCTCTTCCATGGCGAGCCACGCTTCGGGGCAAATGCCGGCGTAATTGTCGCTGGCGAATTGGCGTCGATGATTCGAATCGGCGCGGCCGAATTGAACGCGAGTTTGCGATCCACTGATGGGTTGCATGACGGGCGAGGATTACTCCGGGAGGAAAAGCTTACGAGCACTTCTTCGTACACGAGCCGCGCCGTTGGAACTCCTCGCAGCTCGCGGTGATTTGCAGACGCTGCGTCTTCACCGCGAAACCGAGCTTGTGCGTGATCTCGTTCTCCAGGCGCGAAATCTGGTCGCTCTCGAACTCCACGATTTTCTCGCAGTCCTCGCAGATGATGTGGCTGTGGTTCGGATGCTCGGCGTAGTTTGGATCGTAGAATTTGTGGTCTTTGCCAAAATCCATTTCGCGCACCAGCCCGCTCTCCGTGAGCAGCGGCAAGGTGCGATACACCGTGGCGCGTGAAACGGATTTGTCGCGGGCGCGCGACCATTCGAGCAATTGATCCGCGGCGAAATGTTCCTCCGTGCTGAACACCGATTCGATGATGGCCTGCCGTTGCGAAGTCATGCGCAAACCCTTCGTCGCGAGGAAAGCGATGAAACGATCTTTGGCGGCTTGTTTGGTGGCGCACGGCACGGGCGCACTATATTTCACGAGGCATTCAAGTCAACGCACCCGCGGCGGACAGCTTCTTTCCGATTCAAACGCAGCACCGCGTCTGCAAAGCTGCCGCGTGCAGACCGAGATCATCAACACCGGCAGCGAACTGATGCTGGGGCGCGTGCTGAACACACATCAGCAATGGCTTTGCCGGCAGCTTTCTGATTTGGGCTACGGCGTGACGCGCCAGGTCGCCGTTTCCGATGAAGGTTCACGGATTCAAACTGCCGTTCGCGAATCGCTAGTGCGCGCGGACTTGATCATTACCACGGGCGGACTCGGACCGACGAGCGACGATCGCACGCGCGACCTCATCGCGGAAATGCTCGGCGCCGATCTCGTCTGCAACGAAGAAATTCTGTCGTGCATCACACATTTTTTCACGTCACGTCAACGCCGGATGCCGGAGAGCACGAAAATTCAAGCCATGATTCCTCGCGGCGCGGTTGTGCTGATGAATGCGCACGGAACCGCGCCGGGGTTGATTATGCAAGTCCCGTCGGGAAAGTTCCGTGCCGCCGCGACCTGGCTGGTGATGCTCCCAGGTCCGCCACGTGAACTGCGCCCCATGTTCACCGAGCAAATCGTTCCGTGGTTACGGGACACTCTCCCGTGCGAGAGCGAGTTTGTTTGCCGCACTTTGAAAACGACGGGCCTTGGCGAATCGCGCGTGGAGGAGTTGATCGCGCCGCATCTGAAGCATCTCACCGATGCGGGATTGGAACTCGGCTATTGCGCCCGCGTGGGCGAAGTCGATTTGCGCTTCGTGGCGCGCGGTTGCGGAGCGGCGCAAAACGTCGCGGAGGCCGAGTCGATCAGCCGTCGCCTGATGGCGGATTTCATTTACGGCGCAGACGATGACCAACTTGAAACGGTGATCGTGCGCCTGCTCACCGATCGAAAACAAACGCTCGCGCTCGCCGAATCCTGCACCGGCGGTTTCATCGCCAATCGAATCACGAATGTGCCCGGTGCTTCCGCGGTGTTGTGGGGCGGCGCGGTGAGCTACGCCAACGAAGCCAAGACAAAATGGCTTGGGGTGAATCCAGCGACGCTCGCCACGCACGGCGCCGTGAGCGAAGCGACTGCGCGCGAAATGGCAGAGGGTGCGCGCCGCATCGCCGGCAGTGACTTCGCCATCTCCGTCACGGGAATTGCCGGGCCGGATGGTGGCACGCCTGAAAAACCTGTGGGCACGGTGTTCATCGGAATGGCGACGCCTCAGAGCATTACCGTGCAGAAATTCCAGAACCGGTTCGATCGCGAGACTTTCAAGTACGTCACCTCGCAGCAGGCGCTGGAAATGTTGCGCCGCGAGTTAAGGCACAAGTGAACAGCAGGCGTTCTCAAGCAAAACGGTGCAGTTGAGGAGCGTGCCAAGGCCAGTTCACCTTTCCATCCAGAAGGTTCCAAAATATCGCGCGCCTTTCCTTGGCGAACGTTGAAGCGGCATCAATGCCGCGCTCCCATCCCGGTGTTGGCGCTCGGTTGCGCGCGGCGAAGAGCACGCAATAG
>Ga0193753_10001709_pt1 | contig 18426 bp, 16 predicted proteins | sample H1c2metaG_FD_144925 | JGI IMG/M metagenome (GOLD analysis project Ga0193753, IMG submission 144925) | Soil microbial communities from a riparian zone of the East river system, Colorado, United States - H1c2 | ecosystem: Environmental > Terrestrial > Soil > Riparian zone | place: USA: East...
ATGGTGATGGCGAGGAAGACCAGGCAGGCGCGCCGGTCGCCGTGGCGCAGTCGATGGATCGCCCACGCCACGGTGAAGCTGGAGATGATGAGGACGAAGGTGTTGGCGGTGCCGATGAGCAGGTTCTGGTGGTGGAGCGCGGCGGTGAAGTCGGCGCTGTACTCCGTCCGGTAGGCGGCGTAGAGCGCGAACAGGCCGGCGAAGAGGAGGACCTCGCTGCCGAGGAAGACCCACATGCCGAGCCGGACGGCATGCTCCTGCCGCGCGAGGTCGGCGAACTGAGGCTCGAGCCGCCGCGGGGCGGCCTCGCCTGGATCAGGAGGCGGGGTCATCGTGGTCATGGTGGTCGGCGACGTGATAGTCGTAGGCCCCGGGCACCATCTCGGGCTGGCCCGCGAAGTTGTGGAGCGGCGGTGGGGTCGGCGTCCGCCACTCGAACCCGCGCGAGCGCCACGGGTTGTCCTCGGCCGGGGCGCCGCGGAAGAGCGCGTAGACCAGGTAGCCGAGGGTGATCGCCATGCCGAGCCCGAGGATGCTGGCCCCGGCGGTGGACAGGACGTTCAGCCACTGGAACTCGGCCGGGTAGCTGAAGTAGCGGCGCGGCATGCCGGCGTTGCCGAGCAGGAACTGGGGGGTGAAGGTGAAGGCGAAGCCGAGGATCACCATCGTGGCGCCGATGATTCCCCACTTCTCCGAGTACACGCGGCCGAACATCTTCGGGAACCAGTAGTGCAGCGCGGCCAGGAACGCGGTCAGGGTGCCGCCCACCATGATGAAGTGGAAGTGGGCGACCACGAAGTACGTGTCGTGCCAGTGGACGTCCAGCGACGAGGTGGCGACCGCGACGCCGGTCATGCCGCCGAACACGAACAGGAACATGAACCCGAAGAAGTAGAACATCGGGGTCGTGAAGGTGATGCGGCCCCCGCGCAGCGTCGCGGTCCAGGTGAACACCTTGATGGCCGAGAAGATGGCCACGAACATCGACAGGATCCCGAACACGCCGGCGTCGAGCACCGACATGCCTGACACGAACAGGTGGTGGCCCCACGACAGGAAGCCGATGAAGGCGATGCCGAGCGAGGACAGCGCGATCGCCGTGTACGAGAACGGCCGGTTGTGGGCGAACGTGCACACCACCTCGCTCACCACGCCCATCGCCGGCAGCACCATGATGTAGACCGCCGGGTGGGAGTAGAACCAGAACAGGTGCTGGAACAGGATCGGGTCGCCGCCCTGGGCCGGGTCGAAGATGCCGAGGCCCCACGCGTGGTCGACCGCGACCAGCAGCAGCGAGAGCCCGAGCACCGGGGTGGCCAGCACCTGGATGATCGCGGTGGCGTAGATCGACCACACGAACAGCGGGATGTCCATCCAGCCCATGCCGCGCGCCCGCAGGGTGTGGGTGGTGACCACGAAGTTGATCCCGGTGAAGATCGACGACAGCCCGATGACGAACACGCCGAACGCCGCGGTGGCGACCGCGGTCAGCGAGCTGGTCGAGTACGGGGTGTAGAAGGTCCAGCCGGTGTCGACCCCGCCGGCGAACAGCGCGGCCAGCACGATGGCCGAGCCGATCGCGTAGGCGTAGAAGCTGGCCAGGTTGAGCCGCGGGAACGCCACGTCCTCGGCCCCGAGCATGATCGGCAGGAAGAAGTTGCCGAAGACGCCCGGGATGGCCGGCACCATGAACAGGAAGACCATCACGATGCCGTGCTGGGTGAACAGGCGGTTGTAGTCGAGCGCGCCCATGATGGTCTCGCCCGGGGTCAAGAGCTCGAGCCGGAGCAGGAGGGCGAACACGCCGCCCACGAACAGCGCGCCGGAGGTCCCGATGAGGAAGAGGATGCCGATGCGCTTGTGGTCGCGGGTGAACAGCCAGGATCTCAGCCCGCGGCCGGCGGTCAGGTAGCTCGCGGTCGAGGTCATGGCGTCGCCTCCGCCGGCGGGGCGGTGCCCGATGCGGGCGGCGATGCGGGCGGCGGCGCGGGCGGCTCGCCCGGCTCACCGGTCAGGGGCTGGACCAGCGGCACGCTGCCCTCGACCGCCGCCGGCGCCGGCTCCGGGCCGCCCGAGCGGCGCACGTCGCGCAGCGACCGGATGTAGTGGACCAGCGCGCCGATCTGGGGCGCGTCGATGATGCCCTGGTAGCTCGGCATGACCGGCTTGAAGCCGAGGTGGACCTTCGCGCGCGGGTCCATCATCGACTCGGTGAGGTACGCCTCGCTGGCGACCGCGACCTGCCCGCCCTCGAGCGGGATGGTGGCCCCGTACAGCCCCGCCCAGGTCGGGCCGGTGTGCGCGGTGCCGTCGACGGTGTGGCAGCGCAGGCAGCCGGCCTGGGCGGCGACCCGCTGGCCGATCGCCGCCAGCGAGAGCGGCTCGGCCGGCGCCTGCTCGCCGACCACGGCCGGTCGATCGGCGGTCGGGCCGGCCAGCTGGATCGCGGAGAGCCCCTCGAGCGCGCGCGCGTAGTCCTCGCCGTCGAGCGCGATCACCTGGGCCCGCATGGTCGAGTGGCTGATGCCGCAGTACTCGGCGCAGAAGACCTGGTAGCGCCCGGGCCGCACCACCTCGAACCAGACCGTGGACGACCGCCCCGGCACCACGTCCTGCTTGATGCGGAACTCGGGCACGTAGAAGCTGTGGACCACGTCGCGCGAGGTCATGATCAGCTCGACCGGTTGCCCGACCGGGACGTAGAGCACGCCGTTCGAGCCGGTCCCGTTGGGATAGGCGAAGCTCCACATCCACTGCTTGGCGGTGACGTAGACCTCGAGGCTGTCCTCGGGTGGGCTGTGCAGCCCGACGAACTGGCGGAAGCCGATCACCCACCAGAGCACGAACAGCGACAGGAGCCCGCCGACCGCGGTCAGCTCGGCGATCAGCGCGGCGCGGGTGCGGGCCGGCCGGATCTCCTCGCCGGTCTTGCCGCGCGAGCGGCGGCTGAGCGGACCGCCCTCGCGGTAGCGGATGAGGAACCAGAGCGTGGTGGCGGCCACCCCGGCCGCGCCCAGCATGGTCACCACGATGACGAAGTAGTGCAGCCGATCGATGTCGGCGGCCACCGTCGAGCTCTGCTCCGGCAGCATCAGGATCCGGCGCAGGAGTTCGCTCATGGCCGCCGCCTCCGCCGCCGCTCCCACAGGAACAGCGCCCCCACCAGCGAGCCGAGCGCCGCCATCACCGCGCCGGCGCCGACCCGGAGGTAGAGCTCGATCCGCTCGCGGTAGAGGCGGTGGGCCGGATCGAAGCGGAAGCAGCGCAGGACCGCGTCGGCCACGGTCGACCGCACGACCTCGCCCTGCCCTGCGACCGCCAGCGACGCGCCCAGCTCGGCGGCCGGGAACTCGATGCCGTGCAGGTAGTCGGCGATGCGGCCGTCGGGGGTGAGGACGAAGATCACCGCCGGGTGGGCGAACTGCTCGCTGCGCGCGTCCCACGCGTAGCCGAACCCGAGGCTGGCGGCGAGCTTCTGGATCGGGCCCTCGGCGCCGACCAGGTAGGTCCACGCGTCAGCGGCGATCGGCCGGCCCACGCTGGCCACCAGCTGGTCGCGGCGGGCGGCGGCCGCGCTGGCCTCCTCGCGCGGATCGATGCTGACCGTGACCAGGTGGTAGTCGCGCCCGGGCTCGAGCGCGAGCCCGGCCACCGCGCGGGCGACGCCGCGCAGGACCAGGCTGCACAGCATCGAGCAGCGGACGTAGGCCAGGACCAGGACGGTCGGCTTGCCGAGGGTGACCTGGCCCAGGGTGACGCGGCGGCCGCTGGCCTCGGTGAACGGGAGGTCGAGCGGGACCCGCGCGCCGACGTGCTCGTCGACCGCGACCGCCGCGACCGCCGCGGCCTGACCGACCGGGGCCGGCGCCGGCGCCGCGGAGCGTCCCGACCTGGCCGGCACGACGACCAGCGCGAGCGCGAACGCGGCCGCCGGGCCGACCCTGGCCGCGCGCCTCATCGGGCCGCCTCCTGCCGCGAGATCACGAGATCGATCGCCACGTCGATCGGGATGTGGACGATGCCGCGCGCGCGGTCGACCCAGCCGTAGGTGGCGAGGGCGCGCTCGGCCTGGTCGTGCGAGTCGAGGCCCTGGGCCGCCTCGTCGAACAGCGTCCGCTCCATCGCGCTGACCTCGGCCGGCGCGGCCGGCGCGGCCGGCGCCGCCAGGTCGTGGGTCGCGGGACCGGCGACCTCGATCGCCCAGGCCACCAGGGTGCCGAGCGCGATGGTCACCAGGGTGGCGACCAGCGCGACGACGACGCCGCGCGCCGGCACCACATCCGGTTCCTGATCGATCCGGGTCAAAGCGGGCTCCGGTAGGCAATGCCCTGGTCGAGGAACGGGTCGCGCTCGGCCAGGAGCGAGACGCCGCGCTGGCGCCAGGCGGCGAAGGCGACCGCGCTGCCGAACACGGCGGCGAAGGCGCCGAGGTCGACCCAGTGGAGGACGCTCCAGCCCTGGGCCCCGTGCGGGATGATCAGCCAGTAGATGTCGACCAGGTGCATGAGGAGGATCCACCCGCACAGCCCGGCCAGCGCGCGCGGGCGGAACTTGATGCGGCGGGGAACCAGGGCCAGGAACGGGACCGCGAAGTGACCGAGGATGAGGAGGTACACGAACACGCCCCAGGCTCCGTCCACCCGCTCGAGGTAGAAGGAGACCTCGGCCGGCTGGTTGGCGATGCGGATGAGGAGCGCCTGGAAGAACGCCGCGTAGGCCCACAGCACCACGAAGCCGAGCAGGAGCCGGCCGAGCGCGTGGAAGTGGTTCGGGCTCAGCGCGCCGCCGAGCGAGCCGGACGCGAGCGAGCGGTGGGCCAGGATGGTGATGAGCGCCAGCGCGGCGAGGAAGCCGCCCGCGAAGTAGTAGATGCCGAAGATCGACGAGTACCACTCCGGCTCGAGCGACATGATCCAGTCGAACGCGGCGAAGGTGAGGGCCAGGCCGACCAGCGGCAGGAGCACCGAGGCGATCACGCGCTCGCGCCCGAGCGCGGCCTCCGGATCGGCGGAGGGGGCGGCTCCGGCGCGGTCGCGGCGGATCGACGAGCGCCGCAGCAGCGCCGCGGCGGCGATCCAGATCGCGAAGTAGACCGCCCCGCGCGCGGCGAACCCGGGCAGGTTGAGGTACGCGGCGCGGTGGGCGAACAGCTCGGCCTGGTGCGAGCCGGGCGCGGCCGGGGTCAGCCACGGGTAGATGCGCGCGGCCCCGATCACCAGCGGCGCAAACAGGAGCGCGAGCGCCGGCAGCGACAGGACCACCGCCTCGCCGAGGCGACGGGTCACCGCCATCCAGCGCGAGTTGGCCGCGTAGCCGATCATGTGGAAGACCAGCGCGCCGACCGCGACCGAGACCGCGGCGGCGAACGCGGTCAGGTAGGAGAGCCAGGTCCGCGCCGGGTCCACCGCCAGCCCGACCGCGAGCAGGACGAAGCCGAGCGCCGCGATGGCGGCCGCGCCGGCGATGACCCGGCCGCCGTCGAAGGCCCGCGCCGGTCCGCCGCTCACCGGAGCCATGGCGCGGCCTCCTCGCGCACGCGGGCCGGCAGCCCGACCAGCGGCGCCCGTCGGGCCAGCCGGAGCGCCTCGACGTAGGCGACCACGGCCCACCGGTCGCTGGCCGACAGCTCGGCCGCGTACGAGCGCATCAGCCCGAACCCGTCGGTGATGGCGGCGTGGATCCGCCCCGGCGGGTAGTCGGCGTAGGGCGGCTCGACCAGCGAGGGCGGCCGGCGCAGGGTCATGTTCTCCGCCACCTGCGATTGCCCGTCGCCCAGCCGGCCGTGGCAGGCGGCGCAGAAGATGTCGAACCGGCTGCGGCCTCGCGCCATGACCGCGCGGTCGACCCGGATCGGGATGGTCTGGACGTAGGCGCCGTCCGGTCCGCGGGCCTCGCCCGTCGTGCCCGGAACCCCGGGGCCGGAAGACGGCTGGCGCGGCACCGTGCCCTCGGGCGGCGTCATCATGACGGTGCCGCCCGGGCACACGTCACAGGCCTCGTAGGTCGACCGGCGCGGCTGATCGATCATGCGCTCGAGGTCGAGGTCGCACCCGAGCAGCCCGATCGCCGCCAGCGCGAGCAGCGCGAGCATCTGCCTCATGGCGCCCCTCCGGTCTCGCCGGCGCCGACCACGCGCAGGGCGCCGAGCTCGGCCAGGGTCGCGCGGGTGGCCGGCTCGTCGAGGCCGGCGTCGCGCGGCGACACCTCGAGCCAGAACCGGTCGCCGGTGGCCGACTCGAACCCGTCGGTGCCCTGCACCTCGTCGGTCAACCGGACCAGCCGGCCCAGCACCAGCACGCCGGCGACCGCGGTCAGCGACGCGAACAAGATGGTCATCTCGAAGGTGATGATCACGAACGCGAGCGGGAAGTGAGGCGGCCGGCCGCCGACGTCGATCGGGTACAGGTGCGCGACCAGCAGCCACTGCAGGCCATAGGCAAGCACCGCCGCGGTCGCCCCCGCCGCGAACACCACCAGAGGCAGGCGCGAGCGCGGCCGGTCGAGCGCCTCCTCCACCTCGGGCGCCGGGTACGGCACGTACGCCTCGAGTCGAGCGTGAGCGTCGCCGCGGAGCCGGCGGATCGCGGCGGCCAGGGCCTCCGGGCTGGCGAACTCGGCCAGGATGGCTCTAGCCATGGTTCCCCTCCCCGGCCAGCTCGTGGCGCAGCTCCTTCATCTCGGCCACCGACACGAACGGGAGGAAGCGGAGGAACAGGAGGAACAGGAGCGAGAAGAACCCGATGGTGCCGGACAGGATGCCGAGATCGACCCAGGTCGGCGCGTAGGCGGCCCACATCGAGGGCAGGAACTCGCGCTGCAGGCTGAGCACGATGATGACGAACCGCTCCGACCACATCCCGACGTTGATGAGCAAGGAGGCGGCGAACAGGAGCCACACGCTGCGCCGCGCCCGCCGCGACCAGAACAGCTGCGGCACGAGCACGTTGCAGGCCAGCATGGTCCAGAACACGAACGCGCTCGGCCCGAACGGCCGCGCCCCGAAGAACTGCGACAGCTCGAACGGGCTGCCCGAGTACCAGGCCAGGAAGAACTCGACCAGGTAGCCGTAGAACACGACCAGGCCGGTGACCAGGGTCAGCTTGGCGCAGCCGTCCAGGTGGCGCTCGGTGATGATGTGCTGGAGGCCGAAGACCGCGCGGGTCGGGATGATGAGGGTGAGGACCATCGCGAAGCCGCTGAAGATGGCGCCGGCCACGAAGAAGGGCGGGAAGATGGTGGAGTGCCAGCCGGGGGTGAGCCCGATCGCGAAGTCGCTCGACACGATGCTGTGCACCGAGACGACCAGCGGCGTGGCCAGCCCGGCCAGGAGCAGGTAGGCGGCCCGGTAGTGGCGCCAGGTCGACGCCTTGCCGTTCCAGCCCAGCGCGAACAGCCCGTACAGGATCCGCCGTCGCCGGGTCGGGGCGTGATCGCGCAGCGAGGCCAGATCCGGGAGCAGCCCCAGGTACCAGAACAGGAGCGACACGGTGAAGTAGGTCGACACCGCGGCCGCGTCCCACGGCAGCGCGCTCTTCACCTGCGGCCACACCTCCATCTGCGACGGGTACGGAAACAGCCAGTAGGCGAACCACGGCCGGCCCAGGTGGAGCAGCGGGAACAGCGCGGCCTGCATCACCGCGAACAGCGTCATCCCCTCGGCGAAGCGGTTGATCGACGTCCGCCACCTCTGCTCGAACAGGTAGAGGATGGCCGAGATGAAGGTGCCGGCGTGGCCGATGCCGATCCACCAGACGAAGTTGATGATCCCGAACGCCCAGGCGACCGGGATCATGTTGCCCCACACGCCGACCCCGGTCGTGACGGTGTACGTGACGCAGACCGCGAGCAGCGCGGTCAGCCCGCCGGAAATGGCAAAGGCGACGCCCCATCCCCAGCCCCGCGCGCGCCAGGTGGTGCCGAGCAGCGTGTCGGCCAGGGCCGCGTCGGTCGGCTGGCCGACCAGCAGCGGATCGCGGGTCACTCGCCCTCCCCGGCCGGGTTGGTGATGCGGGCCAGGTACATCGTGCGCGGCCGGGTGCCGAGCTCGTGGAGGACCGCGTAGGCCCGGTCCTGCCGCCGCCACGCGACCATCTCGGTGCCCTCGTGGTGGAGCGCGCCGAACTGGATGGCGCCGGTCGGGCAGGCCTGCTGGCACGCCGTCACCACCTCGCCCGGGCGGATCGCGCGGTGCTCCATGCGCGCCTCGATCTCGGCCGCGCGGATCCGCTGCACGCAGTAGGTGCACTTCTCCATCACCCCGCGCCCGCGCACCGTCACGTTCGGGTTGCGGCCGAGCTGGACCAGCGCCGGCGCGTCCTCGGTGTAGTCGAACCAGTTGAAGCGCCTGACCTTGTACGGGCAGTTGTTGGAGCAGAACCGCGTCCCGATGCAGCGGTTGTAGGTCATCTCGTTGAGCCCGTCGGGGCTGTGGCTGGTGGCGTAGGTCGGGCACACGTACTCGCACGGCGCCTTCTCGCAGTGCTGGCACAGCATCGGCTGGTGCACGAAGGCGGGCGCGGCGGCCGAGCCACCCTGGTAGGTGTCGATGCGCAGCCAGTGCATCTGGCGGTGATCGAGCACGCCCTGGCGGCCGACCAGCGGGATGTTGTTCTCGGCCTGGCAGGCGACCACGCACGCGCTGCAGCCGCTGCAGATCATCGTGTCGATGGTCATGGCCCACTGCGGCTGGCCGGTGGTGAGGTCGGGCAGGAGCGTCGGCAGCGGGCCGCGGTGCTCGGCCGTGAAGTCCGGGTCGGCCCGGTAGCGCGCGAGCGCGGCGGCCAGCGCGATCTCGCGGCCGCCCTCGTCGAAGACTTCCTGGGTGCGCGCGAGCGGGCGCTGCTCGCCGGTCGACTCGACGGTGAGGCCGGGCGCGAACGCGCCGGTGCGCGTGGTCCACAGGCGGAAGCCGCTGGCGCCGATCCCGCGCCCGACCCCGCCGCCGGCGCCGCGGCCGTAGCCGAGCGCGATCGAGACCGAGTCGTCGGCGGTGCCGGGCTGGACCAGCGCCGGCGCCTCGATCTCGCGGCCGGCCAGGCGCAGCCGGACCAGATCGTCGGTGGCCACGCCCAGGCGCGCCGCGGTGCGCGGGCTCATGAGCGCGGCGTTGCCCCAGGTCAGCTTGGTCACCGGCTGGGGCAGCTCCTGCAGCCAGCCGATGTGGGCCAGCCGGCCGTCGTGGACCGCCTCCGACGGGGCCAGCGCCAGCTCGAGCGCGGTCGCGCGCGCGCCGGCCGATCGCGCGGTCTCCACCGCCTGGCCGATCGCGCGGGCGAGCGCGGCCGACGGTGCGATGGGAGCCGCGACGGCCGGGCTGGCGGTGCCGGGCCGGAAGCCGCGGCGAAGGTCGTCGCTCCAGGCCGGCCCGGCCTGGCCGGCGCGGACCAGCTCGCGCCCGCTCGCCGCCGCGATCCCGGCAAAGGCGGCCAGGAGCTCGGGCCCGGTCACCCCGCCGTGGAGCGGCCGGATGAGCGGCTGGATGAGCGACTCGGTGCCGTCGAGGGCGCGCGCGTCGCCCCAGCTCTCGAGCGGGTGGGCGCGCGGAAGGAACCACCCGCACGCGGCCGAGGTCTCGTCCTCGAGCTCGGCCAGGTGGATGGTCTCGGGCACCCGGGCCAGCGCGCCGGCGACGTCGAGGTCGGCCGGCGCGGTGTAGACCGGGTTGGCGTCGAGGATGACGAGGGTCCTCACCTCGCCCGCTCGCGCGGCGGTGACCAGATCGGCGAGGGTGAGCCCGAGCGGATCGATGAGCGACGGCGCGGTCAGGGTCGCGGTGGTCCCGTGGTGGCCGAGCGCCGCGCCGATGAGGTGGACGATGGCGTGAACCCAGGCCGGCTGGCGCTCGCCGGCCAGGATCAGCCCGCGCCCGGGCCGGGCGGCGAGATCGCGCGCCGCGGCCTCGACCCAGCGCGCGTGAAGCGGCGGCGAGGCGACGCGGGCGAGCTGATCGGCCAGCGCGGCGTCGAGGCCGGGTGGCCGGCGGCCGCGCCGGACGATCGCGCCGAGCAGCGCGACCGCCGCGGGGCCGACGTCGACCGCGCGCATCGCGGCGCGCTCGTCGGCCAGGATGCCGGTCGCGGTCGGGCGCGGCTCGGCGACATACAGGCGACCCGGGTCGCCGGTCGGCGACGCCAGCCGCCGGCGCCGCGCGAAGTCGCGCGCCCAGCGCACCGAGCCGGGGCCGGCGGCGGCGAAGTCGGCGTCGAGCGAGACCCACACGTCGGCCAGGTCGAACCGGTGCTGCGCCTCGAGCGCGCGGCCGGTGCACAGCTCGGCGCCCTGGTAGACCGCGCGCCGCCCGACCGGCGACTCGAACACGAACCGCGCCGACGGGTGACGCTCGCGGATGCGCTCCATGAGACGCGCCACCGTCGGCGAGCCGTCGGGATGAGACAGAAACCAGAGCCTGGCCAGCCCGCGCCGGCCGGCCAGGATCTGCCGCAGGCTGCCCACCGACGGCAGCCCGTGGCGAGCGCGAGCCCGCCCCGCCCGGGCCGGCTCGTACAGGCCGAGGATCGCGGCCTGCTGCCACGCGCTGGTCGCGCCGAGGCTGGCCGGGTGATCCGGGTTGCCCTCGATCTTGATCGGGCGTCCATCGAGCGCCTTGCACACCACGCCGGTGGCGAAGCCGTCGAGGACCAGCGAGGTGGCGTACTCGACCGGCATGCCCGGTCGGGCCTCGGGCGACTGATCGGTGCGCGGCAGGATGCCCTCGGCCGGGGTCTGCATGCAGCCGCCCAGGCCGGCCAGCGACAGCCCGGCGCCCAGCAGCGTCATCATCTCGCGACGGTCGAGCTCGGGCGGGGGGTCGCCGGGGTGGCTCATGGTCTACCGGTGACAGGCCGAGCAGGTGGTGAGAGACGAGACCGCCGCCTGGCCCTCGGGACGCTCGGCCACCATGTCGACCGTCGCGCCCCACATCGACCCGGGCAGAGTCCCGCCGGCGATGCGCGTCTCGGGCGAGCGGTGGCAGTCGAGGCACCAGCCCATGGTCAGCGGCGCGACCTGGACGACCCGCGCCATCCGCCCGACGTCGCCGTGGCAGCGCTCGCACGGGACGCCGCGCTGCACGTGCACCCCGTGGTGGAAGTAGACGAAGTCGGGGAGGTTGTGGACGCGCCGCCAGCGAATCGGCTGGCCGGAAAAGTAGCTCCGGCGAACCGGCTCGAGCAGCGGGCTGTCGCTCCAGACCTGGAGGTGACAGCCCATGCAGACCGCCGTGGTCGGCACCCCCGCGGTCGGCGCCGTCTCCGCGCTCGAGTGACAGTACAGACACTCGATACCGTCATCGCGGACGTGATGGCGGTGATCGAACTCGACCGGCTGATCCCAGGCCACCAGCTGCGACGTGTTGTACGGCGTGCGCACGTAGACCATCGGGCCGACCACCGCGCCGACCGCCCCGAGGGCGAGCCCGGCGATCGCGAGCCGGTACACCGCGTTCGACCACGAGGGATAGAGCGAGGCCACAGGGAGGGTTCCGCTGCGAGGCAACCCGCCACACTGCAACCGTCACTCCACGTCGGGTGCCCCGCGCCGGGCTCGCGCCGGGCCCGCCTCGCTCGATCCGGCTCAGGCGCGCGGCCTGGACGGCCCACCGGCCAAACCGCGCGTTCAACCGGCCGGAGGCAGAGGCCCGCCGCGCGAGCCTCACCGCCTACCATCGCGCCACACCGGGGCGCTCTGCCACGCGCGGCTGAGCTACACGACGACCGCCGGGCCGCTCACGAGGCGCTGCCGCTGGCGGCGCTGGCGGCGACGTCCTTGGTGCCGAGCCGGCGCTGCTGGTTGGTGAAGTGCTCGCGCAGGGTGATCGGCTCGAAGCGGGCCGGGTTGTCGTCGCGGACGCAGGTCGGCAGGCAGGTGAGGGTCACGTCGAGGGCCGGCTGGTGGAAGAAGACCAGCGACTGGCGGCGCTGGTCGAGCCGGGTGCCGGGGCCGCCGACCCGGTGGATGGTCGACCGCCAGCGGTCGTTCGTCCAGCGGGCCAGGAGGTCGCCGCAGTTGACGATGAAGGTCCCGGGCCGCGGGCTCGGCACCAGCCAGGTGTCGTCGACCAGCACCTCGATCCCACCCGCGCTGCCGGGCGGCTGGTAGACGAACGTCATCGTGCCGGTGTCGGTGTGCACGCCGCAGCGGGCCTGGCCCGGCCTGGCCTGCCCGGTGAAGACCGGCGAGTTGGTCGACATGAGGACGCTGAAGTGCCGCTCGAAGTAGGGGCGGAAGAAGCCCTGGTCGAGCGACAGCGCCAGCGCGACCAGGCCCATCAGGCGCTGGCCGACCTGCTCCATCGAGCGGTAGTACTCGGTCCACACCTGCTCGAGCTCCGGCAGCGAGCCGGGCCACAGGCTCGGCCCGACCTTGGCGCGGACCTCGTCGCAGTCGGTGATGACCGCGCGGAAGCGCTCGCGCAGATCCTCGGGGCTGGCGTCCGCCTCGCCCTCGCGCCCGTACACGCGCGCCGCGGCGTCGGCCGCGAACGGGACGTAGCCGCAGAACTGTCCCTCGGCCACCCGCGACGAGATCGCCTTCTTGACCTCGACCGGCAGGTCGAAGAAATCACGGGTCACCGACAGCATCCGGTCGAGCAGCTCCTGGGGCACCTCGTGACCGGTGACCACGCAGAAGCCAGTCTGCCGCATGCTCTGGTCCAGCCGGGCTGCCTGCTCGCGCCGGGCCGCGCCGTCCGCGGATGAAAGCACGCGCAGATCGACCTCCGGCAGATCCACTCCTACTCGCGTCTCGATCGTCGTCATTTCTACCTCCGCCCTCTCCTTCTGGTTGCGATGTGAGCTGGCCGCGCGCCGGCCCGAACGCGAACCCGGTGTCTGGACCAGGCGCACGCCGAGCAGGATGACTGCCATGCTGAGCACGATGGGTGCGGTGACTCGCTCGCCGGCCAGCGCGGCGCCGGTCAGGGTGGACACCGCCGGGACCACGTAGTCGACCAGGGCCGCGTCGGTCGCGCCGTACTCGACCACGAGCTTGAAGCGCGCGCTGAAGGCCAGGAAGGTGCCGACGATCCCGCCGAACAGCACGGTGAACCAGGCCAGCCAGCTGCTGGCCAGCACCGCCACGCCCTCCACCCGGAGCGACAGCGGGGCCAGGAACAGGGTCGCTCCCAGCATCTGGATGCAGACCACGTCGAGCACGTCCTCGCGGCGGAGGAGCTTGCGCGCCAGCACCAGCGAGGCGTGACTGGCGGCCAGCGCCGCGACCAGGATGACGTAGCCGACCAGGCCGCCGGCCCGGGTGTGGAGGCCCGTCTCCCCCTGCAGCGCCAGCGCGGCCGCGCCGGACAGGGCCAGGACCACGCCGAAGCTCTTGCGGCGGGTGATCTTCTCGTCGGGCAGGAGCGCGTGGGCGAACAGCACCGCGAATGCGGGGCCCGAGGTGGCGACCACCGCGGCGACGCCGCTCGACAGGTGCTTGAGCGCGGTGACGATGCCGAGCATGGGCAGCGCGGTGCCCAGCACCCCGAGCCCTAGCCCGAGCAGCCACAGCCGGCCCCGCCGCGGCGGCCCGCGCCGGCGGAACAGCGCGTAGAACACGCCGAACGTCAGGAGCGCCACCACCAGCCGGAGGCCGGTGTAGCCGAGCGGCGTGAACATGGTGAGGCCGAGCCGCGAGACCGTGAGACCGGTCCCGAAGCAGCAGGCCGACAGGAGAACCCAGAGGAGACGTCGCATGGCGCCCTCGCGGTGGAGCGCGGCCCCGGCTCCCCGTCGGGCGCCGGCCGGCCGAGCTCACGACCGCCGCTTCAGTCGAGGTATCCGCCGCGGCGCATGGTGAGGAGGCTGTCCTTGACCGCCTCCTCGAGCCGCTCGACCGACGCGTCGGTGTGCGCGGTGGAGATGAAGAACACCATCCCCTCCCAGGTGTAGATGCCGCGCATGTGGAGGTGCTGGATGAGCAGGGTCAGGTGCGGGGCCGACTCGAACCGGAACATCGACCCGAACCGCGCGATGCGCACCGGCATCCGGTTGGCGACCAGCCAGGCGCCGAGCCGCTCGTCGAGCGCGCGTGCCTTCTCGGTCAACCCCTCCTGCAGCCGGTTGCCCTTCTCGAGCAGGTGGTTCACCACCGCCTGGGTCGCCGCCATGGTCAGCGGGTTCTTGTTGAACGTGCCGGCGAACCAGATCTTGTCGCCCGACGGGATCGAGTCGCCGTCGTGCTGCCAGGCGCCGCCGTCGATGAGGTTCATGTACTCGGTGCGGCCGGTCAGGATGCCGATCGGGAGCCCGCCGCCGATGACCTTGCCGTAGGTGGCCAGGTCGGCGCGCACGTCGAAGTGCGCCTGACAGCCGCCCTGGTGGACGCGGAAGCCGAGCAGGACGTCGTCGAAGATGAGCGCGATCGAGCGGCGCGCGGTGAGCGCGCGCAGCTGGTGGAGGAACTCGACCGGCTGCAGCCCCGGCCGCCGGGCCTGGACCGGCTCGACCAGGACCGCCGCGATCTGGTCGGCCTCGGCCTCGATCCGGTCGAGGCTCTCGCTGTCGCCGTAGCCGAGGACCAGGACGTCGGACGCGCGCGCGTCAGGGATGCCGCGGGTGGCGCCGATCGAGCGGACCACGTCGTCGTAGGAGCCGTGGTAGGAGTGCTCGAACACGACCAGCTTGCTGCGCCGGGTCGCCGCGCGGGCCAGCCGGACAGCGCTCATGACCGCCTCGGTGCCGGTGTTGCTGAACGCGACCCGCTCCGCTCCGGTCAGCCGCGCGATCCCCTCGGCCACCTCGTTGGCCACCTCCGACTGGAACCCGATCGGCGTGCCGCGGGCCAGGCGATCGGTGATCGCGTCGAGGATGAAGGCCGGCCGGTGCCCGAACAGATGCACCCCGAAGCCGAGCCCGAAATCGACGTACTCGTTGTCGTCGATGTCCCACACGCTGACCCCGTCGCAGCGCGACCCGACCAGCGGGTAGCGCAGGCGCTTGGTGGCCAGCCAGAAGTCGCGGACCGGGCCGGGCGCGCCGCTGTACCCGGACGACGAGCGCGGATCAGCCAGCCTGGGCCAGCCCTGCTCGCGCTGCCGCTGCGAGCCGCGCGTGCGGGCCACGTAGTCGGCGCAGAATCGATCGAGATAGGCGCGCTGCTCGGCGCTCGGTTGTCCCGTTTCCATTCAAGCTCCTCCATCACGTCGGGAAGGGCGGCGCCGAGCCGGGCAATCGCGCTGGTCGATCCACCAGCGGCCGCCCAGCGCGGGCGGCCGCCGGCGTCCAGCTACTTGCTGGCCTCGGAGGGCTCCCAGCGGAACGCCTCGAAGGCCGGATCCAGATCGGCGTCGGTCAATCGGTTTGCGTAGGTGGTGATCGCGTACACGCCGGCGCCGAGCACGACATCGAGCGCGTGGCGGGTGGTGTAGCCGGCCGCGAGGAACGCGCGCAGCGTGGCCTCGCTCGCCTTGCCCTTGTTCTCCAGCACGCTGCGGGTGAACTGGGACAGCGCCTCCAGCTTGGCGTCGTCGAGCTTCTTGCCGGACCGCAGCGCCTTGATCACCGCCGGCGGCGCGTCCATCCGCGTCATGATCGCGGAGTGCATGGCCATGCAGTAGTGACAGCCGTTGACCCGTCCGACCGTCATGACCAGCACCTCTCGCTCGAGCGGCGAGAAGTCGGTGTTCTGCTCGAAGATGGTGTTCGCCTTCATGAACCCATCGATGACCGACTTGGAGGCTGCCATCCTCGCCATCGGGTCGGGGATGAAGCCGAACTGCTGCTGGGCGCCCGCCAGGTAGACGCCGGCTCCATCGGGAGCATTCTCGGGGGTGTACTTCGCAAAGATCTCTTTGCTCATGGTGATCGACTCCGCGTGCAAGGGTTTGCGCTTGACCTGAGGCGACAGAACAGACGAACTTCCACCTGCTGTTGCCAAGGCAACGTTCGACCAGCATAGCGGCGCCCGGAGGCGAGTCAATGTCGAGCACCCAGCAATCCATCGGCGTCGGCGCGGTGGGGCAAGCCCGCAGCCTGGCCTGCGCGGCCTGCGTCGCGCTCGGCGCCGGCCTCGTGCACGCGAGCCCACCGGACGCGAGACACACCCTCGATCCAGGAGGTTGCAGATCCATGACCAGGAGCACAGGAAACGAGAAGTCGCCCAGGCACGCGTCGGCCGCGGGAGTCGAGTTCGAGTGGCGCATCGAGGGGGATGTCATGAAGGGGCGCATGAGCGCGAAGACGCGCGGGTGGGTCACGGTCGGCTTCAACACGGTCCGGGATCTGCGCGGCACACGCCTGGTGATGGGTTACGTCGATGGCGATCGCACGGTGGTGGAGGAGCACATCGCCGACCCGCCCGACCACCGGCCCAAGGTCCAGCTGGGCGGCACCAGCGGGGTCGTCTCCGCCAGCGGGCGCGAGGTGGACGGCACCACCACCATCGAGTTCGAGCTGCGCCTGGACACCGGTGACTCCTTCGACGTGCCGCTGGTCCCCGGTCGGAGCTACTTCACCACCTTCGCGTGGAGCCACGAGGACGACCTCTATCACCACTCCGCGATGCGCTCGGCGATCGACCTCGTCCTGTGAGGCAGTCACGCCCGCCGACCACCGGACCGGTCGTCGGCGGGCGCGGATCGATCACTTCGCGGCCGGGTCGGCTCCCTCGCGGAACTCGAAGTCCTCGAGGGTGATGACGTAGTCGTTCCGGTGCGGCCGGTAGCGCGTGCAGTACTGGAGCGGGTAGAAGCCGGTCTTCTCCACCGCGGCCGGCTGCGCGATGTCGGCGCAGGTGTTGGGCCTGGTCTGCAGGAAGCTCAGCGTCACCAGCGGCTCCCAGAACGTGAGGTGGCCGTTGTAGGCCCCGTACGCGAAGGTCTGGGTCAGCTCGCCGCCGTGGTGCTCGGGCGCGTCGGTGTCGACGATGTGCATGCCCATCATGCCCTGGGCCGCGCCGCCGACCTGGTACTCGAAGCCGTCCGGGAAGAACTCGGGCGGCAGGAGCTTGGTCGCGGTCGCCAGGTCGTCGCAGTTGATGAAGGACGTGCACGGGCCCGGTCGGATGGCCAGGCGCTCCAGGTTGTCGTTGTCGTAGATGTGGATGTCGAAGTGCGGCTTGTCGAAGACGTGCAGCGGGCCGTGGCCGAAGGTGGCCCAGTTGAAGAGGATGTAGGTGAAGGGCACGTCGGGCAGCTTCGGCAGGAAGAGGACCCGGTTGTGGCCCCAGCCACACTCGGTGTCGTGGTTCATCTGGCCGTCGCCGTCCAGGTCCCAGCACAGGGCGCCGTCGTTGCGCTCGGTCGGCAGCGAGTCGATCGCCGCCTGGGTGATCGAGACGCCGATCGCGAGCGGCTCACCGCACCCGTTGACCTCGGCGTAGCTCTCCACGTAGCCGTTGCCGAGCGAGGTCCGGTTCTCGACGATCTCGCGCCGGCGGTTCTTGTCGAGCCCGTGACAGCGCGAGTTGCTGATCTGCGAGCTCTCGCCCAGCTCCTGCGTGTCCTCGTCGGTGCCAGGGTCGCAGCTTGCGGCCAGGACAGCCAGTCCCAGGGCCATGAGTACGGATCTGTTCATCGTCCTCCCTCACCTTCTTGTATCGTGACCGGGTTCGTCTTCGCGCCGGAGCTGGTCGAGGGCCTCGCACCGGGCTTGCCCTCGCTCTCCCGCAGAGCGCGGCGGATCGCTCCGGCCAGCGCGCCCGCCTCGCTCTGCATCAGGGTGTAGTGATCGCCGGCGAGGTCGATGACCTCGCCCGAGCCGGCCCGGCGGACCCACGCGTCGGCCACCGCCCGGCTCGCCCCGGCGGTGCCGCGCGCGACCCAGATCGGGCCCGGGTAGCGCGCCGCGCGGTAGGCGACCAGCGCGCGCATGTTGCGGCCGAAGGTGTCGAACCAGCCGCGCACGTCGGCCAGGTCGAGATCCGCCGGCAGCGAGCCGGCAGCGACCAGGCGCTGGTGGACGCCCTCGATCCCGCCGGCGCGCGGCGCGTCGGTCTGCGGCGGCGCGCCGAGCAGGGCGAGGAGGTCGCGCTCGAACCAGGACAGGAGCTCGTCGTCGCCCGGCCGGCGCGCGCGTCCGCGCGGCAGCGGCTCCTGGCCGACGTCGATGAACCCCAGGCAGGAGACCCGCTCGCCGGCGGCGTGGAGCTGCTGCGCCATCTCGTAGGCGATGACGCCGCCCATCGACCAGCCGAGCAGCCGGTAGGGTCCATGCGCCTGCACCTCGCGGATCGCGCCGACGTAGGTGCGGGCCATGTCCGCGATCGACGGCTCCGCCTCGGCCGGGTCGACCGCCTGGACCCCGTACTGCGGGATGGACGAGCCCAGCTCGCGCGCGAGCGGCACGTAGCAGCCGACGTTGCCGCCGACCGGGTGGATCCAGAACAGCGGCGCGCGCGCGCCCTTGGGCTGGAGGGCGACCAGCGGCCGCCGCTCGGGCGCGGTCGGCCGCGCGTCGAGCAGCGCGGCCAAACACTCAACAATCTAATACTCAA
>Ga0193753_10001710_pt1 | contig 18420 bp, 15 predicted proteins | sample H1c2metaG_FD_144925 | JGI IMG/M metagenome (GOLD analysis project Ga0193753, IMG submission 144925) | Soil microbial communities from a riparian zone of the East river system, Colorado, United States - H1c2 | ecosystem: Environmental > Terrestrial > Soil > Riparian zone | place: USA: East...
TTCACCGGCGTGCTCGGTGGCGGTCGCCGGTTGATGATCTGGCTTCCGCTCGCGACACGCGCGCCGATCCTTGCGGCGCGCAGCGGAAACGTCGGAAACGCCGGGAACGGGAACAGCTCGCCCACCGCGGCGCTGTCGAGCGTTGATTCCACGCTCTTCGAGGCGGTTGGCCGCCTACAACCTGGTGTCTCGACAGAGCAGGCGACGGCAGCGGTACGGGTGGTCGCCGGCAACGCCGTGAGTCAGATGACGCCGCCGCGCGCGGTTGAGCCGAGCGCGGCGAAACCGCCGGCCTTCGTTTATGACGCTGACGTCATACAGCTGCGCGGTATGGCCGCCGGGATGGCCGCTGCGATGGGCTTGGAGGGTGACGACGACACCACGCCGACTTTCACGGTGCTGGGAATCGTCTCGACGCTGCTCCTCCTCGTGGTTTGCACGAACGTTGCCGCGTTAGTCATCAGCGCGGCGGTCGGGCGTCGCCAGGAGATTGCCGTGCGGCTGTCACTCGGCGCATCGCGCGCGCGCGTCATTCGGCAAATGCTGACGGAAAGCATCGCGCTCGCCATGATGGGCGGCGCTCTCGGTCTCGTGGTCTATTGGCTCGTAATCGTTGCTGTCTCGCGGATTCCGATGGCCGAGTTTTTCAGACCCGATCTTGGGACCGTCGCGTTCACAATGTTCGTCGCACTTGGCACCGGCATCGTGTGCGGGTTGGCGCCCGCGTTGCACGCGACGCGTACCGGAGTCGCCGCGGCGCTCAAGGATACGACGATGGGCGCGACGCGACGGTCGCGTTTGCAGCATACGTTCGTCGTCGCGCAGGTGATGTTCACGCAGCCGCTCCTCTTGCTGATCGCGTCGATCATCGGAGGCTTGCTGATGGAGCTCAAGAAGCCGCTGCCGGCTACAGTCCCGGACCGCGTCCTGCAACTCCAGATCGACATGGGCGCCACGCCCGGCACCGTCGAACAGAAACGCGCAGCGGTCACGCGCACGCTGCGGACGATCGCTGAGATGCCAGGCGTCGCGACGGTGTTGCCGAGCCCCGCGTACCTTCGCTGGGCGATGCTCGGCGTTCGCGCTGAGGATCGCGGGACGATCGCGCGCGCGGCCAATCCCGTATCGGCGCACATGAAAGTCGTGACGACGGGGTATTTCGATCTGCTCGGTGTGCCGCTTCTGCGTGGCAGCGATCTCGCGCCGACGGATACAAGCGTGACGATGATCATCGGCAGCGAGCTCGCGCGACAACTGTGGGGCGATGCGGATCCGGTCGGCCGCCGGTTCAATCAGATCTCGCCGACGCAGGCGGGGCAGCGCGACTATATCGTCAGCGGCGTGTACGATTCGCGCTACTTCGACAAAGGCAAGATCACGGTGGTGTATCGCGCCGTGACCAGGATGTGGTCCACCAGCTATCTGATTCGCACGACGGTTCTGGCGTCGGATCTCGCGGTGTCGATTCGGCGGGTCGTGCGCGAGGAGCTTCCCTCGACGCCGATCGCACCGCTGGTGACGCTCGCGCAGATCGAGACCGCGTACATGCGGAGCGAGCGAGCGCTCCAGGCGGGCGCCGCCGCGTGCGGTGTGCTGGTGCTCCTCCTGTCATCGATTGGACTGTACGGTGCCGTCGCGCTCGGCGTCGGACAACGGCGACGCGAGATCGGTGTGCGCATGGCACTCGGCGCGCGCACGGGGCAGGTGGTCGGGTTGTTCTACGCTGGCGGCGTGCGGCTTGGAGTCATCGGACTGGTGCTTGGACTTCCGATCAGCCTCGTCGCGAAGCACTTCCTCGACCGGCAGGGGAATCCGGGCAACGTCGAACTTCCACCGAACAATATTCTTATCGGAGCAGTAGTCGTCGCGGTCGTGCTCGTGGTTGCGTCCGTGGCGACGTTGATTCCGGCGGCGCGGGCTGCGCGGGTGAATCCGGTGACGGCGCTGCGGAGCGACTGACGGCCAGGGCTCGCCGTTTGCGAACGCATCATGACCTTGGACCCAGACCAACTGACTGTTACAGAAGACTCCAACTGAAAAACTCACGGGTCAAAACCGTTACTGGACGAGAGTTGCCAGTATTGCCACTTCGATCCCTGCCCGGAACGAACCGGTGGCTGAGTGCCGAGCTGACTGACTCAGCAACTGCCGAGTTCATTCAGAGAGAGTCCTGTGTCGCGTGCTGGCTCATACCGTCCAGTAACGGTTTTGACCTGCGAGTTTTCCAGTTCGAGTGTTCGGTAACAGTCAGTTTATCCTGGTGGGATGACGCCTCGGAGTGGTGTCACCACAAAAAGCCGCCGACCATGCGACGCGCGAGCGCGGCACGTGATTCGCAAACAGCGACTCGATCGCCGATCGCCACGGGAATTCAACGCCAAATGGGTAACCAATGACAAAAGTCGTTGCCGATATGACGATGTCGCTCGATGGATTCGTCGCCGGCCCGGACGACGGCAAAGAAAATCCGCTTGGCCGCCATGGCGGAATGCACATTTTCGACTGGTACACGAGCGGACCGAAACGCCCGGGCGATCTGGATTTCATGCACCCCGAAGACGGCGTCAATCGAGAGATCACCGACGACATGTTCGCCGAGTCCGGGGCGTTCATCTTTGGACGCCGGACGTACGAGATCACGAATGGCTGGGGTGGCAGGCATCCGGTGAATGGCGTACCCGTGTTCATACTGACGCACAAACCGCCCGCTGACTTTCCGCGTGGGCCGTCAAATCTCACGTTCGTCACCGACGGTATCGAAAGTGCGATTCGCCAGGCGCGAGCGGTTGCGGGTGACAAAGACATCAAACTGGGCGGAGCGTCACCCTGCAAGGAGGCGGTAGCCGCCGGGGTCTGCGATGAGATCCTCATTCATCTCGCGCCGTACCTGCTTGGCGGCGGCGTATCGCTGTTCGGCGCTCTGCCAGACGGCGTCCGCCTCGAGAAGCTTTCGGTGCGGGATGGCCCGCTGGCGACGCACATCCGATACTCGGTAGTCAGAGCCAACTGACTCAGCAACTGCCGAGTGGCGAGTTCATTCAGAGAAAGTCCGGTGTCGCGTGCTGGCTCATAACGTCCAGTAACGGTTTTGAGCCGCGAGTTGTCCAGTTGGAGTGTTCTGTAACAGTCAGTTCGTCCTGGCGTTGTCTCAACTGACTGTTACCGACGACTCTAACTGGACAACTCGCAGGTCAAAACCGTTACTGGACGAGAGTTGTCGGTAGTGCCGGTGCGATCCCGGCCTTGAACGAACCGGCAGCTGAGTGCCGAGCTCACTGACTCAGCGAGTGCCGAGTTACGAGTTCATTCAAAGAGCATTACCGTGCGTGCCGCCGATCAGTAGGCGAGCTTCGGCATGAACTGTCCCCGCCCCGCGGGCGTCATGTCGAGCAGTCCCCACAGCGCATTCACCGAGTCGCCGGATCGATGAGGCTGCCCGGCGTCCTCCGGCGCCCAAGTGAGCTCGCTGCCCCAGCAATGTCTGACCGTGCCATTGTCCAGACGAAACACGTTGAACATTGTCTCATCCCAATCGGGTCCACCTTTGGGGTCACGTCGTTTTCGAATGTCGTCTGGAAGTTTCGACGAGTCGCCAAAATAGTCTGCGTCGTAGCTGTTGCCGGCGGTTGAGAGAAACTGAAGATGAGTCCAACCCCGCTCGCGTGCCCAGGCGATAAGGCGCGCGATCGGTGACTTCGCGACGATATAGAGCGATGCGCGCTGGCCGACGTGCCTGGCCCCACCGTTCACGGAGTCGAGGAGGTGCGTGCACATGGGGCGTTGAGCACGAATCAATCCAATGAGACGAATCGAATCACTCGTGGGCCGGCAGTCTCTCGACAATGCCATTCACGACTCGATGCTGATGCAAAAAATCTATGCCTGCACGGTTCGATCCGTCTCAACTGGTTTGATTCGTGTCCGACGGGTTGAGGTACGACTTGGGGATGGTAGCTCGCATGTTTTCAACACCCTTAAGCGGGCTGGTCGCGGCATGTATGCGGTGCGAGGGCCTGTATGGCGCATTGTCGGCCGTATAGAAAATGACTATATTTGGATAAACACCAGCGGCGCGCTGTGCGCCTGCCAGGTCTCAAAGGTCCGGCCATGCCGGGCCTTTTTATTTGTGGGTAGCGTTCGCTTGCGCGCAGATGGCGCGGCGACGCACCAAGGAGAGCTTCATGAGTCAATCAACTACAATGGCCTCGCGCAGTGACTGGCGGGCAATTGTTTCACAGTATCAGCGCTCGAGCGTCGCTCGAGCCGTCACACAGCTCGTCACCACGTTGGTGCCGCTCGCCGCGGTGTTCTATTTGATGTATCTGTCGCTGGCGCTTCCGGTATGGACCACGCTGTTGCTGGCATTGCCGGCAGCGGGCCTCCTGATTCGCACGTTCATCATCATGCACGACTGCTCGCACGGCTCGTTCTTCTCGTCAAAGCGTGCGAATGCAATCGTCGGATGGATTGCCGGCGTGTTGACCCTGACCCCATTTGGCCAATGGCGGCATGAGCACTCATTGCATCATGCGTCGTCGGGCGATCTCAATCGCCGCGGACATGGCGACGTCGAGACGTTGACGGTTCGTGAATATGGGGCGCTGTCTCGCGGCGCACGCCTTCGTTACCGGTTGATGCGAAATCCGCTCGTGTTGTTCGGGCTCGGCCCCATTCATTTCGTTCTCTCGAACCGGGTTCCGCCGCGCGGCGCGGACGCGCAGACCAAGCGCGGCCGAGTCAGCGTGTGGTCGACAAACGCCGGTATTCTGGCGCTCTACGTCGGCGTGTCACTTTGGATAGGGTGGGGCGCGACGCTGCTTCTCTACGGCCCGGCGATGTATCTCGCCGCCGCCGCGGGCATCTGGCTATTCTATGTTCAGCATCAATTTGAAGGGACGTACTGGCAGGAACATTCCGATTGGGACTATGCGACCTCCGCGATTCGCGGCAGCTCGTATCTTCGTCTGCCGGCGGTGCTGCGTTGGTTTACCGGCAGCATCGGCGTGCACCACGTTCACCATCTTGGTCCGCGAATTCCGAACTACGCTCTCTTGCGGTGTCATGAGGATAACGCGCTATTCCATGACGTGACAGTCATCACGCTCGCCCAAAGCTTGCGGACACTTCGCCTCACGCTTTGGGATGAAACCCGCCAACAGCTCGTCGGATTCCGTGACGCCGATTATCCACGAGCGATGCGCGCGGCGTGACCTCACGGGAACGGTACGATGACAGATGAGTTGCGGGTCGACGGGAGTGTCACGTTTTATCGGCTGCACGATGTGGGTTATGCGATCGCGCTCGATCAGGCCGCGACACTGCTTGGCGACCGGACGACCGGTCGTGCCGTGCCGGGCCGCACGGAGGCTCGTGCCATACAGATTCGAAATCCGCCGTTGGTGGTGAGCCTCGGTTCCCATGAGATCACCGTCAACGGCGCGACGCATCGCGGACTGTTTTCGGCGCATGTGTTCGACTTTGCCGTCTGTTCGCTGCAACTGCGCATCGCGGCGCCGGCGGGGCTCACATGGTCCGCCTTCGCCGAGCTGGGTGCGGCGCTCGAAGCGTCGCCGGCATTGTCCGGTGCGTTCGATCGCGCGCTCGCCGATCTTCTGGTTGCCATCACCCCGGCGGTCGAGCGACCCGAGCGGGCGCGCGTGCACGAAGACTACAAGGTCTACCGCATCGATCGGGTGCATCGCGGCGACGCCAAAGCCGCGGGATCTGTCGCCGAGTTGGTGAGTGATGAGCAGTTGCTGTCGCTGCTGTTCGACGAGCGTCGGACCGTATCGGCGGCGGCGCGGCGCGAGCTCATTCCGTACCGGTTCTCATATTACGAGGACGACCTGGCGGCGCTCAGTTGGGAGAGCGCGGTCATCGTGGAGCCGCGGAGCGAGGATCGCGACGTGGAGTATGTTCTGGAATTCGCGAATGCTCAACTCCTGGAGCTTCGCATCTTTGATTCACAACTCGATGCCGAGCTGCCGAGTTTGTACGATCGGATTGCCTTTGCCCGCACGAAACGTCGCCCCCGTCTCGCCGGCCGGTTTCGCACCGTCCTCGCCGATTTGCAGACGCGAGTTGCCGATATCACGGAGACGGTGGAGCGCGTGGAAAACGCGCTCCGAGTGACGAATGACGTCTACCTCGCGCGCATCTACGCTGCGGCGCTCGAGCTGTTTCGGGAGAAGGATTGGCGGCGCGGCGTCGAGCGAAAGTTGGAGACCCTTCGCGGAACGTACGGGATGCTGAGCGCCGAGTCGCAGGCGGCGCGGGCCGAGCTCTTGGAGATCGCGATCGTCGTTCTAATTGTCGCCGAGCTGGTGATTGCGTTGCTCCATTGAGAGAATGTTGCGGAGCCGTTATCTGCTTTCAACTGACTGTTACCGAAGACTCCAACTGGAAAACTCGCGGGTCAAAACCGTTACTGGACGTGAGTTGCCAGTATCGCCAGTTCGATCCCGGCCCGGAACGAACCGGTAGCTGAGCTCAGAGTTGACTGACTTAGCGACCAACCGAGTTCGTTCGGGGCGAGTCCGGTGTCGTGTGCTGGCTCATAACGTCCAGCAACGGTTTTGGCCTGCCAGTTGTCCAGTGTGAGTGTTCGGTAACGGTCAGTTGAGACAGCCGACGGCTCGGCAACGAAGTGCTAGAGGCCGAAATACGCGGTGATGATCGCGCGGTCGACATATGCCATGACGATGTAGGGCGAACCGTCGTCCATCACGCCGGGATACACGACGCCCTGCCTCCGCGGCCGAGCTCACGCACGACGTGATATTGACCGACGCGAAGGCCTGTGGCCACCGGGAGTAACTCCCGCGCGACTCGAGTGATCGCGGGCGCCTGAGCGTCAAAGAAAGGTTCTGCGTGACCGAGACCCAGCGCCCGAGCCACGGGAGAGTTGGGCTTTCCCTGACCGGTAGGGGTTGGGTTGCAGCTCGTTTTCGCCGATCGATCAGTAAGCGAGCTTCGGCATGAACCGTCCACGACCTTCTGGCGTCATGTCGAGCAAGCCCCAGAGCGCATTCACTGAATCGCCGGATCGATGATGCTGACCAGGATCCTCCGGCGCCCAAGTGAGCTCGCTGCCCCAGAAGTGGCGGACCATGCCGTTGTCGAGACGAAATACGTTGAACATTGTCTCATCCCAGTCGGGTCCTCCTTTCGGGTCGCGCCGTTTCCGAATGTCGTCCGGGATGTTCGCGGAGTCTCCGAAATAGGCAGCGTCGTAGCTGTTGCCCGCGGTTGAGAGAAATCGAAGATCGGTCCAACCTCGCTCACGTGCCCAAGCGACAAGACGGGCGATCGGCGACTTCGCCACGATGTAGAGCGACGCGCGCTGCCCGACGTGCCTGGCCCCGCCGTTCACGGAGTCGAGGAGGTGCGTGCACATGGGGCACGGCGTGTTTCGCTCCGGGCCGTACATGAAGCTGTAGAGAATCAGCGTGTCGTGGCCGCCAAACAGCTTCGACATCTCGACCCGCTCGGGCATACAGTTCTCGCCGATTCGCTCGAAGACATAGTCCTCGGGCACCTCGCCTCCCGGCGGTAACGCGCGCCGTTGTGCGGCGACGGTCTCGATCTGCCGTCGCAACGTGATCTCCTCGGACAACAGCGTGTTTCGCGCCGTGCGATATTCTGCGCTTTCGTTCGGATAGGCGAGGTGCGACATCTCATCTCCTAAGAGACCGGCTCACGCCGTCGGGTGGATAAGGCGGCATAGTCCGTCAGGTCGAGACGAAGCGGCGTTATCGAGACATATTGGTTTCGCATCGCCCATCGATCGGTCTCTTCCTCGGGTTCGTCGATGCGCCCGACGCTCAACCAGTACAGTGAGCGTCCCATCGGATCCTTCATCGGTACGATCCGGCCATCGTATTGGGTTACGGCCTGCCTTGTCCATCGAATCCCGATCGGATCCGGCGGCACGTTGACGTTCACCAACTTCAAATCTGTATCCAGCAGAAGGCGCACGACTCGCGAAACCCACGGCTGAAGACGCGCGAAGTCGGGCTCGGTGTCTCCAGTGGGTGTGCTGAGTGCGATGCCGCGCAGTCCGAGCAGCGCGGCCTGCTTCGCCGCGGCCAGCGTTCCTGAATGCCACATCGCGTTGCCAACGTTTGGACCGAGGTTGATTCCCGACAGCACGACGTCGACGTCCGGAAACAGACTGACTCCAAGCGCGACACAGTCCGCGGGGGTCCCATTCACGCGATGCGCGTCGTAGGATCCGATTGGCGTCCGCTTGATCGAGAGAGGACGCGAATGTGTAATCGCGTGACCCATCGACGACTGTTCGACATCCGGCGCGACGATGTGGATCTCGCCGACCTCGGCGGCTACGGCGGCGAGCGCCGTGATGCCCGGACTGTAAATCCCGTCGTCGTTGGCGAGAAGCAGACGCATGCGATTTGCGATTCTCCGTGTGGCAACTCGTCGGGCAACAAACGCACCAACCACCGTCTCACGTTCGTACCGCGACACAACGTGCACATCGCGCTCATTCACAATCGGAACGCCGGTGCCGGAGTCTACAGCACGGACGACTTGGTCGGTTTCTTTCGCGATCTCGGGGACGAGGTCCACGCGTTCGAGGACGACGATGCCGACGTCGCCCGCGCGATGGACCAAGGTCCTGACGTGCTGGTCGTCGCCGGGGGCGTCGGAACGGTCGCGAGGATCGCAATTGCCCTATGCGACTCGGACGTTCCGATGTTCATCGCCCCGACGGGCACGTCGAACAATATCGCGCGCGCGCTCGGCGTTGATGGAACGATCCCGACGCTGGTCGCACGCTTTGCGCACGCACAGTTGTCGCGCCTAGATATTGGACGCATTCAGATTCTGAGTCGCGAAGAAAGCTTCGTCGAGGCAGTCGGCGTCGGGCTCATCGGCGCGATGCTGGATCACGCTGCAAAACCACGCGTGAGACTGACTGGTTGGATCAGCGGCATGATGTCGCGTGCCCGCGTTCACCAAGACGGCGCTGCGCGCAGAGTCGCCCGTCTGGTGCGACGCGAACCGGTCCGTCCTCTGCACATTCTCGCGGACGGTGACGATATTTCCGGAGAATTCGTCGGCGTCGAGATCACCAACATCGCGGCATTGGGGCCGCGCATCGTGCTAGCCCCGGCGGCTGATCCCGGCGATGGCTGGCTGGATCTCGTTCTGGTTCGAGAGAGCGACCGAGCCGCGTTCGCAGACTACGTTGAATCGGGCGACGATCGCGCCGGGCGGCCGCCGGCGTTACACCGGCGTGTTCGGCGTGTCGAGGTGACGTGGCCCGGGCCAGCATCGCACGTCGACGACGAGCTCTGGCCGCGCAACGAACCGGACGAACATAGGACGGCGATTGTCAGTCTGCGCGGTTCCATCGACGTTCTCAAACCGGCACCCGCGGGAGCCTCGCGCTGACCGGCAAAATGAACTATGAGCGCGGGATCTCTCACAGGTGTACACGAAACGAAACCGATTGTCCGTGGAACGAATCTCGCAAAAGTGTTCTATGCATCCACCCCGACCGGCCATGGAGGAGCTATGGAACTCGACACCCTGCGCGACCTGTATATCGACGAACTCAAGGATCTGTATAGCGCCGAAAAGCAGTTGCTCAAAGCGCTCCCGAAGATGGCAAAGAACGCGACCGACCCGCGTCTCAAGAAGGCCTTCACTGATCATCTCGACGAAACCGCGGGCCATGTCGAGCGGCTGGAGGAGATCTTCGAGTCGCTCGAGGCCAGCCCGCGCGGGAAGAAATGCGTGGGGATGGAAGGGTTGATCGAGGAGGCGCAGGAGCTGATCGGTGAGGACGCGGAGGAGAGCGTCCTCGATGCGGGCCTCATCTCCAAGGCGCAGCACGTCGAGCACTACGAGATCGCCGGATACGGTACCGTGCGCACCTATGCGACGATCCTCGGTGAGACGCGCCACGCGGAGCTGCTCCAAGAGACATTGGACGAGGAGGCTAACGCGGACACGCTGCTCACCGAGCTGGCTGAGAGCTCCATCAACGTTGATGCGGTGACGGGCGACGAGGAAGTGGACGAGGAGGCCGAGCAGGCGACCGGCCGCGGGGAGCGCGAAGTGCGGCGCGGTGTGGCAGTGGAGCGAGGGAAGAAGGCGAGTCCCGGGCAAGGGTCTTCCCGCCGGCGCCCAACCTCGCGGGAGTCGTCCGCTCGATAGCATCGGCTGCGGTCGTCGATCGAGCTCGATGGCGCACGGAAGCGGCACCAAGCAGCACTGATGAGATGTCCGCCGACTCGAGCGAGCTCGATCGCGACAGCGAATTCAGACTCAGGGCATATGAGATCTAAGACGGGACGAAAATGGCGTGGCGAGCACCATGGGCTTGACCTCGCGTCAATCGCATCGATTGAAGCGGAATAAGTCAGCGCTATCGTTTCGCCGACCGAGGAGCGCGTCTCGAATGATTTCGGCGGCGAGAAAACTGAACGTGATCCCATTGCCGCCGTATCCAAGCGCGAAGTACGCGTGCGGCCAGTCCGGATGCTCTCCGATATAGGCTAATCCGTCGTCGGTCTCACCGAAGGTGCCCGCCCACGCAAACGCCGGCTCGAAGATGATGTCGGGAAAGAGATCGCGAAACCGCGCGACGAGACGTTCGGCTTTTCGCGGTATGAGCCGATCGCGGCGACGCGGATCGCGAAACCCCTCATCCTCGCCACCGACGATGACGCGCCCGTCTTCGGTCGTGCGCAAATACAGGTACGGGCGCGCGTGCTCCCAAATCAGGCACCGATCTTCGCCCCAACCATTGAGCGCTTCGTGAGGCTCACTCACCACGGCGAACGTGCTGACGAGCCGAGCAACCGGGTGCTCGAGAAACGCGTGCGTTTCGTATCCGGTCGCGAACACCAGCTTGTCCGCGCGAACGACACAGCCATCGGCGGTCCGCAGCGTTACGCCGACGCTCGTTGGCTCGATTGCGGCGACGTCGGTCCGGTCGAAAACACGGAGACCGCGGCTCGCGGCGTCCGCCAGCAATGCGTGAGCGAACGCATATGCGTCGACATGCGCGGCATCGTGGGAAAGCAGTGCGGCTGGTCTGCGAAAAGCGAATCGCTCGGCAATGTCGAACTCTTCGAGCCAATCGACCTCGAGGCCCAGCGCACGGCGCATCTCCCATTCCTTGCGGAGCAGCTTCCGGTCCTTCTTCTTGCTGGCGAGGTACAGGCTTTTCTTTCGCGCGAACCCGAAGTCACCCGGCAGTCGGGCCGCCAATTGCTGGAGCCCGTTGATCGCGTCACGGCAGGCGAGGTAGGCACGTGCAGCCTGGTCGACGCCGCGCATCTCCGTCAAGTCGGCCAACGAGGTATCAATTTCGTATTGTAGCAGCGCCGTCGACGCGGCCGTGCTTCCAGTGCCGACGTCACGCTTGTCGAGAACGATGGCGTCGATGCCGGCCTCGGTCAGACAATGAGCGACGAGCGCCCCGGTAATCCCGCCTCCAAGGACCGCGACGCGACACGTCGCGTTGCGGTCCAGTCGCGGATAGGTCGCAATCAATCCATCGTTGATCGGCCAGAAGGGAGAATTGGAAACGAGGTCCATGAGCGTTTCTGCCAACCGGCGGCAGAGTCAGCGCGCGTTCGCCTCGCTCTCCGTGTTTTGAACGCGGCGCGCGGCCATCCGTTGGCCTTCGTGAATCCCTTCGCCGAACTCCTCGATCATCTTGCGGTTGAACGCTGGAAGATCGTCGGGCTTCCGACTCGTGACCAATCCCTCGTCGGTGACGACCTCACGGTCGACCCAGTCGCCGCCGGCGTTGCGAATGTCGGTCTTCAGCGAGGGCCATGACGTCAACGTTTTCCCTTGGACCACGCCCGCTTCGACGAGCATCCACGGCCCATGACAGATCGCGGCAACCGGCTTTCCCGCCTCGAAGAACGATCTCACGAACTCGACCGCGCTCTTGTCCTGTCGAAGGTGATCCGGGTTCATCACGCCGCCGGGGAGCATTAGTGCGTCGAAATTGTCGGCTCGCGCTTGCGCCAGCGGGAGATCGACGGAGATGTCGTCGCCCCAATGATCGTGTTCCCAACCCTTGATGCTCCCATTTTTGGGGGAGACTACCGTCGTGGTCGCGCCCGCCGCATCGAGCGCCTTTCGCGGGTCGATGAGCTCGACACGCTCGACTCCGTCGGTCGCAAGAATGGCTACGCGTTTTCCCTGAATGGCCCGTTCCATGTGTCCTCTCCTGCGCGTGGATCGCGCGTGATGTGAATGGGTGGGTGCGAAGCGAGAGCGACGGATAGCGAGCAAGAGGTGTTCCGATGACGCGGAGGCTGGCTGCAACCGGGACGCCGAAGGATCCCGTCAGCGGTCCGGTCCATGCAAAGGGCACTCGCAATCTCTGATCGAGGATTCATGCTCGCGCAATCACTGTGGCGCGCCCACCAACCGGCGCCCTTTTCCAATCAGCCGCTTCCAAATGAAGTCGACGTCGTCGTCGTCGGTGGAGGCATTGCCGGACTCACCGCCGCGTATCTGTTCAAGCAGGGGGGAAAACGCGTCGCCGTATTCGAGAAGGATCGCATCGGGTCCGGGGAAACCGGCAATACCACCGCGCATCTGACATGTGTCAACGACGCGCGGATCAGCAAGGTCGCCAGGCAGTTTGGTGAAAACACGGCGCAGCTCGTCTGGCGCGCGGGCGCGACGGCGATCGACGTCATCGAATCCAACGCAACGGAACGCGGGATCGACTGCGCGTTCCGGCGCGTGCCGGGTTTCCTCTGCAGTGCCTTCTTCGACGAGGATTCCGGCGATGGCCCTTCGGCGCTGCGCGAAGACGCCGAGCTGGCGCGGCGGCTCGGGTTCGCGACGTCGTTCATTGAAGCCGGTCCGATCACGGGAAGGCCTGCGATGCGCGTCGCTGACCAGGCGCTCTTCAATCCGATGGACTATATCGCCGGCCTTGCATCTGTCATAAATGGCGACGGGTCATTCGTCTTCGAGGACTGCGAGGTTGGTGACGTCATCGACGATCCGCTCGCCGTCATCGTGAACGGCGAGAATATCGTATGCCGAGATCTCATGATTGCCACGCACGTGCCTATCGTCGGCAAGCGCAACCTGCTCGGAGCTACGCTGTTTCAAACCAAGCTCTATCCGTATTCGTCCTACGTGCTCGGCGCACGTCTTTCCGACGATCGCGTCGCTCCCGGCCTCTATTGGGATACGACCGATTCGTACTACTACCTGCGCGTCCACGAGGATGCAGATGGTTTCTACGCGATCTTTGGCGGCGAGGACCACAAGACGGGACAGGAATCAGACACGGAATCACGGTTCACCCATTTGACGGAGGCGTTTCAACGGCTCGTGCCCAGCGCGGCCATTGAGCGCCGTTGGTCGGGTCAGGTCATCGAGACAAGCGACGGTCTGCCGTTCATCGGCGAAGTCTCGCCGCACCAATTCGTCGCGACGGGATTCGCGGGGAATGGTATGACGTTCGGAACGATCGCCGGCGTGATGATGCACGACGCGGTGCTCAACGTTCCGAATGTTTGGCGCGATCTTTTCGATCCGCACCGCAAGGTGTCTACGCTCGGCAGTCTTGCCACGGTGCTCACCGAGAACGTTGACTATCCCTTTCATTTCATTGCCGATCGGTTGCGGCAGAATACCGGCGCCGGAGTCGAGAACGTGCCGCGAGGATCTGGCAAAGTCCTAGTCGTGGGCGACAAACGCGTTGCAGTCCATCGGCGTGACGACGGCGAGGTCGTCAAGGTGAGTGCCGTTTGCACGCACATGGGTTGCCTCGTTCGTTGGAATAACGCGGAACGCACGTGGGATTGCCCTTGCCACGGCTCGCGTTTTTCACCCGAGGGCGAGGTGCTTGGCGGTCCGGCCGAGGCGCCATTGGAGAAGGTGGACGACTGACGCATTCGCGATAATTCGGAACAGTTCCTGCAAAATGCGTTGCGGTACTTGCTTTCCCTGTTTTTTCGAGGACGCGAAACTGCAAACCATGGCTCGCAAGCTCTGGCTGCTCGTCTTCATCGTGGGTTGTCGCACGGAGCCGTCGCGCGCGGCCGGAAGCATGGACGTCGCGCGTGACACGACCCGGCTTGCGGGAAGCGACTCGTTCCCGCCCGACGACGGCCAGTGGGTTCGTCCTGCGCAGGACTATGCGTCGACGCGCTTCAGCAGTCTCACCGAGATCAACACGGGCAACGCGCGTAATCTGCGCGTGATCACCACCTTCTCGACGGGCTTCGTGCGCGGCCACGAAGCCGCGCCGATTGTTGCGAACGGGACGATGTACATCATCTCGCCCTTTCCCAACACCGTCTATGCTCTCGACCTCACCAAACCTGGTCTGCCGCTCAAGTGGCAGTTCAATCCGAAACCGGAAGCGGCCGCCCAGGGCGTCGCCTGCTGCGACGTGGTCAACCGCGGTCTCGTGTTCGACGCGGGCAAGTTGTTCTTCAACACGCTCGACGATCACACCATTGCGCTGGACGCGGAGACGGGGAAGCCCGTGTGGGACACGAAGGTTGGGGACATTCAGATCGGCGAGACGATCACCATGGCGCCGCTCGTCGTGAAAGGCAAAGTGCTCGTGGGCAACTCCGGGGGCGAGATGGGCGTCCGCGGCTGGCTCAAGGCGCTCGATGAGACAACTGGAAAGGTCGTGTGGACGGCGTATGGAACGGGACCGGACAAGGATGTCCTCATCGGACCGTCGTTCAAGCCGTTCTACGCCAAGGATCGCGGCACGGACCTCGGCGTCTCCTCCTGGCCGCCGGACATGTGGAAGATCGGCGGCGGGACGATGTGGGGTTGGATCTCGTACGATCCGCAGCTCGACCTCATCTTCTACGGCACGGCGAATCCGGGACCGTGGAACGCGGATGTCCGTCCGGGCGACAACAAGTGGACGACGACGCTCTTTGCGCGCCGTCCCGATACCGGCGAGGCGGTGTGGGGCTATCAGATCACCCCACACGATCTCCACGACTACGACGGGATCAACGAGCAAATCGTCATCGACCTGCCGATCGGGGGGCGAACGCGCAAAGTGCTCGTTCGTCCCGAGCGGAACGGCTACGTCTACGTCATCGACCGTACTTCCGGCGAAGTCCTCTCGGCGAACCCGTTCGGCTTCGTCAACTCATCGCACGGCGTCGACCTGAAGACCGGCAACCTCCTCGTCAATCAGGACAAGGCGCCGAAGGTCGGGATGGTGGTGCGCGAGATCTGTCCTGCCGCACCCGGCATGAAGGACTGGCAGCCGAGCGCGTATTCGCCGAAAACGGGGTTGTTGTACATCCCGCATCAGAATTTGTGCATGGACGAAGAAGGGCTGTCGGCGAACTACATCGCCGGCACACCGTACGTGGGGATGAATGTGAAGATGTACGCCGGCCCCGGCGGAAATCGCGGCGTCTTCCAAGCGTGGAACCCGATCACCGGCAAGGAAGTGTGGTCGATCAAGGAAGACCTGCCGGTGTGGAGCGGGACCGTCGTCACCGCCGGTGACGTCGCGTTCTATGGAACGATGGATGGCTGGTTCAAGGCCATCGACGCGCGCAATGGCGCCGTGCTTTGGCAGTTCAAGACAGGGTCGGGAATCATCGGCCAGCCAATCACATATCGCGGACCGGACGGGCATCAATACGTCGCCATTCTTTCCGGCATCGGCGGCTGGCCGGGTGCACTCGTATCAGCCGGTCTCGACGCGCGCGATTCATCTGCCGCGCTGGGATTCGCGAATGCCATGAAGGATCTTCCGTCCAAAACGACGCGCGGCGGCATGCTTTACGTTTTCGGATTGGGCTCGTGAGTACCGCGCGTCTCTCGGTGCTGACATGTGCCGCGGCGGCTCTTGGCATTGTCGGGGTGTGCATTCACGCGGCGCGTGAACGCGCGTATGCTGCAACGCCGCTCCGTATCTGCGCGGATCCAAACAATCTCCCGTTCTCCAATCAGGCACGCGGTGGGTTCGAGAACAGCATCGCCACGCTCGTGGCCGGCGAGCTGCATCGTCCGGTGGAATACTTCTGGTGGGCGCAACGGCGAGGCTTCGTGCGCAATACGCTCAACACCGGGGACTGCCAGCTGGTGGTCGGAACGGCGTCGGGCATGGAGATGCTGTCGACGACTCGGCCGTACTACAAGTCCACGTATGTCTTCCTCACGCGGCACGATCGCAACCTTGCCATTCGGTCGTTCGACGATCCCGCGTTGCGCACATTGAAGGTGGGCGTCCAACTCATCGGCGACGATTTTGCGAACACGCCGCCCGTTCACGCGCTCGCGAACCGCGGCATCGTGAAGAACGTCGTCGGCTTTTCCGTCTACGGCGACTACGCCGAGCCGAATCCACCGGCGCGGATCGTCGACGCCGTTGCGCGGGGCGACGTCGATGTCGCGATCGTTTGGGGCCCACTCGCCGGCTACTTCGCACAGCGCGCCGCGGTGCCGCTCGATGTCGTTCCAGTGAGCCCGCGACTTGATTTGCCCTATTTGCCGTTCGTGTTCGACATCGCGATGGGGGTGCGTCGCGGTGACTCGGCCTTCCGGCAGCAGCTCGACGAGATCATCGTGCGGCGGAAGCCATCCATTGACAGCATTCTCATCGCGTACGGCGTGCCGCTGGTCGACATCCGCGCGCAGACGCAGAGGAATCAATGACGCGCGCTACACGTGCCGCCGGCGCAGTGCTCGTCGCGATCGCAACGCTCTCCGCCTGCGAACGCGAGGATCGGCGCCTGAACAGTCAACAGCCTTCGGCACCGCAACAGATGGTGACGCAAGTGTCGCTGCAGCCGGGGCCAACGCGCATCGCCGACACCACTGAAGGTCCGTACGATGACAACGCGCCGGGTACGACCGAAGGGCAGCTCTTGTTCGAGCAGATGAACTGCAGCGGTTGTCACGCCAACGGCGGCGGCGGGATGGGCCCGGCGCTGATGGACGACCAATGGATCTACGGCAGCCGTCCCGATCAGATTTTCGCGAGCATCGCCGAGGGGCGAGCAAACGGGATGCCGACCTGGAAGTATCGTCTCAACAACCAACAGATCTGGCAGCTCGTCGCCTACGTGCGCTCGCTCAGCGGTTTGACGCCGAAGGGTGCGCGTCCGTCGCGCGAGGACCACATGATGGTAAAACCGGCGCCGTCGCAAACACCTAACGCGAAGCCGAAGAACTCTCCGGCGACGAGCCCGTTCTGACGCATGCACTCCTTTTTCGCACCGAGCTCACCGCAAGCTCGCGCGGTTGCCTCGCTCTTCTGGTGGATGTTCGGCGTGGGCGGTGTCGTGTGGCTCGGCGTTACGGCGTTCGCGATCTACGTCGTGCGTACCGGTCGCGGCGCGCGCCAAGCAGATGATTTGAACCACGTCTCACCGCACCGGCATCGTAGTGTCGAACGCGCGGTCGCCGCGGCCCTATTTGCAACAATACTCATTCTCGGCGCTTTTCTCGCGTATGACTTCACCGCCGGCCGCGCGCTTGCGCAGCATCCCGGTGTCGCGCTGACGATCGACGTCACGGGACATCAATGGTGGTGGGACGTCCTTTACGAGGATCCCGATCCGAGCAAGCAGGTTGGCACGGCGAACGAGATTCACGTGCCGGTCGGCGAGCCGGTGCAGATCAAGCTCCGCGCGGCCGACGTCATTCACAGCTTCTGGGCGCCGAATCTGAACGGCAAGCGGGATCTCATTCCAGGCTACACCACCACGCTCTGGTTCCGCGCAGACACCGCGGGCGTCTATCGTGGGCAGTGTGCCGAATTCTGTGGATTGCAGCACGCACAGATGGGCTTCTACATCGTTGCCGAGCCGCGCCCGAAATTCGCCGCGTGGCTCGCTGCCGCATCCACGCCATCCGGTCCGCCCACCGACCCGACGCTCGTCTACGGCCAGCGCGTTTTCATGAGCAGCGGTTGCCCGTTGTGTCACTCGATCAGCGGTACCGATGCACGCGGCACGATCGGTCCGGGCCTGTCGCACTTCAAGAGTCGCGCGGCGATTGCCGCCGGCAGTCTCTCGAACACGCGCGCCAATCTCACGCGCTGGATCCTGAACCCATCGGCGTTCAAGCCGGGCGTGCGTATGCCGGCATTGCCGTTCAAGCCGGCTGAGCTGAACGCGATGGTGTCCTATTTGGAAACGCTCAAGTGACGGCGCCTCTACATCACGTGCCGCTGCCGGCCGTTCAAATGATCGCAGCCGAGGACGTCGCGCGGACCGCGGCCGAGCTGGATGCCGTCTGGCGCCAGCGGCCGGGCTTCTGGGGGTGGTTCACCTCCGTGGATCACAAGTCCATCGGCAAGCGGTACATCATCACCGCATTTCTGATGTTCATCGCGGGCGGCATCGAGGCGGCGCTGATGCGCATCCAACTCGCGCGTCCGGAGAATTCGTTTCTTGGGCCGGATCG
>Ga0193753_10001711_pt1 | contig 18417 bp, 32 predicted proteins | sample H1c2metaG_FD_144925 | JGI IMG/M metagenome (GOLD analysis project Ga0193753, IMG submission 144925) | Soil microbial communities from a riparian zone of the East river system, Colorado, United States - H1c2 | ecosystem: Environmental > Terrestrial > Soil > Riparian zone | place: USA: East...
CTGCTTCCATTAATGCTACTTGAGCCTGTGTACCAGAACCTCCAAGAGGTGCTACTACGTTCTTTACAGCAGCATTAGTAAGAATACCATCTACACCAAAAAATAAGTTTCTATTTACAGCATCATCTACAAATTCAATACCAAATTGAGCAGAAGTAGCTACAGTGTTAAGAGTGTTAGCATTAGGAATAGTTTGAGTAATACCTTGATAAGGACGATCCAATACAAGAGTAGTACCAGAAGTACCAGTTACTGCAACATAATAATCACCAGTACCAGTAACAGGATCAGTAAGGCGAACACCATTACCAACAGCTACTGCGTGAGCAGCAGAAGTAGTAAGAGAAAGAGCACCGTTAACAGCAGCGACAGTAGCCGATGCACCAAAAACTGCACCAGTTCCATTGTCTGTGATCTTAATCTTAGTCTTATCAATAGGCAAATCGTAAGGAACACGAGCATTAATAGCAACCACCATTTTCTTGAGAAGAATATAAGCAGTATCATTTAATGCAGCAGTTACAGCAATTTGTTTCTTATTATATGGATCTCTATTACCTGCTACAGCATAGTTTTTATCCATTACACTAATACTGAAATCATCACCACGGTTAATAGTACCTGGTATATTCAATTGACTACCTGCTACAGCAGCATTATAACCAATACGGTTAACACCTAGTACAGGAGCAGTGTAAATCTGACCAGTAGCTCTTTGTAGTCCAAGAGGTTTATCAATTGGATTACTAAGTTGTGAAGGACCAGCAGCTATACCAAAAGCTACTTGAATTTCAGTACCTATAAATGAAGCCACAGGCACCATTCCAAGTACTTCAGAACCACCATCAGTGATAAGTGTCATTCTTCCTAGATTGACACCAACACCTTTATGAATTCCATATACTCCTACTGCACCATCAGCAAGGTCTGCTGGATTAAATGCAGTGTTTTGTGTTGCGCTAAGTTTACTAGCGGCATAGTTAAGGGCTTTGAGGACAAATACTTTCCTATTATGCATTATTCAGTTTTGTTTTAGTTATTGTATATCTTGTTTAAAATTTACTATTTTTTGTTGACTAGATTCTAATGTTTGCATTATCTCTATTGAAGTCATTTTTTGTATCATATGATGTAATGAAAGATCAAGATCACATTGAGTAGAACTTCCTACATCATAATTACCATCTATATCTTCAGCATATTTTACAACAGCAGGTATTCTTATAAAAGTAAAAAGAGCACCTGTTACTCTAAATCCTGTATCTTGTAAAACATATAAATTAGTATCAGCTATCTCACCTAATAAAGAATCTTTACCAGTTTTATGAAAAGGATTCTCTCTAAGATGACTTTGACTAGGTACTATTCTAATTCCTACTACTTTAGATTTTGTAACTTTCTTACCATTTTCATAGCAATCAAATGCAATGTTACCAGTTACTCTAATTAAATGATAGTAACCAGGTGGTAAAGGAACTATAACTTCTAAAGGATCGTTAACATTTACAACACCTTGATAATAATTATCCTTTACTGTTAAAGTTCTAAGATTATCTAAAGTTACTTGTTCAGATTGAAATCCTTGTTCAGGACCAATCTTTAAAGCTCTACCAAAATGTTTATCAAGAATACCATTTAGAAGTATATAAATCTGTCTATTAATTTGTAAATCTATTTCTTCATGAGTAAGATCAGCATGAGTAAAGAAACCCATGTTTTGTATATCTTGTTCTATTATCTCATGAAACTGTAAGATATTCATTAACTCATATATTGTTTAATAGCAGCAATAAGCATTACTTTCTCATCACTATTATTAGGATCATTGAGCCATAATACTGCTTGTCTTTCACCATTACCCATTGCTTTATTGCCAATAAAGTATGCAGTACCTTCATGTCTAATCTTACTATACTTGACTCCCTTTCTTATAAGGGCTTTAGTTTCTAAATCTTTATCAAGTATAGCTTCTTTAAATGCAACAGGTGATTTATCTTTAATCTTCTCTACTTCTAACTGTTTCTTGACACCAGACATTCCATAAATAGTATCTCCAAGACCTTTATCTCCACCAATAGTTTCAATAATCCAATCAATTGTATTGACTGCATCTGCATCACCTGCATCAGCATCATTAAGAAGTTTATTAAACATTCTGTCTACTATTTTACGTACACTGAATGCTTGTTCATCCTTAATATCTTGTTGAGCAGTATCTATTAGTCTAAATGTATAAGTAACAGGATTATCCTCATCCTCATTTGCTACATTACTATTAGCTTGTGCAAATTGATAAGACATATAACCATCTACACTAATAGGTTCTGCTTCTTCAGCACTATTATCTTTAAATTTAAAACCAGCTTCAAGTTCTATTCCATCACCTGCTGTAACTGGTACTTTAAAATTAGCCCAAAATTCTTTAGTAGCTGTATCCCAATTAGCATGTTCTGGCTTTAATCCTAATATATTAGGAAGAAACATTATTTCTTCTGATCTACTAAGACCTCTAATTATATCTTTAGTACCACTTTTCCATTGAGAACCTATATTCTTAGTTACTTCATCTCTTATATGTTGAGCAGCAGGATCTTTAGGTAGCATATCATGTTTCTTGATAAGCTCTATTCTAATAATTCTACTACCAATTCTTACTTTTGTTCCATTATACTTACCCATAGACAGACCTTGAGCTTCTTGCGCTATTTCTGCATTGGTCTTTCTATTTGATATTGATTGATCCTTTGCAGGAGCATCCATAGTAGATGCTCCTGAAGGATTAAGATCCCGTACTTCCATGATAATTTGGTTTTAGTTTGGTTGACTATTAATTAAACTGACAGAACAACTTAAAGCAGTTGGTTGGTTTCATCAACTGAATGCCTTGTGTTTTCATCCATTCAACAGAAGCAGCATCAATATCTGTAGAAGCATAAAGTGTATCATTATATCCATCAGGAAGTGGAGACATACCTGGAACAACCTTGTTGATTTCTTCACGTCCAGATTCAGATACATATTGTACATTGCGTTGTCCATCGTAAGTAGACATATCAACACAATACATATTATAAGACTCTAAAGGTAAGTTATCAATAGGATGTCTAGTAGAAATATCTGCCATTACACCTTTATCCATTAGAGGAAGCTTCTTAAAGTTTACAGTATGACCATCAGGATGGCGATATGTATTAAAATAAGCTCCATATTGGAGATTCCTACCTTCACCTGAGATCATTTTATCTCCAAGTGCTATAAATCCAGCAGAAGAAAGCTTCATAGCCCTATCTGCTTCTCTCATTCCACCTGTTCCTGTGTAAACATCTACATTTACAATATCAGCATCAGATGCATTGAAGAAAATATCAGTAACAAGATTCTCGATCTTATTAGTAGTCAAGATAGAATAGCTATCTGTATTAGGGATTTGAGCAAGCATACCTGCTCCAGATGTTACTACTTCACCAGAATCTTCATCATCAACGTGAATAACACCATTTTCATCTTTGTTATACTCAGAATACCAAAGATCAGATTCACACTTCTCTTTGAACTCTAGTTGACGATAGTACATCTCCCATTGTGTCCAGAACTTAAATGTCTTACCATCTACTTTAATTTCAAGAACCATTACTTTGTTCTTAACATTACCAGCAAGTTTATAAGTATCACGTACAACAGAAAGTTGATTCTGAATTGCGAAAGGAGTATGACTCCTAGATTCAACTCCACGAGATCTTTCTTTACCAACCTTAGCAACACCACGTCCCCAAATAGCACCTGCTGTAACATCAGTGAAAGGTATGTAAGCTTCAGCAGAAGGACTCATAAGCATAAGATCATATTCCCATCCACCAGCAACAGCTATAGGATCATTTTGTACACGACACTCTATTCTAGAAGGAGAATAAAGAGATAGTGACTTATGGAACCAACGATCTGCAAAGATCACTTTAAATTTTGTATGACCTCTTCCTGGTCTATCAGCAGCAGTATAAGAAGTTTGTGCTATCATAGACGTCTTTTTAGGACGGCCCATAACTGCAATCTTATAGCTAAGATCAGTAGAAGAAATCTTCTTAGTACTTCCCATACCTTCCGTTACAAAAGATAGAGGAAAATTTCTGCTACCATATAGTGCAGAAGAACCAAATGCATGAGTGACCATAGGCGCAAGCCATTCACTCTGAGTTAATAGAGCCTTAGATATATGATTGCTAGAACTAAATTCTTTATCATTAAATGAGGCTGCATATAACTCAAGGGATTGTTGATGTGTTGCCATTTATTAAGCAGTTTGTTGTTTATTTAAATTATTCTTGAAAAAATCACCTAGATTAATATTTTGTGGATAAGCGTTATTAGCTTGATTAGTACCTCCACCTCTTACACGACCACCATTTCTAGAATTATTATCTTCATTCTTTTTCTGGTAGGTAAATTTCTTAGCTTGCTCTTGTGGCTTAACGTATCCTGATACCTTTAAATCTTTCAATACTAGGTAATCAATATACAATCTATCAGCAAGAGATAATTTTGTTCTCTTATATTCTAATAAAGTTTTACCATGTCCATCTACATCAAATAAAGCACTTCTAAATGCTTTAAGATCAGCAGGAGGTATTGCTTTACCATTAAAATCATTTGCTTTAAGAAGATTATCAACTGCTTTAAGAGTTTCAGCTTTAGCAACTTCATCTTGCTTTATTCTTGCTTCTTCAAGTCTAAGCTGTTCAGCTACATTAGCTGTATGAGTTGCTTGTAATGCTTTTTTAGAAATGGTAGCTTTTTCAAATAGCTTTCCACTAGATTCTGCAAGATCAATTAAAGTATCAATTGTTTCTGTATCAAGACCTTTAGATGAAAGGTCTATTCTAATAAGTTCTTTTTGATTATTGATTAAAGCTTTAGATGCAGCTTCTGGCATATCAGCACTAACTTCTTTAAGGTCTATACCTTCAAAAGCTGGTTTTTGAGCCTTAATAAGAAAAGTATCTACTGATTTACCTTCTACCAAAACATGCTTATAGAAATCAAGCATTGCTGGTACTTGTGCAAAGTGTTCTGACAGCATTTGTTCTGCTATAACAGGAGCTACTTCATCAATAAAATTAGCTACACCTTGAGGACTATCTTCGTACTTAGTTTCACCTAAATCAAGATTATATTTTTCAGTAAATAAATTTTTAACAGAACCAATAGCAGTAACTTCTGCATCAGTATATTTTTCTATAAACTCTCTATCTTCTGGTGTTAAATCCTTTTCTTCTTTTGCTTCAAGTTCAGTTAACTTAGCTTGAATTTGTTCATCAGTTTGTCCATCTTCTCTTTCAGTACCTTCTTGTCCTGCTTTATTATCAACTGTAGGAGGTTTCTTACCTTCTCTACGTGCTATTTCAGCATCAGCTATTGCAGCTTTTTCTTCTGGTGATAAATCTCTATCAGTAGTAGGAGTAAGAGAAGCATCAGTACTCATAGGCACTAATCCAGGAGGCATCTTATCTGTTAGTGCTTTAAGATCAAATTGTTGTTCTTGATTGTCAGACATTGGTTTTAAATTTAATGGTTGAATAATTCATTTCCTATTATATGTATATCTATCCACATGAGTTTATGATAAATTCATATAGACTATTTTTGACCTACTACCTTATTCTTTAGAGCTGTTTCATTATCAAGTTTATTCATCTTGATCTTAGCTTCTATTTCTTTAAGTTTAGTAGCATTTTTCAATAGTTCTAAGCTTCCTTTTTCAAATGATTCTCTTGCTGCACCATACTCAGGAGTATCTTGTTTACCTGCTGCTTCTAACTGTTGCATTTGTTGAGTTGCAGCTATACCAGCACCAATTAATGCTACTTGAATATCAGTAGTAGATTTAAGATCAGCATCATAGTATTTAAACTCTTCTACTCCTTGAGCCATCCTTTCTTTAGCTGCTGTTTCATTAGCTTGCAAAGCTTGTGCTTGTTGTGCTCTAGCTTCATTAATCTCAGCTTGTTGATCCATTATCTCATGAATCTTAGCAAAGTTTTCACTCTCTACTAAAGCAGCTAACATTTTAGGATCAACACCATTTTGAGCAAAAGCTTGAAGAACACTATTACGAAGTACTTCAAGTTTATTAAGTTCTTTAGCACCATTCTTTACAAACACTCCCATCTCTAACCATAAGAAAGTTTCTGGATCATGTAAGTCTAGAAAAGCTTTGGTTCCATCTTGCTTGATGAAGTGAGCCTGTAAGCCTGTAGAGAAAGCATACTTGGATAGCTCCAACATTCCTTCATATTCATCTCTTTCAAATTCATCATACTCTAAGAACATCTCCTCACTCATCACATAGCTTCTATCTTGTGCATCTTGAGTAACACTCTTTCCTGCACTAGCAGCTACTTGTCCTTTTCTTTGTGGTATAATACCACAAGATTCATCCCATTCTTGCTTGAGTATTTGTACTAATTGGTAGGCTTGTATTACGTGTTGTAATGAAGATAGATCCAAGTCTTTCATAGCTTGAATCATTTGAGAAGCATTAGGTCTTGTGTCGTCAAAGAACAAAAATGAAAAGCTACGTACATAATACATTAGCTTATCTTCATCCCATCCTTCTTTCTTAGGGATTAATCCTAAGGGAAATAAGATTACCTTATCTAAGTTCTTAGCTAAAGTAGCTTCAGCACGATACTTAATAATATTAACACTCTTTTGATATGCTTCACCTTTCTTAACTAGAGGTGTAGGTCTAGTATGACGACTCATCATGTTTCTACCATTATATAGTAGATCAGCATGTTTACCATTTTGTGTAGGAATAGCTCTAGCACCTAACCAATACTTATCATTAATACAATAGTTTTCCCATATCTCATCTTCCCATTCCCATCTTATTTCATCACCTTCCATAGGGATAAAACTATCATCTACTACATCTTCTATTACTTCATTAAATATATTTGTTCTAGTAAGGTATCCTATCTTAGTAAGTGATCTAAACATTACATGTTCAACAACCATTCCACTAGCATAACTTTCTCTTACTTGTGCACCAAATACATTCTCAAATAATTCAGCTCTAGCTGCCATTACATCAGTAGAACCTACTGTGTAACCTATATTAGCTACAGTACTACCTGTATCTGAGTATTGATTTATATAATCTTCTACTTCTCCTGCAAATCCTTTATCGTCTTGAAATCTATCATAGATTTCATTAACACTCATTTTATATAAACAACAAGCTGCTTCTCCTTTATTAATAAATGTTTTATTTTCAGAACACAAATACTTTAAATAAAGAGGACTTATTATATCATGATATAATTCTTCTTTATAAGTATCTTTATATGAATAAACACATCCTTGACATAAGTAATCATAAAATCCTTGTCTAAACTTTCTTGGCATTTGGCACAAGTCCATTATATATTCTAATGTATCTTGGCAAAGATTTGCTAGTGTATCAGGTAGGTTCTTAATTCTTTTCTGTATGTCTTGTAATTCCATAGTAATCTTCTCTTCTTCTAAAGGAAGACCACTTTGAATAGCATAATTAATAACTTGTTTCTGTAATTCTTGAACAAGGAGTTCTTGTTCTTTCTGCATCATCTTGATATGTGCAGTACTATTCTTTGCAATTACTACAGGAGGGAATTGTCGTCTTGCTTTTTCTCCCATTAGGAGATTTATATTAGGACTTATAATATCCCAATTTCTTAACCTTGCAGGAGAACCTAATAATTCTTGTCTTTGAGTATTGAGAGGATTAGTAACATATAAGTACTCACTTTCATCTAGTTGTCCATTTGCTAACCTATAATTCTTTAAAGCTTCTATATCATCAACAGCTTTAACACACACTCTTCTATAATATTCTGCTGTATCATCTGCCCATTTTTTAGTCTTAGCTTTAAAGCTAATCTTTTGTTTAGGTTTAATACCAGTTGTACTAGACATTTTATTTATTTTAAAAAGGCTTTAATTTCACCATCTTCATCAAATTCTAGTTCAGGTAATTCTACAGTCTGTCCCTTTAAATCATGCCAACAATCTTCTAGAAATTGAATCTTCGCATCTGTAATATAAGAATGACAAGTATGATATTGCTGTGGATTACTATTTAATAAAGATGGAGTTATAGTAGGTTTATCAACATCACCATTCCAAGTATGTACTTTATCACTAAAGGCATGTACATATTTACATCCCGGACACATATAGTATAAACTATATGATCCATCTTCATGATGCCAATCTACTTTCTTTATTTTCACGCAAAGTGTCTCCTGGTCCAGAAATCCTTTCCCTTTACTCTACTATATCTTTGTACTTCTGGCTTCTGGTCCTTGTAAACCAGCTCTTTTTGATGATATGCCAAAATACGTAAAGCAGAAATCCTATCAAAGTTACCACCATCAAGCCTATATAGATCTATTTCTTTAAGTGTAGAAGGACAGAAGATAGTATGTATATTTAATATTACATGACCATCTTCATTAGTACCTCTTGGAGTAATAAGCCAATCATTAAGATACTTATTTCCTTTATTCATTCTTAGATTATCCTTACCACTACCAATATGCATACCAAATCCTCTCTTTACCTTACTTTTTGGTAGATCAGCATCAAAAGCAAGTTCAAACTCATCAGCTAAAGAATCAAGCTTCTTAAAACGTTTAGCATAACCAATAGTATCTCCACGGTCATTTTCAAATCCTATCTTAGCATTATAATGATCAGCTAACATAAAAAGTACCTTATTAAAATCATCAGTAGTTTTAGGTCTAGCAAAGTACGTAGCTACTATTCTATCACCAGGAGGTACAAGATTGTTAGGCTGCATATATACATATACAGCACCAATAGAATTGTTATCACTACTTTGATCAAATGCATAAGGATCAAGAGCAATAATATATAAGTTATCAGGAACTAAACCATCTATCGTGAAAGGAGCATAGTACTGAACTACACATCCAGTAAGATCAGCTTTCATATCATGTGGATATGTATGAATAGGTATAAGTGACTCATTAGGAAAGAACTTAACACCATTACCATCATTACTCAATAAACCAGGTATACCAATCTTGTTATAACCTAATCCTATCATCTTATTATGCCAATCACGAGCTTCTACAGAAGGAAGTACACTAAGACCAGAACGTAAGATAGCTTCTTTAGGTGTATATGGATGTTCAGCTTTTTGTTGTATTAGAGCATTTTGGTCAGAAGACTTTTCAGCCTTTTCTCTTTCACTATCACTATAAGCTCTAGCTGTCTTTTCATCAGAGTTACCATTCTTATCTTTATATTCTACATTTCTATAATCAGGAGTAAAGAAACTACAAAAGGTATTGTGCATACCTTCATCCCAATTATTAGGATAACATCTAATATTATATGCACCAGGATTATAGAACATTTTCTCCATATCTCCAAATACAGTAGCAACTGTACCACCAGTACCAAATCCTATTATAGTACCATGTGTTGCATTACCTTGTTCAGCACCAGCTCTTAATACATTAAATCCAGTTTCAGCTTTACGCATTGCACCTAATTCTTCTAACAATACTATTTCACCTCTTTTACCACGAATCTTATCAGTATCAGCATCCATAGAGATAGCCATTATCTCACTCTTATAACCTAGTTCATTACCATCTATGTTAGATGTAGCAATAAAATGCATATCACCTTTATCTTTTTTATAATCACTAGGTTTACCAAAAGCACTGTGAAAGATCTTATCTTCTTTATCAAATTCAGGATGTAATTCATTTATAAAGCCTCTACCATCTAACCATTTACTAAATAAACCATCACCTTCTAAGAACTCCTTATTATCAGCAATAAGATAATTCTTACTCCTTGGTTTCAAGAAGAAGTTTCTACCTACAATACCACTACCTTTATAAGAAAATCCTGTACCTCTAGGTTTAAGTACAAGTACATGTTCACCATTAATAATAGCAAGGTCAAGCTCATTAAAGAATTCCCAATCAACATCCCAAAAATCAGGAAAATCAAATTCTCTAGTTGCTCTTACTCTATCTTTAAATACTTCACCATATAACTGGTTAGGATTAACCTTTCTAGATAATGTTATAGGCCAGTGATTCAAATAGAAATAGTGGTAGCCTGTGACCTTCATACCACCTACTTCATATCCATTAAGACAACGATACTTTTCTCTTTCCCAATACTCTACCCACTCATAGCTACCATGAACACCATCAGGATACCTTTTGTTCTTCTGATAGTATTTGGCTGTCTCCCGAAATAACTCCGTGTTTATTGTTATCATCCTTTACTATCAATTCGTTTAATAATAAAAATCCTTCCCAATTACAACAACGCATCTTAATAGGTGCCATTACACTTACCATATTCTTATCTCCCATTAATATTTGAGTATCACCAAAATGAAGTTCACCACATTGAGGACAACCTAGAAACAATATACCACCTCTACTATTATTAATTATAAAGAATTCACCTTTATGTAATCTTATATCTCCTTTTACATAAGGCATACATTGTAATTGTCCTTTAATTCCAATAAATTTAGCTTTCATGGTAATTCAAATAGGTTTAATCTTCTTCCACCTCTACCTGTAGCAAGAACATCATGTTCTCTTTCTAATGTTATCTTAGCTTTCTTTACAGTCTCTATTAAACTAGGTAATCTCTCCATTATATCTAGATATGCACTTACATCTCTAGGTTCAGCAGTACCAGCAGCAATTAAAGCTCTTTTAGCTTTTACCCATTTAGACAAATCAATATTAGTTCCTTCCAAAGAATCTACTAGTTCTTGACTTGCTGTTATTTGCATATCAGCATATATTCTTATACAATCTAAAACTTCAGGATCAGGTATCCATTTAGATGTTAGCTTCAGTAACTCTCTAATCTTAAGATCCTTTTCTTCTTTATTTAGTTGTCTAAATCTACTGTCATATACTGCGTGAAAGTGTATATAACCAAATATTCTAAGATTGAATTTCTTCTTAGTACCATCTCTATCACCATCAATTTTATATACAGTTTCCCATACTTCTAAAAATTGTGGTATAGTTAATATCTCAGGACTAGGCTCAGGGAGGTTAGTCTCTTCGTTTAAAACCATTAATCTCTTCAAGTGTAATCCCTCTTTTATCTTTAACTTTCTTTAACTTCTGTTTACTATTCTTAGCTTCAAAGATTTCTTGCATCTTCTTAACCTTTTGCTCACTATAAATAAGCTTACCTATAAAATCCATCTTAATACTGGTAGCATCTCTAGTATCCTTTAAACGAAGAATAATAGCTTTATTATAACCTTCCATTATATCTATTATTCTTTCAGAAGGAATTAGATGTTTATTACCAACCTCTATTGCAATACCAACAATTTTACTATCTAACTTCATACATATATAATTAGTCTATAATCATCTAAATGTATTCTATAAAATACATCCATCTTATATTGTATACCACTCTCTTTATAAATCTTTTCTGATTCTTCTATATAGTTAAGAAGAGCAGTATAAGTTTGAAATACCTTACCTAATGTATAATTTACTGTCATCATTAATTATAATAAAAAAAGCCAACCTTTGTCAAGGCTGGCTTAAACTTTATTTTTACTAGTAGTATCTAAGTGGTTACAGGTCGTTTTCCAACCGTAGCACCTAAATCAACAGCTTGATCTGGCCATATATTAGTTTTAATAGATATAGGAAGAAAAGCTACTGTAACTCTTTTCATATCCTGAATTTGAAGTTCTGTATCACCTACAGTTAAAGCTTTAATCTTAGCTGTAAATGGTTTAGCATCAATATCTAATAGTTTATCATCGTAAGAAACAAATCTATGATCTTCTTTGTGTTCTACAAAGTCAACAATAGCTTCCTCTCCTACTAGTAATTCTATCTTTTCAGGATCATAAAACTTACCAGTATGTAAGGTAACATTAAACTTACCCATTATGCAGGAGGTTGGTCAGTACGAGTTCTAGCTGTTACACCACCACCTAGAGTAGCTGCTTGAGGTGCTGCAATATTACCACTAACATTGTCTGTTAGAGTAAACAATCCAGGACCAAGATCAGCATCACCACTAAAATTTACTGAATAAGGACCAGCAGTAGTTTTAGCACGAATAATCTTCATAAGAGGATTAGGAGGAACCGCAGGAGTTGGAGGTCCACCATCTACACCTGGAATTTCAGGAGTTCCTGGATCATCAACTACATCTACATCACCTGCAATAACTTCAGGGATGAGTTTGTCACCTTCAATCTTACCTTCTGCACCACTCTTTAATTTAGGTGCAGCAACATAGGCTACTTCTTCTGTTTCGGCTTTAAAGTCTTGTACGAAGTCCATGATAATGTTTTGTTTAGTTATTAATATATTAAAACTCCCCTATTATAGGAAACAGTTTTGACTAATCCAACTTACCATTTTTTGCTTCTTCCTCTTGTTCTTTACCAAAATCATGATGAATAGAACCATCTAATTGTGCTCCTATTCTAGCAGCAGTTACCTTAAGCTTCATGTTTATCTCATGCTTTTCAATTACTGTAGCAGAAGCATTCTTTTGTTCTTCTTTCTTGTCATCCATATTATTAGTTTTTAAGTTCACCCATTACACCTCTATCAATTCTATCTTGTACTCTTGCTCTTTGAGCATCAAGAAATATTTGTAATCCAAATAGTGCTTTCTCATTAAAAGGACTAGGAAATCTAGCATTAAGTTTCTTTTGTCTATCAATAAGAACAAGTACTAGTTGTTCAGATTGTAAACCAGATTCCATTTTACCATCATCCAATTTCTTTACAAACTTAATTCTCTGTGTAGTATTGTCATACTGAGTTTGTCCACCACTAAATCCTAAACAGTTAGTAATTATATACTCATGTGCTCCACCATAAGTATCATCTTTATGTACACGAATAGTATTCTTTTCAGATGGAAATACTTTACCATTTTCAACTTCAACTGTTGGATAATCTTGTTCTTGTTCCATTATTTTAATTGTTTAGTAGTTTTACATTTTAAACATCTAATCTTTTTATATTTAATACTATAAGCGTGCATTTCTACATCTTCACATACATCACACCATTGACCTATCTGTTTATATTCAGTTAAAGGTACTTTATTTCCAGGTTCTATTTGATTTAGTTCCTTTCTATCAAGCTTAGGTTTTTCAGGTATTAGTTCCGTGAATTTCATCTGGTAATTGTTCACCTGTCTCAATAATAAATCCTGGACCACAATTCTCACATACTAAGTCCTTTAGTTTTACAACCATAGGTCTTACACATACAGCTCTATTTCCACATTTTATACATATAATCTCAGATACTCTATGTGGTAATGCAGCATCTATGTGTATTACTTTTGCTTCTTTAACTTCTTCATTCATTCAAACCTCTTTTTTATAATTTCTGTATCTTCAAAGACACCAGCAATATCATTATATCTAATTTCACCAAATCTAATACCTCCAAATATTCTATCCATAATTTCAATTTTACCATCATCTCTATTATCTGATCTACCAGCTGCTGATACAATATCTCCTTTCTTAAGAGTAGTAACTAATAATCCTGGAACCATAACTAGAAATCTCTTAGCACTATTACTATAATCAACTAGATCCATTCCAGCTATAACTGCTTGTTGTATTGGTTCAAGAACTTTAATAATTAAAGTATTACCAATAGGAGTATATTTAATTTGAAATTTTTGAATACTTTCAGGATCATCTACATCAAGTCCTTTATCCTTATCTCTTTCTTTATTGGTTTTAGCATTAGTCTTGTAAGAATCTTCTGCTGATTGTGTCATTTGTTCAGGTGATTCAAACTTTCTCATAGTTGATGGTTTATCACTCATAATTCTGGTATTTTAGTTGTGTAATTATTAGTTATATGTTCTTTATAAAAGCAAACTCCTGTTTTTCCATTAATTGATCTTCCATCCATACAATTACAATCCTTGCATCTACCTATTTCATCTTTAACAGTATAGGTTTTCACAATTGTATACATGTTATTATTCTTATCTCCTATATCACTAGAAACAAATGTGAAGTAATCATACTCTTCACACATTCTTTCAACAAATCCTTCAACATACAAACTGTTAAGATCACGTATGCCTCTTAGTATACTCTCAAATCTACTTGGTTGCACATATACTACAGCATCACTATTATGATTATATCTTGAATGTAGTATTAGATCCTTTAGATGTGTAGCATCAAGCTCTAATTTTCCCGATATTTCCATTTTCATCTATGAATTTACGAGATACAACATAAGAGTTTAAGTTTTCATGCTTAGTAATATACCAAGGAATAAATTCATCCATTGTTTTCTTAGTCCACACTTTAGCATGAGTACGCATATTATGTTTATCAAACACAATGAATACATTCATTCCTACTGTTCTAGCAAGAATTGTATCTTCATCCATAATATCACATCCAATAACATATCTTTTATCTTGATGTGATCTAAATTCAGCTTTCTCAGCTAATGTTTCTGCTACTTTTAATTCTGCAAAGTCCATATTTAATGAAGGTTAAGATTAAAAAGTTATTCCCGTGTACTATATACTACTAAAGCAGTAAAATGATGTCTTTCATGTTGTGCTTCTCCTTTAATTGCATGAGCATGACTAATAGATTTAATGTCAATATAACCACTCTTAGCCCATACATTTATTTCTTCTTCTATTTCAGTCATACTCTCAAGACTATAAAACTTCTTTACTTTACTAAATGTTAATTCAACTCCCATATTATCTATAATTTAATGTAAAATCATTTACATGACTATAAGTTCCAATACCTGCTATCTTGGCAAACTCTTCATCACTATCAGCATCACCTATCATAATACATTCTCTCAAATCTAAATTAAGATTCAATGCCATTTGATAAGCCATACCTGGATTAGGTTTTCTATCATAATGATCCATATGAGGACAGTATGCATAACTAATAGCAGCATGAATATACTGTTCTATTTCTTGTTGAATACTGTTCAGCCTTGCTTGTATAAATTCATGACTTACATAACCAAGCTGAATACCTCCTTGATTACTAACAATACAAATATAAAATCCTTCATCAGAATAAAACTTTATTCTCTCTAATATTCTTGGTATAAATTTCCAATCATCAATACTCTTAGGAAATTCTGCACCACTCTTATTATATATAACAGTCTTATCAAGATCAAGAAACAATGCTCTATTTAATTTCATTCAATGGTTAATTTAGATGGTTGATTTAAGAGCCTGTAGAGAAAGAACTACAGGGGATGGTCACTAGATTACTTATGCCATAATGGTGCATACCAAAATCCAACATGAAAAAATGCATCAATTACAGTAATAACGGCTAGAATAATAAACAATAATTGTAGTCCTTTAATAACATTAGGGCTAACAGGTTTAGGAGGACTGAATAGACCAGCTACAAAATCAATAACCAATGTCAATAACCAATATACTATCCCTAGTCCTATTAGATATAATACAACATTGAACAGTGTAATTAAAAAATCTCTCATATATTTAGTTGTTTAAGTTTCCATATTATACATTTTACGTAGAGTAGGACCAGTAATAGTTTTACTACCAATTACCCACCAACCATCTACAAATACTATACTACTAGCTTTAGCTAAAGGTCCATCACACTCTACAGTAATAAGATCATTAGCTTTAATACTCTTACCTACAACTAAAGCAACTATCCCTGCTGCTACAGTCTTAAAGAATCCTTGTCTATTCATAATCATACATTTTTCCATCTATCCATATACCATAAGGTTCAAGAGGTTTATCCATTAATCTAAGTTTATTTGTAAATAAAGGTAGCTCTTTATAGTGTATATTAAATCCATCAATTACAACAGTTTTAAATCCTAATGAATCAATAGTAGGAGGAACATATTCAGGAATAATATCTATATACTTACCAATAGCAATAGCACCAACTCCTAAAGCTAAAGATTTAAGAAAATTGCCTCTATTCATGATAGTTTATTACCAAATACTGATTCTCTAATAGCAAAAAAGTTAATCCATTCTCCATAATGCTCACCTATAAAGGTTACTCTATATCCATATACTTTTGCAGCATCTCTTACAACTCTTTCATTCTCTTTATGTAAAGGAAAAGCACTATTACTTACAATCATTTTTTGTTCTTCCATTTGTTGTAAAATTCTTCCAAATTCTACACCATTAGTAAATGATTGTGATTTATCAGGAAATTTTATTACTAGTTCCATTTATGGCTTTATATCATGTTTCTTTGCTAATTCTTGTATCTTTTCTTCTCTTTCTTCATCTGTCATTATTCCAGCTTTAAACCATCCATCTTTAGGAATAGAACGTGTATGAAAGCTATCTAATCCTTCCTTCTGATATTCAAGCCAAAATCTCTTTCTCCTTGCTTCCATTCTCCTTATATACCATACAGAGTATACCTTACCAAGTACATAAATAAGCCATACTAATGTACCACCAGCAGCCATAAAGAAACTATCTCTTATTGTCATGATCTTTCACATATTAAGTATCTTCTTATATTTATAATAATTCTTCCAAAATCTCTTTATCTTTTGTTCTTTTCTACGTTTTCTATAATAAACAATAAGTTGTCCTAACATATAGCCTACATAAATTCCACCTATAATCTGAAGTATAATTCTTATAGGCTCAAATAATGAAGATTCCATATCAATTTCTTCTTAAGTTAAGTTCAAAATGATCACCTAGTTTAGCAATACATTTACTACATAAGATATGTCCATTAGCAATAACAATTTGATGATTACATATGTTAGGATTGTTATTATTTCTATCATATACACATTTATCAATAAAACCAGCCATTTCACGTAAAAGGTCTACATACTGTTCCTTTCCATATAATCCTGTAGCTATTTCTCTTGCTACAATATAACCAATACCATCAGGTTCGTTTTTAGTCATTGTAATAGCAACTACTTCTTGTTGATATATAGCAGAGATATGTACTTTCTCAGTTATAATAGTTCCTCTAAGGAAAATATTCATTCTCATATCATTCGCTGTAACCATCTGTTAGATTTGTTAAGGTTAATCCTATATAATGTATCAATTCTTCTTCATTATTAACTAATAAACCATTCTGTTCAATAGAATGATTAAATACTCTTGTTTCTATATGATTCTTTTCAATAGAAACATGAAAACTTACTCCCTGTTGTACAAGTAGAAAAAACTCTGAGTGAGTAAATTTAGCATAGTGTATGTTAGCTTTAGGAAAGTTTTTTTGTAAAGTTTCTTTTGTCATCTATATATCTCTTTTTTGTGCATTATCTCCTGTATCTTAATTGTTTCTTCTCTGATATAAGGAGATATTGTATTTCCTTTACAAAAGAAACTAAGATTTATAAAGTAAGTCTTTAATAAACTATGGTTAGCAATCCATCCTTCTTTAAGAAGTTGTGTCCTAGCTTTGTAATAAGAAGCTTGATCCATTCCGGTAGCAGCAGATACCATACTAGCAGTCATATATATCTTATCTTCACCACTACGTAATTCTTTTAATATATACATCACTAATATCATAGATGATCTAGATAATGCTGCCCATCTTTGAAGAAAAATATCTTCATTAACAGCAAACTTTCCCATTACTCTTTTATCATCTCTTTTTTTAAATGTATCTGTCACAAGATCACCTTTTACTATCTCTCTTATCTCAATCTTTTTATTTGTAAGTTCCAATGTATACTTATAATTATCGTAAAATGGATTATACTTATGTCTTTCTACTACACTATTACTATCTTCTATATCATTCATAAAAGTAACTTATTTCTTGTGAATATCAAACTAATTCCTTACATTCCCTTGCACTCTCTAAAAAGCCTCATAATGGGCTATCCCTCTATTCGAATTCAATCAAATATAGGAAAATATTCACTGAAATAAAATTAAATCTTTCTAGTTGATACCGCTTAATTAGGCTAATTTCGCAGATAATGGCAAAAGGAGCTATATAGGTAGGATACGCTTGATCCTTAAAAAACATCATTTTATATGAATAAGAAAGCTTATAGAAAGAAAGCAGTATCAGTCTCACCTCTACTATCAAAGGTATTAAAAGCAATATTAAAGACAACTGATAAACACCTATGGATGGTAAGATTAAAGGTATACCAAATACAGTACCTCAAAGTATTGAATTACCAAAAGCACTAGTAGATAAACAAGCCCCCGGTAGTGAAAGTAAGAATAAGTATACATATAGATGAAAAAGTACTTAAAATTTTCAAGTGTGAGTACCAGTGTAAGAATGAAAGTAGGTACTTTCGATATAGAAATATTTCTCAGAAACGGGTACCACCTATC
>Ga0193753_10001712_pt1 | contig 18397 bp, 15 predicted proteins | sample H1c2metaG_FD_144925 | JGI IMG/M metagenome (GOLD analysis project Ga0193753, IMG submission 144925) | Soil microbial communities from a riparian zone of the East river system, Colorado, United States - H1c2 | ecosystem: Environmental > Terrestrial > Soil > Riparian zone | place: USA: East...
TCATTTTGTATTCGTCTTTTTCAGATGCCAGGTATTGGGTTGTCTGCCTACTCTTAATTCGAAGACTTTTAATGGCGGATAATATGATCTCGCGATAAATTGTTAAACTCACACAATTGGAAAAGTCCAAAAACTTGGAAAATAAAACGGTGCGCAGCGCACCAGGGCAATCGAACCAAAGCCAAAAAAATGCGCTCCTGGAACAGCTCCATGCCTATGAAGAGGAAAAGAACATTCTACTTGCTTTAAGCAATGACATTACCAGGGTACGGGATAAGAATGATCTAATCATACTTATAAAAAAGCGAATCAAGGGGTTGTTTTATTTTACCCATACGATCGTTACGCTAATCGACTATAAAGATGAAACATATGTTCCTTTCCTGCTCGACAACGATGGTTCTCCTATCCGATCGCATATAAGATACCAGGAAATGGTACAGGCTCATTTTTCGCTAAACGAACCCTTCATCCAGGCGGTATTGCAGGCAGATGAGCCCATATCTTTTTGGCTGGAAGATATAATGGACAAACCAAAAAGCCCATCTTTTCTCCGTGTCAACTACGAAAGGGGCGTAAGGGAAATTTTAATGATGCGGCTTGTGAAGGAAGGAAAGCCAATGGGCTTTATCCATATTTATTCCGATAGATCTGACAGTTTTAGCAACGAATTCCGAAATGTAATTAAGGGCATCGCGCCGCAGTTATCGGGGGCCGTATCTAATATTATCAAAAATGAGGAGCTGCTCAATAAGGAAAAGGAAAAATCATTTCTCCTTGATTTTAGCAGCGATATCGCAACGGTGAGAACGAAAGAAGAACTTGCCCGGGCCGTTCGCGCAGCAATAAGCAAATTAAATCAGAAGAGTGGTTACGTCATTCGCAGGATCAACGAAGACAACACTACCATGAGCCCTTATGTATACGATCTTGGTATACAGGAACACGATCAAAAGATACTGAGTACCCTGGAGAAAGCCAGGTATCCGATCAACGATGGACTTCTGAACCGTGTACTAAGCAGCCCTATCCCCTTATTGTTTAATATAGAGAGGGAAATTCAACGCGGGATCACGTCTCCCTATTTGGAGAATTGGAGAGCAATGGGATTTAAAAATTTCCTGGGTATTCGCTTGCGTAACGGGGAAGTCAATCACGGAATTCTGTTCCTCGACATTGACGAGATCAATGTGCCGTTATTACAAGGAATTTGTTCGCAAATATCCATCGCCATGGCCAATATTATGGCCAATGAACAAATCGGTAAAAAGCAGGAGGAGCAAACATTTCTGCTTGATTTCAGTAGTGACATCACAATGGTAAGAACGAAACTGGACCTTCAGACCGCCATTTCTAAAGTACTGGACAAAACGATGCATTCACAATTCGCCATGATCCGGGTGATAGATGATGACGGCTTCCACATGTCTCCGTTTGTGTTTGAGAGCACATTGTTTGAAAAGGCGAAAGGGGATTTTGATAAAATGGCGGCCAACAGGATCACCATCGAAGAGACATACACGGCGCAGGTGCTGGCCGGTAAGGACGGATTGGTGTTTAATGTTGAAGAGGAGTTGAAAAGTGGCAATGCATACGCCAAACTATGGAAGACAACCGGGCTAAAGAATATGTACGGCCTGCCACTGCGGGTAGGCAATAAGAATATCGGCACTATCTGGCTGCTGGCAAACCGGCTGAGCCAATTACTCCTGAAGGGCATATGTGCTCAAATATCTATTGCCATTGCCAATATACAGGCCAATGAAAAACTACTGGCGTATAAGAAGCAGCTGGAAGTAGAAAATGACTACTTGAAAGAACAGATCAAGACAATTTATGATTTTTCGGAAATTATTGGTAAAGGCGACCAGATGCAAAAAGTATATCGCCTGATGTCACTGGTGGCAGAATCCAATACCACCGTACTGATATTGGGCGAAACCGGTACAGGTAAGGAGCTAATAGCCCGGGCTATTCACAATGCATCCCCGCGTAAAGGCAAGCTGATGGTAAAAGTCAATTGCGCTGCAATGCCGGCAAATCTTATCGAAAGTGAATTGTTCGGTCACGAAAGGGGTGCATTTACCGGGGCCATTGACCGGCGAATTGGTAAATTTGAACTGGCCAATAATAGCACTCTTTTCCTTGATGAGATCGGTGAGTTGCCACTTGAAGCACAGGCAAAGTTATTACGGGTAATACAAGAGCGTGAACTGGAACGGGTGGGAGGCAAACAAACTATAAAAATCGATGTACGGTTGATAGCAGCCACCAATCGCAACCTGGAGGAGGAAGTAAAAGCCGGCCGCTTTCGCGCAGACCTGTATTTCCGTTTGAATGTATTTCCTATTCCCCTGCCTCCCTTGCGTGACCGGTCAGACGACATCGAAGCACTTTGCCATTTTTTTGTGCAGAAGTATAGCAGGACCACCGGTCGTAAGATCAGGAAAGTCGCGCCGAAGGTAATACAACAATTACGCAGCTATACATGGCCGGGTAATGTGAGAGAGCTGGAGCATTTAATAGAACGCAGCATATTACTGGCAACCGACGACGTATTGGATGATGTATATATCCCTCAGAATGCTAATGAAGAAAAGCAGGAACAAGCCTACCTTTTGAATCGGTCGCTGGAAGAAGTTGAACGCGGTTATATTATTGACATATTAAAACGTTGTGCAGGCAAGATTTCAGGCGCCGGCAGCGCTGCTGAAATATTGAAAGTCCCCGGCAATACGTTGCACTCCAAAATGAAAAAATTGGGCATCGCCAAGAGCGATTATTTTGCCTGATATTAAAAAATCTGCAAGCTGTCGGCTTCGAACCGATGAGCGCCAACTCCCCTTGACACTTTTCCCTTTCTAAAGTGAAACGCATCGTGCTTTCACGAAATACAGTGAAAAATGATAATGCTGCATTGAAGCATCTAGTTGGCTGTCAATAATTTGTTTGATTGGCATCTCGTTGGCCTTTCCAGGACGAACAGATAACAATCAAAAAAAGACAAATTATGAAAATCGTAGTCATTGGAGGTTCCGGCCTCATCGGAACTAAAGTAGTCGCCCAGCTTCGTAAAAAGGGACATCAGGTACTTGCAGCTTCTCCTGCTACGGGTATCAACACTATCACCGGAGAAGGATTGTCTGAAGCCATGAACAATACAGATGTCGTCGTAGATCTTGCCAATTCTCCATCTTTTGAAGACACTGCCGTCATGGAATTTTTTCAAACAGCCGGGCGCAATCTACTGGCAGCTGAAATCAATGCCGGTGTAAAACACCATGTGGCTCTTTCAATTGTTGGTGTTGACATCATGCAAAATATCGGGTACATGCGGGCGAAGAAAGCACAGGAAGATCTGATCAAAAAGTCAGGAGTGCCGTATACCATTATACGCAGTACACAATTTTTTGAGTTTCTGGGCGGCATTGCCAATGAGGCTACGGACGGAAATGAAGTGCATCTTTCTGATGTAAAGTTCCAGCCTATCGCTTCGGATGACGTAGCCTCGTTTGTAGCCAGGTATGCCCTGTCATCTCCACTCAATGGCGAGACAGAAATAGCAGGACCGGAACGGTTTGATATGTATGAACTGGTTGCCCGCTATCTGCAGCATTCCAAGGATCCGCGCAAAGTGGTGCCTAACGGCAAGCCAAAGTATTTCGGCGGAGAGGTCACTCATACTGCATTGGTACCGGCTGGACAGGCGGAGTTGGGAAATATCAACTTTGAAAAATGGTGGAGCAGCCAGCCACAAAAGGCGGCGTGATAGCAAAAGGCCTGCTACCAGGAGAAGACGGTGGGCAGGGACATGACGTGTAGCAGTTAGCGACAAGAAAGGAGAACTATTCATCAATCAAATCTAAACATCATGAAATTATTTTTCTTACATCTCCCGGTGAAAGGCATACAGGATGAGCCAGATGAACATGCGCCGGTCACTATCCGGGAGGAATATAATACCAGTGAAGGTGGCGAGTTTCTTAACGATGCCATCCGTATGGAAGACCAACCGTTAATAATGCATACTGAAGAAAGCATTGGAGTGGGAAACCCTAAGGACTTCCTGTAACATGCACTAAGCTCAATCAAAAAATTAAATGACATGAAAAAGTATGACTCACTCATTGACGCCCTGGATGATCTCAAAAGCAGGGGATTTAGCGCCGACCTCGAACCGCCATCGAATTGCCTGTACTGTAGCAACCTGGATCTGCGCCTGAATGAGGAAGAATTTAAGGTTGACGAAGTCTACCGCATTGGCGAGGGTGCCAGTCCTGCTGATAACGGTGTAGTATATGCGCTTACTTCTCCCACTGGCGTAAAGGGTACCATAATAGATGGATTCGGAATTTCCTCATAGAATATCATCGGCGAAATGGAGGAGAGCTGTGAGTCTTCATGCCCATTCCGTACAGATATCCAGCCATTAGAATATTTTTTATATAAAACAGGATTGTTATTAACAATGGCAATTACATTATTCATAATACAAACACTATAGTTATGTCAAAGAACGAAAAAGCCACGAAGGCGGAAGATGATGCCCGCATTTTTAAAGGAGTGAGAAACTTTTTGAAACTGCTTAATTCCGGAACGGGAAAACCTATCGAGCAGCTAAGCCCCGCAGACGCGCGGAAAGTATTGGTTGATGCGCAAAATTCAACAACAGTGGATTACTCGGGTGTTGAGGAATCCGCAAAAACGATAATGCAGGATGGAGAGAAAGTCGAAATACATGTCGTGAAACCAATTGGGGTCCGCACCGACGCGCCTGTCTTCATCTATATCCATGGCGGCGGATGGGTCTTGGGAGATTACCCCACACATAGGAGGTTGGTTAGAGACCTGGTAGTTGAAAGCGGAGCAGTTGCGGTATTTCCTGACTATACTCCATCGCCTGAAGCCCATTATCCCACCGCAATCAATCAAATATACGCCACTACTAAATGGGTGTCTGAACATGGTAATGAGATCGGCGTCAATGGAAAGAACCTCGCAGTGGTGGGCAATAGCGTTGGCGGAAACATGGCCGCATCGGTGGTGCTAATGGCAAAGGAGAAAAAGGGTCCGGCAATAAAGCTCCAGGTATTGCTGTGGCCGGTAACGGACGCAGAATTTGAAACGAGCACCTATAAAGAATTGGGTGAAGGAAGGTTTCTGACAAGAAACATGATGATCTGGTTTTGGGATAGCTATTTGCCCGAGAAGAAGACACGCCGGGAGATCTATGCTTCTCCGCTGCAAGCAACATTGGCGCAATTAAAAGGACTTCCTCCGGCGTTGGTTCAAACCGCGGAGAATGATGTGCTGCGTGATGAAGGAGAGGCATATGCCCGGAAATTGGATGAGGCCGGAGTTCCCGTGACCCTGACAAGATACGGTGGCTTGATCCACGACTATGGTCTGTTAAATCCATTAGCGGGAGTTCCTGCTGTTAAAACAGCGCTAATGCAGGCGGCTGCCACCATCAGGGAGGCGTTGAAATAATGAAGCGGAGATAATGAGTGGCCTCAATTTGAATTTTCAATGCTAAGACGTAGATAGACCATTTTTCTATAAACCAAAAAACAAAGACATGAAAATCGTAGTAATCGGCGGTAGCGGGCTCATCGGTTCAGGGCTCGTAAACGAGCTTCGCCAGCTTGACCATACAGTAATATCCGCTTCACCAAATACAGGTGTTAACGCGATAACGGGTGAAGGTCTGAATGAGGCGCTAAAAGCGGCGGATGTTGTTGTTGATGTATCCAATTCGCCATCGTTTGAAGACAAAGCCGTGATGGAATTCTTTCGGAAGTCCACTGGCAACCTCCTCGCAGTAGAAGCTTACGAAGGAGTGAAGCATCATGTTGCCTTGTCAATAGTAGGCGCTCAACGTCTTCCGGACAGCGGCTATCTCCGCGCTAAACTTGCCCAGGAAGAATTGATCAGGGAATCCGGCATTCCTTACAGCATTTTGCGTTCCACTCAATTTTTCGAGTTTGCAAAAGGAATAGCACAGGCAGGAACAACCGGCGAAGAGATCCATATCTCGTCGGCCGCATTTCAGCCGATCGCCTCTGCCGAAGTGATATCGGTATTAACAGATGTGGTAGTTGGAGCACCCTTAAATGGTACTACTGAGGTAGCTGGTCCCGTACGCATGCCGATGAGTGAATTTATTCGCTACTATCTTGAGGCAACCGAGGATTCGCGTCGTGTGGTACCGGACGAGCATGCCCGGTATTTTGGAGCCGAATTGAACGATGAGTCACTGGTACCCGCCGGAAAGTCCCATCTCGGAAAGATCAAATATGAGGATTGGTTCCGTACCCAGCTAGTTAGCTAATAATCCGACAAGTTTTCAATCTTTTATTCGATCACTGCCTTCGTAACGAAGATGACGGGTGTCAGCTCGTTGAGGCGGCTGTAAAGGGGCGTGCACTTTCCACCCGTTCGTGCACGGGACAGCCCACGTCGGCGCGGCGTCCCCGCGAAAACCGATCAGCCACACAACGATACGGCAGGCAATATTTATTCTTATTTTTTAATGAAAAAAATGGGTTGACATGAATAATATCCCTTTTCGTCAAAAAAAAGACTCTGACAAAGAGCGGACTGCTTCACCGGAGGAAATTCAGGAGAGTATCTATCCGTACCAGCAGGAACTTGATATAGCCGATGGAGGTGAGTTCCTGGATGATGCCTTACGAATGAAAGACCAACCCCTCGGGGAAACAATGGTGAAGGAGAATGAATAACACTTCATCGATCTCAGGTACAGAAAAACAAATTTATAAATTCAAAAAGTCAATTTTATGTTTACACTTAAACAATTTACTGTAGTTGCAATGATGGTGGCAGTAATTACATTCTTCCCGCCACAAAATGCAAGATTGCAACCAACCCCGAAAGGAGTAAAGAACGTGGTATTGGTTCATGGCGCCTTTGCGGATGGTAGCAGCTGGGCGAAGGTGATCGCTCAATTGCAGGCAAAAGGTTATAATGTGATTGCAGCGCAGAATCCACTCACTTCGTTTGCCGAAGATGTTGCCGCGGCCAGGCGTGCCATTGCCCAAATGGACGGACCCGTGCTCCTGGTGGGCCACTCCTATGGCGGAATGGTGATCTCCGAGGCAGGAAAAGATCCAAAGGTGGCCGGGTTGCTCTACGTTGCTGCATTGGTTCCAGAAGAAGGCCAAAACGTTAATGACGTAAATGCTGCCATGCCTACAACCGGAGTTGAGCGGGAGATGCAGCTTAGTCCCGAGGGTTTTTTATCGTTACCATTGAAAGGGATAAATGAGTTCTTCGCACAAGATGCATCGCCCGAGGAAAGAAAAGTAATATTTGCAACACAAGGGGGTTGGGCTGCATCAGCCACCCAGGAGAAAGTGCATAGCCCCGCCTGGATGACCAAACCGACATGGGCTATCGTTGCGGCAAAGGATCGAATGATCAACCCCGACCTGGAACGATTCAAGGCCAAGCTGATCAAGGCAACCACGATCGAACTTTCATCCAGCCACGTTCCCATGATATCCCAGCCAGACAAAGTATCGGAGTTCATCATTAGCGCTGCAGGCCAATTGTAAGCCGTTGCAAAGGGAACCCCAGCTGGATCACACGATATATATTTAAACTATAAAAGCTAAAAAAAATGAATGAGTTCTTAATTGCGATCCATAGAGATCTTACCAGCAAAAACCAAAGTCCATCACCGGAACAAATGAAGGAAGCAATGAAACCTTACCAGGATTGGATCGCTGGCATTGCTGCTGAAGATAGATTAGTAGCTCCGCCGAAAAGGTGGGATGTAGATGGCAGGGTCATAAGTACCGCAAAAAAAGTACACCAGGGTCCTTACGCCGAAGGGACGGAATCCATTGGCGGTTTATTCCTGATCAGGGCAAAAGATTATGATGAGGCTGTAGAAATTGCAAAGGGATGTCCCATCATTAAGTATGGGGCCATCGTTGAAGTGCGAATGGCTATTCCCGCGGCATAAAAGTCAGGCGATGGAATGCCTTTGTTATTGCAGTGGCATTCTTTTCTTCCTTTTCTGCAATGTTGGCGAACAAAAATTAATTATAACAATCAAAAATAATTCACATGCTGGCAGTTGAAACCATCGCACCGGATTTTGAGCTTTATTCTACACCGGATCAAAAATTAAGATTAAGTGAACTAAGAGATAAGAAAATTATCCTGGCATTCTATCCCGCAGACTGGAGCCCCGTTTGCGGCGACCAAATGAGTCTTTACAACGAAATGGAAATATATTTTTCCCGGCACAATGCCCAACTCGTAGGAATTTCTGTTGATAGTAAATGGAGCCACCTCGCATTCAGCGGGCATAACAAGTTTCATTTCCCCTTGCTGGCGGATTTTGAACCTAAAGGCGCTGTTGCCAGGCTGTACGGGGCTTATGACGAAAAGGAGGGGGAATGCAGCCGGGCATTGTATGTAATTGACGAGGACGGAATTATCCGCTGGCGCTATTTGTCTCCCACTGGAATCAATCCCGGTGCAGATGGAATATTGAATGCGCTGGAACAATTAGATAATTTTAAAACAATGAAACATGACACAGCTTATATCAGCGGTAGATAATCGCGATCATATTTCCGGGAATTTGGAGGCTCCGCTTGAACTGTTGGAGTATGGAGATTATGAATGTCCGTATTGCGGAGCCGCTCACCCGGTCGTAAAAGACATCCAGCAAAAATTGGGAAAGGATTTGAAATTCGTATTCCGGAATTTTCCATTGGCGAAGATTCACCGGCATGCATTTTCCGCGGCAGTGGCAACAGAAGCCGCCGGCCTGCAGGGGAAATTCTGGGAGATGCACGACCTCATTTTTGAAAACCAGAAGACTCTGGAACCAGAGAATGTTTCTTACTTCGCTGAAATTGCCGGGCTCAACCTTGAACTTTTTGGAATTGATATACAACAAAAGACCATCATTGATAAGGTGGGAATGGATTTTGAAAGCGGCCTGAGGAGCGGAGTGAACAGAACGCCTACCTTTTTTATTAACGGAAAGAAATACGAGGGCAATTGGACCGATGGACAATTGCTTAAATACCTGGAAAGCCAGTTGGCAGGGATCCTGGTTTAAGACATGCAGCCTGGAGAATAAATAGACCCGGCAAGGCTTGTTTGAGACGGGGCGGCATTTTTATGTTGCCCTCGATCCGGGCAGTGTTTGCCGGTGCTCAGCCTTTTTCGTAGTGAAGAATCAAAATGCCACTGCTACAGGTGATCGAGTTCTTAAGCTTCAACGGTTGCCAATTTTGCAACTGTTCGAATGCGGAAACACCTTTCCCGATCGCGATCGGGTTTACAAAAAAGTGAAACTCGTCAATAAGCCCGTCTTTAATCAAAGATGACACAAAGGAACTACCGCCATAGACGATGATGTCCTTGCCGTCTTGGTTTTTCAGCCTGGTGATCTCATCTTTCAGGTTGCCTTTTGCAAGCTCAGTCTTGTTCCAAATGGATTTCTCTAACGTTTTTGTAAACACGATTTTTTTTGCATTTACAATTCGTGTCGCGAAGTCATACATTGGGTCGTCTGGCTTCGTAAAAGTGTCTTGCCAATACGGGATATAGTCAACCGCCAATTTCCGGCCAATGAGGATCGTGTCTGAGGTGTCAAGCAAGTCGACAACATATTGCTTGATTCCGTCCAGGTCCCAGGTTACCCATTGTTGTTCGTCATTCGGCCCTGTCGAGTTAAACCCGTCAAGTGTAACCTGCATTTGTAGTTTTAACTTCCTCATTTGATTATCTTTTATTGGATCTTATAATTGTTGCGGTCCTATTAGCTGTCCATTCGGAATACTTGTTTCTAAAAAGGTCATCGAAGGACTACCCATCCGTCAGGTCCCGATAGGGCATTCCTGTTGCAATTTAAGCCAAAGTTCATAGAAGCCCGTTAATAGACGGCCCACTGACGATGCATTTCGGATTTCAAAATGACCGCTTCGGGATTGACTTAGACCGCTCACTCCGTTTCGTTCTTGGACGCTGCCTGGTTTTGCAGATAATTTTAGTGCCTGGAATAAAATATTAAGATTCTAAACCCAAGTATATGGAACGGCGTAAGCATAGAAATGGCTCCTGCAAGGAAGGCGTAAAGAAGCTAACAGCAATGACGCTGAGTATTCTGGCCTTTAGTATGGCCTTTGGACAAAATGATCCTTTAACCAACGGGGGACTGCAGGGTGAACCGATTATTAAGGATGCTTCCCCGGTCATTATGCCTGCAGGCAAACAATACCGGGCTTCCGGCTGGAAGACATTATGGTGGGGGAAGCATTACAGAAGAGAATGGACAACCCCGGTCTCATTCCCCGTTTTGCATATGGATAATTTTGCCGGTGGCCTTACACCAACAAAGGCTGGTGGAGGACGCGAGTCGAAATCGCTTAGGCTTGTTGGTGGTGATGGCAGGGAATATGTCATGAGAACTATGGACAAAAGCCTCGATTCACTGGTGCCTGGGGATCTAAAAGGATCATTTCTTAATGATGTGGCTAACGACCAGATCAGTACGGCACATCCGTACGGACCTATTGCTATTGCGAGAATGGCTTCCTCGCTTTCTTTCCTTCACACGAACCCCGCGATCTACTATATTCCCGACGATCCACGACTTGGCGAGTTCCGCGAGACTTTTGCCAATAAGCTCTGCCTTGTTGAAGAACGTCCTTCGGGTAAGGGCTGGGAACATTCGGAGCAGTTTGGCAATGCAGACGAAATTGTGAATACGGAGAAAGTGCTGGATTTGATTTTTGAAAGTAGCAAGAGGTCCGTTGATCAAAATTCTTTCCTCAGGGTAAGGTTTTTTGACATGATTGTTAATGATTGGGACCGCCACGAGGATCAATGGGTCTGGGCTGAGAGGAAGATAAATAAACATCGTGTATACATCCCCATTGCGAGGGATCGTGATCAATCCTTCTCAAAGACGGATGGTTTTAACCTGTTTTGGATGTCGCAACGCTGGGCGTTTCGTCCCCTTGAGAACATGGACTCTCATATCAAAGATGTCCGGGGCGCTAACTTTTCCGCCCGTAATCTTGACCAGCAATTTCTAAATGAATTGACAATAGAAGACTGGAAGCAAAATATTGAATTTATCCAAACGCGCCTCACAGATTCTATAATAAAGGAAGCCATTCATGCCATGCCTGCGGAAGTAAGTAAGATTTCAGGAGACTTCCTGGTACGCCGGCTGATCCAGAGAAGAGATAATTTGATGAGGGACGGCATGCGCTATTACTCAATGCTTGGCAAAATGGTTACAATTAATGGTTCGGCTGATGATGAACAGTTCGTAATTGACCAGGGAAAGGAGAACGAAGTATCTGTCACAGGTCTTCGTCCGGAGAATGATACGTTTTATCACCGGGTATTTAACAGGCATGAAACGAAAAAGATCAATATCTATGGGCTCGATGGTGATGATCGGTATACTATCAAAGGAGGCTCAAAAAATCACTTTACCATTCGCTTGATTGGCGGTGAAGGAAAAAATGAATATATCGCCGATCCGGCATCGAAGGGAAAATCGTATAAGGTTTACGACAGTCTCCCCCAGGAGGGCCTCTCACGGAAAGCCTTTTGGGTTAATCGTCACTGGGATACGCTGTACAGCTATAATAGGGCTTCTGTTAAATACGACTGGTACCTGCCCCTGGTACTTCCCGGATACAATCCTGATGACGGAGTATCCATCAGTGCAGGTCTTATTTATAAAAAACAGGCATGGGGAAAAACGCCCTACGCCTGGCAGCAGATGCTGTTGGTAAACTATTCAACGGGTACAAGCTCGGTTGGATTTGACTATAGGGGTCTATTTAAACGTGTCTTCGGAAAATGGGATTTAGATCTTGCTGCTTATTACAAGGGTCCACGCTATACAATGAACTATTATGGCCTGGGAAATGAAACTGAATTGAACGGAAAGGAACGTTCTTTTTTCAAAGTAAAGGCAAATGATCTTTATGCAAGCCCCGGTGTGAGCCGAAGCTGGAAGTCATCTCATTTACGGCTTGGATTGCAGTATCAGACAGTCGAAATCCTCAGCTCGCAGGATAGATTTGTAACATCTAACGGCGCAAAGCTGGATTCATCCGTATTTTCTTCGAAAAATTACGCCGGCGCCAACGGTCAATGGACAGTGTCAAATGCCGGTGATGAAAGATACCGCACCAGGGGTGTTGATTTCACAGCGGGATTTTTCTACCTGCATAACCTTGGCAGTACTGACAGAAAGTTGTTGAGAGTAAATGCTGCGGCGTCTGTCTATCAAACGTTTTTTAACTGGCTGACATTTTCACATAGGACCGGCGCTGCCACAATATTCGGCGAGTATGAATTTTACCAGGCCAATGCACTTGGCGGCAATGAGAACCTGCGTGGGTACTGGAGAAACCGTTTTGCCGGTAAGTCAAGTTTTTATCAGAATACGGAATTACGTATAAGCTTTGGCGATTTGAAAGGATATGTCGTCAGGGGAAAGATCGGGATATTTGGCTTTTTTGATGATGGAAGGGTTTGGCTGAAAGATGATCACTCATCGAAACTACACACTGGCTACGGCGGCGGCATTTTCTTACTCCCGTACAACAGGGCTGCGTTGACGGTTTCGTATGCTACATCCACTGAGGCCAATGTTGTTGCAGTCAGGGTCGGGTTTCTCTTTTAGGGAGTGGAGGGTGGGAATTAGGCTTTAATCAGCATCGTCAAAACTGGCTCAGACGTAACCGAAATGTTATTTTCAAATAGAACTGAGCCTTTGATTGATAGGCTTATTGCCATCCAATAGTTATGTTTCGAAGTAAAGCCCAATTCCTCATTCCTAATTCCCAGATTACTTTATTCAGTACTTTCTTTTTGAATTCCTAACTTTTTCATCTTGGACTTTAATGTTGTTGGTGGAACATTCAATACTTCGGCTGCACCACCAGTTCCCCATATTCTGCCATTGCATTTCTTCAAAACAGAAATTATATATTCCCTCTCATTCTCATGAATCGTCTTCATGGGGAAAGCCTGACTCTTTACAGCCATTTCTCTTTTGTGGGTAGCCGGCAGGAAGATATCTTCAATGACCAGTCCTTTCGCAAGCAATACACTTCTTTCTATTAAATTTTCTAGTTCGCGAATATTTCCCGGCCAGTGATAGGCCGTCATGGCTTTCAGTACTTTATCAGACAGCCCTGTTATTTTTTTTCCCGCCTTGCGGTTATAATAATTTATGAAATGAGAGGAGAGCGCAGGTATATCTTCGGTTCGTTCACGTAATGATGGTAATTCAATTGGAAACACGTTAAGACGATAATATAGATCAAGGCGGAAACGCCCCTCCGCAACCTCTTTCTCGAGATTCCTGTTGGTAGCGGCTATGATACGAACATTTATTTTAATGGGAGATCTGCTGCCAATAGGTTCAATTTCCTTTTCCTGGAGCACACGTAAAAGTTTTACCTGGAGGTCAACCGGCATTTCGCCAATTTCATCTAGGAAAATGGTGCCGTTGTTTGCCTGCTCAAACTTACCGGTTCTTTTATCGGTTGCACCTGTAAATGACCCCTTTTCATGGCCGAATAGCTCCGACTCGATCAGGGTAGCCGGCAATGCGGCACAGTTTACTTTAACCAGTGATTTTGTCTTTCGCGGCGAGAGGCTATGTATGCAATCCGCGATCCTTTCTTTCCCGGTACCACTTTCTCCCAATATCAACACTGCAGTATCGAAAGGGGCAACCTGTGTGATATGGTCAAATACATTCAATAGCAAATGGCTGCTCCCAATAATTCCTTCGAATCCCGGAGTATTGAGAATGGTCTTATCATTAGCTAATTGCAAGCCCTCTTTTTTAATGGAGTTGGTGTTGGCGCCGCCACTTTCAGTACCAGGTATTTGCTCAATACTGCTGGTAAGCGTTTGTTGTAAATAATGGAGTATGGCAATATGTTCCGTGTTGTATGCATCAGGACGTCGGCTATAAAAAGAGAAGCTAAATGTCTCTCCGCCTGCTAGCTGCAAAGGAAGTGTAAGCCGGGACCTTACTTCAAATGTTTCCCTGAATAATTTATTTGGCGAAGGATACCGCGAGATATTTTCAAATGCTTCGTTATTAAAGAAAGTGGCAGCCGTTTCTTTGGCCGAAGCAGCATGAATTGCCATTAACTCATCCATCGAAATGCCGGCGATCATCGATAGCTCGTTTAAGCCAGCTGCCTGATATTCATTAAAGCCAATCCTCAATAGGCCTACTGTCTTCCCACGACTTTTCTCAAGGTCATCAAACCCGGCAGCCAGGTACTCAAAAGGAATATGCTGTTGAATTATTTTTGCCATTTGCAGGAACCGTTGGTTCCAGTCCACATAGTCACGGATAACTTTTTCGAGTTGCTGAAGCAATTCAACTTCTCTCCTGTGTTTTGACTCGCGGCTATGTTCATGGCGATACTGTGCAATTTCCAATGTAACCAACAGGTCTTTTTCACGGAAAGGTTTTACAATAAAACCGTAAGGCTCGGTCGTCTTGGCCTCGGATAGTATTTCTTCATTTGAGTTTGCCGACAAATAGATGAATGCAATATTATCTGCTCTTAATTGTTTAGCCAGGTCAATGCCGGTTAGCTTTCCTTTCAAAAAGATATCCAACAGTACAAGCCCGGGAGTTTCTTTTTTTATCATTTCCTGTGCAATGGGAACCGAACGTGCAATGCCGCAGACTTCATAACCCGCTTTTTGAAGCATAAGCTGCAGGTCATTGGCCTCTACAAACTGGTCTTCGACGATGAGTACTTTTTTATTCACTTTTCGCTTTTAATTGTTTGAAACGAATGATCCGGCTAGTATATCGGGACGCTTGATGTTCGTGTCATGTGCAAATAATATTTTTATGGTGGTGCCATTATTATTTTCAATCGAGAGACTTCCGTCGAGATCTTCGCTTAAACCCTTCATCAAACTCATCCCCAATGAACCAGGCTTTTTATTATTAAAATCAGAAGGCATTCCAATTCCATTATCTGAAATGCGAAGCAAATATTGATTGGAGGCCGTTTTTGAAAGTAAAATGGATATTTCACCGTTCCTGCCGTCCGGAAACGCATACTTTATGGCATTGGTAATGGCCTCATTTAATACCAGGCCAAGAGGAACAGCCTGGCTCACATCCATTTCAAGAGGTTCCAGGGCAAATTCAAACCGGATACGTTGACCAATATTGAAACTGTCGCTCAGATAGGATACCAGTTCACGGATATAGAATGGCATATTGATCGAAGAAACGTTTTCTGAGTTATATAATTTTTGGTGAATAAGCGCCATGGCGTGCACCCGGTGCTGGCTGTCGTGAATGGCCGTGAGGGCAGCATCATTATCTATGAAGGCAGACTGCGAGTTGAGCAGGCTCATCACTATTTGCAGATTGTTTTTGACCCGGTGATGGATTTCCTTTAACAACCATTCTTTTTCTGTTAGAAAATGTTGTAGTTGTTCATTCTTATGAGTGACAACAGTATTATTCCTTTTTCTCAACCTGCTTTGCCTGTACAGTAGCGCGGCGATGATCAATACACCGATAATGCCGGCTATGGTCATGTTTTTTATTAATGTTGCTTGTTTTAAATTGGCCTGCTCAACTTTTGATTGTTCATTTAATAACGCTATCCGGTTTTCCTTTTCTTCTGTCTGGTACAATACCTGCAGCTCTTCCGCCTGTCTTATTTTTTGCACCTGGAAACTGGAATCAAGCAATTGTGTGTATTTCTTATAATGGACCAGCCCGGCGGCATTGTCCCCGAGAGCAGAATCAATAAAAATCAGCGAACGATATTTGTCAAGATCGTTTATCAGGGAACGTTGCGCTGGTGACGGGATTAAGAAATGTTTTTCAAAATATTCCCGTGCTTTGCGATATTGTCCCTTTCTATAAAATATGTGCCCATATTGATCGTTGATTGCTACCCTTCTAAGTGGACCTCGAATGGATTCCGCTTTTGTTTCCAATGAATCCATCTTTAATACATGCATTTCTGCCCGATCCAGCATCCTAAGATTGGTGTAACAGTTGGCGAGCGCCATATGGTAAAAAAACTGCTCCGTGAAAGTTACAGGGGCGTTTACCTTTTTTGAAATACCCAGGGTAAGATCCAACGCCTCCTTCTCGCGGCCTTCTGTCTGCATATGAGAAATCTCGTCGTTCAATGTATTATACACTGCGGGATTGCGATCGATAATGAACCGTTGTATTGCCTTTTGTGCCATATCCCGGATTTTTTTCTCATTACCTTCCAACTGGTATAGGTTCGATAGACGGCTGTAAAAATAACCCCAGCCTATACTGTCACGGTTGCTTTCAGCCACTTTGATCGTTTGTAAGCTGTACTTTAATGGGTCGCCAAACTTGCCCTGAAAGACTGTGACCATGGTGAGGGCATCCGTATTATAGTGGGTATAAGGATAATGAATAGTTTCCACGAGGTGAAGCGCTTTTAAGAATGCCTCATAACCATATTGCAACTGGCCCATTATTATCATTAGATAGCCTATGTCCGTCAATGCATTGATCTCTCCCTCTATATTGTTTAATGTGTGATACAACTCCGATGCTTTCTGTAAATCCGTGATCTTGTTCTGTACAGTGACTGCTGAGGCAGGCGTATATATGCCACGATAGGCTAGTGCCCTTGCTTCTGTTTCTTCATCACCGGCGGCCTTACATTGAGTGATCAATTGGTTGTAAATAGAATCACCTTTCTTATCGTTAACCTGGACATACATTTTTCCAAGCAGGCAAAGGGCTTGTCTCCCCAGCCTTTCTTCCTTCAAAGCCTTGCCTTCGTTAACCGCCTTGGTCAGGAAATATTCAACACTGTCCTTGTAGCGATAGTAATTATCCGGCTGAAAGGCATAATAGGAGCCTAATAATATCAGTAGTTGCAGGCGTTTTTTCCCCGTTGCCTGCGAAAGCAGACGAATGCCATTTCCGGGTTCTCTCCGGTCGATCCATTGTGAATGAGCAAGCAATTCAGGATCGGCAATGGCTTCTGCCAAAATAGAAAGCCGGCTCATGCCCAATGACCGGCTGGCAATTAACAGGCAACTGTCCAAATCAACCTGGCCTTCTTTAACGGCAAGAATAAAGGTGGAGCTAAGCCACAAATTCAACCGTTGCCAGGATTCTTTGTCCTGTGATGCCGGGTGGTAGACAGCATTTGAAACGGATGGTTGTGTCGATGATTGCGGTAGCCCTTTACCGGGCATTGCCAGGTAAAGCAGAATAGTGATCAAGAGCGGCTTGAGCATGCTTTTCTTTTTTTATGAATGAACCATAAAATGGCCAGATCGATAAAGGGTATTTGTCCGGGAAGGAATTATCAGTAATCAGTTCAGTAGAACCATGAATACCAAATTGCAAGAAAATATAGACCAATTTATTTAAACTATGCGGGGATCCTTTTCGGCGTTCGGATGGTAACTAAGTTACTGTTTTATTTCGTGGTAAATTATGTAACACCACGATATTTCGTGACGATTATTAGTGGCTTAAACTACAAGAATGCTGGCCGACAATGATTTAATGGAACGGCACCTGGTTTGACCTCCTGTTAGCTCAACGGGAAATACCATGAATACCTTGTCGAGTTCAATTGTTTTTGTCACCGGTACGTTTATCGGCAATAATTGCTGGGACGAATGGAAGTCATATTTCGAGAGCAAAAATTACAAATGCACAGCGCCCGCGTGGCCATATAAGAATGCATTTCCTGAAGATTTGCGTAACCGGAATTCTCATGATGGCATGGCCTTAAACAGGCTCATTGGATTAACTGATCATTTTGCTGCTATTATTAATACTCTACCGGAAAAGCCAATCCTGATCGGTCATTCATTGGGTGGCCTGGTGGTGCAATTATTATTACAGAGAGGATTGGGCTCAGCCGGTGTTGCTATTCACTCCTTTCCACCCGCAGGTGTTAATACTTTCGAGTTTTCATTTGTGAAGGCAGTGTGGGAAGCCATGGCCTTTTTCACTTCGGCTCGAAAAACCTACATGGTGTCTTTTAGAAAATGGAAACGGTCCTTTGCCAATGGATTGAGTTGCGAACAACAAAAGGAATTGTATTATAAATATGCAATTCCTGAATCAAAAGCAATCACCAGGGATGCATTTAAGTGCAAAGCGAAGATAAATTTCAAAAACCCGCATGTTCCATTATTGTTTACTTCTGGCAGCCGCGACCGGATCATTCCGTCCACATTGAATTATTTAAATTATAAAAAGTATAAAACCGGTAGCTCTATCACCGGGTATAAGAATTTCAACGATCACGGTCATTTGGTTTTTGACCCACCGGTATGGATGGAAGAGGCTGAATTTATT
>Ga0193753_10001713_pt1 | contig 18384 bp, 15 predicted proteins | sample H1c2metaG_FD_144925 | JGI IMG/M metagenome (GOLD analysis project Ga0193753, IMG submission 144925) | Soil microbial communities from a riparian zone of the East river system, Colorado, United States - H1c2 | ecosystem: Environmental > Terrestrial > Soil > Riparian zone | place: USA: East...
ATGTGCGTACGATCGTGATCAAAGCCGACCCTGAACTCCTGCGGTCCCATAACCTGACACCCGACCAGCTTGTAGAAGCCATCAGGGTGAACAATCAAACGACGCCTGGAGGCAGTCTGAAGGTAGGCGACATTAACTATCTCACACCGAACAACAGCCAGCTGAAAGCCATTAAAGATTTTGAGAAGATCCCGCTGTTCAAGGGCGGCGTCCAGAATCTCTATCTCGGAGACGTTGCAACGGTCGAGGACGGCGCAGACATCACCATGGGCTATGCGCAGGTGAACGGCAAGCGTTCGATCTACCTTAACATCGCGAAGTCTGCCGATGCCTCCACCTGGGAGGTGGTTCAAAACCTCAAGAAAGCGATACCGCGCTTTCAGGCGCAGTTGCCTGCGGATGTAAAGCTGTCGTATGAGTTCGATCAATCCACCTATGTCATCAACGCCGTGAGAAGTCTGATCTCTGAAGGGATCATTGGCGCCGTGCTGACGGGCCTTATGGTATTATTGTTCCTCAAAGATCTTCGCGGCGCACTGATCGTCATCCTGACGATACCAACTTCCATCATATCAGGTATCCTGTTTTTACAACTATTCGGCCAGACAATCAACATCATGACCTTGAGCGGACTGGCACTGGCAATCGGGATACTCGTGGATGAGTCAACGGTAACGATAGAGAATATTCACCAGCATCTCGATATGGGTAAACCCAAAGCGCTCGCCATCTGGGATGCTTGTCAGGAAATCGCATTTCCTAAACTGCTGATCCTGTTTTGTATTCTCGCGGTGTTTGCGCCGGCCTTCACCATGACAGGTATACCCGGATCGTTGTTCTTTCCTCTGTCATTGGCGATCGCCTTTTCGATGATAACATCTTATCTGCTGTCCCAGACCTTCGTGCCGATCATGGCCAACTGGCTGATGAAGCATCGTGAACCGAAAGGTAACGGCACTGAACCCGCCATCCACCATCACACGAAAGAAGATAGCTGGGAGCAAAAGGCGATGCTCGTTGAGGGCAAAGGCACGAACTCACCGTTCGACCGTTTCAGACATAGGTTCATGTCATTCCTTGACAGCATCATGCCCATGCGCAAAGCAGTGGTGGTCATATACAGCATTGTTATGGTTGGTCTGGCGTTGACCCTGCTGTTGAATATTGGTCGCGATGTGCTGCCTAAGGTGAACTCGGGACAGTTCCAGGTAAGGCTGCGGCTCCGCGAGGGTACCCGTGTTGAACGAACAGAGGAGATGCTGATCAAGTCCATTAACATACTTGAGGGCATGGTGGGTAAAGAAAACATTTCCGTGAGCTCAGCGTACATCGGCCAGCATCCTACGTTGTTCTCGACAAGTCCAATCTACCTTTTCATGGGTGGTCCTCACGAAGCGTTACTGCAGGTAAGTTTGAATTCGGATTATGAGGTGGACATGGATAAGCTGAAAGAGGACTTCCGTCAGCAGATGCGTGAAAAAGTGCCAGGCACCAAAGTTTCGTTTGAACCCATTGCGCTGACGGATCGAATACTAAGCCAGGGTTCACCTACGCCCATTGAAGTGCGCATAGCCAGCCGCAATAAAAAGAACAACGAAGAATACGCGTACAAGGTGATGGAGAAGCTTCGTTCAATAAGTTATATGCGTGACATCCAGCTAGCCCAGTCTATCCGTTATCCCACGCTGAGCATCAACATCGACAGGATTCGCGCTGCGCAAGTAGGTGTTGACATGACCGACGTTACCCGTTCATTAATCGCCTCCACTTCTTCCTCACGCTACACGGAAAAGAATGTGTGGCTTGATGAAGCGGCCGGGCTAAGCTACGGTGTGCAGGTACAGGTGCCCGAAAATAAGATGAGCAACCTCAGCGAGCTTTCGGAGATACCTGTATTGAAAAATACGAGCAGGCCCGTACTCGGCGACGTCGCGACATTTGCATACGACACAGCCTACGGTCAGAACGATGACCTCGGAGCCGTCCCAATCCTCTCGGTAACAGCCAACCTGCACGACAAGGATCTTGGCAACGCCACCGAGGACGTTAAAGAAGCCCTGGCGTCTCTTGGAGAGTTGCCACGGGGGATGACCATCGAACCGATTGGTCTCGGTCTCGTCCTTACAGAGACACTCGATAGCCTGCAGTCCGGATTGATCGTCGCCATCGTCGTGATCTTCCTGATGCTCGCTGCAAATTTCCAGTCATTCAAAGTTTCATTTGTTGTGCTGGCCACGATGCCTGCGGTAATATTGGGCGCGTTGGCGGCACTGTTGATAACAGGTTCGACGCTGAACCTTCAATCGTACATGGGTATCATCATGTCCGTGGGAGTTTCCATTGCCAATGCCGTGTTACTCATCACGAACGCCGAGGAATTGCGGAAGCACAACGGTGATGCAAGGTTGTCGGCGCGGGAAGCTGCAGCCCTGAGGTTGCGTCCAATCCTGATGACGAGCGTGGCCATGATCGCGGGCATGATGCCGATGGCGATTGGTCACGGAGAGGGGGGAGACCAGGTTGCGCCATTGGCGCGGGCGGTCATCGGCGGATTGTTTATGTCGACCTTTGCTGTAATCATCATCCTGCCATTGGTCTTCGCGTGGGTGCAGGAAAAAACGACGACGGTGTCTGTCTCACTCGACCCTGAGGATGAAGAAAGCAGGCACTACGTTAGTCCATAAATGCAGATTCACCGCAAAGGCGCAAAGAACGCAAAGGACCGCTAAGATCTTTGCGCTACTTTGCGAACCTTAGCGCCTTTGCGGTGAAAAAACACACGTTCAAGTATCGATACACATAGCTCATGAATACCTCATCCCTTCTATACGCAACCATTATTCTTAGTTTGCTTTTTGCCTGCGGGTCGAAGCAGGTTGAAGAGCAAAAGGAACCCGTGAAGCCTTCCAGAGAAACCTTCCTCCTCCGCAAGGAAAAGTTTTTCTCCAGCCTGACCGTTCCCGGTGAATTGATTTCTTTTCAGCAAGTAGACCTCTATGCCCGTGAGACCAGCTTTGTGAAGAAAATTTACGTCGACGTTGGCAGTGAAGTAAAGGAAGGCCAGCTATTGGTCTCCCTGGAGGCACCTGAACTAACTGCCAGGGTTGCCGGTGCCGAGTCAAGGTGGAAGTCGCAGGAAGCAGTGTACACGGCAAGCAAGGCCAACTACGACCGCCTCCTGGAGACGAGCAAGACTCCCGGCACAATTTCCCAAAACGATCTTGATCAGGCGTTGTCGCGGATGAACTCCGATTTAGCGCAGCTGGAATCTGCAAAAGCCATCTATCGCGAAGCCGGAAACACCAGGAGTTACCTGGAGATCAGGGCGCCGTTCACCGGCGTGATCAGCGCACGCAACGTGAACCCTGGAGCATACGTTGGGCCATCCGGGAAAGGTTCAGAGTTTCCACTGTTTACCCTGCAAGAACAAAAGCATTTGCGCCTTGTCGTTTCTGTTCCGGAAGCGTTTACTTCCTACTTCGAGCAGGGCGACACGATCGACTTTAAGGTTAAGGCGCGGTCGAGTGAGATCTTCAAGGCCACCATCAAGCGTCACGCCGGTGCGCTTGATAACAGGCTCCGCTCGGAGAGAGTGGAGATGGATGTCGCCAATGCCGACAAGAGATTACTGCCTGGCATGATCGCCGAAGTCACCATTGCATTAAATGGTGCAGATAGCACCTTCGTTGTTCCCAAGACTGCTGTGGTTAACGCTGCAGAAGGTGTCTTTGTGATCAAAGTTCAACGCGATACCGCCGACTGGGTATACGTCACCACCGGCCGCTCCATGGGAGACAAAACCGAGATCTTCGGCAACCTGAGGACCGGCGACAAACTAATAACGTCCTCCAACGAGGAGATCCGCAAAGGCAGCGTCGTGCATTAAAAAGCATCGTCCATAAAATATAAAACAACCTCTACCCAATAAACCATTTATGCCAACGGCATAAATAAATTTCCCAATGTCAACGCCGCACTAAAAGTAGCTCCTGGCACCTGAACCAGGCCAACGGCCTGAGGCCCCCACCACGGGGCCCCCCCAACTCATAACCCATAACTCATAACCCATGACTCTCTCCTCCCCATTTAGCATAAAGAGGTCAATAAGGTGGGGCGTAATCTCTTTTTTCTTTACCCAAGGTCTTTGCTTCGCCTCCTGGGCGAGCCGCATCCCCGACATCAAGGCAACGCTTGGGCTCAGCGATGCCGGTCTTGGAAGTGTATTGTTTGCGCTCCCTGCAGGTTCGATGGCAGGCCTGCCGTTTGCGGGATGGTTAGTTACGCGCCTGGGAAGCAAGAAGGTCGCGCTGGCCGCCAGTATTTTATACGTCCTTGCCATGGTATCCATTGGCTTTGCCACGATGACGTGGCATCTCGTCGTTTCGTTATTTCTATTTGGCGTTGGCGGCAATCTGGTTAACATCTCCATCAACACGCAGGCCATCGGTGTTGAAAATCTTTATAAGAAATCGATCATGGCTTCCTTTCATGGTGCGTGGAGCGTCGCGGGATTCACCGGTGCGGCTATTGGCGCGCTGGCGGTTTCCAAGCACATACATCCCTCATATCATTTTATTGCAATAGCGACTTTATGCTTCATAGCCATCAGCGTCGCGCGGCATTACACCCTGCGGGCGAAGATCGGCGGTGGTGATCACCCATTATTTGCGATACCTGATAGTCCGTTGCTGAAGCTTGGGCTCATTGGATTTTGTGGAATGGCCTGTGAGGGCGCGATGTTCGATTGGAGTGGTGTATACTTTCAAAAAGTTGTGGAGGCTCCCGCGGAGTGGGTCACGTTGGGGTACGTGGTATTCATGTGTGCCATGGCGACCGGAAGGTTCGCTGGCGATGGCCTTGTCAACCGCATCGGACGAAAGAGAATGATACAGCTCAGCGGCATCCTCGTCGCGGCGGGATTGTTGTTATCGGTGTTACTTCCATTCATAGTTCCTGTCACCATTGGTTTCTTATTGGTGGGCTTCGGTATTTCATCCGTAGTGCCGTTGGTGTACAGTGCGGCGGGTAAGTCCCTGACTTTCTCTCCAGGGATGGCACTAGCGGCGGTATCCACCATAAGTTTCTTCGGCTTCCTGATCGGGCCACCCTTAATCGGCTTCATCGCCGAAGCGTCAAGTCTGCGGTATTCTTTCGCCGTCATCGCCGTGCTGGGGCTTTGCACAACACTGTTAACATCCCGCGCAAAGTTGATACAGTAGTGCGCCGCGGCGCGACGTTCCAAATTCAACACACAAAGATCGGCGATGTGACAAGTCAAGAGTGTTTAACCTACCCATTAGATTTTTCGCACGCCCCTGCATTAGCCCAGCATGGGCGTCTCACTCGCAGCGCAGGGTGCTGCCCTGGGTAAAATGGTGCAAAACGTTCCGGAAGCCCTGCAAGGGCGCCTCAATTTCAACACACCAACCTCGGCGTCATCTACACATAAAAAAAACAAAACTAGATAATGACACATATTCCTATAGCATTATTTCGATATCCTTTGTTGTCGATGAATAAATTTGATCGTTGACAGCTAAAACACATAGCGCCATAACATCACATGGGACAATCGCTATCTCAAATTTATATTCACATTATATTCTCCACAAAAAACCGAACGCCATTGATTGATGTTGAAATTGAAGATAAACTCTACGCATACCTCGCGCGCGTTTGCACCACGTCAAAATGTTACCCAATAAAAATAGGCGGCTATTCAAACCATGTCCATATCCTGGCCCAGCTATCAAAAACCGTTTCGATCTCTGAGCTTGTTGAAATATTAAAGACACGCAGTTCCATTTGGATGAAAAAAGAAAATGCACAATTGAATAATTTCTATTGGCAAAATGGATACGGTGTTTTTGGCGTTGATCGCAACGGATTGGTCAATTTGACGCGGTATATCGCAAATCAACATCACCATCATAATAACGTATCCTTTGAACAGGAATACAAATCATTGTTGGTGGAGAACGAAGTTAAGTTCGATGAAAAGTATGTTTGGGATTGAATACAATGATTGTGTACTCGTATCAAATCAGGTGTGCAGAAATGGGTAAGGGTATTGAACGTTTTTAATTTGCCGTATATCCGATTTTGGTGTGTTGAAATTGGAACGTCCCGCCGCGGCGGACTTCCGGAACGCGCCGTGCCATGTTACCCAAGGCTGCACCCTGGGCTGCGAGTGAGACGTCCGCCGCGGCGGACTAATGCAACCTGTCTCAGCATGCGTGCAACCAATCCAACGAGTTATTCATTAAATATTTTTTAATGTATAGGTGACGCCGATTTCGGTGTGTTGAAATTGGAACGTCCCGCCGCGGCGGACTTCCGGAACGCGCCGTGCCATGTTACCCAGGGCTGCACCCTGGGCTGCGAGTGAGACGTCCGCCGCGGCGGACTAATGCAATCGGGATTAAACCCCGCCGCTTTTCCGGATCATGTGCTTTTGATAGTAAAGGGCAGGGATGAGCAACATCAATAATGTTGGATTCAAAATAAGCCGGTGCAGGAATGAAATCAATGGACCGTTGTAGCCCGGATAATATACTTTTAAAATAAAATAGGGTATCAGAAAGAGGAAGACCCCCACGAGTTGCACATATAACGCAAATACGACGTACTTCCGCTCCACGAACAGCGCATAGATCAACGCGACCGCTAATGCATCATTGATGAGGAACCTGATCATTCGGTTGACTAGAAAGCGGTCGATTCCCTTAGCGCCAACGCCTAGCATCGCAGCCACATCGATCTTTTGAAAAAGGAATACGAGAAGTAATCCCGCAATGCTCAATAAAGCTACGATCCAACGCGTCACCTTCATGCCGTTCTCACCTGTTTAACGATAGATGACTTGCGTACCCACACGATCCACAAGAGGAAGACCACAATGTAGAGCACTGCAGTAAAAAAATACTTATGGAGTAAGTACATGAAATCCGGTCTGTACAGGGCAACCCAATAAAGCAAGCCGACCCTGAACAAATTAAATAGGTGAATGACGGTGAGTCCGACCGGAATGAACCATAACATCGCGCGCCTCATCGGACCAAAGGCCACCAGGAAGGCGACAAAAATGATCATCACATTAACACCGTTGCATCCTTCATAGATGTGAAGGACAGGTTGATTTGTATTGGACAACACCGTGACGGGCTTAGTGGTGCTGTCCTTGATGTGGGTTTCCCAGCCATACAGGTTCAGCGCTATGCTGGTTTGTCTTGACACTTCGCTCGTGATGCGATCGGGTCCAGGCCAATAGGCAGACACGTAAAACCCATAGACCAAATTGGCTACGACGTAAATAGCTATGAACTTAGCGAGGAAGAGAATGGTTGGTTTGAATTCACGGATCGACATGTTATTCATGTTTCAATCTTAATCATGGTCTGTCCTACGGATGCTCGCCTGCTTGCCTCAACCTTTCGAGTCTCCTGTCTTTCACTTTCCTTGTCCGCCGTAGCACCGATAGCTATCGGGGCGAAGGAGGGCACTTTTCACTTTTCACTCTTGATTCGTCTCGCTGGTACACCTGCTACAACGTCTCCTGATTCAATATCGCGGATGACGACCGATCCCATTCCTATTTTACATCTGGCACCGAGGTTGAGACGATTAAGAATGGTTGTCCCAGCGCCCACCAATACCTCATCGCCGATCACCACTTCGCCGCCAACGTGCACACCGGGCATTAGCGAAGCACGACTACCGATCCTGGAGTCGTGTCCCACCGTGCAGTTCAGGTTAATCAGCACGTGCTCACCAACAATGATGTCCGTGGTCATCACTGTTCCGGCGCATATAACCGAACCCACACCGATCGTGATAGCGGAAGCGTCCTGTAAGACGGCGCTAGGATGAATGATGACCGGGTAGCGTACATCATATTGCGCGAGGGCGTTCACTCTAGCCGCCTTAACAGCTGGATCTCCAAATGCCAGTATAACATTAACCGGTTTTGCAGCTTTGCGTATCACTTCTATGCCGCCAAGTACCTTAATACCCTTTACCACAGTATCCTTCAATACCGTATCGTCAACAAAACCGGTAACCTCGAAATCACTGCATGCGTTGAGCAATGATAGCAACTCTCGCCCTAAGCCTCCAGCACCGTAAATTAGCAATGGTGCTTTCATGGTTGATTGACTTTCACCAGTCTCGCCGGGTTTCCAACGACAACCGCATGGTCCGGTATATCATCGATTACAACAGCTCCTGCGCCAACAACAGCCCATGCCCCAATGCTAACCCCTGGGATAAGCGTCGCACCGGCGCCGATAAAAGCACCTTCACCTACATGCACCCTGCCACAAAGTACGGCCCGCGGCGAGAGGTGAACAAAATCATCAACAATACAATCGTGATCAATCTGTGCTCCGGTATTAACGATCACGTGGTTGCCTATCTTAGCCTGTGGCTGAACGATCGCGCCATGCAATATCATATTGCCCTTTCCTAAGGACGCGAATGCTGAAAACACTACCGAAGGATGTATAGTGTTACTGAATTTGTGCCGGATGGTCGCAGCGATTCGCTTTCTCGTGGCATTGTCACCAACAGCGATGATGGCTGCTGCTGAGGGCTCATATGCCGGATCATATGCCCCGATCATTGGGATCCCAAAGAGTTCTCCCGTTTGATTGTCATCAAATATTGCAACTACGTCAGCACCGTGAGTCAACAATGAATCGAGCACAACACGTGCGTGCTGCCCTCCACCTATCAATATGAACCTAGTTGTTTCCATTAAACTTTTCCATTGTAACTGATGTGCCGCTGCTGATGCCTTCGGCTTTAAGGACTTTTAGAACGGTAAGAAATAATATTTTAATATCAAGCCAGAACGAAATATGGTCAACGTACCAAACATCGTATGCGAAGCGTTGCGGCCACCGTACACTGTTCCGTCCGTTGACCTGTGCCCACCCCGTTATCCCTGGTTTAACATGGTGCCTCCGTTGTTGCTCAGGACTATACAACGACATGTACTCGACAAGCAAGGGTCGTGGTCCAACGAAGGACATATGTCCTAAGAGCACATTAAATAGCTGTGGTATTTCATCAATTGAAGTCTTTCGGATAAAGCTGCCGATGGAGGTTAGTCGTTCCTTATCGGGTAAAAGATTGCCTGCCGCATCGCGTGCATCTGACATTGTTTTGAATTTTACGACGGTAAAAATAGTACCATTCATGCCAGGCCGTTCCTGCGTGAACCATACTTTGCCATGGTTGGCGAAGTAGAGCAACACGATTGCAATCAACAATATAGGCGACGCCAGGAGGAGGATCAAAAAAGAAAATAGTTTATCAAAAAATGGCTTGATTATACTGGTATACAAATCAAAGTAAATTATCAGTAAAGATAGCAGATTAACCGCTAAGGCGCAAAGTAGCGCAAAGGCTATCAAAATTTATTTACGAATCTGCGGAAGCCATCTTTCAACAAACCTACGTTGAAGTTGATTAGAAAGCCGAGGCGAAGGTCTGCCAATTTTAGATAGCTCAATAATTGAGCTTCATGCACGGTAAGGATTCCTTCGACAGATTTAAGCTCCAGAATAATAGAATTTTCCACGAGTACGTCGATGCAAAATCGCTTGCTCAAAACAATTCCTTTATAATGCAACTGCTGTTGAACCATGCATTCAACCTTCAAGCCTCTTATTTGAAGTTCTCTTACCAAACATTCCTGATAAATACTTTCAAGCAACCCTGGACCCATTTCTCGATGAACACTAACGGCTCCATCAAATATGATCTTTGAAAAGTGATTAAGAATTTCGGGTGTATGTTGTATTTCCGACATACACAAACCAAATAAGAATTTCTGTCACTGTAATTCTCTCTGGAATTCGGTTAAACTGACAAAAATCTTTGCGGTACTTTGCGTCCCTTAGCGCCTTTGCGGTGAAAAACCTACTCTTCAACATTCTTCAGCATCCCCAACAACTCAAACGCCCCCTCACTTACAATCCCTCGCCCAGCATCAAAGCCCGTGGGCATTGCAACTTCCGTATACTCCCCATCGCTATCTCCTGCATCAACGGGTACAAGCTCGAAGGACTGCCTGTTCTGCAGCTGCGCGAAGACATAGTCCTTGCCCCCGAACGACACGATCGACTTCGACGGCACAACGGTTGCATTATGCGTACCCAACTGGACGGTGGCTGTCACGTACATTCCCGGTAGGAGGTTCTCGTCTTCCTTGTCAAGGTGACAGTGAATGCGCACGGTGCGGTCCGGACTGATCTCTTTCCCGACCAGGTAAACGGACGCCGTTCGCTTCTCAGTGTCGTGGTTGAGTTGGAAATTCACCTTCTGCCCAACGCTGATCTTGTTGATGTCCTTTTCATATACTTGCAGCTCAGCGTGGATATGATCAATGTTGACGAGCTTGAACATTACCTCTGTTGCACTCACGAACTGGCCGACATTAACGTTGACGACCGTAACGAAACCATCGATCGGCGCATACAGGTTGATGCTTTGCCGGATGTCGCCACTTTCCAGCGACGCAACGGAGATGTTGATCATTGTCAGCCTGGCTTTCAATCCCTGAACCGTCGCCTGGGTCGTGTGATATTGTGATCTCGCCTGCTCAAGGGCCTTCTTGGCATTGACATTCTCCCTGGCCAACTCTTCCTGGCGATTGTATTCAGCCTTCAAATACTCAAGCCTGGATTTGTTTTCAAGGTAATCCTGCTGCAGCTGAATGTATTCGGGATTCTCCATTGTTGCGAGCACTTCACCTTTTTTCACTTTCATTCCCTGCAATAGCCCAGTTGATCTGACAAATCCTCCCAATGGCGCCGAAATGGAAATGAGATTTTGAGGCGGGACGTCAAGGGTGCCATTCAGCTTCAGCGTCGTTCCGATGGCGCGCGTCTGTAGCTTGGTGACTGCAATATGAGCGGACTCGTACTGTTGTGCCGTTAGCGAAATGATACCGGATGAGTCGGCTACACTCATCGGTTCGTTGTTCGCCTTTTCTTTTGGCTTCGCACCGCATCCCGTTAGAATGAGTACGACTATAATGGTAAGGTGCTGCGTTATTTTTCGATACATGTTAGTTGCGATCAGAAATTTGACCCCCTGTAAGATATTGCACTGCGATCATACTTTCATTGTAGGCGTGCCAGGCATTGAGATAACCTTCCTGGATGCTCAATGACTGCCGCATGGTGAGCAGTAATGTTGTAAAATCCAGCTCTCCGCTCTGAAAAGACTTCTTCCCCTGCGTCATCAGCAGGTCGGCAGTATTAAGGGCTGTGCTGTTGTAATAATCAAGGCTTGCTTTGTTTTTTAATAATTCCTGTTGCGCCTGATGATATTGTTGTGTGATGGCCATCTCATTGCCTTCAACAAACTTTTGCGCAGATGATGTGGCAAGCTTTGCAGCCTTCACCCTCGACGAATAAGGGACGAACCACAGTGGTAGCGATATGCCCGCCTGAAAACCCTGAAAGCGTTTGTTGCTACCAAAATATGTTTCCTGGCCGTCGACATTTTGTGTTCCAATCAAAGTCTGATTGAAATATCCGATGTGGAGGTCGGGCATGGCGCGTGCCGCCTCAAGTTTTTGGAGTTGATAATTCACCTTTACCTGCTGGCGTTCTGCAGCCAACACCGGATTGTTCATGATGCCCGCAGTATCCAACATATTACTATCGATGAATGCATCTAAACGTCCATCAATGTCTGTGAGATCAGGCGTCTGACAAAGCAGCCGCAGGTGATCCAGCACGATCCGGATATCGGCGTCATTCCGCGCCAACTGATTTTTCATTTCGGCGTATTGTGTCTCCGTGAGCGTCTTCACCAGTAAAGTCCCTTCGCCCGTCCTGTATTGAACGGCCGCAGCGCGCGACAATTCCTGCAGCAGGCTGTCGTGAGTTAATAGTACCTGATGCCACTCTTTGAGATAAAGCAGTTCATTAAAGAGATGCTTTACTTTAAACGCTATTTCATTGCTGGTAACACGCTCCCTGAGCTCAAATGATTTGATGAGCTCGTTGCTGAGCATGTTGTGTCGTACAAAGACAGTAGGAAACGGGATACCTTGATTGATGGTGATGTTGTTATCCGTTTTTTGAATGCTGTTATACTGACCATACATAAGAGAGACGTCAGTCTTGGGTATGTCTGTTGATGATTTTTTTAACGCCCGCTGGCGATCGGTTTCTATCTCCGCCGCATTCAGTGTCGCACTTTTTTCTGTGGCGAGGCTGATCATTTGAGATAGCGAGAGTTTTTGTTGTTGCGCGTCGGCGTGATCATAGTTTAAAACCAGGAACCCAATCAATAGTATTACCGTCTTTGATTTCAGCGACCTCAGGATGCGCGTCTCAAGGATCAGGTAAAGTAAAGGGAGGACAATAAGCGTCAACAGGGTTGCGCTGATCAGGCCGCCTATGACTACCGTTGCCAATGGCTTCTGCACCTCCGCACCATTGCCATGGGAGAGGGCCATGGGAAGAAATCCCAGCGACGCTACCAATGCGGTCATGAGTACAGGGCGCAAGCGCGTAGATGTTCCTTTCATAATGATTTCTGTTACATCAGTTAGACCTTCTTTTTTTAATCTGTTGAACTCGGCGATCAGCACGATACCGTTGAGCACGGCGACGCCAAATAAAGCGATGAAGCCTATGCCGGCCGAAATGCTGAACGGCATGCTTCTGATCCAAAGCGCGAATACCCCACCAATGGCGGCGAGGGGAATAGCACTGTAGATCAAGAGTCCCTGGGCGACTGAGCCGAAAGCGAAATACAGGAGCACGAAGATCATCAGCAGGGCTACCGGTACGGCTACCATGAGACGCTCCCGCGCTTTCATCAGGTTTTCAAATGTACCGCCGTAGGTGACGAAATAGCCAGGTTGAAGTTTCAGGGTGGCATTGACGCGGCTTTGCAATTCATCAACGATACTTTCCACATCACGTCCGCGGGTATTGAATCCAACAACGATACGCCGCCGTGTGTCATCGCGTTGGATTTGTGCTGGTCCCGACTCAATGACAACATCAGCAACCTGCGTGAGTGGGATTTGTTCTCCTTTCTTCGTAGTAACGTAGAGACTGCGGACATCATCAACAGATTGACGGTTCTCAATGCCCATTCTCACGACGATGTCGAAACGCTTTTCCCCTTCGAAGAGGATACCCGCCCGCTCGCCGGCCAACGCTGCATTGATCACTTCATTCACTTCTCTAACGCTCAAACCAAATTGCGCCAGGCGTTCGCGCTTAACGCGCACGACAATTTGTGGCATGCCGGTGATCGGTTCAATGAAAATATCTGCCGTTCCCTCAATGCCATTTGCCAGCTTTGCGATCTGTCTTGCGTAGATCACCAGTTGGTCCAGGTCTTCTCCATACACCTTAATGACGACATCCTGTCGTGCTCCCGTCATCAACTCATTGAAACGCATTTGTATCGGGTGCTGAAATCCGAATGAAACGCCAGGAAGATTCTCCTGCAATACGGCTTGCATTTTCGTTACCATCTCCTCTTTCGAATCTGCACTTTTCCATTCAGACTTGTCTTTCATGACAACGATGATGTCGCAGGCCTCGATGGGCATGGGATCAATCGCGATCTCCGAAGTGCCGATCTTGGCGACGACCTTTTCCACCTCTGGAAAATGTTTCAAAAGTACCTGTTCGGCCCTGTAAGAAACATCAATCATCGTCGACAAGCTGCTACCGGGGAGGATGCGGGTTTCTAAAGCAAAGTCTCCTTCATCCAGCTCGGGCAAAAATTCTCCGCCGAGGCCCTTGAATACGAAAAAGCTCACTAAGAGCATTGCTCCAGCAATGCTGAGAATAATTGCTTTGTGATGAATGCTCCACCGCAGCATGGGCTCGTAGCGCTGATGAACGCGTCGCAGCATGCGGTTCGAAATATTCTCTTTTGGATCCGGTGATCTACTAAGGAACAACGCAGAGGCTAGAGGCACGTAGGTTAACGATAAAATGAATGCCCCAAGAATGGCAAAGATCACCGTTTGGGCCATAGGCCTGAACATCTTCCCTTCGATACCCACCAAAGAAAGGATGGGCAGGTAGACCATCAATATGATGATCTGACCGAATGCCGCGGCGTTCATCATTTTTCCCGCGGAAGTTTCTATTTCGAGATCCATCTGCTGCTGCGTTAATCTGCTTCTAAAACCTGCGCCGGAAATATGATGCAGTGTTGCCTCAACGATGATAACCGCACCATCCACGATCAATCCAAAATCTATAGCGCCCAGACTCATGAGGTTTCCTGAGACGTTGAAAAGGTTCATCATGATCACCGCGAACAACATCGATAGCGGGATCACGGAAGCGACGATCAACCCGGCGCGCAGGTTCCCCAATAGCAACACGAGCACAAACACAACGATTAACGCTCCTTCCGCGAGATTTGATATCACGGTCCGGATAGCATGGTTGACGAGCTTTGTCCTGTCGAGAAAGGGTTCAATGCTCACGCCTGCCGGTAGACTCTTTTCAATCTGCTTTATTCTTTCCTTCACGTTGAATATTACCTGTGATGAATTGGCGCCCTTCAACATCAGCACAACGGCGCCCACGGTTTCTTCATTTCCATCGTCCGTCATCGCGCCGTAGCGGATAGCATGGCCTTCTTGCACAATGGCAACATCACTCAAGAGCAACGGTACGCCTGATTCGCCGCGACGAACCACAATCGCACGGAGGTCATCCGGCGATTTAAAAAGCCCTTCACTGCGTATAAAAAAGGCATTCTTTTCTTTTTCGATGTACGCGCCGCCGGTATTTTGATTGTTGTCTGATAAGGCGTTGAATATTTCAGTGAGCGACAGGTTCAATCCCCTAAGCCGTTCCGGGTCAATGGCAATTTCATATTGCTTAACGTGGCCCCCGAAGCTGCTAACGTCCGCCACGCCGGCAGTGCCCAGCAATTGCCGACGTACGATCCAGTCCTGAACTGTTCGAAGGTCCATGATGGAGTACTTGTCCTTGTAGTCGGGCGCGACCGCCAGGCGATATTGGTAAATTTCACCGAGGCCGGTTGTGATGGGTCCAACCTCGGGCATACCCACATTTTGCGGGATCTGTTTCTTTGCGTCCGACAACCTTTCGTTTACTTGCTGTCTGGCCCAATAGAGATCTGTGTCATCCGTAAATACGATGGTTACAACGGATAGCCCGAATCTTGAGATGGAGCGGATCTCCTGGATGCCTGCAATGGTGGCCATCGCCTGCTCGACGGGAAAAGTTACCAGCCGTTCAATGTCCAGGGCTGATTGCGACGGTGCGGCGGTCAATACCTGCACCTGATTGTTGGTAATATCCGGAACAGCATCTATTGGCAACTGGGTGACCGCATACGTGCCCCAGATGATCAGTCCGACCAGGAATAGTCCGATGATCAGCTTATTGCGAATTGAAAATCTAATAATAGCATTTAGCATGATTCGATCATGTTAGAAAAATGAATGATCCAGGGTTGGTAGAAGGGCAGCGATGCCGATGCTACGTTTTATCCTGTCTGCAAGACTTTAATATAAGATGCTATGCTCTGGGAGGTTGCCAGATGGAGAAATGAAAAGAGGCGCCGTTGAAAATAGATTTGAACAGTACGTCATTGCTGGACATGAAACATACTTCTAATGTGGTCTCGGCCAGGTCGTCCGGAGGCAATGCAATCGATATAGCCGCTTCAGGACATTTCGCATTTTTGAACGGAAGCTGTTGATCACGCGCGTAATCGGGTGTTTTGGCACTCCCATTGAAATAGTGGATGGCTATAAAATCAATAAGGCCGATCTTTGCATTTAATTCTTTGTGTTCCTGGTAGTGTTCAAAAAAAATGGGCAGTCGCAAGAATTGGTGGAGCTCAGTGCTGGCTACGAGGTATATGGAGAGTAACAGAAATGGAATTGCCTTTCTCGTCATTGCAGGGGCAAATTAACGAAATATATTTTATAGTTTAGGCTCGCGATTATAAACGTAGATATCGCATTCTTATGCATTCGCTGATAAAGCTGCACGGCTCTGTGGATCCGCTGCCCGAAAGTATTCCCCTCCGTGCAGGCAATTTATCACTGATGTATGAGGCAGGGTTCCTGCGCTACATCAGGAACGGAGGAACAGAGATCATCCGTATGATCAATTTCCTGATCAGGGACAAGCATTGGAATACGAGTCCGATGGAGATACTCACCGAGGAAGTTCAAAGAAGAGAAGCGGGGTTCACAATTTCCTATACGGCGATGTGCGCGATGCATGACATTCAGTTTCAGTGGTCATGCCGGATTGTAGGGAGGGAAGATGAGACTATAGTCTTTGAAATATCAGGTGAGGCATTGCACGCGTTTGAGAAGAACAGACTTGGGTTTACGGTCCTTCATCCGATGCAGAGCACCCGCGGCAAAACCTGCCTGATCACCCACGGTAACAACACGCAGCAAGAGTACACCTTTCCTGTGTTGGTGAGTCCGCATCAGCCCTTTGTTGATATCAAGACCATGCAATTGAACCTGACGCCAGGCATTTCAGCAGTTCTGAATTTCGAAGGAGACCTGTTTGAAACAGAAGACCAACGCAACTGGAACGACAATTCCTTTAAAACGTATTGCACGCCCTTGACAAAACCTCGCCCATTTCCTGTCAACAAAGGCGAGCATGTTCACCAAACAGTTCAACTAAAAGTATCCGGCGACCTGGTAGTCGAAGACGACGATTCGGATAGCGCAGTTTCGTTTTCCGTCGATCACAGTCACCTGACTGATTTTCCAAAGATCGGCATCCCGATGAATGGTCTTTCGCACGACCAGGATATGATTGATCGCATCAAACGACTTGACATTGATTTTATCCGGATAGCCTTCAATGATAAGGCAACTGCCAGGATGGAGAAGGCTGTGGCCCTTGGCCTGCCCGTTGAAGTGGTGTTGTTTACCGGTCCGGAATTCAATCAAGCTATCGTGAAAGAATTGCGTCGATTTGAATCGAGCATCATACAATTCATTGTATTGCCTTCAAAGGGCAAGTCGGCCGACAAGGATTTGTTGGATCAGGTTGTACCAATCCTTCGTGAGAATTTTCCTAACGCGACGATCGGCAGTGGAACGGACCTGTTCTTTACAGAGCTTAATCGGGAAGAACGCCATCAGCGTTGGTGGATTTTCTGAGCTTCCCTGCAACCCCACAGGCGCACGCTGCTGACTACAGAACGATAGTAGAGAACCTGGTAACGCATAGGGACGTGGTGACCTCGTGCCGGTCGTTTACAGATAAGGCAATACACGTTGGGCCCGTGACGTTGAAGACCCGGATGAATGCCGGAGGTTGGGAAACAGAAGATGCAAAGCATCATACTCCGTTTCCCCCTGATGCAGATCCAAGGCAGCTATCATTGTTTGGCGCGGGATGGACCATCGGAAGTATGAAACACCTGGCTGAAAGTGGCATACAAGCTGCAACTTATTTCGAGACGTGTGGATGGCGTGGTTTGATGCCTCATCCTGATCAGGCCTGGCCTTCCACGTATGGTCTTCCGAAACGGGCTGTCTATCCCGTGTACATCATCATCAGTGAGATCTTAAAACGCAAGCATCAGCGGGTTGCCAGATTGATCAGCGATGATCCGCTTAGCATGGATGGTATTGCCTTCGTCGATGACCAGGGAAGGGAGACTATCCTGTTAGCAAACTACACCAGTAACACTTTACCCATAGCCCTGCCACAAGAAAAGGCGTTTACATCGTTCATCTTCAACGCCGACAACATTGAAACTTACATTCTCGACTCCGAAAAAGAACCAGACTATAAGCCCCAATCAGATTTTCTCTTGCTGCCGGCGTTCGCCATCTCAATCCTTAAAACCTCTTAGCGGTCCTTTGCGTCTTTGCGTCTTTGCGGTGAAAAAGTCTTCGGATGAACCTGCAACCTTTCTATGCTGGTGCTCGTATCAATACACAACGCTCGATTTTAGTAAAGACCATCTCGCTGATTCCTTCACCTTTGGAAAGGTTCCACACACGGAATAGGGTCGGAGAAGATCACAACAGACCTCCCCACCAGGAGGTCTTTTTGTTTATCGTCTAACTTCCTGTCTTTTCTCCAGCGGCGCAATGCTGAAGTTCAACAACGCAGTATGCCTGACTACGGAGATATCCACCATCGTCAGAATATCCTTGTTTGTTAGTTCCTTAAAAAGCTCGTGCGTGCTGTTGACGACTTTTCCGTTGAATGATAAAATGATATCACCTTCCTGCAGTTGTGATCTCGATGCAGGTGAGTCCGGCTCGATGTGCGTTACGAATAATCCACGCTTGTTCGTCAGATTATAATGACTTCTGATCTTAGGATTCAGGGTGATCTCCTGCAGCGCCAACCCGAT
>Ga0193753_10001714_pt1 | contig 18376 bp, 17 predicted proteins | sample H1c2metaG_FD_144925 | JGI IMG/M metagenome (GOLD analysis project Ga0193753, IMG submission 144925) | Soil microbial communities from a riparian zone of the East river system, Colorado, United States - H1c2 | ecosystem: Environmental > Terrestrial > Soil > Riparian zone | place: USA: East...
TCATAGGTCGGAATCTGGCCGAAAGGATGAAGCGCCAGATGCGCGGGTTCCTTCATCGCACGAAACGAAACAAGGCGGACCTCGTAGGGTTGGCCCACTTCTTCTAGCGCCCAGCGAACGCGCGTATCGCGTGCCAGTCCCTTGCCGCCATCGGGTGACCGTTCAAAGGCGGTAATGGTGATGGTCATCGTGGAGCCTCCTCCTTGACGAACATCAACGGCTGCGAGGTTGGCGGCGTATCTCGATGCGCTACGACCGTTGCACCCACACATCCTTCAGCGCTATCTGCATCGCGCCAGCCGTTATCTTTTAGCTCGATCAACGAGTCCTGACTCTAGGCAGTTGAGGTTTCCCCCGATCAATTGCCTACCCGCGACCGCGGCGATACTGCGCAATGGATGCTGGTCACGCTGGTGCCAAGCGCAGCTTGAGGAACGGCATTGGAATTGCTCGCAAGGCGGTACGATGCACGCGGATCGGCCAATCGAGTGTCGGCCGGGAGGAAGCCACGCAGCGTGGTAGCCGGCACCGTGGTCACACGGATCGGGCCGCCCACATAGGAGATCGTTACGCCTTGGACAACCCCGCTGGCGTCGAGCTGCGGTCCACCCGAAATGCCGCCCAGACGGGAGTCCTGCATGCCCTCACCCCGCTGCTGCCAGAGCCAGCCGGTCGAGGTTCCGGCCTGCGGCTGCTCAACCTGTCGAACGTTGGCCACAGCACTGAGGCTGGTCTCTACGTATACAAGCTGGCCGTGGGCGAAACCGATGTGGATACCCGGCTGGCCGATGACGGGATCCCGATCGGCCAGCGGCAGGGCGATCTGGCTTTCGCTCGAGCGGGCATTAATGACGGCGAGATCGGCTGATGGATGCAGCGACACGCTACGCGCCCGATTCCAGCCTTTGTCGCCCTTCACGTAGACAGCCGCACAACCGCGCACCACATGAGCCGCGGTGACCCAGGTATCGCGGGCGACCAGGAAGCCCGTGCCCCGCGAATCGTGCTTTCGATCATTGCCGCCCACGATGGCAATATTCACCGTCCGCGTCGGAGCCGCATAGGAAGTCGGTGCCTGCAATGCCGAACCATTCGGTGAAACCAGTGAGGCCTGCTGGAAATCTCCGCCAGCCAAGGCCGGCGAGATGCCCGCAAGCAACGCAAAGCCGACCGCCAGGCAAGCTACTCGTTTGATACCCGTTGGAGCCAACCGACCACTCCCTCGCCTGCTCAATATTCTTGCAACTGGAGCGGGCATTGCTGCGGTGCGGTTCGTTGGCATATCCATGGAAGCAGTGTGCCGGCAAATTTCGTGGCGCCCTAGCTTAAAAAGCAGAAGAGATCGCATATCTTCTTGAAAACAAATGCATTACAGCAAAGAAGAGATTCAAGAGAATCTCATTTTATGAATAGTTTTATATTTATCTTAATACATCTAGAAGTAGCAATTAGCCCCTAAATTTGTGGAAACCATCGAAGGTTTTTCTAACAGGTTGCAGTGCGCACAGACTGCTTCCTGCGATCCAACTTCGAGACTTTCCTCTAACGCGTTGCCGTCATGCGGAAATCTAAAACCAAGACGACGCGAAGGCGGCGCCATACACTGGGACCAAGGGGGGGTGCCGTGCCACTTTGGATAACGATCACGATCGCCGCTGCGCTGTTTCAGAACATACGCACGACGATGCAACAGAAAATTCGCCATTTGCTGAGCGTCGATGGCGCGAATTTTGTCCGATACCTTTACGGTGCGCCGCTGGCGCTCGGCATGCTGGCCTTTCTCATTTGGGGGACGGGCCGGCAAATGCCGGTCCTCAACCTGGAGTTCCTGCTCCTCGTGACGGTAGCGGGCCTGGCTCAGATCATCGCCACCTCGCTGATGATCCACGCCTTTGGCCTGCGCAACTACGTGGTTGGCACGGTCTATTCCAAGACCGAGACCGTGTTTGTGGCGCTATTCGCCACCTTCATCGCTTTCGAGCCACTCCATTTCGTCGCCTGGATAGGCATTTTGGTCTGCCTGATCGGCATTGCCATTCTGAGCGCGCGCGGCAGGATCGCCGACATTCGAGGTTTGGTGGCCGATCTCAGACACAAGGGCGCCCTCTATGGCATTCTCTCGGGCTTCTTCTTTGCCATCGCGGCCGGCACCATCCGTGAAGCATCCAAGCTGATCGACGGTGATTTCATGATCCGCGGCATCACGGTGCTCGCCTGCATGAACACCATCCAGGTCGCGCTCATGGCCGCCTATATCTACCGGCAGGACCGTCCTCAGATGGCCAAGATCGCCGCGCACTGGCGCTCGTCGACCTGGGTCGGGTTGTTCAGCGTCCTTGGCTCGGCGAGCTGGGCTTTGGCCATGACCCTCGAAAACGCCGCTTTGGTGCGGGCGGTCGGCCAGATCGAACTTGTTTTCACTTTCATCGCCTCACGTGTCGTCCTCAAGGAGAAACCCTCCCTCGGTGAGTGGATCGGTAGTCTTCTGGTGATTGGCGGTGTCGTTCTTATTCTCATAGCCAGGTGAGCCAATGACCGATCAAAGACCGAGACCGCTCAGCGGCGTCCGTATTCTCGATTTCTCGACCACGATCGCCGGCCCGCATTGCAGCCGCCTGATGGCCGATCTCGGCGCCGAGGTGATCAAGGTCGAGTCCACCGACGGCGACCTCATGCGCACGCGACCCGTCCTGCGTGACGGCGCCAGCACGATGTTCGGCCAGCTCAATGTCGGCAAGCAGTCGATCGTGCTCGACCTCAAGCGGCCCGAGGCGATCGCGGTGGTGAAGAAGCTGGTGCCCACGGTGGATATCGTGATCGAGAATTACCGTCCCGGTGTCATGAAACGCCTTGGTCTCGACTATCCCGAGCTGGCCAGGATCAGTCCCAAGCTGATCTATTGCGCCATCTCAGGTTATGGACAGACAGGTCCGGGCGCCGGGCGGGCGGCCTATGCTCCGGTGATCCATGCCTCTACTGGCTACGACATGGCGCATCTCTTCTACCAGCAGGGCCGCGAGCGGCCGGACAATTGCGGCATCTTCGTCGCCGACTATGCGAGCGGTGCCTATGCCATGGGAGCCATTCTCGCGGCTCTCCACCAGCGTCATGTCACCGGCCGGGGCCAGATGGTCGATGTCTCGATGTTCGAAAGCCTTGTCGGCATGCTGCTCGGCGAGGTCAATCGCGCCCAGTTCGATTTTGAATCGCCCTCGCGGCCGATGTACGGGCCGATCGAGGCGGCCGACGGTTACGTGATGCTGGCAACGGCGAGCGAACGCACCTTCCAGGACCTCGCCGCCGCTTCGGGCCGAAGCGACTGGATCACCGATCCACGCTTCGAGAAATATGCCGACCGGCGCATGAACTGGGGCCTGCTGATCGACGAGCTCGAACAATGGTCCAAGACACTCAGCGTCGCCCAGGTCGTCGCAGCGCTCGAAAAGCAGGGCGTGCCCTGCTCGCCCTATGTCACCGTCACCGAGGCCCTCAAGGACCCACAGGTGGCGCATCGCGGCTCGCTCTGCACCATCGACGATGCCGCCGGCAGCTACCAATCCCCCGCCCCGCCCTTCCGCTTCTCCGGATCGGACATGCAGAGTGGCCCACACGTGGCTGCGCTGGGCGAGCATACGCGCAGCGTGCTGTCGCAGGCGGGGCTCGATGCGGTGGAAATCGACCAGCTGATCCAGAGCGGAGCCGCGAGATGACCGACGATCTTGCCCATGTCGATGACCGCACACCCATCCTGATCGGCGGTGGCCAGATCACCGACATATCCGGCGCGCCGAGCAGCGAACGCTCGCGCGTGGCGTTTTGCGCCGATGCGGCCCGCATGGCGCTTGCCGACGCGCAGGCGCGGATGGATTCGGTGGCCCTCGGCGCCAGGATCGACGCCCTGGCAGTCATGGAGTTCTTCAGCGACATCAGCCCGCGTTTCGCGTCGCCGTTCGGCCGCTCGACCAATCCGCCCAAGAGCGTCGCCGATCGGCTGGGGGCCACGCCGCGGCAACTGCTCTACAGCCATTCCGGCGGCAACATGCCCCAGTACTTGGTCAACCGCTTCGCCGAGGAAATCGCGCGCGGCGAGACCAACTTGGCCCTGATCTGCGGCGCCGAGCTTTTGCGCAGCACGCAAAACGCACGGCGCGCCGGCCAGAAGCTCGATTGGAACGAGGAGCCTGGCGGCGAACCCATCCGCGTCGGCGATCAGCGCTTCGGCTACAGCGAGGAAGAAGCCCGTCACGAGTTGCGCGCCGCCATTCATTTTTATCCGCTTCTGGAGAATGCCATTCGCGGCGGTCTCAAGCGCGATGTCGACACGCATATGGCGGCAATGGGCCGGCTGTTCGAACGGCTGGCGGCCGTCGCCAGGGACAATCCGCTGGCCACGCGGCGCGAAGGCTATTCAGCGCAGCGGCTGTCGACCGTCTCCGAAGACAATCGATGGATCTGCTTTCCCTACCCCCGGCTGATGAACGCCAACGCGATCATCGATCAAGCCGCTGCTGTGTTGATGACGTCCGTCGGCAAAGCCAAGGAATGGGGCATTCCGCGCGAGCGCTGGGTTTTCCTGCATGGCTGTGGCGACGGTGTCGATACCTGGATCGTTTCCGAGCGCGACCGGCTCGACACCTCGCCTGCGATTCGCGGCTGCGCCCGCACCGCGCTGGCCATGGCCGGCAAGAGCGTAGCCGATATCGCCGCCTTCGATCTCTACAGCTGCTTCCCGTCGGCGGTCGAAGTGGCGATGCGCGAGATCGGTATCACCGAGGACGATGCGCGTCCGATCAGCGTCACCGGCGGCCTGCCCTTCTTCGGCGGTCCCGGCAACAACTACGTCACCCATTCGATCGCCGAGATGATGAATGTCGTGCGCCGCAAGCCGGCTGCGTTCGGCATGGTGACGGCCAATGGCAACTATCTCACCAAGCATTCCGCCGGCCTCTATTCGACCGCCCCGGTGTGCGGCCCGTGGCGGCGCGAGGATCCGAAAAAGCTCCAGTCGGACCTCGATGCGCGACCGAGACGAAAGGTCGATACTGCGCCGTCGGGCACGGGCACGATCGAGACTTATTGCGTGACCTACGGCAAGGACTCTCCCGAACGGGGCTATATCATCGGCCGACTCGACGACACAGATGATCGCTTTGTGGCCATGACACCGGACGAGCCTGCCCTGCTGGCCGATATGCTGACGCGCGAACAACTTGGGCGTAAAGTGGTGCTATCCGAAGAAGGCGGGCACAACGTCTTCCGGCCGATCTAGGAGGAAACGAATGTCCAGCGTGCTGAACGCGGCGCAAATGGCCGAATACGACCAGAAGGGCTTCACCTATGCGCGCGGCCTTTTCTCGCCGGCCGAGGTCAAGCTGCTGACCCGGGCGATGGAAGAAGATACTGCCGTGCGTGACAGCATTCTCGACCGGCGCGACGGCGAAGGCCGCTCGACGCGGATCGCGTTGTGGAACCGCGCTGGCGACAGTGTTTATGGCCTTGCCGCGCGCTGCAACCGCATGGTCGATACCTCGGCCGAATTGCTGGGCGGCCCGGTCTATCATTACCAGTCGAAGCTCACGGCCAAGGAACCGCAAGTCGGGGGTGCCTGGGAATGGCACCAGGACTACGGCTACTGGTACTACAACGGCTGCCTGCGACCTGATCTTCTGTCGGTGATGGTCGCCCTCGACAAGACCGACCGCAGCAATGGCTGCCTGCAGATCGCGACCGGCTCGCATAGGCTCGGCCGTATCGATCATACGCCGCTGTCGCCGACGCAGAACGAGGTCGACCCCAAGCGCATGCCGCACATCCTGGAGAAATGCCCGATCGAGTATTGCGAGCTCGAGGCCGGCGACGCGCTGATCTTTCATTGCAACGCCATTCACCGCTCGGATGCCAATCGTTCCGCCAACCGGCGCTGGACCTTGCTGATCTGCTACAACCGGGTCGACAACGATACCCTCACGAAGACCGACGATCGCTATTTCGTGCCGCTCGAAGCAGTCGACGACGGTGCCCTGCTCCGCGCCGGCGCGCGCTTTGCCCGCGGCGATGGCCAGGAACATTTTGCAAGCCGGCCATACGTGCCGGATTTACGGAAGGCGTCTTAGGCAACCAAGCCCACGTCGTCCTGAGCGAAGCGAAGGACCTCACGCCCACTACACACTCGGTTTTGGCAGACTGTGGACGATCGCTCGGTGAGGTCTTTCGCTTCGCTCAAGACGACTCGTGCGCCGCGGCCTATGCCCTCAACCGCTCCAGGGCAGTGCTGAGGCGCAGCCGCGTCTGTTCGGCCTGGATGCGGCGCTCGCGCTGTTCCTCGACCACCTCTTCCGGCGCTCGTGAGACGAAGGCTGCGTTGCCAAGTTTGGCGTCGATCTTGCTCACCTCGTCGGCGAGCTTCTTGATTTCCTTTTGCAGGCGGACGCCTTCGGTCGCGAGGTCGATGACCTCGCCCACCGGCAGCGCATAGGTTGCCTCGCCTACCACGATCTGCAAGGCGCTCTTGGGTGCCGTCTTGGCGTCCGACTCGATGCCCTCGACGCGCGCCAGTCGTTCGATGACCGCCTGATGTGTCTGAATACGCTGCCGTGTCGCTTCATTGGCGCCGACCACCAGCAGCTTGAGCTTGGCGCCGGCCGGCACGTTCAGCTCGGCGCGGGCCGAGCGGATGTCGGAAATCACCTTGATCAGCCAACCGATCTCCGCATCGGCTGCCTCGTCCGGCGCCGTTGGCACGGGCCAGGGCTGGCCGATCAAGGCACCGTGCTCAGCGCGATGACCGAGCTTGTCCCAGATCTCCTCGGTGATGAACGGCGTCACGGGGTGCATCAGCTTGGCGACCTCGCGCAGCACGAAGGCCGTAACGGCACGGGTCTCGTCCTTGGCCGGTCCGTCCTCGCCCTGCAGGATCGGTTTGGTGAGCTCGACATACCAGTCGCACAGCATGCCCCAGACGAACTCGTAGAGTGCGTTGGCCGCTTCGTTCAAGCGGAAGCCGGTGATGGCGCCATCGACGATGCGGTTGGCGCGCGCGAGCTCACCCAGCATCCATCGATTGACGGTCTGCTTGACGGAAGCTGGATCGAAGGCCGCCGGCAGCGACGCACCATTCATCTGGGCAAAACGCGTCGCATTCCAGAACTTGGTGATGAAGTTGCGCGAGCCCTCGACGCGCGCCGGCGCAAGCCGGATACGACCGCCTTGTGCGGCCATGGCCGTCATGGTGAAGCGCAGCGCATCGGCACCGTATTTGTCGATCAGTTCCAGCGGATCGATGACGTTGCCTTTGGACTTCGACATCTTCTGGCCCTTCTCGTCCGTCACCAGCCCGTGCAGGTAGACGGTGCGGAAAGGCACTTCCTTCATGAAGTGCTGGCCCATCATCATCATGCGGGCGACCCAGAAGAACAGGATGTCCCAGCCGGTCACCAGCACGCTGGTGGGATAGTATTTCTGCAGCTCCGGCGTTTTGTCCGGCCAGCCGAGCGTAGAAAAGGGCCATAGCGCCGAGCTGAACCAGGTGTCGAGCACGTCGGGATCGCGGATCAACTCGACATCGCGGCCGTAGTGCTTGCGCGCGTCCTGCCTGGCCTCGTCCTCGGACAGTGCCACGAAGACCTGCTTGTCGGGGCCATACCAGGCCGGGATCTGATGCCCCCACCAAAGCTGGCGCGAGATGCACCACGGCTCGATATTCTCCATCCACCGGAAGAAATCGTCGCGACCGCGCTCGGGGACGAATTTCACCCGACCGTCGCGCGCCGCCGCGATCGGCTCGACCGCCAGCTTCTTGGCGTCGGCGTACCATTGTTCGGTGAGATAAGGCTCGACCGGCACGCCGCCGCGGTCGCCAAAGGGCACGGCATGGGTATGCGGCTCGATCTTCTCGACCAGTTCGAGCGCTTCCAGGTCGGCCACGATCTTCTTGCGGGCATCGAAGCGATCGAGGCCGCGATAGACCTCCGGCGCCTTGTCGTTGATACGCGCGAACTTGTCGAAGATGCTGATGGCTTCGAGATTGTGCCGCCGACCGACTTCGAAATCGTTGAAGTCATGGGCGGGCGTGATCTTCACCGCGCCGGATCCCTTCTCCGGATCGGAATATTCGTCGGCCACGATCGGAATGCGCCGGCCGACCAGCGGCAGGATGGCGTGCTTGCCGATGAGATGCTTCCATTTCGGATCGGCGGGGCTCACCGCGATGCCGGTATCGCCCAGCATGGTCTCCGGCCGCGTCGTCGCCACGATGATGAACTCGCCTGGACTGCCGTCGATCGGATAGCGCAGATACCAGAGATGCCCCTTCACTTCGCGCGATTCGACCTCGAGGTCGGAGATCGCGGTCAGCATCTTGGGGTCCCAATTGACCAGCCGGTTGTCCTTGTAGATCAAACCAGTGCGATAGAGATCGACGAACACTTTCAGGACAGCGCGCGACAGCCCCTCGTCCATGGTGAAACGTTCTCGCGACCAGTCACACGAAGCGCCCAGCCGGCGCAGTTGCTGGGTGATGGTGCCGCCGGAAAAAGCCTTCCACTCCCAGACCTTTTCGAGGAACTCGGACCGCGACAGGAGCTTGCGGTTGGCGTTGTTGTGCTCAGCGGCGCCCTCGATCGCCAGGCCGATTCCCTCCTGCTCGAGGTTGCGCACCACGACCATTTGCGTGGCGATGCCGGCATGGTCGGTGCCCGGCTGCCAAAGCACATCATCGCCCTTCATGCGGCGCCAGCGGATCAGTACATCCTGCAACGTGTTGTCGAGCGCGTGGCCCATATGCAGGCTGCCGGTCACATTGGGTGGCGGAATGACAATGCAATAAGGCGGTTTGGCCGATTCAGGGTGCGCCTTGAAGGCACCCGAACTCTCCCATTCGGGATAGCGGCGCGCTTCGATCTCCTTGGGATCGTAGGTCTTGTCGAGCATCATTTGCCTCTAGGTGCGATATTGCACGCACACCAATAAAAAAAGCCACGGCAGGCACCGTGGCATTCGCTTTGGACACCTGGGATTAGCGGCGCGTCGGCCGGGAGATTTCACGTTCTACGATGGCCTGGACCATCGTGGGCAGATTTTGGTCGATCCATTCCTTCAGCATCGGCCGCAGCATTTCGTTGACCATGTCCTCGATGGTCTTGTCCGAGCCGCCGCCTATGACCGGGCCCGGCTCAGGCGCACTTACCGGCGTATCGTCCTGTACGGCCTTATTCAGCCGGTGGAGCACCGATATCACGGCATCTGTGGAGTTCGTCTCCGCGAGCGAAGGGGCCGGCCGCAGGGCGGACTGATTGTCATCGATCGGGTCGGTCAGTATCAGCACGTCCTGTTCGGATGCGCTGGACGACGTCGGCTGAGCGGCAGCAGGAACTCCACCGGCCTGCACACGTGCTTCATCGTCGGAAATGATCTTGCGGATGGACGCCAGAATGTCATCCATCGACGCATCGTTGCCGTGTGCTTTAGGATCGCTCATTTGATGCTATTGCTCCCCGGGTCGCTGCTCCAATCACCGATCCAACGCGATGCAACGTCGTTATAGTACTTTTCCTCATCGTAATATTCAACTGGCAGGCCAAGCCCCCGGGCAGTCAGGCGCCCGATAGCGGAAAGCACCGCATAATAATTGACATACACGTCGTGCTGGGCGGTGATGAGCTGGACCTGAGCGTTGAGCAGTTCCTGTTCCGCGTTCAACACGTCGAGGGTCGTGCGGGAGCCGACCAGTGCCTCTTGTCGGACGCCGTTCAACGCCACCTCGTTGGCCGTCACCGCCGCCTGGAAAGAGGTCACGCGAGATTTCGCCGAGTCGAGGCCGCGCCATGCCCGGATCGCCGTTTCGGCAGCAAGCCGTCGCGCGCTGTCCAACTCACTGCGGCGCTGCCCCAGGACTTGCTTGGCAACGCGGATGCGCGACCACTCCGAGCCGTTCTGATAGATCGGCACCACCGCCTGGAGACGGACGCCGACATTATAGAATTGGTCGTTGGGCGTCGATACGTCGAACTGCTGTTGCGCGAAACCGACCAGATTCACCTGGGGCAGCAGCACGCCAACTGCGCTGTTGATGCCGTATTGCGCGGCAGTGATCCTGTATTGGGCGCTGAGGGCGCGCGGACCGGCTGCCATCGCCAGGGTCGTGGTTTCTTCTTCGCTGGTGGGCAAGGTGCCGATGAAGGGGATCTGTCCCAATTGACCCGGCGGTTGTCCCACCGTCCGCTGATAAGCCGCCTGCGAGACCCGCAACTGAGCCTCGGCCAAGGTGAGGTCGGCAATGGCGCTCGCCAGACGGGCCTCGGCCTGAGACACGTCGGTGATGGTCAGTTCGCCGACACGGAAGCGTTCGCGGGTGGAGGTAAGTTGTTCCTGCAGCACCTTGACGTTGCTCTTGCGGGCATCGACGGTGCCGGCATCGCGTTCCAGGTCGGCATAGGCCGTCACGGCATTGAGCAGGACCGTCTGCTCGGCATCCGCCAGCAGCGCCCGTTGTGCCTGGATGTTGGCTCTGGCCGCCGCGGTATCGGCTACGGTCTGGCCGCCGCGAAACAGCGGCTGGATGACCGTGAACTGCATGATCCTGCCATTGAGCTGGTAGTAGGTAGGCGCCCGGATCTGCGTATAGGAATCGGCCTGTTGCCGGTTATATTCCGCCGAGAACTGGACGCGCGGCCGCCAGTTCGCCAATGCCTGCGACAGTGTTTCATCGGTCTGGCGCAGAACCGCGCGCGCCGTCAGGAGATCCGGGTTGCTGTTGTAGGTCTGCGAAAGGCTCTCGATCAGGCTTTGCGCAAAGCCGGCGGATGGCACGCCTAGCCCGGCCACGAGCGCGCTGGCAACCGCCGCACAGGCGAGCCTCGAAACCGGCCGGATACGCATCAAACTAATCCTCATATCAGATTAGACATTATCACTGGGTGGATCGCCTTTGATAGCCTTCGATTTACCTCAGATCGGTCGGTCATGCCTAAAAAGTAAAGCGAGCCGGCGGCGTGAACCCCGGCAGGACGGGGGTGCCTGCATCGAATAGCGATCGGCCCGATGTCACTCCGCCCTGCTTCACCATGAGCGTAGCGTTTCCCAGCGCGCCGGGCGTCCCCACCATGACCGTGGCGAGGCGCCCGCCTTCGGCCAACTGATCGAGCAGGGTTTGGGGAATCTGCCGAACCGCCCCTTCGACCAATATGGCGTTGTACGGCCCGAGTTCGCGGGCGCCGTCGTCCAGCTTGCCGATCATGAGCTGTATGTTGGTGAATTCGAGTGCTTTGAAGGCCTTTTCGGCCGTTCCTGCCAGACGGTCGTCGCTTTCGACCGCCACCACCGTCTTGGTCAAGCGTGCCAGCATAGCCGCGCCGTAACCGCATCCCGACGCCACGACCAGGACGCGGTCCTCGCTGCCCGGCTGAAGCGCCTGGATGAGGCGTGCCAGCACCATCGGCTCGACCGCGTAGCGACCGCCGCCCAGCGGCACATCGTCGTCTGCATAGGCTACGGCGCTCAGCCCGTCGGGCAGAAATCGTTCGCGCGGCAACTCGGCGATTGCCGCCAGCAAGGCGGCATTGGTCACACGATTGGGGCGAAGCTGACCCTCGATCATGTTGCGGCGAGCAAGCGCAAAATCAGTCATTATCTGTCCTTGGAAATGGCAGGCTTTTATAGGCGGCAGCCGGCGACACCGTCAAAGGGCGCTCCGTCGCGGGCGGCTTGACCCGTCTCCGCGACCATGCGTATAGCACCGCCGCCTCCAAGGATGGCCTGGTGGCAGAGTGGCTATGCATCGGACTGCAAATCCGCGTATGCCGGTTCGATTCCGGCCCAGGCCTCCAGAAGCTTTGCAGAGAACGACGCCCTTGCATGGGCGGGAATGCTCTGTCAAAACATCGCGCCTTCGCGGGTGGGTACCGCCACCGCGACGAATTTCATTCCGGAGTAGCTCAGCGGTAGAGCAGGCGACTGTTAATCGCCCGGTCGTAGGTTCGATTCCTACCTCCGGAGCCATTTGGGGCTGTTCTCGGAGCGAGAGCAGCCCCTTTTTGCTTATGGAGTGTCTCGCAAATGGCCCCGTCAGACGAAAAGGTCGAGCTGGTCGAGCGCACCGTGTCCTTCCAAGGCTATTTCCGCGTCGGGACCTACCTCCTGCAGCATTCGCTGTTCAAGGGCGGCCGAAGCCAGGTGATCAGCCGGGAGGTCTTCGAGACCGGCATGGCGGCGGGTGTCCTGCCCTACGATCCGGTGCGCGACGAGGTGTTGCTGATCCGGCAATTCCGTGCCGGCGCCTACGCCGCGGGCCGCCATCCCTGGACCTGGGAGCTGGTGGCTGGAAGGCTCGAAAGCGGCGAAACGACCGAGGAGATGGTCCGGCGTGAGGCCGTCGAGGAAGCCGGCGTCGAGATCGGCGAGGTGATCCCCATCCACAATATCCTGCTCAGCCCCGGTGCGCTTTCGGAGGCCTGCGCCATCTATCTCGGTCGCGTCGACGCGAGCAATGCCGGCGGCGTGTTCGGTGTCGAGGCCGAGGGCGAGGATATCCTGGTTCGGCCGATGCCGTTCACCGAGGTGATGGCACTGCTCGATCGCGACGGGATCGACAATGCCGTGACGGTGGTTGCGCTGCAGTGGCTCGCCTTGCATCGCGACGAGGTGCGAAACCGCTGGCGCTAGGCGGTTGCGCCCGCCCCTGCTCCCTGTTTACGGTCTCCTCCAAACATCGGGGTGAGCGCGCCATGAACGTCCGGTCAGACTTTATCGATAGCATCGGCAATACACCGCTCATTCGCCTGCGCGCGGCATCGGAGGCGACCGGTTGCGACATCTACGGCAAGGCGGAGTTCCTCAATCCCGGTGGCTCGGTGAAGGATAGGGCTGCACTCGCCATCATCGAGGATGCCGAGAAAAAAGGAAGGCTCAGGCCCGGCGGCGTCATCGTCGAGGGCACGGCCGGCAATACCGGCATCGGCATCGCGTTGGTCGCCAATGCCCGCGGCTACCGCTCGGTGATCGTGATGCCCGAGACGCAGAGCCAGGAGAAAAAAGACATGCTGCGCCTGTGCGGCGCCGACCTGCGGCTGGTGCCGGCCCTGCCCTACGCCAATCCCGGCAACTACGTGCGTTACTCGGAGACGCTCTCCAAGGAGATCGCGGCCAAGGAGCCCAACGGCGCGATCTGGGCCAATCAGTTTGACAATGTCGCCAACCGCGACGGCCATTACCGGACCACCGGACCGGAGATCTGGGACCAGACGGAAGGCAAGGTCGACGGCTTCACCTGTTCGGTCGGCAGTGGCGGCACACTGGCCGGCATCGCGATGGCACTGAAGGAGCGCAACGCCAGCATCAAGACGGCGATCAGCGATCCGATGGGCTCGGCGCTCTACAACTGGTATGCCAAAGGCGAGCTCAGGGCCGACGGCAATTCAATCACCGAAGGCATCGGCCAGGGCCGCGTCACCGCCAACCTCGAGGGCGCGCCGATCGACATGGCCTTCCAGATCACCGACGAGGAGGCGCTGCCGGTGCTGTTCGACCTCATCCAGCACGAAGGGCTGGTGCTGGGCGGCTCGACAGCGATCAACATCGTGGGCGCCATGAAGCTCGCCAAAACGCTCGGACCGGGCAAAATCATCGTCACCATCCTCGCCGATGGCGGGCAGCGCTATCAGTCGAAACTGTTCAACCCGGCCTTCCTGCGCGAGCGCAATCTGCCGCTGCCGTCCTGGATGTCATGAGTAGCGCTCGATGAGCCGTGTCGTCGTCTGCGGCAGCCTCAATATGGACGTTGTCGTGCAGAGCGCACGGCGGCCGGCCGCCGGCGAGACGCTGACCGGTGCGAAGGCGTCATTTCTTCCGGGCGGCAAGGGGTTGAATCAGGCTGTCGCGGCGGCTCGCATAGGTGTGCCCAGCGTGATGATCGGCGCCATTGGCGACGGCCCATTCGGCAATGCCCTGCGCACCTTCCTGGCCGACAATGATGTCGACTGCACCCAGCTTTTCGTCGTCCCGGACGTCGCAACCGGACTGGCCTTTATCCAGGTCGCCGGCGGCGACAACGCGATCACCGTTGCCTCCGGTGCAAATGCGCTCTTTGCCACTTCCATGGTCGACCAGGTGCCGCAGCCCAACGAAGTTTGGGTGGCGCAACTCGAGACTCCGCCGGCGACCACGGCTGCACTGTTTACCCAGGCTCGTGCGGCCGGCGCCCGAACGGTGCTGAACATGGCGCCGATGGTCGAGCACCCGGCAGACCTGCTGAAATCGGTCGAAGTGGCCGTGCTGAACGAAATCGAACTCGCCCAGGCCACGAACACCAGATTGCGGGCGTCCAGCTCGATCAAGAGCATCGTAGCGGCCTGCCGCACGCTGCGGGAACGTGGAGCGCGCGCGGTCGTGGCGACGCTGGGTGCGCGCGGCGTGGTCGTGGTCACCGCGGAGGGCGAAACCGCTCTTCCCGGCTTGTCTGCCACGGTCGTCGACACGACGGGCGCCGGTGACTGCTTCGTCGGTGCCTTCGCGGCCTGCCTCGCCCGTGGCCAGACACCTGTCGAGGCTGCACACTACGCTAACGCTGCGGCTTCCTGCTCGGTCGAAAAACTGGGGGCGGCGCCCTCGATGCCTACCGCCGAGGAGGTTGCGACACGCCTTGCAAGGCCTTAAATGCCGGGCATGGTCGAAGAACTCTTCCGGCAGGACTCCTATCTCAAGGAGGCCGACGCCGTTGTTACCGCGCTCGAGGAGCGCGGCGTGCGTCTGGATCGCACCAATTTCTATCCGACGGGCGGTGGTCAGCCCGGCGATACCGGCGTGCTGCGCTGGGACGGCGGTGAGGCGGCGATCACTGACACGGTGAAGGCCGATGGTGGCGACGTCCTGCACGTTCTCGCGCCCGACACGGCGCGGCCACCAGCCGGCACCCGGGTCAAGGCCGTGCTGGACTGGGATCGGCGCTATCGGCACATGCGCATGCATTCGGCGCTGCATGTCATGTCAGCCGTCATCAGGGGCAATGTCACCGGCGGTCAGGTTGGCGCCGACAAGAGCCGGCTGGACTTCAATCTCGACGGTGAAGTGCCGACCAAGGAGTGGGTTACCGAGGAGATCAACAAGCTGCTTGCGGTCGATCTTCCGGTCGTGCCGCAATGGATCACAGACGACGAGCTCGCGGCGCGACCCGAGTTGGTGAAGACCATGAGCGTGCGACCGCCGTCGGGCGCCGGTCGCGTCCGCCTGCTGTCGATCGAAGGCGTCGACCTGCAGGCATGCGGCGGCACTCACGTCGCGCGTACGGCCGAGATCGGTCGCGTCGAATGCACGAAGATCGAAAACAAAGGCAAGATGAACCGACGCTTCATCATCACCCTGGCTTGATGGATTCACGGATGGAATACGCCCGCCCCGACGCCCTCGTCAGCACCGAATGGCTGGCCAGCCGCCTCGACGCGCCCGATGTGCGCATCGTCGATGCTTCGTTTTATTTGCCGCATCAGAAGCGCAATCCGCGCGCGGAATTCAACGAGCAACACATTCCCGGCGCGGTGTTCTTCGACATTGACGAGATTTCCGACACCAGCAGTCCCTTGCCCCACATGCTGCCGCCGCCGGAAAAATTCGCCTCGCGCATGCGTCAGCTCGGCCTGGGCGACGGCCTCAAGATCGTGGTCTATGACACTACGCCCATGTTGGGCGCCACGCGCGTGTGGTGGATGTTCCACGCCATGGGGCACAAGGACGTCGCCGTGCTCGATGGTGGCTTGCCGAAATGGTTGCGCGAAGGACGGCCCGTTACCGACGATGCCACGTTGCCGCGCGACCGCCATTTCACGGCACGCGCCAACAACGCTCTGGTTCGCTCGATCGATGATGTGCGCGGCCTGCTCGACAGCAAACGCGAGCAGGTCGTCGATGCCCGCGCCGCCGCCCGGTTTCGCGGCGAGGCGCCCGAGCCGCGGGAAGGCATGCGGCTTGGCCACATGCCGGGTGCCTTCAACCTGCCTTACAACGAACTGATCGATCCGGCGAACGGCACCATGCTACCGCCTGACAAGCTTCGCGCTCGCATTGCTGCAAGCGGCATCGATCCCGCGCGCAAGGTGACGGCGAGCTGCGGTTCTGGTGTCAGCGCCTGCGTCGTGGCACTAGGCCTCTATCTCACTGGTGCGCCGGAATCTGCCGTCTATGACGGTTCCTGGACCGAATGGGGCGGTCGGGCCGACACGCCTATCGTCACCGGTGTCTGACCTCTTCGCTCATCATCCGCCACCCCGCGCCGACGGACGGCTGGACGTCACGATCAGCTATCTTGAAATGGCGTGCCTCGACTGGACGCCGCGCGGCGCGCCGCCTGCGTTCGATATCGAGGTCGTGCGCGAGCCAGCGCCGTCGGTCGCTCTTTATCGCGATCTTTACGACAGGATCGGCCGTCCCTGGCTCTGGTATGAGCGCCGGCTGATGGCGGATGAGGCGCTTGCCGCGCTGCTCTCCCATCCGCGGCACGAACTGCATGTCGCCCGGCACGACGACACGCTTGTCGGCTTCTTCGAATTGGACGGCAGCGGCGATGGAACAGAGCTCGCCTTCTTCGGCCTTAGCCTGCCTTATGTTGGTCGTCGTGTCGGCCCATGGCTGCTCGATCGTGCGATCGGCCATGCTTTCTCGAATGGCGCCGACAAGCTCACCGTCAACACCAACACGCTTGATCACCCGGGCGCGCTCGGTACCTACCGCAAGGCTGGGTTTCGCCTGTTGCACAGCGGAGCCAAGGAATTGCGTGATCCGCGCGTCCTGTGGCCAGACCTCTATCGCTGGCCGCCAGTGTAAGGCCTGTGCCATAGTCCGGGCTTCGCGCCGGATCGGCCGGTGCCTTTTGATTCGTGCCCCCATTCCATGACCAGCAAGAAGACCTATACCCGTCCCGACACGATTCTGGCCGTCGCCGGTCGCGATCCCGCGAACAATTTTGGCATCGTCAATCCGCCCGTCTATCACGCCTCGACCATCCTCTCGCCGACGATGGACAAATTCGAGAATCGCGTTCCGTTCGAGGGCTTCGGTTACGGTCGCAATGGCACACCGACGCAGAAGGCGCTCGAGGACGCCGTCGCTGCGATCGAGGGCGCGCACCGCTCGATTGCCGTGCAGTCAGGCCTCGCAGCCGTCACTGGCGCCATCGTGGGCTTCCTCAAGACCGGCGACCACATGCTGCTCACCGACAATGCCTACGGACCGGCCCGGCGCTTCTCCAACACCACGCTCAAGAATTTCGGTGTCGAGACGACCTTCTTCGATCCCATGATCGGTGCGGAAGGTCTCGCCAAGCTGATGCGGCCCAACACCAAGGTCGTCTATCTCGAAGCGCCAGGCTCGCAGACCTTCGAAGTGCAGGATGTGCCGGGCATGGCCGCGGTAGCCAAGAAGGGCGGCGCTGCGGTCCTCATCGACAATACCTGGGCGACGCCGCTCTATTTCAAGCCGTTCGACCATGGCTGCGACGTCTCCGTGCATGCGGGCACCAAATACATCGTCGGCCACTCCGACGCGATGATGGGCCTCATCTCCTGTGCCTCGCGTTCGATCTTCGAGACGGTAAAGACCGCCTGTCAGTCCTTTGGCTTCCACGCCGCGCCCGACGACGCCTATCTCGCCCTACGCGGTTTGCGCACCATGGGTGTGCGATTGCGCCACCATGAGAAAAGCGGGCTCGCCATCGCCAACTGGCTGAAGGCTCGTCCCGAGGTCGACAAGGTGCTGCATCCCGCTTTGCCCGACTGTCCGGGCCACGAGAACTGGAAGAAGCTGTTCAAGGGCTCCTCCGGTCTCTTCTCCTTCACCCTACGCGACGGCTACAGCCGCAACGCGCTGGCGGCGATGCTGGACGGCATGGACATCTTCGGGATGGGCGCGAGCTGGGGCGGCTATGAAAGCCTGATGATCCCGGCCCACCCCGACCAGTACCGCACGGCCGTTCCCTGGCCCAAAGGCAAGCATCTCGTGCGCGTGCATATCGGCCTGGAAGATGTCGAGGACCTGAAGACCGACCTGGCCGAAGGCTTCGAGCGGTTGAACCGGGCGCACAACGCGTAGAGAAATCCCCTCGTCCCGTGCGGTGAAGCCGTGCTTGCCGGCGCTGGTTGCGATCGATTCGGCCACCGAAGCGCTTTCAAGCTCTTCGGCATTGCCGCACTCTGCGCAGATCAGGAAGAAGCCGCGATGGACCGCGCCGGGATGGCTGCAACCGATGAAGGCGTTCATGCGCTCGATCCGGTGAATCAGTCCGTTCTCGATGAGGAAGTCGAGGGCACGGTAGACCGTGGGCGGTGCCGAGCCGAGTTCCTCGTTGCGTAGTTGGTCGAGTAAGGCATAGGCGCCGATCGGCTTGTGGCTCGACCAC
>Ga0193753_10001715_pt1 | contig 18369 bp, 14 predicted proteins | sample H1c2metaG_FD_144925 | JGI IMG/M metagenome (GOLD analysis project Ga0193753, IMG submission 144925) | Soil microbial communities from a riparian zone of the East river system, Colorado, United States - H1c2 | ecosystem: Environmental > Terrestrial > Soil > Riparian zone | place: USA: East...
CAAGCTCTTCGTTTGTGTAGGGACCGTAGAATTCGGCTGTGTCGAAGAGCGTGACGCCCTTTTCATGGGCTGCGCGAATCACCCCAATGCCTTGATTCTTGTCGGGGGCGGGTCCGTAGTTGCCGCTGGCATTCATGCAGCCGAATCCCATTTCTGAGACTTCCAATGTTCCGAGTTTTCGTCTTTTCATGGTGTTTCACTCCTCACTTCAACCCTAGGGACCTCCGATTCATCTGCGGTAGCCCGATCCTTTCGAATCATTGCCTATTCGTCCGGTCGTCATGATTTAGTGGTACGTCTCGTACCAACCGCCGTTATGCTTAGGAGAGGGGAGAGCGCCCCAAGGACGCTGAAACACAGGAAAATTGGCGATGCAAAAGCATCCAGGCTCTCCCTCCTTCTAACCGAGCTAGTGAAGAAGATTAGCAATTCACTTGGTGACTCGGGTGAACGTGCAACGGAGGTGCCGGGACTAATGCTCTATCGCCGCACTGCTCCGACCGTTCCGAATCCGTCTACCTACGAGCCAAGCCTTCTTATCATTGCGCAAGGAAGGATTCGAGTGGACCTCGGTAAAGCAAGCTACGTTTTCGGCAAATCGAGATTTCTCCTTACGTCTCTGGAACTGCCGGCTGTGAGCCAGGTGATTACGGCCAGCGAAGAGGCACCCTACCTTGCCTTCTTCCTGAAGCTGAATATGTCGACTGTTCGGGACATTCTCAATACAGAAGAAGTTGATATTCCTGAGGCAACCTCTGGCGCGTGCGGAATGGGCATGGGGGAGACCACGGTTGAACTGGTCAACTCATGTTCTCGGATGATAGATCTGTTGGACGCTCCGCGGGACATTTCATTCTTTGGCAAACTCATTCAACGCGAGATCATTTATCGCTTACTGCAGGGAAGTCAGGGAGCACGCCTTCGCGCGATTGCCACGCTCGAGACCAAGTGCCACCGAACGGCGAAGGCGGTTGCCTGGTTGCGTTCAAACTATGAGAAGCCTCTGCGTGTAGAGCACCTGGCAACGATTGCAGGCATGAGTCGATCTTCGCTGCACCTCCATTTTCGCGCCCTTACGGCGATGAGTCCGCTGCAATTTCAAAAGCAGCTTCGCCTGCATGCCGCGCGGCAACGCATGCTCACGGGTGGCCTGGATGCGGCAAGTGCGGCGTTCGAGGTCGGCTACGAAAGCCCGAGCCAATTCAATCGCGAGTATAGGCGATTCTTTGGCCGGCCCCCAATTCGCGATGTCAAGGCCCTGCGAAACGGCAAAGTCGTGGCGAAGCACAGCGACAGCGCTCAGTGAAGCGAGCGTCCCTTATTAGTACTGAGAAACGCCGTTGCATCCGGCGATTCGCGGCAACTCGGCTTGCGGCCGCACCATCGGTCGTGCAGCTCAATCGGGCGACAAGAGTCAGATCCAAAACCCATGCACGACGAAGCTCAGTGGCAAAAATGTCGAGTTAGGAGCTCGCTGAGGGTTTTGGAAGACCCACTGGACAGCCCCCTGGCGGAACGACCAAATCTTCGTATGCCTTCTAAAGAGCTCTGCCCTTGGCCCGCTGTAAGGGCGCGCACTTCGTGTTTCGGGTAGTACCTTTTCCGTCACTACGCTCCTTCCTCTCCCGAAAAACCTGCCAAGGCAGATTCGCGAACCTTTTCCGCTTGCCTACCCGTTGCGCGCCGCAATGGCAGGGGCAATTCATCATTACCCCATTTCCAAGGGAGAACACAGAGATGAAAACCCCCCCGAGAGCGGCTGGACCATTCCGATCGAACGGCAGGGTTCACGAATTCACTCTGCCACTGCCGATGAGACGATCGAAAATAGAAGCCGACGGAAGAGTGCTCCCAAGCGTGTTCTATATCTGACCGATCCAGGTCAACGCAAAATGACGCTAACCCGAAAACGCATCATCCCGGCTCGTCCTGAGTGAGGGCCGCAGAACAATACTCATAAAGTTGAGGCTCTCGACCGTAACAAGGGGACCAATTAGGGGACCAAAACTCGCTCAACAGGGCGTATTCGAGACCGAAACGCATGCTCTGAAAACGCGAAAGCAGTAAGATAGGCATTGCGCGTTTGCCTCCGGAGCAAAAGGTCGTAGGTTCGAATCCTACCGGGCGTACCAAAATCAAGGACTTACCTGGCCGATTTACAGGAATTCACAACGTACCCCATCAGAAGCGTTTAGGCCGTTAAGCTTCGGCAGGCACGGAAAGCTCGGACACAATACTGGCCGGGTCGAGACCGCATTCTTGGCGGTGAAAGCTCTGCGATCCATATAGACCCGAGACATAGCCTAATGCGCACCGATGAGTAAACCGGCCCACCGGCTGCGACATTGAGAGAAGGCGATGACAAATCATTTGGCCAACGCCGCCCTGCGCAACGTGCTCTTCAACCACAAACAGGTGATCCGTGCGGCGCAGGTCATCCAGGAATTCGGCTGGTATTGCAGCGAGAGGGAGTTCACTCAGCAGCCACACGGAGGGCCGCTGTGAGAAGGGCATTCCCGCGACCTCGCGGATAATACCGCCGGCCAGCGGTCCCGCAATCAACATCGTCGGCCCGTGGCCATCTATCAGCCGGCGCCACGGGGCGTACTTCGGCATTGTGATTCCTTGGGGCGCTTCAGATAGGCCAAGACGAAGGTACGCAGGGTGAGAGGTTTCCATCAAACGGTCAATCATCGTTTCGACATCGGAATCAAACGCCGGAATGAACACGTTCATATTTGGCAGGCTTAACAACACGCCGTAATCTTCTAGAGCGTGATGCGTGCTGCCCATCACGCCGTAGCCATATCCGCCACCATTGCCCACCAGAACGACCGGCAAATTCGGCAGGCAGACGTCATTGCGAATTTGCTCAAAGGGTCTTGCATAGAGGAAGGGAGCGATACTATAAGCCCACGGCCTTAACCCGGCTTTTGCGAGCCCGGCAGCCACGCAGATCATGTTCTGCTCGGCGACTCCGGCGTTGATGAACCGCTTGCCCATGGCGTCCCGCAGCGGCTCGAGCGCCTTATAACCCAGATCGCCGGTGAGAAAAACGAACTCCGGTCCGGCGGCATTTCTTACAAGCGAGCGGCAGAAGACATCGCGCATTGATCGAGCACCTCACTGACGGCTTGCTGGTATTGTGCCTCTGTCATCGGCAAATAGTGCCATTCCATCCGGTTCTCCATGAAAGAGATTCCGCAGCCCTTCACGGTCCTGGCCACCACTGCGTGCGGACCGGTTCTTGTGTCATTTAGAACGGCGTGAATCTCGGAGAAATCGTGGCCGTCTATTTCTCGTGTCTCGATGCCGAAGGCCCGAAACTTATCGGCCAGAGGGCTCAGATCCGCCACTTCCGCCGTGGTTCCGAATCCCTGCAAGCCGTTCGCATCGACCAGGATTGTCAGGTTTTCGAGCGACTGATGGGCTATGAAAATAAGCGCCTCCCAGCAGGAGCCTTCATTCCATTCTCCATCGGACATCAAACAGAAGACCCTCCCTGGCAGAGAGCGCAAACGCTTACCGAGCGCTAGGCCCGCCGCCAACCCGAGACCATGGCCCAGACTTCCGGTTGCGAATGCAATTTCCGGAATGCCTTGCACAGGCGGGTGGCCGCTCAGCCGGGTAGCGTCCTTGTGAAAATGGCAAAGATCCTCATCCGACAGCAATCCGCGCGACCAGAGTGCGACGTACAACGCACCCGCCGAATGGCCTTTGGACAACACAAAAGAGTCGTCAGGCCCCATCCCGCCGTTATAGAGACATAGAAGAAGGTCCAGTGCTGAAAGGTTGCCGCCAATGTGCCCCACACGGCTTTCGTAATGCATTCGCAGCAGCCGTAGTCTAGCAGTGCGGCTCAGCTCTTCGAACGAAAAGTGCTCGCGGGGCGGAGAGGACACCACTCGATCATCCCAAACCGATCCAACATTTAGCAATTGCAAAGAGAGCGGGTGAGGTCTGCGAAGAAATGCGGGTTTGCCGAACCGCGCCAATTCGCTACAATACCCGCATCCCATGCGAGCCGCATCAACCACTGAAGAGGTATCCCCCGGCACGCCGTTTAATCGTTTTGTAACGCTTCTGGATACCACTGCGGTTCGTTTGGCGCGTATCTTGAGTCAGCGGACGCTGTTGTTTCTCAGCCTGTTCTCGGCCGTCTATTTCGCCGTTACATGCTATCGAGCGTCGCGCAAGTTGTTCTGGTTCGATGAGATCTTTACTGTCTATCTCTCCAACCTGCCGGACTGGAAATCTTTATGGACAGCGCTCACGCACGGGGTAGATTTCAATCCACCTTTGCTTTACATCTTCACGCGATTCTCGGAAAGCCTGCTCGGGCAGGGACATCTCGGGGCTCGATTTCCGGAGATCTGCGGGTTTTGGGTGTTCTGCCTGTGTCTATTTCGCTTCGTTTCTTTTAGAACGAACGCACTCGGTGGGTTTATCGCCGTTATGGTTCCGCTCATAACGACGGCGTATTGGTACGCATATGAGGCGCGGTCATACGGAATCGTGCTCGGATTTTGCGGAGTGGCGTTGATTTGCTGGCAAGCGGCAACGGAAAGAACGACACATCGTTCATGGATATTGGCAGGTCTCGGGGCTGCCCTCTTCTGCGCTCTATCAACGCATAGCTACGCGGTGCTGCTGTTTGCGCCATTTGTTATCGGCGAGTTCACGCGTACACTGATCCGGCGGCGCGCAGATGGAAAGCTTTGGCTCGCAATTCTGCTGCCGGTTCTCGCAATACTGCTCTCTGTGCCGTTATTGCATCAAGCCAAGTCGATACTCACCGGCCAATTCTCCGCTAGCGTGACCGGGATTCTCAAGACATATCAGTTTCTTTTCGTCCCGGGGGCCGGTGTATGGGCTGCTATTTTGGTTTTCTTTTGTATCGGCCAGATCGCTGGCCACGAACGCACGACGTCAGATCCAAGCGCGGAGCCGGACATAGGAGAAGCGTCACATGCGACCGCGTTGCTCACCGCTTATGAGGTCGCCGCCGCCCTCGCATTTCTTGCGTTACCATTTTTTTCTTTTCTCGTCGCGCGCGTCGCTCACACGCCCGTGCTTCCTCGCTACAGCCTTGGCGCTGTCGCAGGCTTTGCCTGCCTTCTCGGAGGTGCCTGCGCAAGACGAGTTTTGTTGGGCTCTACCATGTTGCTAGTGATATCAGCCCAGATCGCAGTCGATCTATGGAGTTTCCTTTGGAGCCCCTACCTGACAGAACCCATCACGTCGGTGTCAGTCAGCACGTCGTTGAAAACGTATGAAGAGCAATACAAATGGATCGCGTCGGACTCCCACAAACAAATTCCGGTCGTTTTTTTGGATAACCTCGAATTTGCCCAGTCATTCCACTACGCACCGGCCGAGATCGCTTCGCGATTGATGTATCTCTCTTTGTCGGAGGACGCAAACGGCGACGGCTACTCGCGACTGATACGTTACAGTCAAGCACGCGGAAGAGTTTCGTCGCTTCCGGACCTACTGGCGACAAGCCGCACTTTCCTCGCATACACGCCTTTCCGTTCGAATTGGATTACCGGGCGTTTCATCGACGACGGCGCCAGCGTTTCCGTGGAGAAGATGTCCTGGGATCATGCGCTCTACTTGGTTACATATGGCTCCCGGCCATCCACACTCCGATGAGCGACAGCGGAATCGCCACACCAGGCTTGCCAATATTGACGATCGAAGACAAGGTGAAGCAGCTTCAGGGCCCGATATTGGTTCTTGGGGCGAGCGGGTTCATCGGAGCCAACTTGCTAAAAACGGTACGCGTTTTTAGAGACGACGTGTATGGAACCGCTACTCGCCGCCCGGCCTGGCGACTCGAAGATCTGCCGCCGGAAAGTGTTCGTGTTCTCGACTTGCTCGTCGACTCGAATCTCGACCAGCTTCTGGACTCAGTCAAGCCGCGAACAATTTTCGATTGTGTCGCTTATGGAGCTTATTCGTTCGAAACAGATAGCCGGCTTATCTACCAAACGAACTTCAATCTTGCCTCGCGCCTTCTCAGCCGGCTGGAGACGAGGAATATGGCGGCTTACATTCACGCCGGAAGCTCATCAGAATACGGAGACAATGCGGCTGGCCCTCACGAAGACGGCTTCACGGCCCCGAACAGTCACTATGCGGTGTCGAAGGTAGCGAGTGCCAATCTGCTCTACTTCTATGGGAAGAAACAAGGTTTGCCATGCGCTAATCTGCGTCTGTACTCGGTCTATGGCCCGCTAGAAGACTCATCGCGTCTGATTCCGGCGGTTGTTTGCCACGGCTTCGACCGTCGGTATCCCGAGTTAGTAAATCCACTAATATCTCGGGATTTCGTCTACATAGGTGACGTATGCGATGCCTTTCTGGATGTGGCGCTCAAGCTAAGGCCGGAAAACTATGGCGAATCTTTCAATATCGGAACCGGCAGAAAGACGACGATCGAAGACGTAGCCACAACAGCGCGCGAAGTATTCAGGATCGAAGCCGCGCCCCAGTTCACAATGCAGGGACGCCATTGGGACCTCAACGACTGGTATGCAGATGTCGATAAAGTCGCGAGAGTGATCGGCTGGCGGTCTCGTACAGAATTCAGAGACGGCCTTCGGAAGACGGCTGATTGGTATTCAAGCTTGAGCGACAAAGCGCAGTATCAACAGTCATCAAAGAAGTTCGGCTTAGATACAAAACACAGCGTATCGGCTGTCGTGGCCTGCTACCGGGACAATCAGGCCATCCCGATCATGTATGAGAGACTGAAGAACACCTTTAACGGGCTGAATATCGATTACGAAATCGTTTTCGTCAATGATTGCAGCCCGGATGATTCGGAAGAAGTGATTCGAGCGATATCGCGGAACGATCGCCGCGTATATGGCATTTCGCATTCCCGTAATTTCGGCTCACAATCGGCCTTTCGTAGTGGGATGGCGATCGCGTCTAAAAACGCTTGCGTGCTTTTGGATGGCGATTTACAAGACCCTCCTGAACTAATAGCCGACTTCGTGGCGAAATGGCGAGAAGGCTATGACGTGATATATGGCAGGCGCGTCAAGCGCGAAGCGCCTCTCTGGATGCAGTTTTCCTATAAAGCTTTCTATCGGATTTTCGATGCGTTTTCATACGTAAGTATTCCCCGTGACGCGGGAGATTTCTCGTTGATGGACAGACGAGTGGTGGACGCAATTCTAGGGTTTCCCGAGCGAGACCTGTTTTTGCGCGGAGTGCGAGCATACGCCGGGTTTCGGCAGGCCGGCATCGATTACGTTCGCCCGGAAAGGCTCTTCGGTGTAACAACAAACAGCCTATGGAAGAACATCGGCTGGGCGAAGAAGGGAATCCTGTCATTTAGTCACGTCCCGCTGAATATCTTGAGCTTCTGCGGTGTATTGCTATTCGGGCTCACGGCGATCCTAATGCTTTTTCAAATATTGGCGCGGATACTCTTCCCCGCGCTAGCGCCGCGCGGAATCACCACGGTTGTTATTAGCGTTCTCTTCTTCGGGTCGCTTAACCTCTTTGCAATTAGCCTGGCCGGAGAATACATCGCAAGAATTTTCGAAGAAGTGAAGCGGCGGCCTCACTTCATCCGCCGCAGCGTTATTCGAGATGGGGAGATACGTCCGGCTGTTTCTTCAGACAACAGGAGCGCAAGCGCCACATGATCCATCGCACGAATATGGTCGATCGCGATGCTGAATCATGGCGGCCTATTTCGTTTCAGTCTGGTAAAAGCGGAATTCAGTCCCTCGTATTTCTTGCCCGGCGAATATTTGATCTGCAGACTTCCTCGATCTGGGCGGACGTCTCAGTGGAGCTGCCGGATGTGCGCGGGACAGTTGTCGACGCCGGCTGCGGAGCGCAACCTTTCCGGTCACTCGTTCCGCCCGACGTTCGTTATATAGGAATCGACACGTCGGCCGCAGAAAAAAACTTCGGCTATGCCATTCCAGATACAATCTACTATGAGGGGATGATTTGGCCATTAGGGAATAGATCAGCGGACTTCATCCTCTGTACCGAGACACTAGAACATGTGCTCGATACCCGAGGGTTTCTGGCAGAGGCAGCCAGATGCCTCGCTCCCGGCGGGCGAATTCTTCTGACGGTACCGTTTTCGGCGCGATGGCACTACATTCCTTTCGACTACTGGCGCTTTACCCCGACTTCTTTAGCTCACTTACTTGCCGAGGCCGGATTCCAGAATGTTCACGTCTACGCACGCGGTAATGAAGTTACAGTTGCATGTTATAAGCTGATGGCTTTGATACTGCCTCTGCTGGCACCTCAAGGGAGGAACGCTCTGCTCGGAATAGTTTTGCGGCTGTTCGGTGTTCTGCTCCTACCTGCGTTCGCGATTCTGGCGGTCGTTGGAAATGTTTCGTTGCATGGAAGAGGCGGTGACGATTGCCTCGGGTACACAGTGAAAGCACAACTGGCGGTCAGGACATGAGTTTCCATCAGCTTCTCGAATTTCCCGCGATCTACCGTGCGGCGCAGGTTCTTTTGGCGCCGGGTATGGACCATATACTTACAAATCAAATAAAGCGAGTGATGACGAGCATTCCAGCGCCGGTGCAAACACTGGACGTGGGATGTGGTCCATCCTCTTGGCTATGGAAGCTGGACGTGCAGCCGATCGGACTCGACCTTTCCCACGCCTACGCGGCAAGATTTCGCGCGGCAGGAGGGAACTGCGTAACAGCCTCCGCCGCTGAGATACCATTTCCACCAAACTCGTTCGATGCGGTGTTTAGTGTTGCATTGCTCCATCACCTGCCTGAAGACGTCGCTCGGCAGACGGTGCAGGAGATTGTACGAGTGACGCGCGTAAACGGGCATGTTGTGCTGTTTGACCCCGTTTTGCCCAAATCGCCTTGGATGCGCCCGCTTGCGTGGACTCTGTGCAAACTGGATCGCGGCCGCTTCATTCGCCGCGAGAGCGCTTTCGCACCTGCAATTCTGGGAACCGCCAACTGGAAGGTTCAAAGAATCACACATTCCTACCTGGGAACAGAAGGGCTGCTCTGCTTGTTGAAGAAGGAACCTGCTCTGGATGAGAGCCGGATCGTCGACGCCTGACTCGGCTACATACCCACCTTAGTTAGCGAAGTTCCACCACTTCGTAGTCGGTCAGCGACGGCACCGTAAAAGACGAATAGCCGCCCGACCTCGATACCGTCAACTCTTTTACTCCACGAATCGCTTTCGCCTGCCGGAACGAGCCCTTCACCTGGATTTGAATATTCGACATAGGAACAGGGTTGAAGTAGGCCGTATCGGAGTGACCCGTGACGTTGACGAGATGCACAAGATGATGATCGCCCTGCTTCATCAGAGTAATGTTGACCAACGGGTGCGCATTCGTTTTCAATTGCCGTCCATTCGGCAGCAGGTGATCGACAAGATCGTGAATGATCGCGGCGTGCGCTTCGGAGCTGTGACGGTAGTAAAGAGACCCGACATTCCAGGGCAGCCAAGCGACCGTTCCTTTGCCAAATTGCTTGATAATCAAGCCGGGCGCGTCCGTATCTTTCCAATCGACGTGAACCAGTTCGGGCGGTCCGTACATCGAGGGAGGGATGAACGTAAGCGGGCCCTTGGCATCGACTTGCAAATAATCGCCGTACATGAACGTCACGTCGATGCTTTTCAAAGAGGGGAAAATGGATTTGTTCCGGATCCTAAAATAAGCGCCATCCGGATCTTCCCAATGCTTGACGACCTTCCCCATGTCCATGGGCGGCGCCGTGGAGCTGGCAATGAGGAGATGACCACCCTGTTCTACATACTGCTCCAATTCTTTGGGCACCGTGCCGGTAGCAACGACCAGATCTACATCACGGGCGCCAATCCACTTCGTATCGTCGACCACGCCAAAAGGGACGTGTTCCTCGGAAAGCATGCGAAACATGCCGCGGTATGCGGGTTCGCCGCCGAAGCCACTTTTGCCGCCGCCCAGCAATAAGACGCGCGCTTCCGGATACTGGCCAACATAATAGTTTTCGTGTTCTTTGAGCCACTGGAAAACCGGACGCGCCGCCTCGAGGGCAGTTCGATCTTCTTGTTCCAAGGTGCCATGAACGTTAATGGCTGCCGCTCCGCCATTCGCGACGTTCTGCCAAAGACGCGTACGGATTTCAGGCGCGGGCACCATGGCAAAACGCCACGCATAGTCGACAAACGACATGCATTGATTGATCGCCATCTTCTGCGGATAGGTGTTACGGCCCCGGCTCACGTTGTCGCTTGACGCATAAGGCCAGAGGGGAAGTGGGCGTTTGGCTGCTGTATTCGATTCGGAAAACACCATATCGCCAATTTCCGGCGAGGTCCCGACGAGCGCTGCTTTGGGCCTTATTTCCTTGATAATCTGGCGAATCGCCGTCGACATGCTGACCGTGGCATCGTGCAGGAAGGCTTGATAGTCCGCGTCCGGCTTCTCCGGTAAATCGCGATGGAAGCGAGCGCGGAACAGGCGCTTGCAGTTATCGCAATGACATATGCCAAGCGGGTGTCCGCTGTAATCGGCCGCCGGGTTGCTGAACATGTTGAAGAACAACCCATCGACATCGTATTTTTCGAGAGCCTCGCGAAGGATCTCGGGAGCCTTTTCGCGATACCAGCCGCCGTTCACGCACGCTTGGTAGAGGCCGTTATAAATTGCTGGTTGGCCATCGGCCTTTTTGAAGAACCATTCAGGATGTGCATCATAAGCGTCCTTGTGGGTCTTACTAAAGTCGAACCGGCCAATGATGCGAATGCCACGGGCGTGCGCCACTTTTAGAACTTCGCCAAACGTGTCGTGCCCTTTCGGTATATACGGACTGACGTAGTGATATTGAACGTTGCTGGGATAGAAGGAAGATATTCCGCCCATCGCCATGAGCAGCGCATTTCCATTGAAGTCCGCGACTTCATTGATAAAGCGCTGCGGGTTGAGCGCTGCATCGTTTTCCCGAAGATTGGTTTGAACCCAGCGAATCGGCTGTTGCATCCACCAGCCTTCTTCACCCACGAGGAGACAGGCGCAAGTCATGTACGAGATGAAAATCGTAGCGAGTCTATAAGAAGAAATTTTCATGAGAAATGATTTAGAAGACGTACTTGCCGGCAAATTGCAGAATTCTTGGATTTCCCGCGGATAGGATAGTGCCGAAGTTAGTAACATTCATACCGCTCACAGGATTGCTGAAGTTGACGTAGTTAGTCGCATTGAAGAATTCGAAGCGCAGTTGCATCTTCTGCGATTCATGCACAGTGAACCAGCGGCTGAGACTGACATCCAGATCGAAGAAATGCGGGCCGCGCAGCGAGTTCCAGCCGGCATTGCCAAACGCTCCGACCGGGTTCGACGTAAACGCGGAGGTGTTCAGCCAAACACGGGTGTCCAGGTTCTGGACGTATGGATTGCCCGTGATATTCGGGCGGTCCGCACCCTCGCCGGTTCGCGAGTTATCGACGCCAGAAGTCGGATTGAACGGAAATCCTCCGTGCACGGAGATGATCGGAGAGAGTTGCCAGTCTCCAAACAGCATCCTCTCCCATCTTGCTCCGAACTTTGGGCTAACAACAACTAGAGAGCCAACGACATTCTGCCGTAGATCGAATTCGCACGAACCGTAGTCGGCGCCGCGATTCGAGGGATTTTGATACAGCGGACCATTACCCAGGTCATTCACGACAAGTTGCCCGTCCTGAAGGCAGTGCGAATAGGTGTAGCTCGCGAGCAGGGTGAAATTGTGGCTGAAACGATGTTGGGCCTTCAATACAAGCGCGTTGTAGTTAGCGTTGGCTCCGTCGTCGAGCGTATCGATCGAACCGAAAAATGGCCCGGTGGCTGGGTTGAGCAGTGTCAGAGTTCGCCGCTGATTGACATTGGCGAGCGTGGAGCAGGCTGCGGCACCGCAGTTACCCGGGATATAGAGGGCGTGATTGGCATCGAACTGGGCCCAAAGATGAGTACTCTTGTTACCCACATAGTTGGCCGACACAAGCCAATCCTTGGCCGCTTGCAATTCGTAGCTGAAGCCCCATTGCTGGACGTAGGTCTGGTTCGTGTCTAAAGGGAAATTTACATATACACCCTGTTGCGGAAAAATCTGATTCTTAGCCGGCGGGGCGGGCGTGGGAAACGGATTGCCGCCCGGGTAGCCAAGATATGGGTTCGCCAAACCGCCGGACGGACTCGGCAGCGTGATGCTATTGCCCCATGGCGGAGCGTCCGCATACTTCGCATTGAAGAAGGTATTGGGCCGGTCGTAGAAGATGCCGTAAGACACGCGTATGCTCTGCCGTCCGTCGCCGCGCGGATCCCACGCGAGGCCGAATCGCGGCGCGAAAGTATTGTATTTGCTTTTTATGTATCCGTTGGGCACCCCGGCGTCGCCATTGAAAAACAATCCCGGCGGTGCGTTCGTGTACTTGGCGGTCTGTGTACCCGCTACAAATGCGCTTTGAGAAAAATAGCTGCCGCGCCCGAATAAGTCGCGCTCAGGCAGGAATGGCTCCCATCGCACGCCGGCATGGACGTTCAAGTTTCGAGTGACTTGAAAGTTATCTTGAGCGTAAATCCCGATGGAGTTCTGACGGAAAGCCATCCCATCGGGAGCATTTTGCGATAGAGAACTAGGCGCGCCAAGCAGGAAATCCAACAATGGGTCTTTGGTCGTTTGGCCATTGAACGAGATGGTGCCGTTCGCATTCAAAAGATTGAACTCGTTCATTTGAAGGCGGGCGTAGTCAGCGCCGAACTCGATCTGATGCCGCCCGTGGATGATGTCGACGCTGTCGGAGCCCTGAAATGTGTTGCGGTTGAAATACGACGTGGCACAGTTGCCGCATCCGAACGCGAAGTCTCCGCTAACGGAGAGATTGATAAAGTGCGGATCGTATTGAAAAATATTTACGCCCGCATCGGCCAGGCTAAAAAGATTGGATGCAGCCGAGCGGTTGTCGCGCATGCGGCTGAAGGTCACCCGGGCAGTGTTAACCACCGAGGAACTGATGCTGTAGTTGTCCCCCACCACCATGGATTGTGAGCGCAGCGATTGCCCCGCCAAGGTAGTTGTGAGGCCGTTCTTGCCGTCAAAGAGAGGCGGATTGTCGAAATTCAAAATGAAGTATCGGGCAAACACGGTGTTCTTGGCACTTTGCAACCAGTCGACGCGACCGATGTACTGCGTCTCGTTGCTCGGGTTCGGAATTCCGTAGGTCAGTTGTCCGCACGGGTCGGAGGAGAGGGGAAGATACTTGGCCAGGGAAAGGGCCTGCGGGCTGAACCGGCTCGCCGGGACCAGATTATTCGCAAAGGGCTTTCCGTTGAGTGGGTCCGTGATCACACGCGCGGTATGGCTGGACTGGCAAGGCGCCGACTCGAACGTGTTGAAATCGCCGTTCAGTACCGCTTGCGTCGGAACGAAGCTGATGGATTGCGGAGGCGCAGTTCGAATCAGCGTGTTCTGGTAGCCGAAGAAGCCGAAGATTTTGTCTTTCTTGATCGGGGCTCCGAGAGTTCCACCGAACTGGTTACGGCGAAGCGTATCCTGTTTGGCGGCAAAGAAGTTCCGGGCATTGAAGTCGCCGTTGCGAACGAATTCGAAAAGGTCGCCATGGAACTGGTTGGTGCCCGACTTAGTGATGACATTAACAGTGCTGCCGGGATGAATTCCGTATTGCGCGGAAAGGCCGTTGGTCTGCACGCTGAACTCCTGCAGAGCGTCCGGGAATGGAAATGGAAGATTGACGTTGGAGAACGTGTCGTTATTGTCGCCGCCATCCATCACGTAGTTGTTTCCGGTTGGCTGACTCCCACCGACTGAAACTGAGACTGAATTCGGGTAGCTTTTCGTGGTGACCAAAGCGTTGGCTCCGCCGAAAGAGGCGGCTGGATCCGTGGCGGTACCGCCGGCTAAAAGGATCAGGTCGGTAGCCTGACGGCCGTTTAAGGGAAGGTCGATGATGCGGCGTTGGTCGACAACCTCTGAGACAGAAGTATCTTGCGTCTGGACCATGGCGGCATCCGCGGCCACCTCCACGGCTTGCGTGGTGTCTCCGATCCGCAGAACTACGTTCAGCGTTACCTGTTTCCCGACTTCTAAAATAAGGCCCGAGTCAACGTGCCGCGCGAAGCCCTGACTCACGACTTCCAAAGTATAGTGACCGACCGGAAGATTGGGGAGGACATACGCGCCGTTCGTCGAACTCACGGCACTCCGCGTCTGACCAGTATCGGCCTGAGTTGCCTTCACTTGCGCGTTCGGAACCACGGCGCCGCTCGGGTCTGTCACCACTCCGCCGATTTGGCCGCCGCCCACGGATTGTGCTTGCAGTAAGCCGGGAAACAGCCAAAGACCCGCGAGCAGGATCGATCCTACGGAAACACTAACTCTCATCTCAACCGCCTTTTCTTTAGCGCGCACACGGGGCGCAGCCTAGGCTGCGGGATAAGCGTACCTCCACGTACGTCAATGCACAAGGCATCAAACGGCCTCTGGACCGTTCGGCGAACTGTCCGCGGCGGTTCGGACAGGGCCAAACGTCGTCTCGACGGGCATTCGGCGCTGGAGTACACTGGGTCTCGCAGGAGTCAGGTTTCGAAAGGGAGATGCCGCTTGAGATCCACGACCCGACCCGGGTCTCGATTGCACCACAAGACGTTTACTCCGAACTGGAACTGCTGCTTCAGAGTCCGCTGTTCAGTCGATCGGAGAAGCTGCAGCGCTTTCTGAGGTTCGTCTGCGAAATCACGGTACAAGGCAACGCGTCGCAGATTAATGAGCACCTGATCGGAATTGAAGTTTTCAAGCGAGGGTCTGACTACAACCCCGGCGAAGACGCTATCGTCCGGCGCCACGCCCACGCCCTGCGGCAGAAGTTGCAGGAGTACTACGCGAACGAGGGAGCCGGCCATGCCGTCCGGGTCGAAATGCCGGTGGGGCGATATGTTCCGGTCTTTCGACGGCTCGAAGACCTGGCGCCGGAAACGCCTATGCCGGCGCATGTTCCACAAGGCCACCGGTGGCGCTGGCTGCTTTTGTGCCTCGCCGCGATCGCGGTGTTTGTCGCGGGGTGGTTGACTGCTCGCACGTCCTTGCCGCCGTCAAGGAACATCGCCGCACCCACGCGCGAACTTTGGAGCGCCTGGATTGGCAAAGAGGCGATCCTCTCATTCAGCAATCCGACAGCGGCGGTGGCCCGGCAGCTTGTCGATCCCGTGCCGTCCGATATTTTGACCCACAGCGTGCTGACTACGCAAAAGGAGGAATCCGCCGTTCGCGCTAAGTTCGCGCTCCCGATCGGTGGCCGTATTTACCTTGAGCCGACGATTGCGCAGACCATGATGGGTGAAGCGATCGCGGCAACACAACTTGCAACGCTTTTCGCGCGGACGGGAACGCCGCTCCAGACGCTCGAGAATCGCTTTCTGAGCTGGGAAAATCTTCGCAGGGAAAACCACGTTCTACTGGGTGGCGACGCTGAGAACCATTGGGTGAACGCGATTCTGGAAAGATGCCCGTTCCGAATCAACACCCCCGCCGACGGATCGGCGCGTAGGATCATCAACACCTCGCCAAGCGCAGGCGAGCCCGCAAGCTACCGCGTGGTCGGCACGGAGGAAACTCGAGAAGAATACGCGCTCATTTCCATGGTCCAGGGTTTAACAAGCGCCCACGAATTCCTGATCATTTGCGGCGTAAACTCTCCCGCAACGCCTCTGGCGGCGGAGTATCTGACAACGGATTCAGGCATGCAGCAACTGATACGAGCCCTTCGAAAAGCAGCGCCAAATCACGCTGGGGCTTGGCATTTTCAAGCGATCATTAAGGTCGATCTCCGCGACAAGGTACCCACCGGCGCTTCGATTGCGGCACTCCGCGTGCTTTAGTTTTGGGCTGCCGCCAACGATACAGAATAGACGCCAAAGGGGCGCCCTAGAGAAATAGCGGACGACGGAATAATGTGAAGCCTTCTGAAATTCAGAAAAAGGACTGAATGAGCGAATCGCCTTCAGTGCCGACGAGCATGTCCCGCGCCGCCGCCGCGTGGGCCGTTTAATCCTAGCCATAGCGAGGCGCATTCGGGCAAGCATGGAAAACGATCGATAACCACAGTTCAAAAAAAGGCCCTGGCTTTTATATCAATAGTTTAGGAGGAAAAATCGATGCAGTAATACACGGTAAGTCATAGACTTCTGGCAGAGACATTAAATGACTAGTCGAGGGAACCGTATAGCCCGTGCATGCGGGACGCCCGCCTCACCAGATCGATTGTATGATGAGGAAGCTAAGCCGCAATGGCCCGGACAGAATTGTTCACCTGAGTATGAAGACCCGATGTCACTGACTGGCGCTGAATGGGACAATATCCAGGCTCGGATCGAGAGCTCCGTCTCCTCTCTAAAGACCGAAATCTCGAAAGAGATAAAAGGCAAAAAATGGCCTGACTGGCTGAGAGAATCTTTAGCAGCGTCCATCGTTATGGTGGGCGCATCGTTCATCATCGTTCAATATATACCCGCCGCCATACACTCGGAAACCGCAAGTCAAGCTACCAATATCAGTAGCCTGAAGGCATCGGTCGACCAGATAAAGCAAGACGTCAGAGACATAAAGACCGACATTAAAGACACGTTAAACCGGGCTCTAGATCACTCAACCCAGGGGCAAGGCGCGTCCGCAACGGATCGTACTAAACGGAGCGCAATCGAAAAGGGCACTGCGGCTATTAAGCTGGCAAACGATTTCGGTGTAGACCTTGATGCGAAAATTGTGTCAAACTTCGGGCAGAAGGCCGCTACAGCGGCGACCCCAAACGAAATGAAGGCTGTGAAGATTGTGGCAGCGCACTTGTCACAAACTGAGACAACGAATGGCGAGAGTACTCAATACTGGCCCGCGGTGCTGAAATTTGTTCAATCTGTGAGCGCTGCTACGTCTTCGTTTGTCCAGCAACCCGGCACTGTTCCCGTGGTTTATAAACCGGGAGTAAAGATTACTACCACCGCCTCAGGAACAATTGTTTCGGGCGGCGAGGCAGTAGCTACAGGTCCGATCGTCGGCAAGAGTTTCACGTTCAACGGCGGCGTTATCGAAGACGTGACATTCGTGAGGTGTAGGATACAATTCACGAATCTCGCTGTAAGTATGCACAACGTAAGGTTCGTTGACTGCATATTTGTGTTACCAGTGACAGAAAATCCGCCTGCATACATGAAACAGTTTGTTCGTAGCGTACTGGCGTCCGACTTCAAGACGGTAACTATCAATTCTCTTAGCTGATTCCGTTACGGCAAGTCTCAGTACCGTTCATGCGGACGCACAGTTAAAAGGTTCGACGACTTGATCGTGTCCGCACCCAATTACAGTATCGCTGATCCGAGGAAGTACGCAGACCGACCGAAGCGCTGTGCTATTCGGATTTCTTCTCCCGCTGGTCGCGCTTGCGAATTCCTTCCAGCTTACTCGCGGGAAGCTTGTCGTACATCTCCTGAACGTGCTTCGGATAAGTAAGCATCTGGTCTGCAATTAAGTTCACAAGATCAAACAGGCGCTCAGCCGTTGGTCGGTCGTCGCGAAGATCAATTGTTCCAGGATGAACAGCCTCATTACCAATTACGCGAACAACGTCTAGGGCTTGCTGCACTTGGGGACTCAGGCCCTTCTTTACGAGCGAGGCGATATCTTCGTCTATTTTTTTACCAGCTTCACCCAGATAGGCACACAGCTTTTGAATTACGAGCCGAAGGAGCGCGGCCGCTCCTCGAGGAGATTGGTCGAAAATTCCGCGCGCCTCTTCGAAGTCTCCCCGAATTTCAGGAGGAATGTCCTGATTAGGTGCAACGCCAGCCTTGCGTCCCGGATAAACCAATCGCTTATGAACCCAGACAGCAATCCCGTGGCAATTGAAACATCGACTTACCCATGCATTCTCGATTCGCCGGTCGTAATGAGATGTTTGTTCGACGCTCAAAAACGGATCGCCCCGGCCTATACGATCGACGTATTCCTCAAATTCCTCGGTCTTCTCTTTGCTTAGGTCGCGGTCGATGGCAAATTGTTCGACGTCTTCGAGCGTAGGCAAAAAGGGTGTCGCAATCGGATCTCTTACAAGTCCCGCCCATGACTGCGAAGTGTAGGCGCCACAATACGGGCAGTTAAAGGCAGTTTCTTGAATCGAAGGCGGAACAATTTTCATCCACGGGTCCCACGTGCCATTATCCGCCTAGACTAGACTGACTTTGCCATATGACCGCGCGGAAGGATGCAGCCAGTGCAGATCCGCGTCAATCTGGAATCAATGAGTAAGTGGAGCGATGGAGATATTCCGAAAGAAAATCTCCGCGCCTTCCGACTGAAACAGAATTTTGCC
>Ga0193753_10001716_pt1 | contig 18369 bp, 16 predicted proteins | sample H1c2metaG_FD_144925 | JGI IMG/M metagenome (GOLD analysis project Ga0193753, IMG submission 144925) | Soil microbial communities from a riparian zone of the East river system, Colorado, United States - H1c2 | ecosystem: Environmental > Terrestrial > Soil > Riparian zone | place: USA: East...
GCGGCCTGCGCACCGGCGGCGTGACGCCACAGGAGATCGTCGGTGTCGTCTACAGCCCGCTCAGCCGCGCCTGGTCGATCAACGCTTCCGATCTCGACGTCAACTACATGCTCTATGGCAGCAAGCCTCATGCCGTCCTCGACCCAGCCGACTGACGGCTCGCTCTCCCTGCCGAGCCCGCCGCCCTCCAATCTGAAAGCCGCGACGTGGATGGCCGGTTGGCTCGCCTTGATGCTGGCCATGGCCGTGGCCGGTCGCGAGACCACGCGCGAACTCCATGTCTTCCAGATCATGGAAATGCGTTCGATCATCGGCCTGGTCATGCTCTACCCGATGATCCACCTGAATGGCGGATTGGCGGCCATGCGGACGGCCCATCCGTGGCAGCATATCGCGCGCAATATCGCCCACTACGGCGCGCAGTTCGGCTGGCTCATGGCCTTGAGCCTGATCCCGTTGGCGCAGGTGATCTCGATCGAATTCACCATGCCGATCTGGACGGCAATCCTTGCCGTCAGCTTTCTCGGCGAACGCATGGGCCTGTGGAAGAATTTGGCGATCGTGCTCGGCCTGGTCGGCGTCGTGATCATCGTCCGCCCCTTTGGCGGCCAGATCAGTCCGGGGCAGTTGATCGCGCTCGCCGCAGCCGTGGGCTTCGCCATCTCGTTGATCATGGTCAAATTGTTGACGCGGACCGATCGGATCGTCGTCATCCTTTTCTGGATGCTGGTCATCCAGTCGGTGATGGGGCTCATTCCCGCGATCGAGCTGTGGCGCTGGCCGTCCGGCGATATCTGGGCGTGGATCGTCGTTATCGCCTTTTGCGGCACCTTCTCGCATTATTGCATGACGCGGGCGCTTCTCTATGCCGATGCGACGACGGTCGTGCCGATGGATTTCCTGCGCGTTCCGCTCGCCGCGCTGGTCGGCTGGCTGATGTATGCCGAGCGCGTAGACACCTTCACGATGCTGGGTGCGGCGCTGATCCTGACGGGAAATCTGCTCAATCTGAAAGGTGCAGGCCGAGCCGCGCATCCCCAAAGGCGTCCTCTTCGCTCAACTGCGGAGGCTGCTCCGCACGAGACCCACGTGAGCTAATTTCCCCGCGGGATCCAGGGCACCCGGCCGAACTCGATGCCTTCTTCGACCAGGGCCTCGGCTTCCTTCTCCGAAGTCTCGCCGTAGATGCCACGCTTGTCGGCTTCACCATAATGGATCTTGCGCGCTTCCTCGGCGAAATTGCCGCCGACATAGTCGCAGTTCTTCTCGACCTGTTGACGCAGCTTGAGAAGGGTCTCGCGCATTTCCTTGGGCATGTGTTGAGCAAAAGCAGCCATCTGTGGATCGGCGGCGGGCGCAGCCGTCGCCTCTGCCGGCGCCGCGACCTCGACGGCCTCACTCTTCTTTCCGCTCTTGCCGATACGCGGCGTCATCAACGCCCGTGTGACCTTCGCGCTGCCGCAGGCCGGGCACGGAATCAGAGCGCGTTTTTCCTGCCGCTCATAGGTTTTACTGTCCTTGAACCAACTCTCGAACTCGTGGCCTTTGGCGCAGCAGAGTGTGTATAGAATCATTACAGACAAAAAATGGTATCTTGCAGCGGCCAAGGCAAGGGCTGAATGCTGCGACCCATGCCTTCGCCTTCTTCCTGGGTCACCGCCTGGGCCGGGCTTGTACCGGCCGGCGCCCCCGTGCTCGACGTCGCGGCCGGCAGCGGCCGCCATGCGATCTTCTTCGCCGAGGGCGGCCACCGCGTGACCGCGCTCGAGCGCGACACCAGCCGGCTTCAGCAGCGCGCGAACCTCGAAATCGTCGCCGCAGACCTCGAAAATGAGGCGCCCTGGCCGCTGCCGGGGCGCCGTTTCGGCGCCGTCATCGTCACCAACTACCTTTACCGGCCGCTGATGCCGACGCTCCTCGATTCTCTATCCGCAGGTGGCGTGCTGATTTACGAGACCTTCATGCAAGGCAACGAGCGCTTCGGAAAGCCGGACAACCCCGACTTCCTGCTGAAGGACGGCGAGCTTCTGGAGCTGGTACGCGGCCGTTTCTCGGTAACCGCCTACGAGGCGCGGATGATCAGCGAACCGCGCATGGCGATGGTCCAGAGAATCGCGGCAAGGAAGCTTTCCTAAGCTGGCTATTCGGCCGCCTTGGCCACCGCGGGCTTATGGAGCAGCGGCGGCGCGTATTTTCGGTCGTGCGTGAGCGAAGGCACGGCACGGCGCGCCTCCTCGACCTTGGCGAAATCGATGTCGGCCACGACGAAGCCTGACTTTTCTCCGCCTGCATCGGCCAAAACCTCGCCCCACGGCGCCACCACGATCGAATGGCCGTAGGTCTTGCGATTGGAGCCTTTATGCGTGCCGACCTGTGCCGGGGCGAAGACGAAACACCCCGTCTCGATCGCCCGGGCCCGCATCAGCGTATGCCAGTGCACGGTGCCGGTCGGCACCGTGAAGGACGACGGAATGGCCAGCATCGTGGCGCCGGCATGGGCGAGGTCGCGATAGAGATAGGGAAAGCGCAGGTCGTAACAGATGGTCATGCCCAGGACGCCCCACGGCGTCTCGGCCAGCACGGCCTTCTCCCCCGGCTTGAAAGTCGAGGATTCGCGGTAATTCTCGCCGCCGGCAAGTTGCACATCGAACATGTGGATCTTGTCGTAGTGCGCCACCACCTGGCCGCCGGCATCGATCAGATAGGAGCGGTTGCGGATCTGCTCCTCGGCCCCCACGCGGACATGAATCGAGCCGAGCAGGAACCATGCCCCGGTGTCGTGCGCGCTGGCGCGGGCTGCCGCCAGCATGGCGTGGCTTTCTTCCGTCTGGGCCTTGGCCAGCGTCTCGGCCCGGTTGGCGCCGATCAGGCCGGTATTCTCCGGCGTCATGATGAAATCGACGCCGGCCTTGCGCGCCAGCAGTGCCTGCTCGCGGACCCACGCCACGTTCTCGGCCATCTCGTTGCTGACATTGGTCTGGATCAGACCGGCGCGGAACGTAGCGGACATGGGCTCCTCCTCAGCCGGGCTGGGCGAGCAGGGGATCGAGCTTGCCGGCGCTGTCGAGGGCGTGGAGTTCGTCGCTGCCGCCGATATATTCGCCATTGATGAAGATTTGCGGGACGGTCGTCCGCTTGGCGCGCGTCCGCATCTCCGTGCGCTTTTTATCGTCCATCATCACGTCCATCTCGTCATAGGGCGCGCCCTTTTTTTCAAGCAGGCTCTTGGCGCGCGAGCAGTAGCCGCAGAACGGCGTGGTGTAGATTTCAATCTTGGCCATGAAAGACCTCAACGGTTTTGTGACCTCTACTATATAGGCGGACGAACGACCCGCGCCAGCGTAAGGATATCGACATGGCGGGCGCCGGCCGCCAGCAGGACCCGGGTGCAGGCGTCCACGGTGGCGCCCGTGGTCAGCACATCGTCGACCAGCACTACCCCTGCCCCCTTGACCCGGGCTGCCCAGCGCGGCGCCACGGCAAAAGCCTGACGGACGTTGCGGCGGCGCTCCCGGGCCCGCAGCCCGGCCTGCGATCCGGTCCAGCGCACCCGGCGCAGCAGGTCGGGTGCCAGCGCCTGGCCGGCTTCGCGCGCCACGGCACGGGCAAGCAGGGCCGACTGGTTGTAGCGCCGGGTCAGCAGACGCCGCCAATGCAACGGCACCGGCGCGACAAGATCGGCGTCGCCGAACATCTCGGCGCCCGACCGCGCCATCCAGCGTCCATAGGCCCGCGCCATGTCGGTGCGGTCACCATGCTTGAGGGGCAGCACCAGCCGGCGGCTCCGCTCATCGTAGGCAACGACGGCGCGCGCCAGTCGATAGCGCGGCGGACGGACAAGGCAGGAAGCACAGAGCGCATTTTCGCCGACATCGTCGGAAAAAGGGTCGCCGCAGCGAGCGCAATGCGGCGGTGCGATGAAGATGAAGCCCGCCCAGCAGGCGGTGCAGAGCGAGCCCGTCTCGCCCACGATCTCACCGCAGCCGAGGCAGAGCGGCGGCAGCGCTGCATCCAGCAACGCCCGGCCGGCGTGCCTCAATCCTGCAAGCAACATGCAGCAATTGAGCAGGGCAATTGCGACTGGAGAAGGGCGAGCGGGCCCTACCCGTCGACGCGGTTTGGCCCTACATACGGCCGCGTGACGCCCATCGACCCCTTGCTGGTCTTCGATCGCGCCCGGCTGCGCCAGCGGCGCGAGCGCGCGGCGCGTGGCTGGGGCGAGCAGGCCTTCCTGAAGCGCGAGATCGCCGAGCGGTTGGTCGAACGGCTGGACGATATAAAACGGGTCTTTCCCCTGGCGCTCGATCTCGGCTGCCACGGCGACGAGGTGGGCACGGCGCTGGCGGGCCGGCCAGGCGTCCAGCAGTTGATCCGCAGCGATCTCGGCTTCGGCTTTGCCCGCCAAGCTGCCGGGCCTGCCCTGGTCGCCGACGAGGAAGCCCTGCCCTTCGCCCCGGGCTGCTTCGATCTGGTGGTGAGCGCCATGGATCTGCATTGGGTCAACGACCTGCCGGGCGCCCTGATCCAGATCGGCCGCATCCTGAAGCCGGACGGGCTGTTCCTGGGCGCCATGCTGGGCGGCGGCACGCTGTGGCAGCTACGCCAGGCGCTGGCCGCGGCCGAGAGCGAGATCGAAGGCGGTCTCAGCGCCCGGGTCTCGCCCTTCGCCGACCTGCGCGACGCGGCGGGCCTGTTGCAGCGGGCGGGCTTCGCCATGCCGGTGGCCGATGGCGAGACGATCGATGTCGAATATGAAAGCGCCCTGGCCTTGATGCGCGACCTGCGCGCCATGGGTGAAAGCAACGCCATCGTCGAGCGCCGCCGCGGCCTCATGCGCCGCGCCACGCTGCTGCGCGCAGCGGAGATATATGGCCAACGCTTCGTCCAGCCCTCGGGCCGTGTCGTGGCAAGCTTCGAGGTCTTGTTCCTGCACGGCTGGGCGGCCGACGCCGCGCAGCCCAAGCCGCTCAGGCCCGGCGCCGCCAAGAACCGCCTGGCCGACGCCTTGGATGCCGTGGAACTCAGCGCCGGCGAAAAAGTGGAGCGCAAGTAGCAGGATCATGGCCACCGTGAACAAATTGTCCTTCGGCGACGTCGTCAGCGAGAGCTTCCGGTTCTTCTTCGGCCATATCCGGCTGTTCTTCCACCTGGTGACGATTCCCTGGCTGGCATCGCTGGCGATCCGTTTCATCAGCGCCTCGCTGGGCGGAGACGATGACAACTCGAATGTCCTCTCGTTGATCGAGAAGATGCTTGATGTCGTGCCGACCGTCATGTTCCTGGTCGCCTGGACGCGCGTCGTCCTGCTCGGTCCCCACCGCATCGACATGCTGCCAGGGCTCGGCTGGTCGCGCCGCGAGACCGCTTTTCTCATCCACCTGATCAAGATCGCCGGCATCACTTATCTTCTGGTGGCGGCCTTCAGCTACATCGTCGGCCCGATGGATCCGTTCTCCTTCGCCGTCGTCTCGACCGATCCCGATGTCGCCCGCCGCCAAGCACTGGCCGCTCCCCTGGGGGCGGGCTTCATGGTGTCGGCGCTGCTGGCGTTGCGCGTCAGTTATGGCCTGGCCGCCAGCGCCGTGGACGTGCCCTTCTCGCCACGCCTGTCGTGGGCCTACGGCAAGGGCAATGGCTGGCCGATTCTGGGAACGATGTTCTTGATGTTCTTCATCAACGCCATCGTCACCACCGTGGCTGTCGTGCTGACTGCTGCGGTGCTGCGCGGCTTCCTGGGTTCAGGGCTCGGCGTTGCCGTCGTCGTGTGGACGGTGGCGCTCCTGGTGAGCTACGCCGGTGCGGCCCTCGTCATCACGACACAGGCGATCATGTTCCGTCGCCTGGTGCAGTGGCGCGAAGGCGCCGCCCTGCCCCCGCTACCGTGACGTCGACAGGAGACGGCGCCTCGACAAGGCAATGCGTCAGGCGCGCCCGCAGATCCCGCATATCGAAGTCACGTCCGATCAGGACCAGACGGTTCGAACCGGCGTCCCCGCGATCATCTTCCTCCAGCGAGAATCGCCCGCCGACCAGATGGAAGACGTAGCGCTTGCCCGTCTCGGCGAGCCAAAGGAAGCCTTTGCCACGGAACAACCCGGCTGGCCGGCCCTCATCGAGAAAGGACTGAAATCGGGCGACGGAGAAAGGCCGGTCGCTCTCGAACGCCAGCGACGCGAAGCCGTCACTTTCCAGATGCGCATGAACATGACTGTGATCGAGACGCTCCGCCCGGAACAGATCGACGTCGAGGATCAAGGGAAGTGGGACGGCGCAGCGCGTCGTCCGCACGATCCGCGCCTGCGGATTCACGGACCGGATGTTCTCTTCGACCGCGGCGAGCCGCTCGGCGGTGACGCAGTCGCGTTTGTTGACGAGGATCGCGTCGGCATAGCGCAGCTGGTTGCGGACAGCGATCCCGTCGAACAGCTCGAGGCTGAACTGGTCGGCATCCGCCACGGCAACGATCGCATCGAGGCGCAAGGTGTCGCGGAATTCCGAGCGCAGGAAAGTGAGCGCCACCGGCAGCGGATCGGCGACCCCGGTGGTCTCGACCAGGAGATGGTCGACCGGCTCCGGACGGCTGAGCACCCGCACGATGCTGTCGACCAGGTCGTTGTTCATGGAGCAGCAGATGCAGCCGTTGTTGAGCTCGATCATGCCGTCCCCGGTGGCGATGATCAGGTCGTTGTCGATGCCGATCTCGCCGAGCTCGTTCACCAGAACGGCAGCCCGCACGCCCGCACGGTTCGACAGGATATGATTGACCAGCGTGGTCTTGCCGCTGCCGAGGAAGCCCGTCACCAGCGTTACCGGCAACCGGCCTCCAGCGCGGCGAGTGGGCGCTTGGAAAGCGACGGGCGACGCTGTCATCCGGCAGGAGGCGGCGCGCTGCCGTCGAAGACGTAGCTGGTGCCGACCGCCGACTGGCTGACGCGATCTCCGAAAGCATCGGCGAGGGCGTGCAGCGCGCGCCACCCGGTGCAGTGACCGGTGATGATGTAGCCGATGTCGAAAGGCTTCAGCGCCTCGACAGTCTCGGGGATGAGGTGCTCCATGACACCGCCCAGATGCAGGCCACCCATCACCGCATGGATCGGAACGTCAGGAAACAGGCGCCGGACCTCGGTGCAGACATTGACGATCCCCGCGTGCGAGCAGGCGCTGAACACGACCAGGCCGAGATCGCGCACATTCACCACGAGCATGCGCTCGTCCATCAGATACGGATCGGGGCGCCACTCGTCCTCGTTGTCGAGCCGGCAGAGATGGTCGAGGCGACCGGTCTCGAAAGAGCTCACTCGGGGAATCTCGCCACTGTAGTAGAAATGCCCGTCCAGAAGCAGCCGTTCGCTGCCGTCGTTGACGACTTTGGCGCCGCGTGCCTGCATCTCCGCCGGTGTCGGTACCCTGGCGGCCGGGAACACCACCCCGCTCTTCAGCAGTACACCGCGTTCGTTGAACATGCCTGGATTGACGTGCACGGTGACCGTCTCGCGGCCGCGTCGCCCGACAATGGCGTCGATTGCCTCCGGGAGCGCGCCCATGTGATCCCAATGACCATGGGTGACGGCGATCTCCTCGACCTCACCGAGATCGAGTGCCAGGTTTCGGCAGTTGCGGATGAAAATCGCGCCTTCGGTGCCGGTGTCGAAAAGCAGCACATGCTCGGTTTTCCCGACACGCGAGCGCAGACGCAAGCCGTAGCCGAGATTGGCGGCCAGCAGCGTCTCGCCGGAAATCACCTTGGCGCCGCCGAGAACGACGTTGGCAAACTCCGACACGGCAAACAGCGTCTTGCTGACATAGGTGTCGCTGACATTGTCGGTAATAACCTCGACCGCGAGCGAGTCGACGACTGACAGAGCAGGAGTTCGATCGTTCATAGAAGATCCCTCAGCATCGCCACCAGCGGCAGGTCGGCCGGCGGCATGGCAAACCGGCCGAGCTCACGCGGCGCGACCCACTTCAACGTCTGCCCTTCGCGTGGCCGAGCGATACCGTTCCATTTGCGGCAGGCAAAGATCGGCATTAGCAGATGGAAAGACTCATAGCCATGGCTGGCAAAGGCGATCGGCGCCAGGCAACTGGCGGCGGTGTCGATGCCGATCTCCTCTTTCAGTTCGCGCACCAGGGCCTGTTCAGGGGTCTCGCCGGCATCGACCTTGCCGCCGGGAAATTCCCACAGGCCCGCCATCGACTTGCCCGGCGGACGCTGGGCGATCAACACCCGGCCGTCGGGGTCGATCAGAGCGACGGCCGCGACGAGGACGAGCGGCCGGACGCCGAGCGGCGGCGGGCCGCCCGGACAAGCCTCGTCGAAGTCGACGCCGCTCAAGTGCGATAGCTGCCGTTGATGTCGATGTAGCCGTGCGTGAGGTCGCAGGTCCAGACGGTGGCACGGCCGCGACCGATACCGAGATCGATGTCGATCACGATGTCGGTGCCCTTGATGTGCTTCACGACAGGCGTTTCATCGTAGTTAGCGACGACTTGACCGGCGTCGGTGATTCTCACACCGCCTATCGAAATTCTCAGCTTGTCGCGGTCGGCGCGCTCGCCCGACTTGCCAACGGCCATGACGATGCGGCCCCAGTTGGCGTCCTCGCCGGCCATTGCCGTCTTGACCAGGGGCGAGTTGGCGACCGCGAGACCGATCTTGCGCGCAGCGCCGTTGGACGAGGCGCCGCCGACATTGATGGTGATGAACTTGCTGGCGCCTTCGCCGTCGCGCGCCAGAAGCTGGGCGAGCTCGATCAGCACCTCGTCGAGCGCGCGCTTGAAGTCGACCAGGACCGGATCGTCGGACTCCTCGATCGGTGCATGACGCGCGGCACCGGTCGCCACCAGCAGCAGCGTGTCGCTGGTCGAGGTGTCGCCGTCGACGGTCACGCAATTCAGCGATTTGTCGGCGGCATCCGCCAGCAGTTTCTGCAGCACGTTGCTCGGGATCTTGGCGTCGGTGAAGGCAAAGCCCAGCATGGTGGCCATGTCGGGCGCGATCATGCCCGAGCCCTTGAGGAAGCCGTTGATGGTGACGGTGCGCTCGCCGATCTTGGCCTGCCGCGTGGCGAGCTTGGCGAAGGTGTCGGTGGTCATGATCGCCGCCGCCGCGGCCGACCAGTTATCCTCCTTGGCCCCCTTGATCAGGGTGGGCACGGTGGCCGCGATCTTGTCCCAGTCGAGCGGCTGGCCGATCACGCCGGTCGAAGCCATGAAGACCTCGTTGCGTGGGCAGCCCAGCGCCTGGGCCACGGCGCGCGTGCTCTCCTCGACCGCCTTGTCGCCCGCCTTGCCGGTGAAGGCGTTGGCGTTGCCGGCATTGACCACGATCGCCCGGACCTTGCCCCGGCTGAGATTCTTGCGACACCAATCGACCGGCGCGGAGCAAGTCTTGGATTTGGTGAGGACGCCGGCGACCGTGGCGCCGGCGGGCAGAATGGCCAACAGGATGTCGTCGCGATCCTGGTAGCGCACGCCCGAGCGCGCCACGCCGAGCTTGACCCCCGGGATTCGCGGCAGGCTGGGCGTCGTCTTGGGCGCGAGCGGCGAGATGGCGTGCTGATCAGACATAGAACTCCCCTTGCGGACCGACAGGTTTCGCCCTGCCGGTCCGGCCGCGGAGATTACACCAGAACCGCCAGGAAAAGGGAGCTTACTTGGCAGGGGCCGCCGGAGGGGCGGCGGGGGGAGTAGCGGGAGACGCCGGAGCGGGAGCCGGGGTTGCCGGCGCGCCCTTTGGCGGCGCGGCCGCCGGCGGGGCCTTTGGCGGCGCTGCCTCGACCTTGCTGCCGTCGATATTGAATTTCTCGACCTTTGCCCCGCTGCGGAGCTGGTCGAGGATGTTGGTGACGGCCTCGCGCGTCAGCTCCTCGCGAATCTGGTCGCCGATTTCCTCGAGCGGCGGCGGCGGTGCCGTGCGGCGGTCTTCGACCTGGATGACGTGATAGCCGAACTGGGTCTTGATCGGGGTTTCGCTCAAATCACCCTTCTTGAGCTGGAAGGCGGCATCGGCGAACTCCTTCACCATGTCGCCCTTCTTGAACCAGCCCAGATCGCCGCCTTCGGCACCGGACGCCTTGTCGGTCGATTTCTCCTTTGCCAGCTTGTCGAAGGCCGCGCCCTTCTTGATCTCGGCGATCAGCGCCTTGGCCTCATCCTCGGTCGATACCAGGATATGGCGCGCCCGCACCTCTTCTTCCGGCGGCATCGTCTTGATGCGCTCGTCGTAGCGCTGCTGCAGCTTGGCCTGGGTCACCCGCTTGGCGAGCTCGCGCTGCAACCAGGCCTCCTGCAACACCTGCTCCTCGACAAAGGCTATCCTCTTCTTGAAAGCGGCATCGTCCTGGACCTTGGCCTTGCGGGCCTCCTGGACCACCATCTTGCTGTCGATGATGCGGTCGAGCAGTGCCGGGAAAACGGCCTGCAGGGGCATGTTGCGATATTGAGCCGGCAGGCCCTGCTGGGCGACCTCGAGATCGGACAGACGAATCTGGATGCCATTGACGATCGCCACAACCGGATCCTTGGCCGGCGTGGCGGGTGCGGCGGCAGTCCCTGGCGCCGGCGTCGCGGGCTTGGCGGGCGCTTGTGCGGGCTTGGGCGGTGTTGCCGGGGCGGGAGCTGGCTGCTGGGCCCAGGCGGGACCAACGATCGCAACCGCTGCGCAAAAAAGAACGACAGGGCGCAAGGTGCGCAAACAGCGGCTCATAGGGGGGCTCCGGAACGGGGATTGTGGGCGGACGGCGCGTAGGCAGGGTTTACACAAGCAGAGTCGCCCCAAGCAAGCGCCACGATGGCCAAGATCGCCGGCAAATAGGGCATTACCGCCACTTTTGTGTGATCCGCTATGGCCGGCAGTCGCGTTGACACCCGGATGTGCGCTCACTATCTCTCGATCCGGCGGCGGGCCTCACGACCCGCCCAAGTCTTTCAAAAGTCGAGGTTTTCATGTTGGGAGCGCTCGCCCGGAACCTGTTCGGGTCGGCCAACGACCGCTTCGTCAAAGGCTTGAACAAGTCGGTGGCGAAGATCAACGCGCTCGAGCCCGACTTCATCAAGCTGACCGACGAGCAGCTGCGGGCCAAGACAATCGAATTCCGCGAGCGGCTCGCCAAGGGCGAAAAGCTCGACAATCTGCTGGTCGAGGCGTTCGCGACCGTCCGCGAGGCCGCCAAGCGCACCTTGGGCCAGCGCCATTTCGACGTCCAGCTCAAGGGCGGCATGGTCCTGCATCAGGGCAAGATCGCCGAGATGAAGACCGGTGAAGGCAAGACGCTGGTCGCCACGCTCGCCGTCTATCTCAACGCCCTCGAAGGCAAGGGCGTGCATGTCGTGACGGTGAACGACTATCTCGCCAGCCGCGATTCGGGCTGGATGGGCCAGATCTACCGCTTCCTCGGCCTCACCGTCGGCGTGATCGTGCACGACCTCACCGACGAGCAGCGCAAGGCCGCCTATGCCTGCGACGTGACCTACGGCACCAACAACGAGATCGGCTTCGACTACCTGCGCGACAACATGAAGTACCGGCTGGACGCCATGGCCCAGCGGCCCTTCCATTACGCCATCGTCGACGAGGTCGATTCGATCCTGATCGACGAAGCGCGTACGCCGCTGATCATCTCCGGCCCGGCCGAGGATTCCTCGGAGCTCTACAAGCGCGCCAACACCGTGATCCCGCGGCTGCAGCCGACGCACTACGAGAAGGACGAGAAGAACCGCACCGTCGTGCTGACCGACGCCGGCGTCGAGGCGGTCGAGGACATCCTGCGCGGCGAAAATTTCATTCCCGAGGGCACGAGCCTCTATGCGGCCACCAACGTGTCGGTGCTGCATCACGTGACCCAGGCGCTGCGTGCCCACAAGCTGTTCACGCTCGACGTGGACTACATCGTCAAGGACGGCCAGGTCGTCATCATCGACGAATTCACCGGCCGCATGATGGCGGGCCGGCGCTATTCCGAGGGCCTGCACCAGGCGCTCGAGGCCAAGGAGAATGTCGAGATCCAGCGCGAGAACCAGACGCTGGCCTCGATCACCTTCCAGAACCTGTTCCGCATGTACCCCAAGCTTGCCGGCATGACCGGCACGGCGATGACGGAAGCCGCGGAATTCGCCGAGATCTACGGGCTCGAAGTGGTCGAGATCCCGACCAACGTCCCGGTGTCGCGCAAGGACGCCGACGACGAGATCTATCGCACGCAGGGCGACAAGACCAAGGCGATCGTCAAGCTGATCGGCGAATGCCGCGCCCGCAAGCAGCCGATGCTGGTCGGCACCGTGTCGATCGAGAAGTCCGAGGAGCTTGCCGAGGCGCTCAAGAAACAGGGCATCCCGCACAGCGTGCTCAATGCGCGCTATCACGAGCAGGAGGCCCAGATCATCTCGCAAGCCGGCCAGCCCGGCGCCGTGACCATCGCCACCAACATGGCCGGCCGCGGCACCGACATCCAGCTCGGCGGCAACGCCGACATGCTGCTGGACCAGGCCAGGATCGAGATCGCCACGAAATTCCCCGATGAGGAGAACCGCGCCGCCGAGCTCGAGAAGGCCGCGGCGCGCATCAAATCGGAAGTCGCCGCCAACCGCGAGATCGTACGCCAGGCCGGCGGCCTGTATGTGGTCGGCACCGAGCGCCACGAGAGCCGGCGCATCGACAACCAGCTGCGCGGCCGTTCTGGCCGCCAGGGCGATCCCGGCGCCTCGAAGTTCTTCCTGTCGCTCGAAGACGACCTGATGCGCATCTTCGGCAACAACAAGGTGCTCGACTGGGTCCAGAAGAAGGGCATGGCCGACGACGAGGCGCTCACCCATCGCTGGCTCAACAAGGCGCTGGAAACGGCGCAGGGCAAGGTCGAGGCACGCAACTTCGAGATCCGCAAGAACCTGCTGCGCTTCGACGACGTGATGAACAGCCAGCGCAAGGAGATCTACAAGGAGCGCACCGAGCTGATGGGCACCGAGGACGTGTCCGAGGTCATCACCGGCATGCGCCACGACGTGGTCGACACCCTGGTGTCGCGTGCGATCCCCAAGGACGTCTATGCCGAGCAATGGAAGATCGCCGAGCTGAAGGCCGATGTCTCCCGCGTGTTCGGCCTCGAGCTGCCGATCGAGGAGTGGGCCAAGGAAGAGGGCATCGCCGACGAGGAGATCAAGGTTCGGCTCAACGACGCCACCGATCGGCTGTTTGCCCAGAAGGTCGGGCAGCATGGGCCGGAAGTCTGGCGCCAGGTCGAGAAGAACGTGCTGATGCAGCTCTTCGACCAGAACTGGAAAGACCATCTGCTGCATCTCGATCATCTGCGCCAGGGCATCGGCCTGCGGGCCTACGGCCAGAAGGATCCGCTCAACGAGTACAAGCGCGAGGCCTTCAACCTGTTCAGCGACCTGCTGACCGGCCTGCGCGAAGCGGTGACCAACCTGCTCGCCACGGTGCAGCTACGCGTCGAGACGGCACCCGAAGCGCCTCAACAGATGCATGAGGTGCACGAGGATCCGGCGCTGGCCGCGTCGATGCAGGACGATCCGGCCTACGACCCCGCCGATCCTGACGGCGGCGGCGTCGCCACCCTTCACCGTCCCCGCGCACGTCGTGGCGCGGTCGATCCCAACGATCCCGCCACCTGGGGCCGGGTCGCGCGCAACGCCCCCTGCCCCTGCGGCTCGGGCAAGAAGTTCAAGCACTGCCACGGGCAGGTTTGAGAACGTCGGTTTTCAGAAATTACAACGATAAGATTGTCCGGCTGATGGCATGATCGACCGGTGGACGACGACCATGCCCCAGCATCCCTACAGCATCCAAATCCGGGTCTTTCTCACGTACATGATTGCCGCGGCACTCATGATCCTGAAGCTCATGGCTCAGGGCTGGATGACCGTCTATCGCATGATCAAGAGCGACTCTGGATTGCTGAATCCGGAAGATCTCGCGCCCGGCCCGGTGAATCGCAATCCACGCCCGCAGCAACTCGAGCTCAATGAGTATGTCGACCGGTCCCGCCGGATCCAGCGCAACGATCTGGAGAACATTCCGGCTTTCCTGGTAGCCGGTCTGCTCTTCGTGGCCGTTCGGCCGTCGCCGCTGCTGGCCGACGCATTGATGGGCACGTTCGTGGTCGCGCGCCTGCTCCACACAGCCGCCTATCTGTCGAAACAGCGTCACGAGATCCGGGCTGTGCTTTTCACGATCGGATCGCTGGTCGTGATCTATATGGGCATTCACGTCTTGATCGTGGCGGTGTCGCTGCTTTAGTCGTCGGACGCCCGCGCGAAAACGGATGCTGTCCGATCGACAGCGCCCGCTAGATCGAATCACCAGATACCCAAGCCGCCCTTGGGAACGAAGCCACAGGGCATCGCAAGCCTTGCACGGATCGCAGCCTGCGCCGCCTTCGAAACTGTTGCCTTGGAGTAATGTTATATTATAACATCTTCTATCAACTTGGGGTGTAGGGGGCAGAATGCGGCGGTTATCGAGGAAGTCGGCGGTCGTTCTGAGCGTCGCCCTGACAGCAGCGCATCCCGTGAGAGCCCAGGATGCGCCGGCACCAGCGGCACCCCCGCCGGTGCCCGGGTCGGCGGCGGATCCCACCGGCCTCGGCGCCATCAACGTCACCGCCAAGCGCCTCGACGAAGCGCGCACCAGCATTCAGCCCAGCCTCGGCGCCAGCACCTACGATTTCAGCCGCTCTGCCATCCAGGCCATTCCACAAGGAGACAACGCTGCACTGAACAGCGTGCTGTTGCGCGCGCCTGGCGTCGCTCAGGACAGTTTCGGCCAGCTCCATGTGCGCGGCGATCACGCCAACCTGCAATACCGCCTCGACGGCGTGCAGTTGCCGGAGGGGCTGTCGCTGTTTGGGCAGGCGCTGGAGACGCGCTTTGCCGATTCGCTGTCCCTCATGACCGGCGCCCTGCCCGCCCAGTATGGCTTTCGCACGGCCGGCGTGGTCGACATGCAGCTCAAATCGGGCACCACCGACCCCGGCGGCGAGGTCGGGTTCATGGGCGGCTCGCGCGACACACTGCAGCCGTCCTTTGCCTATGGCGGCCGCACCGGCAAGATCGACTACTTCTTCACCGGCGATTTCCTGCATAACGGCATCGGCATCGAGAACCCGACATCGAGCTTCAATCCGCTCCATGACGACAGCGACCAGTGGCATGGCCTGGCCAAGATCACCGCCATCGTCGACGACCAGACCCGCCTCAGCTTCATCGGCGGCTACGCCAAGGCGAATTTCCAGATTCCCAACAACCCGGGACAGGTGCCAGGCTTCACCGTCAACGGCTCCTCCAACTTCAACAGCGCCAATCTCGACCAGCGCCAGTGGGAGCAGACGATGTTCGGCATCGTCTCGCTGCAGAAGCACTACGACACCGTCGACTTCCAGCTCTCGGCCTTCACCCGCTCCAGCATTCTTTCTTATTCGCCGGACGGATCGAACGGCGACCTGATGTTCAACGGCATCCAGCAGACGGCGGCGCGCTGGAGCCTGGCCACCGGCATCCAGGCCGACGGTAGCTGGAAGGTCAACGACAAGCACACGCTGCGCGGCGGCTTCCTCGTCCAGCGCGAGCACGCGCAAGCCAACACAAGCTCCTCCGTGCTGCCCGTCGACGACATGGGTACGCCAATCTCGGACCAGCCCTTCAACATCTCCTCCAGTTCGGACCTGATCGGCTGGCAATACGGCATCTACATACAAGACGAGTGGCACTTGTCCGATACGCTGACCATGAACGTCGGCGCGCGCTTCGATGTTCTGAATGCCCTTACGCAAGAGAACCAGCTCAGCCCGCGCATCAATTTCGTCTACCAGCCCAATGACATCCTGACCGCGCACATAGGCTACGCGCGCTATTTCACGCCGCCGCCGCTGGAGCAGGTGAGCTCCGCCGCCGTGGCCGCCTTCAACGGATCGACCGCCGCTTCGGAAGTCCTGGTGAACAATCCGGTGAAGGCCGAGCGCTCCCATTATTTCGACGGCGGCTTTACCCTGAAGCCCCTGCCCGGCCTCGCCTTCGGCGTCGACGCCTACTACAAGATCGCCACGAACCTGATCGACGAAGGCCAGTTCGGCGCGCCGATCATCCTGACGCCGTTCAATTACGCCAACGCCAACGTCAAGGGCATCGAGCTTTCGGCGAGCTACGACCGGGGACCCTGGTCGATCTACGGCAATATCGCCTGGTCGCAGGCAAAGGGCACCAACATCAATTCCGCGCAGTTCAATTTCGCCGCGGCGGACCTGGCCTACATCGCCCAGAACTACATCTATCTCGACCACGACCAGCAATGGACCGGCTCGGCGGGCGCCGCCTACACCTTCAACTATGGTTCCGACTGGGCGACGCGGGTATCGGCCGACTTCCTCCTGGGCAGCGGCCTGCGGGCCGACGACGCCGTCAACAACGTGCCGAACGGCCTTGCCTTGCCGGGCTACACCTCGCTCAGTCTCTCGCTGATACAGAAGCTGCCGATCGGCCGCGGTGCCGAGGCGCGGATCGACGTCATAAATCTGTTCGACAATTCCTACATGATTCGCGATGGCACGGGCGTCGGTGTCGGCGCGCCGCAGTTCGGATTGCGGCGCGCTGTCATGGTCGGCTTGAAGCAGAAATTCTGATACATGATGGAACATGCTTACAAATGTTGTTGCCCTTGAGGGCGGTTCCAATTTTCGCGATCTCGGCGGCTATCGCACAGCGGACGGACGGACGGTACGGCACGGACTCGTCTTCCGCTCCGCCCACCTCGGGAACCTGACCGACACCGACCGCCAGGAGATAGGGCGGCTGGGCGTGCGCACGATCGTCGATCTGCGCGGCATCAACGAGGCGGCCGAGACGCCGCACCGCGTCGAGGGCACCGGCGCCATCATCATCGGCGCCCATATCGAGCCCGGCATCGGCGAGCGCATCCGCGGCGCGATTGCCGACGGCAGCGCCAGCCCCGAGCTGATGGCCCATTTCCTCACCGAGCACTACCGCGACTATCCCCGGCGCTGCGCACCCGGCTTCCGCACGCTGTTCGCCACCCTGAGCGACGGCACGCGCCGGCCGCTGGTGTTCCACTGCACTGCCGGCAAGGACCGAACCGGCTTCGCCGCGGCCCTCCTGCTCACCCTGCTGGGCGTGCCTTGGGAGACCGTGGTCCATGACTATTTGCGCACCAACGACCTTTGGACCGGCCATATCGGCCGCTATCCCGAACTCGCCACCGACACGCGTGCAGCCATCGTCGAGGCCCGCGCCGCCTATCTCGACGCCGCTTTTGCAGCCGTGCGCGAGGACTTCGCCGACCCGGAACGCTTCGCCGAGGGCGCGCTGGGGCTCGACGACGGCGTTCTACAGCGTTTGCGGGGCGACCTGCTGGCATAAAGCCTGAAGACCGGCCCTCGGAATGTCATCATTCCCAGCCTAATCTCGGGGCATGCCCGACACGCCCTCCGAAACCGATCCGGAACCGCGCTACGACACGCCCGAGCCGTTCACCGTCGATGTGCCCGAACGGGCGCTGATCGACCTCGACGAGCGGCTGCGTCGCTGGCGGCCGCCGGCGCGCATCGCCGACAATGGCAGTTGGGCGTCCGGCACGGATCCGGACTTCCTGATCGATCTGGTCGACCATTGGCGCCATGGCTATGACTGGCAGCGCTGCCAGGAATCGATCAATCGCTGGCCCAATTATCTGGTCGATCTCGGCCCGCAGCGCCTGCATTTCATCCGCGAGCCGGGAACCGAGGTCGAGGACGCGCCGCGCCCCCTGCCGCTGGTCGTCACCCACGGCTGGCCGGGCTCGATCGTCGAGTTCCTCGGCATCATCGACAAGCTTGCCCATCCGGAAAACCACGGCGGCGATCCGCTCGATGCTTTCGACGTCATCGCACCGTCTTTGCCGGGCTATGGATTCTCCGGGCCGCCGGTGCGTGCCGACGGCAGCATCGGCCCGATGGGCCCGCGCTCCATCGCCGGTCTCTGGCACCGCCTGGTGCACGAGACTCTGAACTACCGCCGGCCCTATGGCGCACAAGGCGGCGACTGGGGCGCCGTGGTTTCCTCCTGGCTCGCTTTCGACCATCCGATTCGCGACGAGAAGGACGATTGGCGCTCCGGCGTGCTCGGCCTGCATCTCAACATGATGGGCCTGCGCCCGGGCATCGATCTCAAGACGACCGAGTTCAGCGCCGATGAACAGGCATGGCTCGCCGCCGCGCGCGCCGACCGCGACGAGAAGACCGCCTATCAGCGCATCCAGGCGACGCGGCCACAGACCTTGGGCGTGGCCTTGACCGATTCGCCGGTCGGGCTCGCCGCGTGGATCGTCGAGAAATTCCAGGCCTGGAGCGACTGCGGCGGCAATCC
>Ga0193753_10001717_pt1 | contig 18367 bp, 16 predicted proteins | sample H1c2metaG_FD_144925 | JGI IMG/M metagenome (GOLD analysis project Ga0193753, IMG submission 144925) | Soil microbial communities from a riparian zone of the East river system, Colorado, United States - H1c2 | ecosystem: Environmental > Terrestrial > Soil > Riparian zone | place: USA: East...
AGTTGATGTCGGAGAGCCTGGCGACCAGCATCGAGCCGGAAACGCCGCCGCGCAAGGGTCCGGGCAGCGAAGCGCCGGAAGAAGTCGCGAGCACCACTGTAGTCGAACATTAAAAGCCGCTTGCTGACGCGCGCGGTTCAGTGTCAGCGGTACAGGTGTGTACAACAAGGATGCAACAAATGGCTGAGATCAGCGCACAATTAGTCAAGCAGCTACGCGACCGCACGGGCGCCGGTATGATGGAGTGCAAGAAAGCGCTCGTAGAGGCCAATGGCGATTTGGACGAAGGCGAAATAGTACTGCGCAAACGCGGGATTGCGGGCGCGACCAAGAAAGAATCGCGGTCGACCAAGCAGGGAGTGATCAGCGCGTTCATCAACGCGAGCGGCAAGTCCGGAGTGCTCGTGGAAGTGAATTGCGAATCGGACTTCGTGGCGCGCACGGAAGATTTTCAAGGACTGGCGGGCGATATCGCCGCCCACATTGCCGAGATGAAGCCGAAGGCAGTTCGGCTCGAAGAAGTGACCGAGGCGGAGCGCGCGCGTTTTCATGCGAACGAAGCGCTTTACGAACAGAAGTTCACCAAAGACAAGAACACGACGGTGGGCGAGCTGGTAAAGACGAAGATCGCCAAGCTTGGCGAGAACATCAATATTTCCCGCTTTGATTTCTATGAGGCGGCGGGAAACGTCGTGGTCGGGCATTACATTCATACCGGCGCGCAGATCGGCGTGTTGCTCGAAGTGACGCCGGGCACGACGGCGACTCCGGGAAGAGACGAATTCAAGACGCTGGTGCGCGATATTGCCATGCAGGTGGCGGCGGCGCATCCGCAGTTTGTGAACCGGGAGCAGGTGCCCGCGGCGCTGATCGCGAAAGAACGCGACATCCAGCGCGAACGCGCGCTCGGCGAAGGGAAGCCCGAAAAAATGGTCGATAAAATTGCCGAGGGCCGGATGAGCAAGTTTTACGAAGAAGTATGTTTGCTCGATCAACCGTTCATCCGCGAGAATACGATTTCGGTAGCGGAATTGATCAAGACGGTCGGGGCGAAAATCGGCGATACGATTAGCGTGGTTCGCTTCGTGCGCTATAAAGTCGGCGATGCGGGCGATGCGCCCGGCGTGCGGGAGAGCCCGCTGCCAGTGACGGCCTGAAGCGGGCGGCGCTGCCATGCCAGGGTATCGACGCATTCTACTCAAGATCAGCGGCGAGGCGCTTGCCGGCCCGCTCGCTTTTGGCCTGGATCAGGGCCACATACGGGCCATGGCCGGGCAGGTTGCCGAGGTGGCTCGAGCGGGCGTACAGATCGGGTTGGTGTTGGGCGGCGGCAATATTTTTCGCGGGGTGGCGGCGGCCGCGACCGCCATGGATCGCGTGACGGCCGACCACATGGGCATGCTCGCGACTGTGATCAATGCGCTGGCGTTTCAGGACGCTCTCGAAGGTCTTGGGATTCCCACGCGCGTCATGACGGCGATCGAGATGCACCAGGTGGCCGAGCCTTACATCCGGCGCCGGGCCATTCGGCACCTTGAAAAAGGACGCGCGGTGATTTTCGCGGCCGGCACGTCGAACCCTTATTTTTCAACCGACACGGCGGCGACGCTGCGCGGGCTTGAAATACACGCCGAGATTATCGCCAAGGCGACGAGCGTCGATGGCGTGTACGATAAAGATCCCAAGAAGCACAAAGACGCCGTGAAATACACGGAAGTGAGCTATACCGAAGTTCTTTCGAAGGCGCTGGGCGTGATGGACGCCTCCGCGGTTGCCATGTGCCGCGACAATCGTATGCCGATCATGGTGTTCGATCTCAACAACACGGGCAATATAATGCGAATGGCGATGGGCGAATCGATCGGTACGATCATTCGCTGATCGGCCGGAGCGAATCACTTATGAAACAAGAACCGCAAAGTGCGGCAGCGGCGCCTTCCAGCGCTTTCAAAAATGTGAAGGAAGTGGAAGCCACTGCGCGCACGCGCATGGACAAAGTATTGGCCGATCTGCAGAACGAGATGGCGCACTTTCGCACGGGGCGCGCATCGATTGGACTGTTGGATAATGTCCGCGTCGATTACTATGGCTCGCCGGTGCCGTTGAACCAGGTGGCGCAACTGCATGTGCCGGAGCCTGCGATGATCACGGTGCAACCTTGGGATACGTCGACTATCGGCGCGATTGAAAAGGGAATTCGGAGCGCCGACCTCGGCTTGAATCCTTCGAACGACGGGAAAATCGTGCGCGTACCAGTTCCGCCGTTGACCGAAGAGCGGCGGCGCGAGTTGGCAAAGAAATTGAGCCACGTCGCCGAAGAGCGGCGTGTGGGATTGCGCAATGTCCGGCGCGATTCGAACGACTATTTGAAGAAGATGCTGAAGGACAAGCTGATCAGCGAGGATGAAGAGCGGCAAGCGCTCGATAGCATCCAGAAGCTGACCGATGCGCAGATCGGCAAGCTCGATCAAATAGCCAAAGCCAAAGAAAAAGAACTTCTCGAGTTTAAGTAGACATCGCCTTGCCTCCGGTTTGGACACTCGACGATTTCGAGCAGCTCGCACGGGAGAGCATGAGCCATGCGGCCTATGAGTATGTGGCCGGTGGCTCGGGCGCCGGGCTTACAGACGCGGAGAATCGCCGGGCGTTCGACCGCATTCGCCTGAGCCAGCGCGTGCTCGTCGACGCGAGCCGCATCGATACCAAACTGCGGCTGTTCGACCGCGATTACGACTATCCAATCCTTCTCGGGCCGACCGGGTACCACAAGCTGGTTCATCCGGAGGGAGAACTGGAGACGGTCAAAGGCGCGAATCTGAGCGATGCGACGCTGGTTGCGGCGAACTTTTCCACGGTGACGTTTGAGGAGATGAGCCGCGAGGCGGCGCGGCCGCTGTGGTTTCAACTCTACATTCAGACGGATCGCGGGTTTACGAAAGAGCTGATCGACAGGGTGCTGGCGGCGGGTTGCGAAGCGGTGTGCGTGACGGTGGATGTGCCGGTGAACGGCCCGCGCGATCGCGAGCACCGTGCAGGCTTCGCGCTGCCTCCGGGCGTCGAGAGAGCGAACCTGGCTAGCCGCGGCCCCGCGTTCTCGGCCGCAGCGCACCGGCCGATCGGACGGAACATTTACTCCGCGACGCATGGAGCGGATGCTACCTGGAAAGATATCGAGTGGCTGCGTTCCATCATTCCGGCGCGGCTGCTACTGAAAGGTATTCTGCATCCGGACGATGCCGAGGCCGCCGTCGGGGTTGGCTGCGATGGGTTGATCGTTTCGAATCATGGTGGGCGCAGTCTGGATACTTTGCAGGCGACGATCGATGCGCTGCCGCGAGTGGTAGAGCGTGTGAACGGGCGTGTGCCGCTGCTTGTGGACGGCGGGATTCGGCGGGGTATCGACATCTTCAAGGCGCTGGCGCGTGGGGCGGCGGCGGTCTTGATTGGGCGGCCTTATTTATACGGGCTATCGGTAGACGGCGCGGCGGGAGTGGCCCGCGTGATCGAGATCTTGCGGATGGAGCTCGAAATGACCATGGGCCTCATTGGCTGTCCCGAACTTTCGCGGATTTCGAATAAGTTTCTTTTGCCCTAGTTAGTACAACGCTCCCTTACGGTCGCGGTTCTGTGCTGGTCTATGCTGAGGGTCTTGCATTTTACCTACGACGCAATCGTCATCGGCTCGGGGCAAGGCGGCAACCCGCTAGCCGTCGCAATCGCGAAACAAGGCGCGAAGGTCGCGCTGATTGAATCCGGTCTTTTGGGTGGAACGTGTGTAAACACCGGCTGCACGCCCACGAAGACGATGGTGGCGAGCGCGCAGGTAGCGCACTACGCGCGGAACGGAGGGCGCTGGGGAGTGCGGACGGGCGAAGTCAGCATCGATTTGCCGGCGATTCTCAAGCGCAAGGATCAAGTGGTCGAGAGGTCGCGCTCGGGATGGCCGAAGAAGTTCGATAAGAAAGTCGATGTGTATCGCGATCACGCACGCTTTATTGGCACGCGGCGGATTCAAGCCGGCGAACACACGCTCGAAGCCGAACGGATTTTCATCAACACGGGAGCGGCGGCTACGATTCCGCCGATCGAGGGGCTCGCTACGATTCCATACCTGACGAATGTGAGTTTGATCGAGCTTACGGAATTGCCCGAGCATCTAATCGTGCTGGGCGGCGGTTATGTGGGGTTGGAATTCGGCCAGATGTTCCGGCGCTTTGGCAGCAAGGTCACCATTATCCAGAGCTCCGGGCAGATTCTGCCGAAGGAGGATGAGGATGTAGCGGCGGAGCTTCAGAAATGTTTGGAATCGGAAGGCGTCGAGTTTTTACTGAATAGCCGGACGACCAAAGTGGAAAAGGCCGGGGCGGAAATCAGGCTAACGGTTGGCGGGCAAGCGGTCATGGGCTCGCATTTGTTGGTCGCGGTTGGGCGCGCACCGCAGACGAAAGATCTGGACCTGGACAAGACGGGTGTGAAGACGGACGAGCAGGGAAATATCGTGGTGAACGAGCGGCTCGAGACCGGCGCGGAGGGGATATGGGCGCTGGGAGACGTGAAGGGCGGTCCGGCGTTCACTCACATTTCGTACAACGATTATCAGATCGTTTATGGAAATATTTATGAAGGAAAGAATTTGAGCACGCGCACGCGGCTCGTGCCTTACGGAGTCTTCACGGATCCTACGCTCGGGCGGGTGGGCATTACGGAAAAAGAGGCGCGCGCGCAGGGGAAGAAACTGAAGATCGGGAAAGTGCCGATGACCTGGGTGGCGCGGGCTATTGAACGCGCGGAAACCGGCGGGTTCATGAAGCTCATCGTCGATGCCGCGAACGACCACATTCTGGGCGCGGCTATTCTATCGAGCGAGGGAGCCGAATTGGTGCAGATTCTGAGCACGCTGATGCTGGCGGACCGGCCTTACACGCTGCTGAAAGGCGCGATCTATATTCATCCGACTTTGGCGGAAGGCTTTTTCTCGCTGATGGATAGTGTTAAGCCGGTGGATTAGATTTCTGCTCGATGGAGACCGAACAGTCGTGCGGAAACACGGTGCAGTGGGTGGAACGATCGTTGCAAACGGAATCCGGATCGGCGAGTAATTGCTCCGTAAGACGATCCAGTTCGGCGATTGATCTGGCACCGAGCACGACGGAACCACGCGCAGAAGAATTGCGTTTGAAGAGCACTTCGAAATAGAAGCGGTGGTAGCGATAGCGCCGGACGGAAGATTGCATGAGCTGCTCGACAGGCGGCTGGTCGTGGGGACGATCCTTCATTGGTTGCGTGGAGAGCAGCAGCAAGGTTCCACTTTTTTGCAGCTGATAATCGGCGACTTCAGTACCGACGTAGGCGGCTAGATCGCGCTTGGGCGCACCCTCGCGATAGTAGGCGTTTTCGACACGAAGCTGCATGGGCGGGATGAGGTCGATCCAGCCTCGGCCAGGTGCGGGTGGGCCGGAGTGCCAATGCGGCGTGGTGCAGGAGGCGAATAGAAGCGCGAACGCGAGCAACAACGTTTTCATATTCGAAGAGCAACCATGGGATCGATGCGGGCGGCGCGGCGCGCGGGAATGTAGCTGGCCGCCAACGCCACGATCACGAACAGGATTCCGATGCCGGCGAACACTGCCGGATCGGTGGCAGTGACGTGGAACAGTAGACCTTTCATCACTCGCGTGAGTGCGAACGCTCCGGCGATGCCGATTGCCACGCCCGCGAGCGAGAGCGCGAGTCCCTGGCTCAAGACAAGGCGGAGAATATCGGATTGCTGCGCTCCCAACGCACGGCGAATGCCGACTTCCTGCGTGCGGCGCGCGACCGAGTAGGCGATGACTCCGTACATTCCGACGATGGCGAGCAACAGGGCGACGCCCGCAAACGATCCCAGGAGCGTCATGGTCAAGCGCCGCGGTCCGAGCGCCGCCTCGAGCAACTGGTCCATCGTTTTGATATCAGACACGGGTTGACCGCTGTCCATCGCTAGTACTTGTTTTCGAATGATGTCGACGAAGCGCAAAGGATCGCCGGCAGTGCGGACTGCCAGGTAGGCAGTCTGAGGAGCGTGGATGACGGTGGGGACATAGAATTCGGGCTCAACTGCGCCGGTAAAATCGCCTTCGTGCACGTCCGCTACGATGCCTACGATTTCGACCCAACCCGTTCTGTCGATGCCCTCGCGCATGTGCTGGCCGACCGGATCCCGGCCGCGCGGATAGGCGGGCCAGAAGCGGCGAGCGAAGCTTTCGTTGATGATGACGGCAGGCGGCGCGCCCGGAGCGTTGTCGCGCGTTGTGAACTCACGTCCTCGCAACAGTGGAATCCGGAGCGCGCGAAAATAACCGGGCGTGACGCTCTGCAGCCGGGCGCTCGGACTATTGCTGTCGCCATCGTCTGGCGGCTGGCCTTCGGCCGATACGTTGGTCCCCAGAAATTCCGCGATGGTTGGAAGAGACATCGCCACCCCGGCGCCGCGAACTCCGGGCATATTCTCGACGCGCCGCTCGAGCTCACGGAAGAATGCGGATTTTTTGAGATCCGTGTCGTAGCGAGCCAGCGGTAGCGCGATCTTCATTGTCAACACATTCGCGGATTGAAATCCAGGGTCGACGCCGCGCAGGCGAGCAAGGCTCTTCAGAAGCAGAGTCGCACCGATCAGCAGGACGATCGACAACGAAATCTGTCCAACGACTAAAAGTCCGCGCCCACTTACGCCGAAGATACTGCGCGCTGCGGCCGAGCCCGAAGTCGCGGCACTCGCGCGTAGTTCGCCGGCAAGATGCGGGCGTGATGCCTCGAGCGATGGGAACAGTCCAAACAAGATGCCGGTCGCGATCGAGAGGGCCACAGTGAAGGCAAGGACGGCGCCATCGAGCTGGATCTCTGCCACTCCCGGAAGGCTGAGCGCGTCGACATGAGCGATCGCTTTCAAAAGCCACTGGGCGAGCAACACGCCGAATGCGCCGCCCGCGAGGGACAGAAGCAAACTTTCCGCTAACAATTGACGAACCAACCGGCCGCGTCCAGCGCCCACTGCCGCGCGGATGGCGAGTTCACGATTGCGGGTACTGGCCCGCGCCAGTAGCAGGCCAGCAACGTTGGCGCAGGCAATTAGGAGGACAAAGCTTACCGCGCCGAAGAGCAGCCAGAGTGTCGGGCGCAGGTTAGCGACCAGGTAGTCCTGCAACGATGCCGCCCGGATGGTGATGCCCAGTTTGGCGTCGAGCCGCTCAGGATGCGCGAGAATGTATTGCCGGTTCAATACGTCGAGCTCCGCCTGCGCATGCGATAGCGGAACGCCGGGCTTCAATCTCGCGAATACATTGAGGAGGGCGACGTAGGGCCAGAAAACGGGTTTGAGAACGGACCATTCGGCTGGCCTTGTTACCCACACGTCGGTCGCGGCGAACGGGAAGGCAAAGCCATCCGGCAGCACGCCAACGATGGTATACGGCGTGGAGTTGAGGATGGCCGTCTGGCCGGCCACACGCGGCGAAGTGTCGAAGCGGCGTCGCCACAGGCGCGCACTGATCATAGCTACGGGAGGGGCGCCAGGCGTATCCTCTTCCGGGAGAAAGCCACGGCCCACGAGCGGCACTACGCCCAGAACGTCGAGAAAATTTGCGGAAACGCGAGCGCTCTTAAAAGCTTCGGGCTCGCCGCGGCCAGAGAGCGAAACGTTTTCCGTGAATTTCAGAAAGGCTCCAACGGCGGTGAACGATTGGGCCGACACTCTCATCTCCTGTAATCGCAGCGGCGAGAACGAGCCAGAGAGCACACTGTCGTGGGAGCGCGGGAGCGATAGTTGGACCAGGCGATCCGGATCGCGGTATTCGAGCGGCTTCAGCAAGACGCCACGAACCAGAGTGAAGATCGCGGTGTTGCCGCCGATGCCGAGCGCCAGCGTCAATATGGCCGTGAGCGTGAAGGCGGGGCTCTTGCGCATGGTGCGCAGCGAGAAGCGCAGGTCTTGCCAAGTGGTCTCTAAAAATCCGATGCCGTTCATGCGATGGATGTCCTCGCGGATGATAGTTGGATTGCCGAACTTCCTGTGAGCAGCGGCACGTGCTTCTTCGGGCGGCATGCCGCGCGCGATGTTGTCTTCGGTTTCGGTGTCGAGATAGAACTGTATGTCGCGCGCACTTTCGGCGTCTCGACGCGACGGATGAAAGAAGCGGCGCAGGATTCGCATGTGGCTATCCGACTCGCAACGCGTTCATGGGATCGATGCGCGCGGCGCGGCGGGCGGGAATGTAGCTGGCGGCCAACGCCACGATCACGAACAGGATCGCGATGCCAGCGAACGTTGCCGGATCGGTGGCGGTGACGTGGAACAGTAGGCCTTTCATCACTCGCGTGAGCGCGAAGGCTCCGGCGATGCCGATCGCAACGCCAGCGAGCGAGAGCGCGAGCCCCTGGCCCAACACGAGCCGGAGAATATCGGATTGCTGCGCTCCTAACGCGCGGCGAATGCCGACTTCCTGGGTGCGCCGTGCGACGGAATACGCGATGACTCCGTACATGCCGACGATGGCGAGCAGCAGAGCCACAGCCGCGAACGATCCTAAAAGCCACATGGTCAGGCGGCGCTGTCCGAAGGTTGAGGTGAGCACGGATTCCATGGTTTTGATATCCGCGAGCGGCTGGTCGGGGTCGACGGCGAGCACCGCTTTTCGCATCGCGCCGGCAAAACGGAGCGGATCGGCCGGCGTGCGCAGGACCAAATAGGCGGTTTGCGGAGGGTGGACAACGGACGGGAGATAGAATTCCGGGACGGCGTTGTTCGCAAGGCCACCTTCGTGGATATCGGCGACAATGCCGACGACTTCCATCCACCCGACGGCTTTGTCGTAGGCTTCCTTGATGCGCCTCCCGACGGGATTTTCGCCGTGCGGATATTCGGGCCACAGGAGATGCGCCAAAGTTTCGTTGATGACCATGACGGGCGGAGCGCGCGGAATATTGTCACGCGCCGAAAGCTCGCGGCCGCGCTTGAGTGGAATACCCAGCGCGCGGAAATAGCCGGGCGTGATGCTTTGGATAACGGCATTGGTTGACGGTTCACCGATATCTGGCGAGGGCTTACCTTGGACCCAATAATTTGTACGAATCCAGTTCGTTGCCGGCAGAGACATCGCTATCGCCGCGGCGCTCACACCCGGTAATTGCTCCACGCGTGGGAGGAGCTCGCGGAAGAATGCGGCCCTCTTCGGATCGGTGTCGTAGCGTGCCAGCGGCAGAGCGATTTTCGCAGTCAGCAGATTGGCAGGTTGGAAGCCCGGATCGACGTCGTGCAAAGCGACAAAGCTTCGCATGAGAAGGCCCGCGCCGATCAACAGGACAATTGAAAACGCGATTTGACCTATGACGAGCAGGCTGCGGGCGGTGAATCGCGCGGATCTTCCTTGCTCCGCGGCAGCGCCACTGACTCGCAGTTCTTGGGCCAAGTCGGGGCGCGATGCCTGCATGGACGGGAACAGCCCGAACAAGACGGCGGTCAGAATGGAGAGCCCGACGCCGAATACGAGAACGGTGCTGTCGAGGTGGATTTCGGCTGCGCGGGGCAGACTTATCGCGACGAGGCGTGGGGCCGCGCTCAAACTCCACTTCGCCAGCAACATGCCCAATGCCCCGCCCGCCGTGGCGAGAACGAGGCATTCAGCTAGCAGTTGGCGGATCATCCGAAAGCGCCCGGCTCCGAGCGCTACACGCACCGCGAACTCACGCGAACGGGAGGTTGCACGCGCGAGAAGCAGGCTCGCTACGTTGGCGCAAGCAATCAAGAGGACGAAGCCGACTGCGCCGAAAAGCGTCCATAGCATGGGCCGCGCGTCCGCGACGAGCCGGTCTTTTAACCAGACCACACGCATCGTCACGCCGGCATCGGCATTCATGAGATTCGGATGGGCCGCGGCGTAGCGATGTTGGAGGACGTTCATCTCAGCGCGCGCCTGTTCGAGGGTCGCTTGCGGCGTCAACCGGGCGAAGCCATTTAATAGTGGCAAGTCCCAATAGCGCGGCGGGAAGACAGACCACTCGGATGGTCTTGTTACCCAAACATCCATGTTCGGGAACGGAAATGCAAAACCATCCGGAAGGACTCCGATTATGGTGTATGGTGTGGCGTCGAGGGTGGCTGTCTGGCCGGCTGTCAGTGGATCGCCGCCGAATCTGCGTTTCCACAAACCAGCGCTAATCATCGCTACCGGGCGGCCGCCGCGCTTGTCTTCTTCGGCGAGAAAGCTGCGCCCCAGGATGGGCTTGATGCCCAGAACGTCGAGGAAGTTGGCGGAGACACGTGCGCCTTTCAGGGCTTCGGGCTCGCCATTTTTGGAGAGCATCACGTTTTCGGGCCGGCCGTAGGCGCCTAAGGCACAGAACGATTTTGCGCCCGCTCGCATCTGGTCAAATTGCAGTGTATTGAAGGAGAGGTCCTGTAAATTTCTTCGTGGGTTATCGACCGAGAAATACACCAGGTGGTCCGGGTCGCGGTATTCGAGCGGCTTCAGCAGAACAGCGCGGATCAGAGTGAAGATCGCGGTGTTGCCGCCGATACCGAGAGCCAGCGTCAATATCGCGGTGAGGGTGAAGGCTGGGCTCTTGCGCATGGTGCGTAACGAGAAACGCAGGTCCTGCCAAGTGGTTTCGAGGAACGCGGAGCCGTTCAGGCGGATGTCTTCGCGGGTCAGAGTCGGGTTTCCAAACTTTTTGCGAGCGGCGGCGCGCGCTTCTTCGGGCGGCATGCCGCGCGCGATGTTGTCTTCGGTTTCCGTATCGAGATAGAACTGGATGTCGCGCGCACTTTCCGCGTCTCGCTTGGCGTGGCGAAAGAGCATGGCGTCGTTATCCGGCTGCAGGCCGCAAGCCGCGGGCGATGCCTTTGACCAGCCGTTCCCATCGGTTGGTTTCGGCGGTGAGTTGTTTTCTTCCGGCCGGTGTCAGGCGATAGAATTTCGCCTTTCGATTGTTATCGGATGTGCCCCAGAAGGCGGCGATCCAGCCGCGATCTTCGAGACGATAGAGGGCTGGGTAGAGGGAACCGTGTTCCACTTGCAGGATTTCATCGGAACCGAATTCGATGGCGTGGGCGATGGAGTGGCCGTGAGCCGGGCCGACTACGAGTGTGCGGAGGATCAGCATGTCGAGAGTGCCCTGGAGGAGGTCTCCCTCCGGTTTGGTTTTTTTCGGCATGTCTCTTCACGTTTATTCTATATGAACGTCTAGTGGAGAGACGAGCAGGCGAAAGGGCCTGCTCCACACCTAGGAAAAATAGCGGTCGCTCATCAGGCGTAGGAACGCCAGCGATTCGGCCATTTCGTCCAGGCCGTTCATACCGTCTTCGATGCTGACCCAGCCGCGGTAGTCATGTTCGGCGAGAATACGGAAAATCGTGTCGTAGTCGTTCAGGCCTTTGCCTGTTACGCCGTGCTTTAAGTTCGCGGAGTAGCCCAGCGTGCCGTCGGTTTGGCGGAGTTGCTCGAGAGTCGTGCCTTCGGCGAGATAGCGATCGCTTGCGTGCATGCTCACGACGCGGCCGGCCACGCGGCGCAATAACTCGAGCGGATCGTCGCCGGCTACGATGGCGTTCGAAGGATCGTATTGGACGCCGAAGTGGTCGAGTTCAAACACGGAATCCACTATGTTGACGAAGCGGTCCATTTTCTGCGCGAATTCCGGATACTTCCAAAAGCCATCTTTGTAGTGATTCTCCATGCCGAGCACAACGTCGTGCTCGATGGCCACCGGTATCAGCTCGTGGAAAGCCTCAATGACCCATTCCCTGCCCTGCTCCCAACTTACTTCGGGATAAGCCTGGCCACTCAAGATGCGGCACACGGCGCGCGGACCGCCGAGACGGCGCGTGATGCGGATCATGTGCGCCTCGCGCTCGATCTCGCGTTTGCGCTTGCTCGCGTCCGGAGCGGTGAAATCGGGTGAGCAACATAGCATAGGCATGGCGAAGCTGGCCGATTGAATGGCTTCGCCGACGCAATCGAGATAGCCGTTTTCAATGCTCGTGAAAAAGCCTTCGTACATTTCGAGGCCGTCGGCATCGAGCTGTTTGGCCATTTCGATCCACTCGAAGACAGACATTCGTCCGCTAGCGATCTCTTCGAGATAGCATTTTGGGAAGGCAGAGATGTTGAGCGGCATTTAAGGTTCGAGGACAGCCTTCACGTCGTCGCCGCGTTCCATCGTTTCGAAGCAGTCGTGCCAATCGGCGAGCGGCGCCACACGAGTTGCTATCGGATCGAGATTGATCTGACCGGAGACAATCATGGAGATGACGCGTTCCCAGACGGGCCAGTTGTGCGAGAAGCTGCCCGTGATGGTCACGTTCTTCTGCACGAGCGGGTCGAGGCTGAATTGGATAGGCTGTGGCCCCCAGCCGACCTTGACGATCTGGCCGGCGGGGCGCACGGCTTGCAAGGCGGTTTGCAAAGTAACCGAGGCGCCCGACGCATCGATGGCGACGTCGACACCGAAGCCGTCGCCTAGTTGCGAAATATATTCGAGGACTCCGGTGTCGAGCGTGACATCGGCCCCGACTTTGCGGGCGGCTTCGAAACGTTTTTGATCGCTAGGCAATCCGGCGACGATGACGCGGCCGGCGCCGCTGAGGGAGGCCATCATCGCGCAGAGCAAGCCGATGGGACCCGGACCGAGAACAAGAACGTTGTCGCCCGGACGGACGCGGCCGTTTACGCAGACGGCGTTATAGGAAACGCAACAGGGTTCGGTCAGCGCGGCTTTGCGGAACTCAAGCGTGGACGGGATGCGATGCAGGCAGCGTTCGGGAACGCGGACATACTCGGTCATTGCGCCATCGACGCCGTAGCCGAATCCGCGGCGCGCGGGATCGAGGTTGTAGAGACCGCTCCGGGTGAGGGGCGAGCCCTCGTCGATGACGGCGGCGGTTTCACTCACCACGCGATCGCCTTCTTTGAATTTTGCGACGCGGGCGCCGGCGCGGGCAATCGTGCCAGCAAACTCGTGACCGAGGATGCACGGGTAATTGACGTGCCAACCGTGCGAGCCGCGCCACTGATGCAAATCGCTACCGCATACGCTCACGGCGCCGACGCGCAACAGGACATCCGTCTCGCCAATTTCGGGCACGGGGACGTCGCGCAATTCAACCGATAAAGGCTGGCGTGAATAGTTCACCAAACCCGGCATCAAATTCGGCATTACTGAATGTCTCCATAGGCGTGAACCTTTTCGCAGATCAAACGCAAAGAAGATTCGAGATCGCCGGCGGCGGTACGAAAGGCGTGCGCATCGATGGCGAGAGGAGCGCCGATCACGACCAACGGCGCGCCGTAACTTGGCGTATCGGTAGCTTGCTCGAGCGTCAAGCCGCCGACGGCTTGCACAGGAACCGATACGGCCGCGACAATTTCGCGCAAGCGATCGAGCGGCGTAGGCGCATGCTGGCCGCGCGAACGGCGCACGGTCCGCATGTCGTAACCGATGTGGTGAATGATGTAATCGCAGCCAAGATCTTCGAGGCGTTTGGCGGCGGCGACCGGATCGGGCATTGCCATATTGTCGCCCATGACCTTGACGCCCATATCGCGGCCGGCTTTGACGACTAACTCGATAGTCTCTTCGTGCGCTTGGCCCATCACGACGACCATGTTCGCGCCGGCTTTGGCCATGAGCTCGGCTTCGAGCCAGCCGCCATCCATGATTTTCAGATCGGCGACGATTGGTGTTTGCGGGAAGCGGGCACGCAACTCGCGAACGGCGCGCGCGCCGTCGGCGAGGATGAGCGGCGTACCGGCTTCGAGCCAGTCGACGCCAGCGCGCAGGGCCATGGCGGCGGTACGACAGGCCTCTTCGAGATCGATCAGGTCAAGTGATAGTTGAACAGTTGCTTTCATGAGTCTGAAGAATTGAGATTTTGCTCGGTGGCGGCGATCTCGACGCGCTCGCGTTTGATATCGAGGCGTACGCGCGAATAGATATTCATGTAGACGTTGGCGATCCAGACGAGAGCGAACCCGGAAATGAGGTAGCCGCGCCAGTCCGTGTAGAGCAATTTGAAGCGCGTAATAAGCAAAAAAACGATGGTGACGTAATGGCTGAAACAATACTCGCAAGTGAATAAATAAAAGAACTTGCGCTTATACAATCGATTACAAGTCTGGCTGTTTTTCTGGCACCATTCGCGAGGCTCGCGGAAGACTTCTTCGTGAGTGATCGTCCAGGCTACAGAGGCGATGGGTAGGGCCAAAATGCAGAGGGTCGCGAACTGCTCGCCGAGGCTCATGGACAATCTCAATTGTCGCTTAGCGCGAGAATAAAGCGATGCCACACGACAGAGCAAGCGGCGCAAAGCCCGCGGGACCGTGCGTCCTGGTGATTTTTGGAGCAGCGGGCGATTTGACGAAGCGCTTGGTCGTTCCTTCCCTTTACAATCTCGCCTGCGCCAAGCTGCTGCCGCAGGAATTTGCGATCGTCGGATTCGATCTCGCGGAGCAAGAGGTAGAAGCCTGGAAGGAATCGCTGACAGGAATGCTCGAGCAATTCGTCGCGGGAACGAAAGGCGACGGGAAGATCGACCAGGAGGTCTGGGGTTGGCTTTCGGGAAAGATGTCTTACCTACAGGGCGACCTGAACAATCCCGACAGCTATGCGCAGCTCAAAACAAAGTTAGCCGAACTGAACGCGGGGAATTGCCTTTTTTATCTGGCGATCGCGGACCGTTTCTTTGGCAGCGTGGTGGAACAGTTGGGCAAGAGCGAGCTCGCATGCGAGAAGGATGGCCGGTGGCGGAGGGTAGTCGTCGAAAAGCCGTTTGGCCACGATCTGGCATCGGCGAAAGCTCTGAACCGCCAGATATTGACCGTACTCAAGGAGTCGCAGATTTACCGTATCGATCATTTTCTCGGCAAGGAAACGGTGCAGAACATCATGCTGTTCCGTTTTGCAAACGGGCTGGTCGAGCCGATTTGGAATCGGGACAGGATCGACCACGTGCAGATTACAGTGGCCGAATCGGTAGGCGTCGAGAAGCGCGGGCGCTTTTACGAGAAGACCGGGGCGCTGCGCGACATGGTTCCGAACCACGTGTTCCAACTGGTAGCCATGACGGCGATGGAGGCTCCGAATTCTTTTGAGGCGGATGCGGTGCGGACGGAGAAGGCTAAAATTATTGACGCGATTCGCGATTTGAAGCCGGAGGATGTGGAGGCGTCGGCCGTGCGCGGTCAATATGAAGGCTACCGGCAGAAACCGGACGTGTCGCCAGAGTCGGAGATCGAGACATACGCGGCGATGAAATTGAGCATCGATAACTGGCGCTGGGCGGGAGTACCCTTTTATATCCGGACCGGCAAGCGGCTCAAGGGACGCAAGACGCAGATTGCTATCCGGTTCAAGGAGACGCCGGCCGCTTTACTGCGTGACCACGATACGGACTCGCGGCCGGCAAACTGGCTGCTGCTGCGAATTCAACCAGACGAAGGGATCGCTTTCGAATTCGGGGCGAAGATTCCGGGGCCGCAGATGCGGCTGGGCGATGTACGGATGGATTTCAAGTATCAGGATTATTTCGGTACGGCACCGGCGACTGGATACGAAACGCTCATTTACGATGTGATGATCGGCGATGCCACACTGTTCCAGCGGGCGGACAATATCGAGAACGGATGGGCCGCGGTCGAGCCGATACTGGAGTACTGGGACACGCATCGGCCGACCGGCTTTCCGAATTACGCGGCGGGCAGCGAAGGACCCAAGGCGGCGGACGAACTATTGGCCAGAGACGGCCGCGCGTGGCGGAGGATTGAGTAGACGGGCGGAGTATGAACGATCAGAGGATCAGCCTGCATGGCAGTCTGCGCGCTCTGTTGTTATTCGATATCGCTGAAGAGATCGATCTTCCACTGTTGCGGCGCGTACTCGGAGCAACCGCTACGAGGCGAGAGCCGGCGTTCCGGCAGCCTGCGCCGGAATATGTTCGCTTCGAGCGGCCTCCGGTAGTCGAAGATTTGGGCGCGTGCGCGACGGATGCGGGCAAAGAACTGCAAGCGAAGATTCGCTATTTCGACTATGGCGTGGCGAGTGTCGAATTGCGGATGCCATTCACCGCCACCTGGGACGGCTTGGTGCGGCTCGCGAACCGGTGGATCCTTTCTCCGGAGCTCGAGGCTACCGCTGGCGGGCTCTTACGCGCACGTATGACGTCCCTGCGAGAATCTTTGCGGAAGCCCAACAAGAATTGGATTTCGGAGGACTACTATGTCATCCAAGTCGATCCGATGGTGGACGCGGGCGACAGAATTTTGCCGGCGGATGAACTGCTGCGAGATCGCAGCGCCGAAATCGCGCAAATCGTTCGTGGTGAAGACACGGCGCTTGCAGCAGCGGAATGCCGCGAGGTTCTGCAATCGAGCATGTCGTATTATCCGGTGGACCTTTTGGTGGTTAGCTGGGCTGCGGCTTTCGTCTACGACACGCCGGCCGCGGCATCGACCACGATTGAGCTGCTCGAATACGCCAATAGCCAATTGCTCGAGTTTCGTTACTACGACGAGGTCTTGACGCGCGTGCTGGCGGATGTTTACCGGCAGCTTGATAAGAAACGCGGCGTTTGGGGGCGATGGAAGCTGGCGCGCGAGGCGGAAAATCTGAACACCATCCGGCTCGATTACCACGAGCTCGCGGAGCGGACCGACAATGCGATCAAGTTTCTGAGCGATATGTTTTATGCGCGAACGTACCGATTGGCGGCGGCGCGCATCGGTGTCGGCGACTACCGCAATCTCGTGACCGACAAGCTGAGTACGGCGCGCGATTTATACGAATCGATGGTGAACGAGTTTCACCAACAGCGTGCGTTTTTTCTTGAAGTGATGGTGGTGGTCATTCTGCTCATTGAGATTGTTTTTCTGTTTCGTGGGAAGAGCTAGGGAGTCCCGATCGATTGCGGCGTAACACAGGCGCTTGGAGCCTGGACTGCATGAACCGATCTCGAGCTAAGTCCGGAATTGCTGGGGAAGACCAGCGGATCCGAGGCGGCAATCGCGGCAATGTCGGCGGCGGGTATTCCGGTTCGCAAAGACTGATTCATCGCGTCGATGAAATAGTTGGCGATGACGCCATAACCGGTATTGGTCGGATGAATGCCGTCGAGCGAAAACAGACCGCCGAGGAAGTCGGTCGTGAGGTTTTGGTTGTTGACCTGGTAGCCGTTGGTGTAGATGCGGTCGACAAGCGCATGGGCATCCACCAACAACGCGCCGTGAGCGGCGGCTTGCGCGGCGATCACATCGTTGTAACAGGAGATATCGGAGCGGATGGTGGCGGCGTCCGCGGCGGTGAGACGGCATGGAACCGGCGAGCTCGATAGCGCGGCGAGCGGCGACGGACAGGCGTCCGGTACCGGTCCGGGCATCTGTCCTGTCAGAATTTTGTCCACGTAGGATTCGGCGGTGATGCGCAGATAGTCGCCGGCGCCGATGCCCAATATCGAAGTAATGGTCTGGAGCGGAAGACCGGTCCGATCAGCGATGCGTTGCGCCGATGTGAAAAACGCAATCTCGGTGACATCCGGGATGTTGGCAGTGATGAGCGTAGCGTGGGTTGTCGAGAGCTCATCGAGAACCTGCTTGTAATTGGCGGCGAACGTCGCGATCGGCGTGAGAGCCGGAAGTTGGCCGAGCAAGGCGGGCACCAGCGCGTCGTTGTTGCCGAGCCACTCGATCATCGTCGTTGGGTGCAGGAATTTCGCCAGCTCGATCTGCGTTGGCTTGAGCCCGAGAAAGAGACTGGGAAAGCCGAGCACGATGGTTGCCCAGCCTTGGACCGGGTCGGCGCTGGGAGTGAGGCTCGGGCGCATCGTGAGCGCTTGCGCTACCGTGATGCCCGGGACCGACACATTCGTAGGCAGAAGAAATGGATCATCGCGCGGGATGGGAGGCAGGCTTCCCTGCGCCTGGCCGATGACTGGCGGCGGCCCGAGGCTTTCGAGCTGTAGGACGTTGGGGGCGCCGGGATAGGGCACGAGCGGAAGGAAGAGCAACGTTCCGGCCTGCCGCGCGATGACACTGGCGTAGCCATGCGGCTGCTGGCTATCGAGTAGAGAAAAGTTTTGCACGCCCGCGGAGAGCGAGTCGCCGACTACAACGAGACGGGACAGATTCGCGGAGCTGCCCTGGCCTTGTCCGGCGTTTGCGGCTAGCGGGATCAGGGCGAAGAGTAGGGAGATGACTAAGGTTTTGGTTTTTGGTTGATATTGATTTCCTAGCATGTCCGTACCCCGATGCTATTCGGGGTGACAGTGACGAGGCAACCGAAGAACTACGAGCTAGTAGACGACTCTCAAACCCCGATAGCTTTTAAATTCGCGATCACCGCTGAT
>Ga0193753_10001718_pt1 | contig 18364 bp, 14 predicted proteins | sample H1c2metaG_FD_144925 | JGI IMG/M metagenome (GOLD analysis project Ga0193753, IMG submission 144925) | Soil microbial communities from a riparian zone of the East river system, Colorado, United States - H1c2 | ecosystem: Environmental > Terrestrial > Soil > Riparian zone | place: USA: East...
CACGGTGCCGCTGCCGCCCAAGGAAGGCGAGCCGCCGACCGACTTCGACATCGAGAACCTGGTCACCACCGACGTGAAGGACCAGCGCGCGCTCGACGCGGCCGGGTTCGTCGAGGGCGAGGTGCGGGTGCTGGACGATCTCATGCTCCTGCCCGGCGTGCGGCTCGATCACTTCGACCGGACCGACTCGTACGGGGTGCAGCCGCGCCTGACCGCGCGCTGGCAGCTCTCGCCCACGCTCACCGCCAAGGGCGGCGTCGGCCTGTTCATGCAGGAGCCGCAGCTCGACGAGACCAACTCGGACTTCGGCAACCCGGATCTCGAGCCGGAGCGCGCGCTGCACACCTCGGCCGGCGTCGAGCTCAAGCCGCGCCCGTGGCTCAGCTTCGACGTCACCGCCTTCTACAAGAACCTGTGGCACCTGGTCAGCCCGACCGACCGCATGGTGATGGACGGCGGCGAGATGCGGCCGCTCCTGTACGACAACGGCGGCACCGGCGACGTGTACGGCGCCGAGGTGGTGGTCCGGCACGACCTCAACGCCAACCTGACCGGCTGGGTCGCCTACACGCTGTCGCGGGCCGAGCGCGAGGACAGCGACGTCGGCGACAAGCGGCTGTTCGACTTCGACCAGACCCACATCCTCACCGTGGTGGCGAGCTACGTCCTGCCGCGCAACTGGCTGGTGAGCGGCCGCTTCCGCCTGGTCAGCGGCAACCCCAACACCCCCGTCATCAACGCGGTCTACAACGCCGGTTCGGACAAGTACGACCCGGTGTTCGGCGCGGTGAACAGCGACCGCGACCGGCCGTTCCACCAGCTCGACCTGCGCATCGACAAGCGCTGGATCTATCAGAGCTGGATCTTCGGCGCCTACCTCGACATCCAGAACGTCTACAACAAGGCGAACGCCGAGGGCGTGTCCTACAACTTCGACTACAGCGAGTCGAAGGCGGAGACCGGGCTGCCGCTCCTCACCATCTTCGGCCTGAAGGCGGAGTTCTAGTCATGCGCATGCGATCGATCCTCCTCGTCACGCTGGCGGCGGCCGCGCTGGTCGGTGCGCTGGGCGGCAGCGCCGCCGCCCAGGTGCTGTCGGAGCCGCGCCAGCGCCAGGGCTACTACGTGGCCGGCGGCTTCCACGCCGCGCTCAGCTACAACCGCGATGACGGCAAGGGGCTCGGCCCGTGGACCGGCTACGGAACCACCATCCGGGTCGGCCAGCTCTTGACCCCGCGGCTCGGGCTCGGCCTCCAGCTCGATGTCAGCGGCGCGTCGGGCGACGGCGCCACCGCCAGCTTGGTCGGGCTCGGCGTCGCCGGCCAGGTCGAGATCGCGCGCAACCTGGCGCTCCACGCCGGGGTCGGCCTCGGCGTCATCAGCCTCGATGATCCGGCGGACGACGACCTGCAGGGCGGCTACGGCGCCGCCTACACGCTCGCGCTGACCTACGACTGGTTCCCGGGCAACCGCCGCTCGGGCGGCTGGGCGATCACCCCCGGAGTCCGGCTGCGCGCGGTGCCGAGCGACACCATCGACGCGTTCGCGGTCCTGGCCGGCATCGAGCTCAGCCACTGGAGCGGCCTGCCGAAGAACCAGCTCGCGCTGCCCGACTCCGAGGCCTATTCGCGGCGCTGACCCGTGAGGGGGCGCCGCTCCCGCCCCCACCTCAAGGGCGGGCGCGCTTGTGTCGATCTTCCCGCTGGTGACCTTCGGTCTCACGGCCTTCGCGCTGCCCGCGCTCATCGCAGTGAACGCGCTGGTCGCCAACAACCAGCTGTCGCTGTGGTTGCGTCACCGGGGCGAACGCTTGCACCTGACCTGGACCCTGTGGTCCGGGCTCGGCCTCGCCTTCCTCGTCTCGCGCTGCCTCCAGCACTACGCGACCGGCGCCGCGATGACGCTGTTCTCCATCCGCCTGCAGTACGCGATCGCGCTGGCCATGATGGTGTCGCTCCTGCTGGTGGTTCGCCAGCAGGTCATGAAGCCGCCGAGTCGGCGCACCACCGTCGCGGTCGGCCTGGCCACCGTCCTCATCGGCGCGGCGCTGTTCGTCGACGATGTCGTGGAGACCGGGCCGGTGTTCCTGCGCACCGACCTCATCGGCCAGCAGTTCCTCGAGGGCAGACCGGGCCATCTGACGGCGGTCTACATGCTGCTCCTCGCCCTGGCCACCACGGTCTGCCTCCGCACCATCAGCCGGCACGGCGGCGGCATCAGCCGGGCGCGCCGCGTCGGCATCCTGGTCGCGATCGGCGCCGTCTCCGCGGCCGGCATGAACGACATCCTCATGTCCTACGGGCTCGACACGCTCCGCCTGGCCGACTTTGCGAGCGCGGCCATCGCGCTGGCCGTCGACCACGTGATGGTGCACGACTACCACCAGATGGTCGCGAACATGGAGGGCGTCGTGGCAGAGCGGACCTCGGCGCTGCGCTCGGCCACCGCGTCGGCGCGCACCGCCGAGGCCAGCTTCCGCGACCTCATCGACGCGACCCCGGATGGCGTCGTGGTCGCCCGCGCCGGGAGGATCGTCTTCGCCAACAGCGCGGCGGCGCGCTTCTTCGACCAGGTCGATGGCGCGGCGCTGACCGGGCGCGGCGCCATCGAGCTCGTCCAGCCCGACGACAGGGAGCGGGCGCAGACCGCGCTCGATGAGGTCGACGCGCAGGGCCGGGCCAGCCCGGCCCAGGAGGAGCGCTACCTGGTCAACGGCGCCGCCGGCCGGGTGGCCGAGGTCGTCCGCGTGCCGCTCCTGTTCGAGGGCGCCCGGACGGTCGCCACCATCCTGCGCGACGTCACCGAGCGGAGGATGATGGCCGAGCAGCTGCAGTTCGCCGAGCGCATGGCCTCGCTCGGCACGCTGGCCGCCGGCGTCGCCCACGAGATCAACAACCCGATGTCCTACGTGCTGGCCAACCTCGAGTTCCTGAGCGAGCTGCTGGTCGACGGCATCGCGGGCCCGCGCCCGACCCCGGACGCCGAGGTCGCCGAGCTCATCGCCGAGGCCGGCAACGGGGCCCGGCGCGTGGTCCACATCGTGCGCGATCTGAAGGCGTTCTCGCGCCGCGCCGACACCGACCCGCTCGCGCCGATCGCGCTCGAGCAGGTCCTCGACACCGCGTCGGAGATGGCCCTGGCCCAGATCCGCCAGCGCGCCCGGCTCGAGCGCGAGTACGCCGGCGCGACCATGGTGCTCGGCAACCAGGTCCGGCTCGGCCAGGTGTTCGTCAACCTGGTCGTCAACGCGGCCCAGGCCATCCCGGAGGGCCAGCAGACCGGATCCCACCGCATCGTGCTCCGCACTTACGTCGATGGCGCCGGCCACCCGGTCGCCGAGGTCGAGGACTCCGGCGCCGGCATCGACCCGACCGTCCGCTCGCGCATCTTCGACCCGTTCTTCACCACCAAGCCGGTCGGCGTCGGCACCGGCCTCGGTCTGTCGTCGGCCCTCGGCATCATCTCGTCGCTGGGCGGCACGATCGACGCGGACGCCAGGGCGGGCGGCGGGACGATCATGCGGGTCCGGTTCCCCAGGATGGCGGAGGCGGTGGCCTGACGCGACGGCCGCCGGGCCGCCCCGCTCACTCCCTCGACTCGTTCCCGCTGACCAAGAAGTAACGGCCCGGTCACCCGACGACGCGCTGATCGGTGGCCTCGATCTCGGCCTCGGTCTCGAGCGGGTGCAACCAGGCGACCTGGGGGTGCCGGGCCAGGAGCTCCAGCGCGAACCGCGCGAGTCCGGACTCGGCCAGCTCACGCTGGTGGTCGCCGTAGTCGCCCGCGACCCGGAAGTAGCGATAGAGATCGTGGCGGACGATCCGCAGCGCGAGCAGCGCGCGCGACGCGGCGAGCGCATCGAACCCGCGGACGGTGAGCTCGGCCTGGTCGCAGAACGCGAGGTAGCCGAGCGTGCCGACCCGGGGCGACGCCGCGATGCGCGCGAGATCGTCGTCGGTGAGTACGTTGAGCCGGGTGTGAGGGTTGTTGGTCACCCGACCGGGGAGCTGCAGCGAGCGAATGCGGTCGAGGTGCGGCGAGGCGAGCAGCGCGTCCAGCAGGCCGGTGTCGGTGTGGTCGAGCCCCTTGCAGTACGTCAGCGTCAGGTGCCGGATCGGCGCCAGCGCGAACAGCTCGTCGGCGAGCTCGAGAAATCGCGACGCCCGCATCGCGACGTGCTCGACGAAGCCGCGGAAGAACGCGCGGTCCACCACCAGGCCCTCGCGCAGGAGGATCGCGGTCGACTCGGCGAGCGCGCCGGAGAGCCCGGTGATGCCGCCGCTCGGATGCCGCCACCACGCCGGGACGTTCGGGCGGGCGAACGCGTGGGCGTACGGCGCGAGCACCTCGGCCGGCCGGGCGTGTGGATCGCGGCGCAGCGCAGCGGCGAGCCGGACCTGCCCCTCGACGAAGTCGGCGACGTCGCGGGAGGGCGCCGTGGGCTGGGTCCGATGCCAGCGCGCGTACTCGAGCCGCGGCGCGTCGGCGTCGGGCTCGGCGAGGACGCGGGCGATCAAGGCCGCGTTGTCGGGAAAGCCGCGCTTGTGCACCGGCAGCGTCTCGCCGCGCTGCTTGGCGGCCCAGACGTCGTAGGCCCCCCACTCGCGGTGCTCCGCGAGCAGCGTCGTCCGGCTCGCGCGATCGGTCGGATGGTGCTCGACCGGCCAGGTGTACGCGCGATCGCGCTCGTCCTGGTGGCGCACCAGCGCGTCGAATTCGTCGGTCAGGTCGTCGAACGTCATGGCCGCCGCGCTCACTCGAACTCGTAGACCAGCTGCGCGTGCACCATGCGATCCTGTTGCGGGATCTGCTGCTGCTGGTTGGCCACGCTGGTCGGAATGGACCAGTCCCAGTCGAGGAGGTTCGTGATCCCGATCCGGTAGAGGAGGCGGGCGCTGGGCATCCGACCGCTCAGGAACAGGCGGCCGATCAGCGCCGCGTTGCTGTCGACGCCGTCCCGGCGCGGACGTGGCCCGTTGTAGATGACGTCGCCGGCGAGACCGAGCCGATCGCCGAGGAGTGGCAGGTAGCCGCGGAAGGAGCCCACCGCCGCCACCGAGTTGATGCGCGCGTCGTCGTTGTCCGACCTCACCGAGGTGCCGGACATGGCCGCGCTCCACCAGGCGCCGTTCTTGGCCCCCAGGCGGACCTCGACCTCGCCACCGGCCGTCACCACATCCTCGGCTGTGTTCTGGAAATGGAGGAAGATCGCCGATTCCTGACTCAGCGTGATGAGGTGAGCGATCCGGCTGCCAAAGACGCTGAGCACCAGGTGAGACCGCGACCAGAAGGTATGGGTGTGCTCCACCTCGGCGGTCCAGATGGTCTCGGGCACGAGCGACTCCGGCTCGCCCCCGGTGAACCCGCTGAAGTAGTAGATCTCGTAGGGCGAGGGCGCCCGGAACGCGCGCCCGACGATCAGCTTGGTGTAGCCGGAGTCATAGGGGCGCACGATCAAGGCGAGGCGCGGCGAGACCGCGGAGTCCTTCTGCTCGCCGAACCGCTCGGCTCGAACTCCCGCCGACAGGCGCACTCGGTCGCCGAGCATCGCCACCTCGTCACTGGCATAGACGGATCCGTTCACGAACGACGCCTCGCGGTCGAAGTCCTTCATCCCATCGGTGTTCAGATCGGCGTCCTGTCGGGTGTCGTGAGCCGAGCCCTCCGCGCCGAGGGTGAACCTCTGGCCGAGCCCCTCGAGCGTCATCCGCAGCTCACTCGTGAGCCACTGGCCGCCCTGCGTGGCGCTGCCGCGGACGAAGCCGTCGGGCCCGCCGAACGGCAAGGGGAGCAGCGCCTCGTTGTCGTGGCGGTCGTAGCTGGCTCGCGCGGTGACGTCGAGCGGACCACGCCGATGCTGCCAGCGGGCCTCGCCGTAGCCGCGCACGTCGGTCATCCGGAACGGCTCGCCGAAGACAGTCAGGTAGGGAGCGGTCGGCACGAACTTGCGCCGGTGCACGAGGCTCCCATCGAACGAGAGCTCGCCGAACCGGGCGCGCACCGTCCCGCGCTGCGCGCTCTCCGCGTCGCCGTCGATCACATCGCCCGCGGTCGGGCCGTCCTCGAACTCGTTGACGTGGAACGCGCTGCCATCGGACTCGTAGACGGACGCGTAGACCGACACGCCGGCGCGTCGGTCACCGGCGGTGCCGCGGGCAAAGACCAGCCCGGTGCCGTCGGAGCCGAGCGAGCCCCCGGCCCGGACCGGTGGGCCGTAGCCCGGCTCCTCCGTCACGACCTCGATCACCCCGAAGAAGGCGCCCGGGCCGTAGAAGGCAGAGCCGGGGCCGCGCACGATCTCGATGCGAGACACATCGTCGAGATCGGCGGCGAAGTCGCGCCCGACCGCCGCCGAGCCAAAGGTGTCGTTGTTCATCGCGTGGCCGTCCTGGGCCACCAGGAGCCGGTTGGTGGACTCGCCCGGGCGCGAGAAGCCGCGAACACCGATCGACTCGTAGGTCTGGTCGTCGGAGGCGTAGATGCCGCGCACGCCGCGAACCACGTCGATCACGGTCTGATACCCGAGCCGCCAGATCTCGTCGCGGGTCACCAGGGTGACGCTGGCCGGGGCCTCGGACAGCGACTGCTGCGCCCGGGTGGCGCCGGTGACCTCCGGCTCCACCTCGACCATCTCGACCTGGTAGAACACGCGCGAGTCCTGGCCCACGTCCACGTCCTGGCGCCAGCGCCCGTATCCCTCGCCGCGCACCTCGATCGCGTGAGCGCCGACCGAGAGATCGAGGACCGCCGGCGTGAAGCCGCGCTCGACCCCGTCGACCAGGACCAGCGCGCCCGCCGTCTGCGACGCGAGGACCACGGTGCCGGTCGGGACCGCCCGCTCCTCGAGCGCGAGATCCACGCGGGTCTCCATGCCGGCCTGGACGATGATGTTGCTGTGCCCCGGGCGATGGCCGGGCGCGACCAGCTCGACCTCGTGGCGCCCGGGGGGCAGCTCGAGCACGGTCGGAGTGGACAGCGCCACCGGCGGGGCGGCGGTCCCGGCGGCCCGATCGATGTAGACCGCGGCCCGCGGCCGCGAGGCGATCACCAGCTTCCCGACGATGAGAGAGAGCTTCGATCGGATCTCGGCGGCCCGCCCGCGCACCGCCTCCGCGGTGGTGGCCGCGTCGCGGTATCCCTTGGCCTCGACGATCACCTTGTAGGTCCCGGGCGTCACGGCGAGGAGGAGCGGCGTCTCGCCCCGCCCGCCCAGATCCTTGCGCTCGAGGTAGACGCTGGCGCCCGGCGGATCGCTCTCGATGCTGAGCAGCGCGATCTGCGGCTCGATCAACCTCAGCCGGCGCTGGGCCTCGGCGCGCTCGCTCCGGTTCGGCTCGTCGCGGATGTAGTCCGCGTAGTAGCGGTACGCCTCCTCGAGTCGCCCGAGCGCCTCGTAGGTGCGAGCGATGTTGAAGATGACGTTGCGGTTGCGGACCAGCCGGTTCGAGGTGAGGAACTCGACCAGCGCCTCGTCGTAGCGGGCCGACTTGAAGAGCTGGTTGCCGCGCAGGAAGCGCGCATCGGCCTCGTCGGCGGTCGAGTCGGCGCGCGCCTCCGGGATCCGGACCGAGGCGACGCCGCCGAGGGCGAGGGAGACCGCGACCACCAGCGCCCAGGCGGGCCCTCGCATCGAACTGCTGCTCATACATCCCCTCCTTCGTCCGACATCGACCGGAGCGTCCGCAGCGGGCGGACGCCGACGGTGATCACCGTCGTTCTTTGATGCTGGGACCGTCGGTGGACCGGTCCGGACGATCGCCGTCGCTGGTCCGGCTCGAAGAGTCGGCGCGGCCGCCCTGCGGGTTGCGCCTGACCTCGCGCTGGAGCGAGACGCGGACCTCGCCATCGCGGTCGCGCGCGATCGATCGGCGCGCGGTCCGGTACCCGTGCAGCTCCAGCACGACATCGCCGCGTCGGCGGGCCGACGGCACCTGCATGTCGATCGGCGTGCGGCCGAGCCGCCGGCCCTCGAGCGAGACGTTCGCTCCCCGCGGCGAGCTATCGACGCGCAGGTGGACGTCGCCGGCCCTGGAGGAGGAGGAGGTGGTGGTGGTGGGAGAAGGCCGTGTCTCGTCGCCGTCGTCGCGCGTGTCGGCGCGGTCAGCCAGCCCTTCAGCCGGCTCCGCTCGCGAGTCGATCGCCGCCGCGCCGGCGGGGGCCGGCGCTCGATCGGCGCCGCGATCGCGCTGCTGCAGCCAGACGCCGGTTCCGGCCGCCGCCAGCACGCCGACGAGGCCCCCGACCACCATCAGCAGCGCGCGGCTGCCGCGGCGACGTCGGGTGACGAACGTGGTGCCCGCTCTCGGCTCCGCCGGCACCTGCGAGTGGACGGCCGAGCTCCGCGCCCACGGCGGGAACGGCGGGGTCTGGGCCGCGACCATCACGCGCTCCGCCACCTCCGGCATCGCGGCGGTGAGCTCGAGCTCGAGCTCCTCGATGCAGGATTGACGGCGCGCCGGATCCTTCTCCAGCGCGCGCAGGATGAGCTGCTCGACGGAGCCGGACAGCTCGGGCACCAGCACCCGCGGCGGCACCGGCGCCTGGGTGGCGTGCATCTGCAGCACCTTGAGGTAGTTCTCGTGGCGGAACGGCACGTCACCGCAGAGCAGCTGGTAGAGCATGATGCCGACCGCGTAGACGTCCGCCGAGGCATCCACCTCCTCGCCGCGCGACGCTTCGGGCGACATGTACTCCGGGCTGCCGAGGATCTGCCCGCGCGTGGTGATGCGTCCGTCGAGCACCGAGCCCTCGCGCGCCTTGGACACACCGAAGTCCAGCACCTTCACCAGCGGGCGCATGCGCGGCCCCTGATGGATGAAGACGTTGTCGGGCTTCATGTCGCGGTGGACGATGCCGGCGGCGTGCGCGGCGCCGAGCGCCCGGCACACCTGGATCATGATCCAGACGATCTCGTCGAGCGACAGCGGCCCCTGATCGATGCGCCCCTGCAGCGTCTTTCCGAGCAGGAGCTCCATGACGATGAAGACGCAGCCGTCGTCGGTCTTCCCGTAGTCGACGACGCTGACGATGTTCTCGTGCTCGAGCTGCGAGACCGCATGCGCTTCCAGCTCGAAGCGCGCGATCGCCTCGGGGTTGCGGGCGAGCTCGGGGGCGAGGATCTTGGCCGCGAACCGCCTGGGCAGGTGGACGTGCTCGACCACGAAGACCATGCCCATCGCGCCCGCGCCGATCGGCTCCACCACGCGGTAGTTCCGGCCGAGCATCTTGCCGATGAGACTGCTCGCGGAGGTGGCGACATCCGCGGGGTGCGCCCCGACGGGGTCGGCAACGCGGTGACGCGCGTTGCTCTGAGCATGGCTACATACGCGTCCCGCCGCGGCAGCCGCCCCGCAGTCCGGACACTCTCTCCCCGTATCGACTGGTCGTTCCAGACGTCCCCCGCGGCAAATAATGTAGGTAAGACCACCGTATTGGTCAACAGTGTCCTTGTTTAGCAATGTACGGGATTGTCATACCAGCCGGATCTTGAAGCGGTTTGGCGTACCTGCCGCTCCGCTGGCCGCCGCGGCCACGGTCGGGATCACAGGATCGCGGCGAGATCGTCGAGGCTCGCGATGATGGGCGGCTGGTGGTCGGGTCCGGCCACGCGCGAGCGATCGAGCCAGATGCCGCGCAGCCCGGCGCGCCGCGCCCCCTCCGCGTCGACGTCGTAGCGATCGCCGATGTAGACCGCGCCGGCGGGCGGCTCGCCCAGCCGGGCGCAGGCCCGGTGGAAGATCTCGGCGCTCGGCTTGGCGAAGCCGCACTCCTCCGAGACGAGGACGCACTCGAAGCGATCGACGATGCCGGACCGGACCAGCTTGGCCCGCTGGTGCGCCGTCTGCCCGTTCGAGATGATCCCGAGCCGGTGCCCGGCCAGCCGGTCGAGGCACGGCACCACATCCGGAAACAGCGTCGACCCGGCCAGATACACCTCGAGGTACTGCTCGAGCAGTCGATCGACGGCCTCGTCGTCGAGCGCGCCGACCACCTCGCGCACGCGAGCGCGCCGCTGCTCGTCGTAGGACAGCTCACCGGCGAGGTAGCGCTGGAAGTTCCGCTCCAGCGCGTCCGACCACGCGGCCACGAACGCCTCGACCGGTCCGCTCACACCCGCGATCCGGTGCAGCACCGCCGCAGCGGCCCGCTCGGTGGTCTTGTGATCGAGCAGCGTCTCGTCGATGTCGAACAGCACCAGCATGACGGGTGAATCGTACGGCGTCCTGCCGGGCCGCGCCGACGCAGTGGTCGAGCCGTGAAACGCGGGCGGGCCGGCGCGCTCTACCTCGGAGCGCCAGGGAGGCGCGCCGCGCCCACCGGCGCAGGAGGAGATCCGCCATGAAGCTCGCCATCGCTCTGCCCGTCCTCTTTCTTCTCGGCTGTGCCATCGACGACGCGGAGCTCACCGAGTCGGCCAGCACCGAGGAAATGCCGCAGCCGTGCAGGAACCTGCTCGACCGGCTGTCCACGCCGACCGGGTCGACCGTCGATTTCTGCGCCTTCGACGATGGCGTCGCGGTGGTGGAGACCGCGATGCTCCACACGCCCGCGTACGTGAACGACCTGGAGCGGCACTGGCGCTGCCCCTCCGATCTGTACGCCGACCTGGCCCATGGCGCGAAGGTGCCGCCCGAGCTGGAGGAGGACTGTCGCCGGCGCACCGAATCGGGCCGGGTGCCCCTGGCCGGCTCGGCCGAGGCCCCGCCGCTCATCCCGCCGCGGCCCACGCTCCGCTCGCACTACTGCGCCGGCGGGTCGGGCGACAACGACTTCGTCGACGAGAAGTGCAGCCTGATGCAGATCAACGCCGGCGCAGACCAGTGGTACGACTCCATGTGGTGGTGCCATGCGGTGTCGTCGACGCAGACCCAGCGGACGGCGTCGTCGCAGCTCGGTCACGCCGCCGACAAGGTCCGCGCCCTGCTCGCGTCCTGCAACGGCACCAGCAACTTCAAGCTGAGCCTCAACAGCGGCGGCTGGGGCACCGAGGTCGACACCGACGTCCTGTCCGGCTACTGGGTCGACGGCAGGGTCTACACGGCCCTCACCGACAAGGACCTTCGCTTCAACGGCGATGCCTACGGCAGCGCCTGGTACCGGAACACGGGCATGTTCGGCGACTTCGAATATCCGTGAGTGCACGGGGCCGCCGCTGCCGACTTCTGCGCCAGGTGACCTGACGATATAGTCGCGCATGGCCCGGACTCGCCTTCATCTCACCACCCTGGTGGCCGCGCTCTTCTGCTCGCTGGTCGGAACCGCCAGGCCGGCTCGCGCCGAGGACGTCGTCCGCCTCGGGAACCTCAAGTTTGCTCACTACGGCGCCGTCTCGTACATGACGCAGCTGGGGAGCAAGTGCGGGATCAAGGTCGAGGAGCGGATGTTCGCCAAGGGGCCCGACGTGATGCAGGCCCTCATCGCCGGGGCGCTCGACGTGGGCGCCACGGCGTCGGAGGCGGCCATCTCCGCGCGTGCCGGCGGGGCTTCGATCTACATCGTGGCCGGGTTCGCGAAGGGCGGGGCTCGCCTGCTGGCGCGGCCCGGGGCGGGGATCAAGAAGGTCGCCGACCTGAAGGGCAAGAAGGTCGGGGTCACCCGGGGTGGGATCCAGGAGATCCTGCTCATCGCCGAGCTGGCCAAGGCGGGGCTCAGCTACTCGGATCGGTCGGGCAAGGACGTCTTCCTCCAGTACCTGGCGTTTGCCGACCTCAACCAGGCTCTCCAGGGCGGGGATCTGGACGCCATCATGCAGAGCGAGCCGCAGTCTTCGCAGGCCCTCGCCAAGGGCTTCGGGGTGGAGATCCTGAAGCCGTACGACACGCCGATCGGCTCGCCGATCCGCACGCTGGTCATGACCGAGAAGTTCTACAAGGAGAAGCGGGCGGTCGCGCAGAAGCTGATGAGCTGCTTCGTGATGTCGACCCGGGGGTTCATCGCCGATCCGAAGCTGGCGTCGCGCTACGTGCGCGAGACCCTGTTCAAGGGGCAGGTGAGCGAGGCCGAGTTCGACGCCGGCATCGCCAACGCGCCCTACTCGTACGACATCACTCCCCAGCACATCCAGGCGACCGCCGACCTCATGGTCAAGTTCGGCGTCGGCAAGTTGAAGAAGGCCCCCGTTGCCACCGAGTTCGTGAAGACCGATCTCCTCGAGGCCGCCAAGAAGTCGCTCGGCGTGAAGTGAGCGATGCGGGCGCGCCCCCTCCTCACCGGTCTTCTGGTCCCGGTCCTGCTCGTGGCCGCCTGGCAGGCCGCCGCCAGCGCCGGTCTCGCCAGTCCGCAGGCGCTGCCGTCGCCGCTCGACGTGTTGCTCCGGTGGTGGGAGTACCTGGCGCCGCCCGAGGCGTTCGATCCGGCGCAGAGCAGCCGGCTCGGCTGGATCTTCTCCGGCGAGCTCGTCGGTGACGCGCTGGCCAGCCTCTATCGCGTGCTGCTCGGGTTCGCCATCGGCACCGGGCTGGCGCTGCCGCTCGGCCTTCTCATGGGCGCGTCGGATCGCGCGCATCGCCTGCTGAATCCCCTCTTCCAGGTGCTCCGGCCGATCCCGCCCATCGCCTACATCCCGCTGGCGATCCTGTGGTTCGGCCTCGGCAACCCGCCGGCGGTGTTCCTCATCGTCATCGGCGCGTTCTTTCCAGTGCTCATCAACACGATCACCGGCGTGCGCCACCTCGACGCCGTCTACCTGCGCGCCGCTCGCAACCTCGGCGCCGGCCGGGTCACCATCTTCACTCGCGTCATGCTGCCCGGCGCCACGCCCTACATCCTGGCCGGGGCGCGCATCGGGATCGGCACCGCCTTCATCGTGGTGATCGTCTCCGAGATGATCGCGGTCAACGGCGGGCTCGGCTACCGCATCCTCGAGGCGCGCGAGTACACCTGGACCGACAAGGTCATCGCGGGGATGTTCACCATCGGGCTCATCGGCCTCGCCATCGACACCGTCATGAGCCGGATCAGCCGGTATCTCCTGCGCTGGCACCAGGAGCTGGAGCGATGACGGCCCACATCGTCGTCGAGCGAGTCGGACAGGAGTTCCGCTCGCCCGGTCGAACGGTGGTGGCGCTGCGCGACATCGACCTCACCGTCGAGCGCGGCGAGCTGGTCTGTCTGCTCGGCCCGTCCGGCTGCGGCAAGTCGACGCTGCTCAACGCCATCGCCGGGTTCCTGCATCCCACCAGCGGTCGGATCCTCGTCGATGACGCGCCGGTGGTCGGCCCCGGCCCCGACCGAGGCATGGTGTTCCAGGAGTACGCGCTCTTTCCCTGGATGACCGTCGCCGACAACGTCGCCTTCGGCCTCCGGATGAAGGGGGTCGGTCGCGCGGCCGCCCGCCAGCGCGCCGCCGAGCTGCTCGGACGCCTCGGCCTCGCCGACTTCGGCGACCGCTACCCCAAGGACCTCTCCGGCGGCATGCGCCAGCGCGTCGCCATCGCGCGCGTCCTCGCCATCGACTCCCCCGTCCTCCTCATGGACGAACCGTTCGGCGCCCTCGACGCGCTGACCCGCGCCTCTCTCCAGGATCTGCTCCTCGGCCTCTGGGCCGAGCTCGAGCGGACCATCCTCTTCGTCACCCACAGCATCGACGAGTCCATCTATCTCGCCGACCGCGTCGTGGTCATGACCTACCGACCCGGCACCATCCGCCGCGACCTCCGCGTCGACCTACCCCGACCGCGCGACCCCAGCTCCGCCCCGTTCAACGAGATCAAGCGCGAGCTCGCCGAGCTGGTGATGACCGAGCAGCACCGCCAGGAAGCCGCGGAGCGCGGCGGCGCTGCTCGGGACTGACCGTCCCTTCAATCGACCTCGAGCCGCCCGCCGGCGAGAGTCCAGGTGGTCGCGGTGGTCCGGGCGGCGAGCGCGTCGTCGTGACTGACCAGGACCAGCGCCCCCGGGTAGGCAGCGAGGGCGGTCTCGAGCCGCTCGATCGACGGGAGGTCGAAGTGATTGGTCGGCTCGTCGAGGAGGAGCAGCCAGGCGCGTCGGGCCAGACCCAGCGCCAGCTCGAGCTTGCGCGCCTGGCCGGGTGAGGGCGCCGCCGAGCGCGCCGCGGCGTCCGGATCGATCCCGAGGGCGGCGGCGATCTGGCCGAGGCGGCCGCGCGTCGCGCGATCGAGCCCGGCGATGGCGCGCGCGATGGCCAGGCTCTCCGCGGCCGGGCGATCTTGCTCGAGGTGAAGCACGCGCTCCGCGGGCAGCGACGCCCGCGCGGCCAGCGCGCGCAGCAACGTGGTCTTGCCGGCGCCGTTCTGGCCGCGGAGGTGGATACGACCGTCCCGCTCGACGACGCCGCGCATCTCGCGCGCGAGCACGACCCCGGCCACCTCGAGGTCGACCCCATCGAGCCCGACCAGCCGCCGCCGCGGCGCCGGCTCCCACGCGAACGAGATCGCGCCGCCGCGCTGCCGCTCCAGGGCTCGCTCGTCCGCGGCGCGCTCGGCCTGGTCGAGGCGGCCGCGCAACACCGACACCGAGCGGCCGGCGCGCGCCGCCGCCCAGCCGGCCCGGTTGGTCTTGGCCATCGAGCGCGCGTCCGAGTCGCGCGGCCCCTTCATGCGAGCCGAGGTGCGCTGCGAGCGCGACGCCCCCGCCTCGTCACGCCGCGCGCGGGCCAGCTTGCGGGCCGTGCTCCGCCGCTCCGCGTCCGCGTCCTCCCACTCCCTGTGCCGGCGCCCGGCCTCGGCCTCCCAGAGCACCCGCGCCGCGCTGTAGCCACCCGGATACAGCGCCGCCCGACCACCCTCGAGCCGCACCGTCCGCCGACACAGCTCATCGAGCAGCCCGCGGTCGTGCGAGACCACCAGCCCGACCCCATCGAAGCGAGCCAGCGCGCCGGTCAGCGCCGCCCGCGCGCCGGCGTCGACGTGGTTGGTCGGCTCATCGAGGAGCAGCACATCCGGGCCGGCCGCCAGCGCCACCGCCAGCTGCCAGCGCTTCCGCTCTCCCGGCGACAGCGTCGCCCAGCGCGACAGCGCGTCCGGCTCGAGGCCAAAGCGCTCGATCCAGCCCAGCGCCTCCGCCTCGCAAGAGCCAGCCAGCGCCGCGGCGCCGTCGGGCGGAAGGTCGACCCGCTGCTCGATGAGCCGGATCGACCCATCACGCGGCTCGATCTCCACCACACCGGCACTCGGGGACAGCGCCCCGGCGACAAGGCGCAGAAGCGTGGTCTTGCCGGCGCCATTCGCGCCGATCAGCCCGGTCCACCCGCGCTCGAACGTCAGACTCAGATCCGAAAGAATGGCGGCCCCGCCCTCATGGGCGAGCTCCGCCCGCACCAAGCGGACGACTGGCATACACGACCTCCCGGAGAACCCATCTGCAGGCGCCCAAAACCAGGCGCCCAGCGACGAAATCAGCTCTCAGGAGTGCGCACGCATCAAACGTCGACCGGGGGCCGACCGCTCTCCTATGACATCCCGCCCGGCCCGGCGCAACGGAAAGTCGCGCGCGACGGACCCGAGCGAAACCGCGGAGAGCTCTTCACCGCAGTTCTCCTGGAATGAGGACGACCTGGCGACATCGGTCCGGCTCCGGCGGAATGCGCCAGTCTCCAAGATCTGCTCCTCGGGTTCGGGCCGAGCTCGAGCGGACCATCCTCGTCGTCACCCACAGCATCGACGAGTCCTTCTATCTCGCCGCCCGCGTCGTCGTCATGACCTACGACTTGGTCGACGGCACCCAATCCAACCGCTACCGAGGCTGCCCGCGCCTCGGCCAACGGTGGTTCGTGGACGAGCAGGGGCTACGCGAGCCGGTCTTTGAAGACGACGTCGTCACCGCGCACATCGACCGCGAAGAGCGCGATGCGGCGCAGCCACTGCGCGCTGTCGCGATCCTCGTGGAATGAGAACCGCCGATGAGCTCGGAGCAGTACGTGAGGGACTGGACGAGCGCGACGAACAGGTCCGAATCGTTCTTTGCCTTGATCTCGCCCACGACGAGGTGCGCGTCATCCTCCTCAGTCGCGCCGAGCACGTCGATGCCTCCGGTGCCACAGGCTTTCGCAGCCAGGCCATTCGCCCATGCAGCACCGGGCGTCCGCAGCGGACTGACTTCGCGGCCGAGATAGCGAAACGTCGACCGCGGATCATCTGCAACGAGAGGGCGACCCATCCCCTGGCGATCCTGCAAGTACTTGGCGATCATCGACGCCGTGCCCCTCCCGGCGTCGAGCACCTTGCGGCCGGACAGCGGCGTGAATCGCAAATCCGGCGACGGTTTGTAGACTCGCCCGACGTGCTCGACTGCGTCCGTGAACAGTTCCTCAAGGAATGGGACGATACGCTCACTCCTCGCCAGTGATGCTGCGATCTCCGCGCGGACGCTTCGACTGAGCTCGATGAGCGTCCGGTAGAAGTGGCGCAACTGAGTGAGTGGCACAATCATCTTCGGCGCCGGCCCCTTCGCCGAAGCCGCCAGGTCGTCCACGTCTGGAAGGAGCGGCTCCTTCTTCCTGACCGCCGGGGCGTCTTCGTCCGTCGGTCGACTACCGTGGGTGCTCCCGTCGGGGCGAAGGCATGCGCGAGCGCCGCGTCTCTCCACGATCTACACGCGCGTCGCTCTCGCGCGATGCGAACCTCGCCGGACGCCGCCTGGGGACCACGGGCGGCGACGTGGCCCGGAGGGCCTCCTGCCCCGTGTCTTCACGGGGTGGGCGTCTACCGCCCTCGCGCCGGGCGGCCGACTCAAGGCACTGTATTTTCACGTGTTCGCCGATTGACTGGTTGCGTTTGGGTCGAATAACGGCCAGGCTTCGAAAAGGAGGTCGATGCCGATGGCACCGCACGCGGAAACCCTCGAGGCCGACATCAAGCGCATGACGCCGATCGCGGCCGCTCCTGCGGAGCGGGAGGACGTATCCCGGATCCATCGACTGATCGAGGGAGTTGAAGTCGTTCGAGGTTCGAGTCCAGAAGCGCCGTTGCGACAGTTCACGTTGAGTGATCCCAGTGGGCGGACGGTCCCGATTCCCGCATCGGTCTTCTACATCCTGGAGAGGGTCGCGGAGGTCCTCGCGAGAGGGGATGCGATCACGGTCGTGCCAGTAGGGAAGGAGATGACGACGCAGCAGGCGGCCGATCTGCTCAACGTCTCCCGGCAGTATCTGGTTCGACTTCTCGACGAGGGCAAGCTCGCCTGCACCAAGGTCGGGAGGCATCGGCGCCTGAAGATGGGCGACGTCCTGGCGTTCAAGGAACGGCGGGACCACGAGCGAAAGGACTCGCTCAGGAATCTGGCCGAGCTCACCGAGGACCTCGGCGGCTACGACGAGCTGAAGTAGTCCAAGCGCAACGATGCTCGCGGCACCGTTCCGGGTCGTGCTGGACGCCAACGTCCTCTATCCGTTCAGCCTGCGCGATACATTGCTGCGCGCAGCCGCGAATGGCCTCTATCAGGCCTACTGGTCGGCCGAGATCCTCGACGAGGTCACCCGGAACCTCCAGAGGAACGGCGTCATGGACGAGCGGCAAGCGAGCCACCTCGTCGCGCAGATGGCCGAGGCGTTCCCCGAGTCGTCTCTCACCGGATACGAGTACCTGATCGACAGGATGTGCGTCGATCCGAAGGATCGACACGTCGCCGCGGTCGCGGTCGTGGCCGGCGCTCAGGTCATCGTCACGTGCAACCTGCGCGACTTTCGCGATCTGCCACCAGGGATCGAGGCCAAGGCACCCGACGACTTTCTGAGTGATCTACTCGACCTCTCCCCCGAGATGGTGATTTCGCTGTTGCGGGAGCAGGCGGCGGTCCTCCGGAAGCCGCCGAGGACGTTCGACGAGCTCCTCGCTGAACTGGCAGGGACGGTCCCGGGTTTCGTGGAGGAGGTGCGCCTTCGGCTCATGCCGTGAGCGGACCGACCATGGCGAAGTAGCTCCGCCGCCGACCGCGAGGACCTCGGTGTTGCCCGGCCTCTCTTCTTCTGGCTCCTTACCCTTCCCCTTCCCCGGAGAGATGGAGGCGGCCGCCGGCCCGGAGGAACGGCGTCACGTCTCGCTCTCCGCCGTGCCGACCGTCCGTGTCCTGGGGGCAGGTGGAGGGTAAGGAGCAAAAAGAGACGATCGGCCGGGCGGAGGTCGGAGGACGCCGTCGCTGTGGAGGGGAGACGAGCCAATCCAGTTGCTGTTCGCGTCGTGAGGCGTTTGGTCGGCGACGATCGGCGAGCGGTGCGCCGTGGAGTACATGCTCGCCCTGAGTCCCACGACGGATCTCGCGAGTCGGCGCACGGGCCGCTACCGCAGCGGCGTGCCTGCGTCACCGGCGCGGCAGTGCATGGAGGCGCGCGTGGCGTGAGATCGCGCGAGGCTCGCGCGGCGCGTGATAGCTTGCGTTCGATGCATCGCGTCGCTGCCCTCTCCGCCGG